>Ga0302214_1000013_pt1 | contig 183392 bp, 163 predicted proteins | sample II_Fen_N1_3_FD_194584 | JGI IMG/M metagenome (GOLD analysis project Ga0302214, IMG submission 194584) | Peat permafrost microbial communities from Stordalen Mire near Abisko, Sweden - II_Fen_N1_3 | ecosystem: Environmental > Terrestrial > Soil > Wetlands > Permafrost | place: Sweden: Abisko... | reverse complement strand
CCAGGTTCCCCTCGGCCCGGTAGGGCCTCACCCCTCCTGCCCATCCTCCATGGTCTGAGCTATTCCTTTGCCGTCCATTAAAGTCTGAGGGGTATCTGTAGTTAGGGGGAACCAGGTGCCCAGTTTCCCCCTCGGCCTACGGCCTTCACCCTCTCCTTAGCGTCGCTTCGCGCCGCCCTGCGGCGCCCTGGTTGGACTGATTCTGCCGCCAAAGTGGTTTGCCAGCCTGCTCGATTTCTTTGGGCCGTAGGACAGCACCTCCCAGGCACAACGCAATTTCTAGTTTTAATAAAAATGCTCTTACTTATATCTCTTGGTACATCTGTGTAAAAGGAGTGCACCAAGAGAAATCGCCCTCCGTTATCGAGGGCGATTTACGTTCAGACACCAGCAATGCGCGTCTGCAATATGGCCGGAGAGTGTCTGTGATAAGGCATCCTAGCTGTCCGGGATACAGCAGGTCGACCAATACTGTAGAGGTCTCCGGCCTTTTTGAAAACTGTCCATCCGAGACCCATCAGTTCATTGAGCGCTCGGCGCACTACCTGGCGCCTCGTGCGCAGCGTGCTGGGTGATTCGGTCGAGTTCGGCCACACATAGTTCATCATCGTCGATATCTTGACATCGCGCGTGCAGCCCTGATTGACCCAATGCAGTCGGTGGTGCAACAGGCGTGCGGGGTCAGTCTTCAAACTGCGTACTTCGTCGAGCGAGACACGTAAATACTGGCCACGCCCACCCAAAATTGCGGCAGTCAAAACAAGACACATTTCGACCACGATGCTTGGACCATCTTTTGGGTCAAGCTGTTGATTGAGAATAGTGCCCACCGCACGGTTTTCAGATAGGGGGGCGTCTGCAAGACCGACAAAAACTGACATCGAACACAGAGTTTCCAGTGCATCTCGAATGACTGAGTTTGAAGAACCGGAGTTGGCACGATATCCGATGACTCTAGCGAGCTCGTTATAGCTTGTCGAGATCGTGATACGTTCGACCTCAGGTTCCTGATCTTCCTGTGCTGGGTCACCTTTAGCACCCACAATAAGTTCATGGTTCTGCGGGCCTGCGAGGCCTGCAAGACCTTGCAGCACACGCAGTTCTAGCGCCCCCAGCAGAGGACCGACAAATTGAAATTGAAGCTCTCCTGCCTGGTAGTTGAGCGTTCGCTGCTGCTGTATCTGGCCCTTCGGCAGGCTTTGAAACAGACTTGGTGCATGGACAACAGCAGCGGCCAATTTCGCGAATGCGGGTAGAGTTGATTTTGACTGGCTCATTTGCGTTTCCAGGCTGGCAGTGCAGTGAGGTCGATGACTTTCGACGACAGGGGCACTTCTGGATCGCGTAGCTCTGCCGCTCGGACTTTTTTGCGTGCTCGATAGTTTCGTGAGCGATCTGCATTGCTCAAAGCGTTGGCCTTCCGAGGCCGTCCTGGACCCCGACGTTGGTTGGTCTGCGGCAAATACTCGTGATTTGTCGCGGCAATTGCAGCCATTTCCGTGACGGTGTCACGCAATTTGGGTTCATTGTGCGGAGAAACACAATCACTCTGTGAATTACTGTGATTTGTCACGGAAACTACGAAGAGGTGTGTGACAGCGGCACGGAAATCATGAAGTTCATCGGACATCATTTGCCTCCTTCGATGAGCTTCTGAATGTCCGAACGCCGCCATGCCACGGCGCGGGCCCCGAGCTTAACTGGCGCTGGGTACAGTCCAGCTCGGACACCCGCGTACCAAGTGGCGCGGCTTACGGGAAAAACTTGTAAAACGGAAGGCAGACGCATTAGTGCGTCGCTAATAGTCGTGGTCATCACGTATCTCCACCCCCAGGAATAAGCCGGTGATGTGTCCTTAATCTTGAATGGTTGTCCTCTACCTCAGCGAGGGAAAAGCTGAGGTTGTCCGGTGGCGTCGCATGACGCTCACAGATGTATAGGCACGTGCGCTGGAGATAATCAAGGTTTTCTGATTGATTTCGTTTATTGAATAATCAATTTTGATTTGTTTTCTGATTTTTTTTCGGGGTGGAGGGCGCTCTGGGTTGACGACTCACCCGCGTGCTAATTCCGGCGCGCCTGACCCTAGCGTCCGGTATTAACTGACAAGTTCGAAATAACGCGTTGGCTGGTGTTGGCCACAACTGTGGCCGACTCTTTTAGACCCATAGAGGAAGTCCAGCCCTGAGTGCCCAAGCGAGTGGTTTCTAAAGCAAAGTGGCTGGTTTCAGCAGCACAAGCCCGGTGTTTTTGTGCGCCCCTGTCGCACTTCCTTCAACAAGTCAGAATGGGATGAATCGAGTGTGGATTGAGAGTCGCGCCTGAACAGCGTGAAGAATCTGTTGCATCTCAATACGCGCCTCTGCCTGTAAGGTTAAGTGTAGTGTGCATATTCCGCGCAATAAAGCCAGACAATCCGACTCAAAGATGCCACTGATTCCGGTGACGACCGTGCCAGTCATTCCGATTCAAAAAAACCACCCTTGAGTTCTCATATCACCGAAAACGTAGGGCGGCAACAGGGGGATCAGAGTCATTCGCTCCCGCGGCCAAAGTGGCCGCTACCGCCGTGACCGGGCGTTCGAACAGCGGTACAGAAGCCCGCGCGGGCGACGGAAAGTGCCAGAAGGGATCAAGCGCATATCTGCTGATCGTTATCCTTAACGCACAATACCTACTCCAACATCAAGCGGCCTTGCCGATATTGGAGCTTTGGCGAGGGCGGCAAGAACTACAACCTCAAGGAGAAGCAATGCGCAGAGCGATGGTGGCCGTAGGCGTGGACAGGACGTCCGGTACCGATTTCCCGCCGCTCAATGCAGCCGCAGCGAGTGCGGCTGCGATGGCTGCTTGGGGCAGGACGCAAGGGTTCGATGTAGAGGAACTGACGGACGCCAATGGGTGCGACGTCAGCTTAACGGAGCTCTTCAACCGGGTGCGGAAGATCGTTGACAAGCGGGTCTACGAGCAATTAGTCCTCTACTTCTCCGGGCACGGCTTGCTTTTGGCGCCAGACTCCGAGGCCTGGCTGCTGTCACAGGCGCCCGCCAATCCGAACGAGGCAGTGAACGTCACGCAGTGCATCCGCCTCGCTCGTGTATGTGGTATCCCCCACGTCGTTTTCGTGTCGGATGCCTGCCGGTCCATGCCTACAACGTATGGAGCTGCCATGGTGACGCCGGGAAGCGTCTTTCCAAGTGCGTCGCCACAAGCAGACGCGCCCGAGGTCGACACGTTCTATGCCGCACTGCCAGGAAACCCTGCTTACGAGCTGCCTCCGGACCAGGCTGTACCGAGTTATCGGGCATTGCTCACGCACTGCCTGCTGCAGGCGTTGGAGGGTCAGCCTTCCAGCCTCATCAGGCAAGTGGACCGCGATGGCTCCATCATCCACGTGGTGGCGTCCCGAGAGCTCAAGCGGCACTTGCTCAAAGCCATTCCGAAGGCGGCACGGGCCGCGTCCATTCACCTAACGCAGTCGCCTGATATCCGGGTGGAGTCGGAGCTGCCCCGATATTTGGCTGAAGTAACTCCACCGCCCGATTTCGGGCAAGGCCTCGCAGAATGGTCAAGGCCCAGAGGCGATCGGCTAGACCAAGCGGCGGCTTCGCCAGAGGCAAAGCTCGAGCTAACCCTCGCCGGACGGCTTTACAAGCAACTTGACCTGGCGATGGGCAAGTCTGCGGTGCAGACGCGCAGGAGAACGCGCGACAGCATCGCTTCAGGAGTCGAGGACCCTACCGCCGAACTGCGGCGGGTACCTGCCATCGTGCATGATCTGGGTGCAAACGTCGGAACCGGCTTTGCCTTCGTCGGTATTGAAGTCGAGCGTGCCTCCGTGCAACGACGTCAATATATCGCCAAGCTTGCGTCGCCGCAGCACCTGCATCTGCAGCGTGCTTACCCGCATGCTTTAGAACCGGCTCAGCAAGCGGACGCCGTACTCGTCCGCTTCGCCGATGGAACAGGCATGTCGTTGCCCGTGCTACCTGGTTTCATCGGCGTCGTGGTCGCTAAAGGCGGCCACGTCGTGACGGTCAACTATCTTCCATCCCGGGCAAACGAGTTGGGTTGGGAGATTTACAGCGACCGCAGGCAGGAAGTGGAAGACAGCAAGGCTCTCATGGCCGCGCTCGCGCTCCACGGCCAGCTCCGATTGCCGAAGCCTACCGTGAGGGCCGTGGCCAGCGAACTCCGACGATACAAGCGCGTTGATCCAACGCTTGGCTTGTTCGCTACGTATGCCTACGCACTTTCGAACATCGACGCGGAAGTGGTCTCCGTGTATCGCCACATGTACCGCGACGGACTGCCGGTACTCTTCGATGTGGCCATGCTGGCATCTCAAGTGCCGCAAGCAACGCAGCTCTTGCCAGAGTTAGCCGAGCCCTTGAGGCGTCTGGACTTCGCGCCTTGGATGCCGCTGCTGTCACAGGGGTGGCTTCTACTAGGAGACGTTGAGCAATTCATGCCGCCTTTCCTGCGGGAAGCTCGACGCTACCTCCTGCCCGGTCTGTGGACCCGGTTCGCGCCTGAGGGAATGGAGCTACTGGAAAGCAAGGTGTTAGTGACGCGATGAGGTTGATCTTTGTTCATGGGATTGCGCAGCAGGGCAAGAATCCCGATCAGTTGAAGCAGCTGTGGTACGAGGTTCTGCAGGACAACCTGCAGCTTGCTGGAACAGCTTTACCCGCCGACGTGGAAATCGAATTCCCGTTCTACGGTGACGTGCTGTTTGACTTAACCGCTCAGTTGGCACAACCACAGCCCCTCGGCGTGAAGCTGAAGGGGTCGGCGCGGTCACTCGTGGACGCTGATCGGCTCGCGTTCCCGCTGGAACTGGCTTCCAATGCTGGGATCTCCCCACAGCAGATCGAGGCTCAGTTGCCGCCTTGGGTCCGGGAGAAGGGACCTTTGCAGTGGGAATGGGTGCATGCCGTCCTGTCGGTGTTGGATCAGTCGATTCTTCTGGGGGACATCACCCTGCAGCAGGCAACTGCTGAGGTCCATGCTTACCTGAACTACCCCGCCGTGTCGGAAGCGGTCGATGCCATCTTGAGTGCTGCTTTCGGAGGAGAGGGGCCGTGCGTCATCGTCGCTCACTCCTTGGGCACGGTCGTCACGTATCGCGTGCTCACCGCGCTGGCCGGTTCAGTCGATGTCAGAGCGCTCATCACGCTTGGGTCCCCACTTGGCTTGAACGCCATCCGTCACAAGTTGCCAACTCCTCTGGCCATGCCCCGCCGTGTGGCGAAGTGGCAGAACGCGTACGACGACCGAGACGTCGTCGCGCTGCTGCCACTTGACCAAACCCGATGGGACATTCAGCCCAGCATTGAGAATTTCAGCGGCGTTAGCAACGGCACGGACAACGCGCACAGCATCTCTGGGTATCTGAACGACCGACACGTGGGTCGGTGGGTGGCCGACGCCCTGGCTAGTCAAGCGTAAACGATCAGACCGAGGCCCGGTTCGTTCGCTCAGCCTTCCGCCCCCTAAACGCGCTCAGCCTCGCATTACTGACCACTGTGGGCACGCAGTCGTGATGGAAAGCGACCGCTTGATAGCAGTCAGCGTCAATCCGGTTGTCGGCGACGACGGACCGCAACCGCTGCAATGCGGGTGCTTCCCCGCTCAATTATCAGTTGATGCATCGGCTGGCTTCGTTGGATCGGAACAGCTGGCCTTTTTGAATCGGAACTGGTGGCCTTTTTGCGCCGGATAGAGTGGCTTCTTTGGTCGGAATACGCATAGTGCTCCTGCCCGGCGCCAGTTCCGCTTGGACAGCCCCGATCCGGGGTCGAGCAAGACCAACGGTCGGCTACAGTGCAGTCGGTCAGTAGCGCTAACTGCGCTTGTCAGAGCTACCCATCACAATATTGGTTGTGGGCCGTAGCGTCTTTGAGGCGGCCAATTTGCTTGAAAATGTTCTGCGCCGATGTCTCTCACTGAGAGAATTCATGACGTTTGAACGCACAGAGTGTGCAACCAATACGCTTAGAAAGTTCGTGTGATTGGTCATTCTGAGGCGATGTCATTTGTGAGCATACTGTCACTAGACTGTCACCGATTCAACCAGGCAAGAAAAAAGCACTTATCGTTTTTGCGATAAGTGCTTGATTCACTTGGTGTTTTTTGGCTCCTCGACCTGGGCTCGAACCAGGGACCTACGGATTAACAGTCCGGCGCTCTACCAACTGAGCTATCGAGGAATAAGCCTTAAATTATAGACATACTTTTTACACGTTTGGCGTGGATGGTGAATAAAAACTGTGAATTTGTCTGACGAGAAATTTGCAAAGGCTGTTTTATCTGTGGCATAATTTAGGGCTTGTCTACAACGACAAGGGCGGTTAGCTCAGGGGTAGAGCACAGCATTCACACTGCTGGGGTCGGAGGTTCGAAGCCTCCACCGCCCACCATGAATTATTCAAAAAGACTTAGCTTTATCGCTAGGTCTTTTTTTTGTCTGGTCGCGTGCCTTGGTCTGGCTTGCAGCAAAGGGGCTCTGCGCGGACAGGCGTGTTAGCCGCGCAGGGTCATGTGAGTTAGCGGATTTTTTGGATCAAAGATGCGGCGTCTTTGACCAGATTTGCCCCGCCGTAGATCAGCCCGGTGTAGATCTGTACCACGTCAGCACCCGCCTTGATTTTGCTGACCGCATCTTGTGCGGTCATGATGCCGCCTGCACCGATGATGGGGAAGTTTTTGCCCAGCGCGCTACGCAGTTGACTCACGACCAGGTTGCTCATTGCCAGTATTGGCGCACCCGACAAACCGCCGGTTTCTTCGGCATGAGGCAAGCCTTTGACGTCGTCTCTGCTCAGCGTGGTGTTGGTGGCGATCACGCCCCAGGCGTTGTTGACTTTGCCAGCACTGTCGGTGCCGTAGCGCTTGAGTGTCTGCGCGATCACGTTGACCTGATCCGTATCCAGGTCGGGCGCGATTTTCAGGAAGATCGGTGTGTATTTGCCGTGGCGTTGCGCCAGCAGTTCGCGTCGTTCTGAAATGGCTGCCAACAGCGCGTCCAGCGCCTCATCACTTTGGAGGCTGCGCAGGTTTTTGGTGTTGGGGCTGGAGATGTTGACCGTGACGTAATCGGCATACGGGTAGACGCCGTCCAGGCAAGTCAGGTAGTCGTCGGTGGCACGCTCGATCGGGGTAGCGGCGTTTTTGCCGATGTTCAGGCCCAGTAGCATGGGTTGCGGGCCACTGCGCCCGGCAATGCGGCGCTGGTACAGCTGCGACTGTTTGACGTTGGTGATGAACGCTTGCAGGCCGTCATTGTTGAAGCCCAGGCGATTGATCAAGGCCTGAGCCTTGGGCAAGCGAAACAGGCGTGGCTTGGGGTTGCCAGGCTGCGCCAGCGGGGTGACTGTGCCAACTTCTACAAAGCCAAAACCCATGGCACCCAGCCCGTCGATGCAGCGGGCATTTTTGTCCAGCCCGGCAGCCAGGCCAACCCGGTTGGGAAAACGCAGGCCCGCCAGTTCGATCGGGTCGTTCACGCGGGTACTGGCGTAAGCCCACTTCAGCGCTGAGCTTTGTGTGTTGGCCAGCGCTTGAATGGTCAGCTCGTGGGCAGCCTCGGGGTCCATGCTAAACAAAAACGGGCGTGCCAAAGAGTAGGGGAGAAGAGCCATTGGATAATTCCTGAAGATGTGGGACTGCCGCAAAAGCGTCCCGGCTTAGTTGTTCTGACTTGAGGTACCACCGGTCCTGTCTGAGTCGAAACGCCTTGCTGGAACACTTTTGAACCGGTCCTGAGATAAACCGATCAACTTCAAGGATTTTCCCCGATGACGCCCGCTCCAACTTCGACTTCCGCTGTTTTGTCTCAGGATGACCTGAAAACCCTGGTGGGCCAAGCGGCTTTGCAGTATGTGGTGCCCGGTGAGATTGTGGGCGTGGGCACGGGCTCCACGGTGAACAAGTTCATCGATGCGTTGGCCAGCATGAAGGACCAGATCAAGGGCGCGGTGTCCAGCTCGGTGGCCAGTACCGAGCGGCTGCAGGCACTCGGCATCACCGTGTTTGACTGCAACGAGGTGACCGAACTGTCGGTCTACATCGACGGTGCCGATGAAGTGGACCCCAACGGTTACCTGATCAAGGGCGGTGGCGCGGCGCTCACCCGCGAGAAGATTGTGGCGGCGCAATCGCGCCGCTTTGTCTGTATTGCCGATGAGTCCAAGCTGGTGCAGACGCTGGGCAAGTTCCCGCTGCCGGTGGAGGTGATTCCGATGGCGGTCAAACGCATCACGCGCCAGTTTGAGGCGTTGGGCGGCACGGTAACGCTGCGGCTCAAAGCGGGCGCCCCGCTGGTTACCGACAACGGTCAGCACATTCTGGATGTGACCGGCCTGCAGATCAGCGACCCGCTGGCTTTTGAGTCGCAGGTGAACCAGTGGCCCGGCGTGGTCACCGTGGGCGTGTTTGCCCACCAAAAAGCCCAGGTATGCCTGGTGGGCACGGCCAGCGGGGTCAAGACGCTGAACTTCTGAATGCTATTCAGAAGATAGCTATCAGCCCTTATTTTATAAGGGCTAGAAGCGGTTTTTGCATCCAATCGCGCTTCAAGATCGCTTCAATCAGGGCTTGGCAGGACTCGGCCTGGACGTTCATGCACACCTGGGTGTGTGGAATCTCGTCATGCCAGCCGTGTTGCGGGTAGCTGATGGCCTTGCGTTGCATCATGGTTTGGCCTTGCGCCAGGCCGTCCACCGCCACCCGCACACGTCCGGCTTGCAGGGTGAACAACTCGGGGTTGGTCAGCACCACAAACGCCAGCACATCATGGCCGTAACAGCCATTGATCTGGCCCACTGCGGCATCCCGCTCGTTGTAGAACGCGCTGTAAAACGCCACCGCGTGGTACAGCGTGTCCGTCGCGATGTGCTGGTGGTGTTCGGCAATCTGCCTGAACAGCGACAGCGGCAAGATCACCTGGTGGGTTACATCCAGCCCCACCATGGTCAATGGCCAGCCGGCGGTGAACACCGCGTCGGCGGCGTGCGGGTCGTTCCAGATGTTGGCCTCGGCCACCGGCGACACATTGCCGGATTCGAGCACTGCACCACCCATCAGAACCACCTCGCGCACCAGTGTGGGCAACTCGGGTGCGAGTTGCAGCGCGGTGGCCAGGTTGCCCAGCGGTCCAACGGCCACCAGGGTGATCTCGCCGGGGAACTGTCGCACCATGTCGACGATGAATTGGGCGGAGCTGCGCGGGTCCAGCGCACCCTGGGTGGCCATGCGCTGCGGCAGATTGCCCAGGCCGTCGGCGCCGTGGATGTGGTCGGGCGGCGGCGCGGCCTTCTTCACCAGGGGCTGGCTCACGCCGCGTGTCACCGGGATCTGGCGGCCCGCTAGCGCTGTCAGGTACAGCGCGTTGGTGGCGGCCTGTTCCACATACACATTGCCAAAGGTGGTGGTGATGCCGACCACCTCAATGTCGGGGTGGGCCAGCGCGTAGTAGAGCGCCATGGCGTCATCCACGCCGGGATCGGTGTCGTAAATGACTTTTTTGGGTCGGTTTGAAATCACGGTGTCTGTCATGTCGTTTGGGGTCACGCGGCTGCGCAAGAAAAGGTGGTTTGCTGCGCCAGAAACGCATCCACGGCCTGTGCCGTCGGGATGCTGGATTGCGCACCCGGCTGGGTGCAGGCCAGCGCAGCGGCGGCGCTGGCACGTTGAATGGCTTGTATCAGGGGGTGGCCTTGGTCCAGCGCAGCCACCAGCACACCACAAAAGGTGTCGCCCGCACCGGTGGTGTCAACAGCGTGCACCGGATACGCGTCTTGGGTGAAGAAGTCATTGCCCAGGCGGGCGGCGCAGCCACGTTGGCCCAGGGTCACCACCACGCAAGGCACCTCAATCTGTGCCAGATTAAGCATCAGGTCACCCGGCTTGGGCACCAGGGCGGCGAGTTCACCTTCGTTGACGATCAACACGTCCACCGTTGCCAGCAGTTCGGCGGGCAACGCTTGGGCGGGCGCGGCGTTCAGCACCACTGTGACGCCTTGTGCCCGCGCCGCTTGTGCGTAGGCCGTGACGCTGGGCAGAGGGCTTTCCAGCTGCATCAGCAGGTGGCTGAACCCCACCAGATCCGGCAGATGGTGTGGTGCCAGTGTCAGGTTGGCGCCGGGGGCGACGGTGATGGCATTTTCAGCATTGTCTGCTACACAAATGAAAGCGCATCCGGTAGGTTCTTCCTGGGCTAGCACGGTATGCAGCTCAACACCTGCGGTTTGCAGCGAGTCCAGCAAAGGTTCGGCATGGCGATCCTGGCCGACGGCCAGCAGCATGTGGGTGGCTGCAGCGCCAGCGCGTGCGCAGGCCACGGCCTGGTTGGCACCTTTACCGCCCGGATAGGTGTGAAAGGCCTGCCCCAAAACGGTTTCACCAGGGGCGGGAATGTGTTGAGCGCGGACAACAAAGTCCAGGTTGGCAGAGCCGGCAACCAGAATCATGAGGCTAATTCGAACAAGTAAGGGGCCGTCATTATGTCGCGCAGGCGAGCGCTGCAGAAATCGTGGCATAGTGCCTGCTTGTCTTCATATGCCCGGTTTTGCACCGGGTTTTGTTCAACTTTTGAAAGTGATTTGTCATGGCTCTGAAATCTGTTTTACGTCTGAGTGTTGTTGCTGCGGCTGCCCTGGTGGCGACGGCTGTGCTGGCTGAACCTTCGGTGGTGTACGACATGGGCGGCAAGTTTGACAAGTCGTTCAACGAAGCGGCCTACAACGGCATGGAGATGTGGAAGAAAGAGACTGGCAAGAAATACCTGGAGTTTGAAATCTCCAATGAATCCCAACGCGAGCAGGCGCTGCGCCGTATGGCAGAGCGCGGTGCCACCCCGATCATTGGCATTGGCTTCAGCCAGGCTTCCGCCATCGAGAAGCTGGCCAAGGAATTCCCCAAGTTGCAATTTGCCATCGTTGACAGTGTGGTCGACCTGCCCAACGTGCAATCGGTGGTGTTCAAGGAACACGAAGGCAGCTTTCTGGTCGGCGCCATGGCAGCCATTGCCAGCAAAACCGGCAAGGTCGGTTTTGTCGGCGGTATGGACATCCCGTTGATCCGCAAGTTCCAGTGCGGTTACGAGCAGGGTGCGAAATACATCAACCCCAAGGCCGAAGTGTTCAGCAACATGACCGGCACCACCGGCGCCGCCTGGGCGGACCCAGCGCGTGGTGGTGAGCTGGCCAAATCCCAGTTTGCCAAGGGCGTCGATGTGGTGTTTGCCGCCGCCGGTGGCACCGGTATGGGCGTCTACCAAGCCGCCAAGGACAGCGGCAAGCTCGCCATTGGTGTGGACAGCAACCAGAACCATGTGCAGCCCGGCACCATGCTGACCTCGATGGTCAAGGGCGTTGATGTGGCGGTGTTCAATGTGGCCAAGTCCTTCAAACCGGGCATCCTGGTGCTGGGCTTGAAGGAAAACGGTGTGGGTTATTCGCTGGACCAGTACAACGCCAAACTGGTCACACCTGAGATGAAGAAAAAGGTCGACGCCGCCAAGGCCGAGATCATCAGCGGCAAGATCAAGGTGGCCGACTACATGGCCGACAACGCCTGCAAGTATTGATCTTTCAGCAGCGTGTATTGAGCTGGGTTGTTTGAGCCGTTGATTCGCCTTTGCCGGTGGCAGAGCGTGGGTTAATGGACTCGAACTACTCTCAATACAATAGCTGCCCGTCAAAGTGAAATAAGGGCTAGAGCCCCAAAAGATGCATAAAGCCTGGACAACCCCTTCTTCAAGCGCCCCGCAACGCTGGCGGGCCTCACAAAATGCTTGAACAACGCCCTGTGGCGGTCCGTATGACCGCCATCCACAAACATTTTGGTGCCGTGGCCGCCAATGCCAACGTGGACCTGACGGTGCACAGCGGCACGGTGCACGGCATCGTCGGTGAAAACGGCGCAGGCAAAAGCACGCTGATGTCGATCCTGTACGGTTTTTACCAGGCCGACAGCGGACAGATTGCGGTCTTTGGCCAGCCTGCTGACATCCGCAACGCCGACGACGCCATTGCGCGCGGCATTGGCATGGTGCACCAGCACTTCATGCTGGTCGATACCCTGACTGCGCTGGAAAACGTGATGCTTGGTGCGGAACCCCATTGGCTGCTGCAACAGGCGGACGCCCAGGTGCGCAGCAAGCTCAACGCGCTGATGGCATCCACCGGCTTGCAGATCCCACTGGACAGCCTGGTGGCGGATTTGCCGGTGGGCGACCGTCAGCGGCTCGAAATCCTCAAAACCCTGTACCGCGGCGCCAAAATTCTGATTCTGGACGAGCCCACTGCGGTGCTGACACCGCAGGAAACCACCCAGCTGTTTGGTGTGCTCAAGCGCCTGCGCGAGCAGGGCACCACGCTGATCCTGATCACCCACAAACTCAAGGAAGTGATGGCGCTGTGTGATGAGGTCACCGTGATGCGCGCCGGCCAGGTGGTGGCCAATGTGCCGATCGCTGAAGCCTCGATCGAGGGCCTGGCACAAGCCATGGTCGGGCGCAAGGTGCACATGGGGCGTTCGGCCGATACCGCCGCCCAGACCGGTGCCGTGTTGCTGCAGGCGGAGCATCTGTCGGTCACCGACAGCCTGGGGGTGTTTCGGCTCAAAGACGTCAGTTTGAACCTGCGTGCGGGTGAGATCGTGGGGGTGGCGGGTGTCTCGGGCAACGGCCAGAGTGAGTTGATCGATGTGTTGACCGGCCTGTTGACGCCAGACCAGGGCCAGTTGCAGGTGCTGGGTAGCCAGTTTGAGCCGCCGCACTGGCTCAACCCCAGCCAGGCGCGTGCCTTGGGCCTGGCCCATGTGCCCGAAGACCGGCACGCCCGTGCGCTGGTGATGGCCTTTGCCGCCTGGGAGTCAGCGGTGCTGGGTTATGACGACCTGCCTGAGTATTCCAGCGCTGGCTGGATGAACCATGCCCACATGCAACACGCCACGGTGGACATGATGGAGCGTTTTGACGTGCGCCCGCGCGACCCGCAGCTGCCCAGCAGCAAGTTCTCAGGCGGCAACCAGCAAAAGCTGGTGCTGGCGCGTGAGCTGGGCCGTGCGCCCAAGGTGCTGCTGGTGGGGCAACCCACACGGGGCGTGGACATTGGCGCCATCGAATTCATCTACACCCAGCTGCGCGCTTTGCGTCAGGCGGGTTGTGCGGTGTTGGTGGTGTCGAGTGAATTGGATGAAATTTTGGCGCTGTCTGACCGGGTGCTGGTGATGAACCAGGGCCGCATTGCCGGTGAGTTGCCGATTGCGGACTGCACCGAGGCCGCGCTGGGGATGTTGATGACGGGGTGCCAAGTATGAACACGTTGCCGCGTTGGGCTGATCTGGTGCTGCTGCCCCTGGTGAGTTTGCTGGTGGCACTGCTGGCCGCAGGAGCCGTGGTGGCGCTGGTGGGGCAAGACCCGTGGGAGGTGATCCAGGTGCTGGTGCACGGTGCGTTTGGCACCGCGCGTGGCTTCAGCTACACCTTGTATTACGCCACGACCTTTGTGTTTACCGGCTTGGCGGTTGCTGTCGCTTTTCACGGTGGGCTGTTCAATATCGGTGGGGAGGGGCAGGCCGTCATGGGTGGGCTGGGCACCGGACTGGTGGCGCTGTGGTGGTCGGCGTTTTTGCCAGCGTGGCTGATGCTGCCGATCATGATGGTCTCGGGCGCCTTGTTTGGCATGGCCTGGGCCGCGGTGCCGGGGTATCTGCAGGCTTACCGGGGCAGCCATGTGGTGATCACCACCATCATGTTCAACTTCATCGCCAGCACGGTGCTGGTGTATGTGCTGGTGAACCATTTGCGGCCCAAGGGTTCAATGTCGGTCGAGAGTGTGCCGTTTGCCCCGTCTGCCCAAATGCCTGCGGTGCATGAACTGCTGGGGCGGATCGGGATCGAGTGGCCGTCGTCCCCGCTGAATCTCAGTGTGTTGCTGGCCGGTCTGGCGGCGGTCGCTGTCTACCTGTTTTTGTGGCGCACCCGCGCCGGTTACCGGCTGCGCGCCGTCGGTTCGAGTCCGGGCGCGGCGGAGTATGCGGGCATCAAATCGCGCCACCAGGTGGTGATGGCTATGGCCATTTCCGGTGCGTTGGCCGGGCTGGTGGGCATGAACGAGATTGCCGGTGTCAGCGGCAAGCTGATTCTGGAATTTGTCAGCGGCGCCGGTTTCACCGGCATTGCGGTGGCGCTGATGGGGCGCAACCATCCGCTGGGCATTGTGCTGGCCAGTTTGCTGTTTGGCGCCCTGTTCCAGGGCGGTGCCGAGGTGGCGTTTGAGGTACAGGACTTCAGCCGCGACATGGTGGTGATGCTGCAAGGTTTCATCGTGCTGTTTTCGGGTGCCATGACCTATGTGATTGCGCCGATTCTGGCGCGCCTGCTGGGCTGGATCAGCAAGCCGTTGGCCAGTAAAACCACCCCAGGAGTCAGCCATGGATGAAGCCCTGATTGGCGCCATGCTGGCGTCTACCTTGCGGGTGTCTACCCCGCTGATTTTTTGCGCTTTGGCGGGGCTGTTGTCGGAGCGCTCCGGGGTGGTGGACATCGGGCTGGAAGGCAAGATGCTGCTCTCCGCCTTCGCCGCAGGAGCCTGTGGCGCGGCCTATGGTTCGATGACCCTGGCGATTTTGGCGGCGATGGGTGTGGCGGTGGCCTTGTCCTGGGTGCACGGTCTGGCCTGTGTCAGCCACAAGGGCGACCAGGTGGTGTCCGGTGTTGCTATCAATATCATTGCTGCAGGCCTAAGCGCTGTGCTGGGTACAGCCTGGTTTCATCAAGGTGGCCAAACACCGCCGGTGAGTGACGCGGTGCGGATCCAAGCGCTGTGGCCGGGTTTGGCTGATGCGGTGCGGGGCCTACCGGTGATCGGTCCGGTGTTGGGCGACGGTATCTTGAGCCACAACGCGCTGGTGTATCTGGCCCTGTTGCTGGTGCCGCTGGTGTGGTGGGGACTGTTCAAAACACGCTTTGGTTTGCGCCTGCGTGCGGTGGGTGAGAACCCGCAGATGGTGGACGCCGCAGGGGTGTCGGTGATGCGCCTGCGTTACACCGCACTCACATTGAATGGCATCTTGTGTGGTCTGGCGGGCAGCTATCTGGTGCTGGCGCAGAGTGCCAGTTTTTCACAAAACATGAGTGCCGGGCGTGGCTATATGGCGCTGGCTGCGCTGATTTTTGGCCGCTGGCACCCGGTGAAGGCGCTGTGGGCCTGCCTGTTGTTTGGCTTTCTGGACGCAGCTGCCATCCGTTTGCAGGGGGTGCATTTGCCCGGTGTGGGGGAGGTGCCGGTGCAGGCGATTCAGGCGCTGCCTTATGTGTTGACGGTGGTGCTGCTGGCTGGGTTTATCGGCAAGTCCATTCCGCCCAAGGCGCTCGGCATTCCTTACAGCAAGGAACGCTGAGCCGGATTTGTTCCCTCTCCTTCTGGGAGAGGGTTAGGGTGAGGGCGAATGTTTGGCTTGTCGCATGGTCTGCTTGGCCGACATAGGTCACCCTCACCCCGGCCCTCTCCCAAAAGGAGAGGGTGGAAAGCCGTAAGAATCCTATCGGTGCGAGTCGCGTCAAGGTGCGGTGTTGTTCAAGCGCGCAGTGCGTGGAGTGCTTTGGCCAGTTTGGCCTCCACCGGCAGCGGCTCGGCACCCATTTGGGCCGCCAGCAACTCGGCGCACAACACCGAAAAACTCAGGCCGCGTGACCCCAGCGCGGCGCACAGCCACAGGCTGGGCTGCTCACTCGCGTCCAGCGGTCCCACCAGTGGCAGTCGATCTGCGCTGATGCAACGTGTGCCTTTCCAGGTGTGTAAACGGTCAGAGGCAAAGGTCGCCGCCAGTGGCGCCGCCAGACTGGGCAGCAACTGCTGCAAATGGTCCAAATTTCGGCTGTGGTTGTCCGCATCCGGGCGCTCCACTTGTTGCTCAGGTTGGTAGCTAGATCCCATGAACCAGGCCCGGCCGTGTTCGGTGGGCACCCGCGCCACCAAGCCGCTGAACCCATTGACAGGAAACGGCGGGAACGCCGTCTCGCTGGCGGAAGATTCGCTGTGCAGCGCCCAACTCAGCAGGCCTCGCATGCCTTGTGTGGCGGGCAGTTGAGCCAGTTGGGTCGCCAGTGCCGGGGTGGTGGTGGCCAAGGTGTCGAGCAACACCCGCGCTCCTGCGGCGTTGGCAAACACCACACGCTCTGCTGTGCATAAGACCCGGTGGTGCTCATCGAGCAACTGCCAGATGCCACCGGCTTGTTGCAGGTGGCTGACTTGGGCGTTGCCTTGAAAATGCACGCCCGGCTGGCTGAGCCAGGCCCGCACCAGCGCTGCAGGTTTGATCCAGGCTGCTTTGGGGTGCCACAGGCCAGGGCCATCGGCCAGCTTGTCCGGCGCAGACGCGGACCAATCCTCGCCTGCAGACGGCCAATGGAGCGGCAGCTGAGGTGTCCCTCCCACCTGCCGCTCCAGCACACCGCAGGCCGCCCATTGCGAGCTTTGTTGCAAGTGTTGCTGGGCTTGCTGCAGTGTCAGGCGCACCCCCGCGCGTGACAGGCGCGACAGCGGACAGTCGTCGCTGGAGGTGTGGGGCACCACCAGACCCACCGGCAAGCCGGATGCACCGGCAGCAGGCGCTGGTGCCGCATCCAGAACCTGCACCTGCCAACCTCGCCGGGCCAACGCGGCGGCCACACTGGCACCGGCCAGACCGGCACCAATCACCGCACAACGCTGAATGGGCAATGCCACACGGTGCGTTTGTCGACTGGTTTTGAGGGTCCAGGGCGGATCAAAGCACGCTTGCAACACCGCCTTGGCATCATCGATTGTGGGCAAGGATTCTTGGCGGGTGGCAAAGCCGTTGGCGCGCAGTTGGTGCTGCAGCGTTGTCGTCTCTGCACCGGTCGGCAGATGGCAGTGCAGGGTGGTGCCACGTCGGCAGCAGCGTGCCAGGGCTTTGACGGCCCAGGTGTCGTGCGCATCAAATTCACCTGGGTGGGCTGTCTCGTTCAGCGTCAAAACCACTTCATCGGCAAAGAAGGTCTGCTGGCGCAGCGTCTGCAGCGCATCACCCACACACAGCGTCAAACTCACCTGGCCATTGGCCAGCAAAAAACGGTGGAAGCCTGGCAGCAGGCCAAACCAGTGCGTGATGAGTTCGTTGGCCAGCGGCAGCAATGAAGGATCTTCGTCACACGCTTGCCGCAGTGCTTGCGCATCCGGTGGCGTGTTGCACAGCGCCACGACATGCAGCACGCCTGGACGATCCGGTGTGTGTTGCCAGTCGCGCCAGGTTTTTAAGAAAAGCTGCCCATGCAAGAAGCGTGTGTCCAGGATTTGCCAACTTGGCAAACCCTGCCAATCACGTCTCATGGGTGCTGGGGCACAGCCGCGTGTTTATGCCGCTGCGCGGGGGCGCTTGTCACGCCTTGGGGGGCACAAAACCTTGCGCAGCTTCGGCGCCTTCACCAAAGAAGTGGTTTTCCATCTGCCGCGCCAAATATTGGCGAGCCCGGGCGTCGGCCAAGTTCAGACGGTTTTCGTTGACCAGCATGGTCTGGTGGCGCAGCCATTCGGCCCAGGCTTGTTTGCTGACGTTTTCCCAAAGCCGTTTGCCCAATTCACCGGGGTAGGGTGCAAAGTCAAGCCCTTCAGCTTCGATCCCCAGTTTGATGCATTTCACCGTGCGCGCCATGGTTTACCTTTGTGTGTGCTGACAAAAGCTTGAACTTTAGCAAGGTTTTGGGTTGGGACGCGCGCTGAAGTAAAATCCACCCCTATGGCAAAAGCAGATACCAAAACCAAAATCGTGGCCGATGGCCTGCGTTACAAATCCAAAGTGTCGGGCTCCCCGTTCACAGCGGCAACCTCGTTTGGCGCTGCCACCATGTCGTGTTTCTTATGTGGCAAACACCGCGCCCGTTCCCAGATGGTTTCCAAAAAGATTCTTGGCAAGTCTCAGGCGGTGTGTTCACCGTCGTGCAAGGCGCTTGACCTGGCTCTGGAAGAAGCCAACAAAAAACCATCCGCTGAGTGATGCTGCCGGGCTGACCAACAGCCCAGCGGTTTCATTGGATGGTTTGCTATATTTTGTGTAGCTAACCCCCGTTTGTTGACAAGGGCTAGAGGCTTAAAAGCCTCTGAGCTTTTGTGGCCGTGTGGCCGCAGCGTCTTCACAAACTCAGGCTGTCAAAACCTTCGTAAGATTTTTTGAGCCAGGATTTAACGCGTTGGCGCTCCAGCAGGCCCAGTGCATCTTCCTGCGGCTTGCTGTGGATGGCTGCCCAGAAGCTGGCGTTTTGGCGGTCAATCTTGCGCATGCTGGCTTCATGCAGCGCAGGCAAGGTGATGACTTTGGCACCCAGAGACAAGGCTTTTTCCAGCGCGGGCGAGTTGTCAAGCTGAGAAAAATCGGCGCCCCGGCCATGGTTTTTCACGACGATGTAGTTGGGCCCGTTCTCAAAGGTGCTCAGCAGTCGGCCCAGCAAATCCACCGAATCCTTGCCCGCGTCACACACATGCCAGAAATTGACGGCAATGCCCATGTCGGCCAGCACCGCAAATACTTCTGAGTCCTTGATCCAGCGCGCCAGCGGGGCAGCAGTTTGTGCCGCCAGATCGACCACCACGCGCGGTGGTGCGCCAGCGGGCTCAGCGCTTTCAAACGCGCTGGCCACCGCGTCCAGCCCTTCGTAACTGTCAACCACCACCGGGCTGGCGTAGTCGGCATAAAAACGGGTGAACGAGGTGTGTGATCGGTCGGTGTCAAAGCCCACAAACGGCAGCTCTTTGTCAATGAAGTACTGCGCCAGCAACCGCGCTAACACCGATTTGCCCACGCCACCTTTTTCGCCACCGATGAAATTGAGAGAACTCATGTTTGCTTTCTGTTGTGTTGGAAACGGGAGCCTGTTGGCCAGTGTTGGGGGCAGAAGCAAAATGCGTGCTTGATGTGCCGATGGGCGGCAGGCGTCAGAGGATGGTTTTCACCAGCACCTGGCTTTTGCGGTCCCAGTTGTACTTGCGCTTGCGGGCATCGGGCAGCCAGTCCGGGTCGACCTGGACAAAACCGCGTTTGATGAACCAGTGTTTGGTGCGGGTGGTCAGCACAAAAATGCTGTCCAGCCCGGCCAATTTGGCACGCTGCTCGATGCGCTTTAACACGCGTTCACCATCACCCTGGCCTTGTACATCGGGCGACACGGTGAGCGCGGCCATCTCGGCGGTGCGCTCTTCCGGGTAGGCGTACAGTGCGGCGCAGGCAAAGATCACGCCGTCGTGTTCGATCACCGTGTACAGGCCCACATCGCGTTCGATCTCGGTGCGGCTGCGTTTGACCAGGGTGCCGTCTTTCTCAAACGGCTCGATCAATTGCAGGATGCCGCCCACGTCGTCCACGCTGGCTTCGCGCAGGCTCTCCAGCTTTTCATCGACCACCATGGTGCCGATGCCATCGTGCACATACACCTCCAACAGGATCGAGCCGTCCACCGCGTAGGGAATGATGTGGCTGCGCTCCACGCCGGTTTTGCAAGCTTGCACACAGTGCTGCAGGTAAAACGCAGTGTCGGTGGGTTTGTCGGCCACAGGTAGCTCGGCCAGCAGCTTTTCAGCCACCGCCAGCGGCAGTTCGGTGTCGATCGGGTTGTCTTCGCTTGCCGGTTGGTGGACGTCGGTGGCAATCCCTTGCACCTCGGTGACAAAAATCAGCTTGTCGGCCTGCAGCGCGGTGGCGACCGATGTGGCGACTTCTTCCATGGTCAGGTTGAATGCCTCGCCCGTGGGGGAGAAACCAAACGGCGACATCAGCACCAGCGCGCCCATGTCCAGCGAGCGGGTGATGCCTGCCGTGTCGATCTTGCGCACCACCCCCGATTGCCGAAAATCCACGCCGTCGACGATGCCCACCGGGCGCGCTGTCAAAAAGTTGCCTGAAATGACCCGCACCGTGGCCCCGGCCATCGGGGTGTTGGGCAGGCCCTGGCTGAACGCTGCTTCAATTTCGTAGCGCAGTTGGCCAGCCGCCTCTTGGGCGCAGTCCAGAGACACCTCGTCGGTGATACGGATGCCTTTGAAGTATTTGGGCGTGTGGTTCTTGGCTTTGAGCTGCTCGTTCACCTGCGGTCGAAAGCCGTGCACCAGCACAATGCGCACGCCCATGCTTTGGATCAGCGCCAGGTCTTGCGCCAAATTGGGCAGCTTGCCCGCGGCGATGGCTTCACCGCAGACCCCCACCACAAAGGTCTGGTGGCGGAACTTGTGGATGTAGGGGGCAACAGAGCGGAACCAGGGGACAAAGGTGAAGTTAAAGGGCAGCGTCATGGGGTAGGTGGGCAAAGAGCGCGGTAGTCAATAGGGGGCAACACCACCCTATTTTGCAGCACGCGTGTGAAGACACTGGCTGGGACGCCCGCCTTGACCAACGGTGCTGCGAAACATGCTGGGCCGTGTTGAATGCCCAGCCAGGCCCACTTGCAATTATTTGAACAACCAGCGCCGCATCAGGCGGGTGTAGCGCGGCATCACCACATAGACCATCAGGCAGACCATGACACCGGTGACCGCCAGTGTTTCAACCGGTCGGCTGACCGGGCCCACCACCCTGTCAAGCGCAAGGGACACCAGGTGGGGCACCACCAGAGCCATGGGAAAAACGGCTGACCAGGTGAGCAGATACTGCCGCCACCGCACCGGTATTTTTGCTTTGGCGCCTGCCGGGGTGAACCAAAAGTCCAAGCCGCTGCTGATGTAGAAGTCATCGGCTCCCACAAACAGGTGCTGAACCTTGTCCATCAGTTGTTGGCGTTTGTCAGACGCCATCCAGGTTTTCAGATGCGCAGGTGCGTCAAAACGGATGATGACGGTATAGGTCTCGGTGATGCCTGCAATGGGGCGAACAATGTGCCAGTCCAGGTAGCCCTGAAATGAGCGGCAAAGCGGCCCAACCTCGTTCAACCACTGCTCATAGTCGGCATGTTTGTCGCTGCGGATACGGTGCGTGATGACAACAGTCGCGCCATCGTCAGAATTTTCAGATGATTGGTTCAAGAGGATGATCCTTTGTGATGGTTTGGCGCACAGATGCAAGGTGCTGTGGGCCAATTGACGGTGGGCACTATAGCCACGGAACCAACAACGGGGATGGATGCAGGGTCAAAACCTTCATCCGGTTTTTTGGCGTGACACCTCGGCGCGACTGCGGCCAAGCCGAGATGGCGGGCTTTTTTTGTGCTTGGGTCACGCAGCGCAAAGGGGCAGCCCGGCATGTGAAGTTTGCTTCATATTCAGTAGCTACTGACCCTTATTGCAAAAGGGCTATAGGCCAATTTGCCTCATAAAACCAGGCGCCCTTGAGTCGTTGCCTGGCGCAACCTCGATAATTGCGGCCCAATGTCGAACCCTCTGAACATCGAATTCCCCGAATCCCTGCCGGTCTCGGCGCGCCGTGAAGAAATCATGGCGGCGATGGCCGCGCACCAGGTCATCATCGTCTGTGGTGAAACCGGCTCGGGCAAAACCACCCAGCTGCCCAAAATCGCCCTGGCGATGGGGCGCGGCTTGTGCAACTACCCCAAAACCCTGGCCGACGGCCGCCCGGCGCCGCGTGGCAAGCTGATTGGCCACACCCAGCCGCGCCGGATTGCCGCCAGCAGCGTGGCCAAACGCATTGCCGAAGAACTCAACACCACGCCGGGTGAGGTGGTCGGTTTTAAAGTGCGTTTTCAGGATCGGCTGGGGCGTGACGCCTCGGTCAAGTTGATGACCGACGGCATTTTGCTGGCCGAGACCCAAACCGACCCGCTGCTCAAAGCCTACGACACGATCATCATCGACGAAGCGCATGAGCGCAGTCTGAACATCGACTTCTTGCTCGGTTATTTGAAGCAGATCCTGCCGCGCCGCCCGGATCTGAAGGTGGTGGTGACCTCGGCCACGATTGATGCACAGCGGTTTGCGGATCACTTTGCCAGTGCCAAGGGTCCGGCGCCAATCATCATGGTCAGCGGGCGCATGTTCCCGGTGGAGCAGCGTTACCGTCCGTTTGAAGAAGCGCGCGACTATGACCTGAACCACGCGATTGCCGACGCGGTGGACGAGCTGTGGCGCGATGTGCACAACAGCGGCGACATCCTGGTGTTTTTGCCCGGTGAGCGCGAAATCCGCGAGGCAGCCGACCACCTGCGCGGCCACCTGAGTCACCAGCCGGTGTTTCGCGGCGCCGAGGTGCTGCCGCTGTTTGCGCGGCTGAGCCAGGCCGAGCAGGACCGCATTTTTGACGGCCACACCGGGCGTCGCATTGTGTTGGCCACCAATGTGGCCGAAACCTCGTTGACGGTTCCAGGCATCCGATACGTTATTGACGCAGGCACCGCGCGCATGAAACGCTACAGTTTCAGAAGCAAAGTGGAGCAGTTGCTGGTCGAGCCGATCAGCCAGAGTTCAGCCAACCAGCGTGCGGGCCGCTGCGGGCGGGTGGCCAACGGCATTTGTATCCGGCTGTATGACGAGAAAGATTTTGTTGGCCGCCCCAAATTCACCGACCCCGAAATCTTGCGCTCATCCCTGGCCGGGGTGATTCTGCGCATGAAGTCGCTTCACTTGGGTGTGGTGGAAGACTTCCCGTTCATCGAGAAACCCTCGGGCCGCGCCATTGCCGACGGTTACCAGCTGCTCAACGAACTCGGTGCGGTGGATGACGCCAATGAGCTGACCGCCATGGGTGGTGAACTGGCCAAACTGCCGCTTGACCCGCGTGTGGGCCGCATGATTCTGGAGGCGCGCAGCCGCCAGGCACTCGACGAGGTGCTGGTGATTGCCTCGGCGCTGAGCGTGCAGGATGTGCGCGACCGACCGATGGAGGCGCAGCAGCAGGCCGACCAGGCCCATGCCAAGTTTGACGATGAAAAGAGCGAGTTTTCCGGCTACCTGAAGTTGTGGAAGTGGTTGGAAACTGCGCGTGGGGGGCAGCCCTCACCCCAACCCTCTCCCGGCGGGAGAGGGAGCCAGCCCACCGCACCATCGGCGAACCTTGGTGGTCAGGCAAGAGAAACCGCTACTTCGCTGGCGCTCATCAAGGCACGAGGAGGGCGTTCACACCCTCTCCCCTTGGGAGAGGGCCGGGGTGAGGGCGCACCCGCCCACAAACTCAGCAACCGCCAATACGAGCAACTGCTGCGGCAAAACTTTGTCAGCATGCGCCGCGTGCGCGAGTGGCGCGACATCTACAGCCAGCTCCACACCGTGGTGGCCGAGCACAAGTGGCGCATCAACACCACACCTGCCAGCTACGAGCAGCTGCATTTGTCGATGCTGTCGGGTTTGCTGGGCAACATCGGCTGCAAGTTGGAAACCGATGGCGCCAGTGGGGAATACCTGGGCGCCCGCAGCATCAAGTTTTACCCGCACCCCGGCGCGCATCTGGTCAAAAAACCGGGCCGCTGGATTGTGGCGGCCGAGTTGGTCGAAACCACGCGCCTGTTTGGTCGCGGCATCGCGGCGATCGAGCCGCAATGGCTGGAGCAGGTCGGCGCGCATTTGCTCAAAAAACAGTTGCTCGACCCACATTGGGAAAAAAAGGTGGCCGAGGTCAGCGCGCTGGAGCGCGCCACACTCTACGGCATCGTCATCTACAGCGGCAGGCGGGTGAACTACAGCCGGGTGGATTTGCCCGGTGCGCGTGAAATTTTCATCCGCGAGGCGCTGGTCGGTGGCCAGTGGGAGACCAAGCTGCCGTTCCTGGCCGCCAACCAAAAGCTGATCCAGCAGGTGGAAGACCTGGAGCACAAGGCGCGCCGCCAGGATGTGCTGGTGGACGACGAACTGATCTACGCCTTTTACGACCAGCAACTGCCTGCCGAGGTGTGCAGCGGCTTCACCTTTGAGGCCTGGTACCGCGATGCGGTGAAACTCAATCCCAAGCTCTTGCTGCTGACCCGTGAGGAGCTGATGCGCCACGAGGCGGCCGGCATCACCACCCAGGCCTTCCCGAAAACCGTGCGTCTGGGCGGTGTCGATTGCGCCGCCACCTATTTGCACGAGCCCGGTGACCCCAAAGACGGGCTGACGGTGACGGTGCCGATTTTTGTGCTGAACCAGGTCAACGAGGAGCGTTGTGAGTGGCTGGTACCCGGCATGCTCAAGGACAAGATCCAGGCGCTGATCAAAACCCTGCACCAGCGCCCCCGCTCGCGCCTGGTGCCGCTGCCTGAGTCGGCCAGCAAGATGGCGGCCCAGCTCAATGAGCCTGCGCTGTTTGGCCACGGCTCGCTGATCGAGGCGGTGCTCAAACTGGTGCGCTTGGCGACCACGGTGGATGTGGTGCGCGCTGACATCAAGGTGGACATGCTGCCGCCGCACTTCTTCATGAACTTCCGCGTGGTGGACGAGCATGGCCGCCAACTCGGACAGGGCCGCAACCTGGGCGCGCTGAAGTCCGAACTCGGTGCCCAGGCGCGCGGGGCGTTTCAGGCGCTGGCTGGGTTGAAACTGGCCAAGACCGCTGCTCCTTCGGAAGGCATCAAGCCAAATCAGCCTCCAGCCCTCATAAATCAAGGGCAAGCAGCTACAAAAAAAGCAGTAAACGAATCCGCCGCCAAAGCCACGCCAGCCGGTGTCAAACACACCGCCTGGACCTTCGGTGAGCTACCTGAATTGTTGGAGATTCAAAAAGGCGGCCAGACCCTGATTGGTTACCCGGCGCTGCTCGACGCGGGTGATGCCGTCACCATCGAGGTGTTTGACGAGCCCGAGGTGGCCGCTGCCAAACACCGCGCCGGCCTGCGCCGCCTGTTTGCGCTGCAGATCAAAGACGCGCTCAAGTACCTGGAAAAGAACGTGCCGGATCTGCAAAAAATGGCGGTGACCTACATGCAGGTTGGCAAAAACGCTGACGGCAGCGGCACCGGCGGCACCCTCGAAGAACTGCGTGAACAGATCATCCAGGTCGCGCTGGACCGCGCCTTTTTGCTCGACCCGCTGCCCACTGACGAATTTGCCTTCAAAAAACGCGTGGACGAAGGGCGCGGGCGCCTGACCCTGATTTGTACCGAAGTCGCCCGCCTGAGCGCCAGCATCCTGGCCGAGTACGCGGTGGCCGCTCGCAAGATCAAGGACAGCAAAAACGCGCCCGAGGCTTCAGCAGATGCGGCCCAGCAGCTATCAAAACTGATGCCCAAGAAGTTCCTGAGTCTCACGCCCTGGGGCAGCTTGCAGCACTTTGCCCGCTACCAAAAAGCCATCACCGCGCGGCTGGAGAAATACCGCGCCGACCCAGCCCGCGACAGCGCCCGCCTGAAAGAGTTGCAACCGCTGGAGCAGCGTTACTGGCGCCTGGTGGCCGAACGCAAAGGCGTGGTCGATGAACGCCTGCAAGAATTCCGCTGGCTGCTGGAGGAATTGCGCGTGAGCTTTTTTGCGCAAGAGTTACGCACGCCGCAGCCGGTCAGTGTCAAACGGCTGGAGAAGGCTTGGGCGCAGTTGGGGTGAGGTGAGGGGCTTGTATGAATAAATGACCTGTAGCCCTTATGAATAAAGGGCAACCAGCTATTACAAACATAGTGATCTGAGATCGAGGTGCCGGCAGCCGGGTTGATTTGAAAGTTGGCATGCTGGCTTTTTGGGGGTTGCAATGACAAGTCATCCATTCGGTATTTCGGCTGAGTCGCCAATTCAGTCCGAGACGCCAACCGGCTCGATCTACGGCACGCTCACAGCACCTGTCGGGCAGCCCAAGCCGGTGGTCGCATTGATCATCGCTGGGTCGGGCGCCACTGACCGAAATGGCAACGGACAAACGGCAGCAGTTACCAATAACTGCTTAAAGCTTTTAGCCGCCGCGCTGGCCGGAGCCGGATTTGCTTCAGTTCGTTATGACAAACGTGGCGTGGGCTCTAGCAGAGATGCTGCCCCCAGCGAGAGGGAGCTGAGGATTGAACACTATGTTCAAGATGCCGGCGCGTGGGTTGAGTGCTTGGCGCGTGACTCCCGGTTTTCCGGGGTAGTGGTCATTGGCCACAGTCAGGGTTCGTTGATCGGTATGCTCGCCGCGCAACGATGCCCGGTGCTGGCCTTTGTCTCGGTGGCTGGCCCTGCCGAGAACGCTGCTGCGGTTTTGCGCCGCCAGCTTGCCGGCCAACTGCCCTCCGATTTGGCTGCGACAAGCGACGCCATATTGGCCTCATTGGAGGCGGGGCGTTTGTCAGATGATGTGCCGCTTGAGCTCCTGCCACTCTATCGGCCCAGCGTGCAGCCCTACCTCGTCTCCTGGTTCCAGTACACGCCCAGGATCGAACTCGCCAGGCTGCGGATCCCTTGTCTCATTCTCCAAGGAGACACGGACATACAGGTCGGTGTTTCTGACGCGCATGCGCTGCATGGCGCGCATGGCGCGTGCCAGCTGGCGCTTGTTCCTGGCATGAACCATGTGCTGAAGATGGTTCCCCCCGACCGGGCCGAACAACTTGCCTCCTACGGCAACCCCGACCTTCCCATTGCCGAAGGACTCGTCCAGGCTCTGACGCAGTTCTTGCGCGGGATCACGGTAGTTGCTAGAAGCGATCCTGACGCCAACGCAACTCAATTGGCTGATGTCATCAATGACGGAGCGTCAACATGGCAAAAAGACTTGAACAGTTGATGGCAGAGTTGCCAAAAGCACGGCGTACAGCCATTAAGGCGCGTGCTGGCGAATTGGCAACCTTGAAGGATTTGCGCCAGGCTGCTCAACAGACACAACAAGACTTGGCTGCTGCGTCGGGTGTTGGCCAAGACACCATTTCCCGTTTGGAAAAGCGCAGTGACATGTTGCTGTCGAGGATGCGGCGCTATGTCGAGGCCATGGGCGGCTCACTGGAATTGGTGGCGCAGTTTCCCAATCGACCACCGGTCGTGATTGATCACTTGATGGCCGCACACGATGCTCGTCATCCGCCAAGCCCAACCGCCAGGGGCTGAGAGCACTGGCGCGAGTTGATGGGCAAGACTCGCAGAGAAGGTGTTGCCCACCAGGCGCATGAGGTTTTTTACCTGATCTGTTTTTGTTTTGTGCATGGCATGTGGCGCAGTTCGATAAATCGCGCCACAACCGCGCCATTTGTTGTCATGACCAGCCCAAAGTCAGCATCTGCCTGAGCACAGCTGCGGCGCTGAACTGCTTTTTGCAGATGGACATACACGGCGCCTTGAGCAGGGGTCGTCGTTTTAGGATGGTGCCACTCTGATATCGTCGCGCTGGCACAGTCGGTGCTTGCGTGTTGTGACGCCAGCATCCGGTCGATCGACTGTGGGCTTTGTCTGGTCAAACACTTCATCTGGGCCCCGATTCACCCATGTCACCCGTCACCTCCAAACTGCTGTTCGCCGGCACCATCTTCACCAGTGCCTTTGCCCTGTTCCTGATCCAGCCGATCATTGCCAAACAAATCCTGCCCTGGTTTGGCGGGTCCGCTGCGGTCTGGGCGATTTGTATGGTGTTTTTCCAGATGGCGCTGCTGGCGGGTTATGCCTACGCCGACTGGGTGTCACGGCACCTGCGGCCAAGGCAGCAAGTTGTTTTGCATGTGGTGCTGCTGGCCATCAGCCTGAGTTTTTTGCCCATCATCGCCGACCCGAGTTGGCAACCCCGGGGGGATGAAGACCCATCAGGGCGCATCATCTTGTTGTTGCTGGGCACCATTGGCTTGCCTTATTTTTTGCTCTCTACCACCGGGCCGCTGATCCAGTCCTGGGTGTCCAAAACGGTGATCGACACACAGATTTACCGTTATTTTTCGCTCTCCAATCTGGCGTCGATGTTGGCTTTGATCAGCTACCCGTTTTTGATTGAGCGGCACGCGGCCATCGTTGGGCAGGCTTATGGTTGGTCGGTGGGGTATGCGGTGTTTGCCCTGTTGTGTGCCGGGTCGGGTTATTACTTTTTGCAGCATGGCCACACGGTAGAGTCGGTCGCCCAAGCCAAGGACCACCAACCCGAGGTCCATCACGATCCGATCTGGCGTGACCACCTGATCTGGCTGAGTGCGTCGGCCATGGGCTCCTGGATGCTGCTGGCGATCACCAACCACATCACCCAGAACGTGGCCTCGATTCCCTTTTTGTGGCTGCTGCCGCTCACACTCTATCTGCTGACATTCGTGCTGTGTTTTGAGAGCGACCGCTGGTACCGCCGCCGCATTTTCTTGCCCTTGGTGGCTGCGTTGGTGGCGCTCTGTGCCTATGGTCTGCAAGACGGCAGTGTCGGGCGCAACATCTGGATCGCGGTGCCGACCTATGTGGCGGGTCTGTTTGTGCTGTGCATGTTCCTGCATGGTGAACTGGCGCGGCTGCGACCAGGTGCGCGCCATCTGACACGGTTTTATCTGATGGTGTCGCTGGGCGGCGCGGTCGGCGGGATTTTGGTGGGTCTGGTGGCGCCGCGGGTGTTGCCCGCTTACTACGAACTGGGTTTGGGCTTTGTTTTAACCTCCTTGCTGGCCATGGTGCTGCTCAAATCCAGTTTTTTACGCATCACGTCTGGTGCTTTGGCGCTGGTTTGTGCCTATTTTCTGGCGCTGCAGATTCAGGACGATATTCAGGGCAGCCGTTATGTGGGGCGCAACTTTTATGGCTCGCTGATCACCCTGGACAGCCAGCGTGATGACCCGCGTGACAACGTGCGCCAGCTCTACCACGGTGCCATCAAACACGGTGAGCAGTTCCTCGCTGCTGAGCGCCACCGCGAGCCCACCGCCTACTACGGCGCGACCTCAGGCATTGGCCTGGCCATCGCCAACACCCCGGCGCAGGGCAAGAAGGTGGGTGTGATTGGCTTGGGCGCAGGAACGCTGGCGGTTTACGGTCGTTCAGGTGATACCTACCGCATGTATGAGCTCAACCCCGAGGTGATTGAGCTGGCCAAGACGGAATTCAGTTTCATGTCTGATAGCCCAGCCAAGGTGGAGACGGTGCTGGGTGATGCCCGCCTGTCCCTGGCCAAGGAAGCACCTCAGGGTTTTGATGTGCTGGCGGTGGACGCCTTTTCGGGTGATTCGATCCCTGTGCATCTGATCACCGCCGAGGCCATGGACGTTTACCAGCGCCACATGAAGCCGGACGGCATCATTGGTTTTCACATCACCAACAAATTCATCAACCTGGCGCCGGTGGTGCAAAACATCGCACAGGCCAAGGGTTTGCATGTGGCCTTCATCCATGACAACACCGACAACCCGGCGTTGCGCAACACCGATTGGATTCTGGTGGCGCGTGATCCAGCGGTGCTGCAACAGGAGGCCATTCGCCAAGCCACAAGCAAGGTGCCACCGATACCGAACCTGGGTGTTTGGACCGATGACTTCAACAACCTGTTTGACGTGCTGAAATAACCCTGGTGGGGCGACTGTTCCCCACACCAGCGTGAAACAAGTTCAGGCCGAGGTCTTGCGAATGCGTTGACCGTGGTCCACCAGGTCAGACACCATCTTCAGCACCGATGTGCCAGGTGCCGAGTAGGGGTCGAATTCCGGGTGATGGAGCTGGACCATCGGGTCGTCTTCGGCCAGCAGCACATGCGCCATGGCCCAGTCGGCATAACGGCGCTGGGTGATTTCTTCGAGCAGCAGCAACTGCACGTCCTGGTGGCGGCGGTCTTGGATGATGCGGTTGTACAGGCGGTTGATCACGCTGCGCTCACCTTCAAGCACTTGCAGGTACAGGCCTTGCCCCTGGCACAACACCCCGGTGATGCCGCGCTGGCGGTTGGCGCCTTGTGCCACCGACAGGATCGCGTCGGTAACGGTGGTGGTTTGAGGCCCCACGGCGCGGCTCACATACAGCAGCCGAACCAGCAATGTGCGTTGTTTTGTTTCATCCATGGGCAAAGTGTAAGGTGGCCTCTTGGTAAAAAAACTAGCTGCCGAGAGAAAAGCCGCACTCGACTTTGCCGACAATCACCCTGATCAATGGTTGGTCGTCGAAAGTAGTGTCATGGCAGAGGTTGTTGTTGCGGGTGGGGGGATTGGTGGTTTGTCGGCTGCGCTGGCGTGTGCACAAGCCGGTGCCAAGGTGTCTTTGTACGAGCGTGCCACGGCGTTCTCAGAGTTCGGGGCTGGCATCCAGCTCGGTCCCAATGCGGTGGGTGTGTTGCATGGCTGGGGCTTGAAAGATGGTCTGAGCGGGCTGGCTGCTTTTCCGCACCGCATCCAGTTTCGCAGCGCCTTGTCGGGTTCTGTCTTGGGCGAACTGACGCTGGGTGCGGACATGGTTCGGCGCTATGGCTCGCCTTACCTGACCATCCACCGGGCGGATTTGCATGGTTTATTGGCGCAGGTGCTTCAGCAGCGGGGTGATGTGGCGCTCAATCTGGGCTGCGCTGTCAGCCATGTGGTGCAAAGCGAGGCCAGCGTCACCGCACAGTTGCAAAACGGCCAGCAGCGGGACGCCGATGTGTTGGTGGCTGCCGACGGCGCTTGGAGCACCCTTCGCCAGCAGTTGCTGCACGACGGCAAACCCCAGCCCACCGGGCATCTGGCTTACCGCAGCATGTTCAAGCAAAGTGATTTACCCAAAAAGCTGCAAAGCCAACAAGTCACGGCCTGGTTTGGCCCGCGCATGCATGTGGTGCAGTACCCGGTGCGCGGTGGTGAGTGGATGAACGTGGTCGGCATCGTGCACGGCCAGGTTCAAGGCGACATCACCAGCTGGGACCACAGCGCCAATGCGGCCGACTTGCAGCGGGTGGTTGCGGGCAACTGTGCGCCCTTGGTTGAGCTGATTCAAGCTGTGCAGGTCTGGCGCCTGTGGCCGCTGAGCATTCGCCTGCCGATGCGCGGTGCCCACGAACACGCACTGGGCCGGGTGGCGTTGCTGGGTGATGCGGCTCACCCCATGGTGCCCTACCTGGCGCAGGGCGCGGCGATGGCGATCGAAGATGCGGCCACATTGGCGCAGTTGTTGGCAGCGGGTGGGGTTTTTACCGCAGGGTCGGTTGACAGCGCTGTACAAGCCCGTGTGTCCGCACTGATCAAAGACTACGCCAACCAGCGCTGGCAGCGTAATGCCCGGGTGCAGGCGCGGGCGCTGCAAAACGGCCAGATTTATCACCTGACTGGGCCGATGCGCCTGGGGCGTGATCTGGCGATGCGGGTGCTGGGGCAGCGCCTGCTGGACCAACCTTGGTTGTATGGTGGTGGCCCCGGTTGATGGCCTGGGTGCCTGTCGTTGCGCGGTTCTTTTTTGTTGTGGAGCGGCTGGCTGCGCACTTGCCAAGCCGGGCTTGGGCTGTCGACGTCTCCAATGGCGCCAGGAGAATGTGACTAAACTCAAAACCCTTCCTGTTTGAAGCGCGCTCATGACACATCAACCATCACCCACTTTGGCCGACAAGCCGACCATCAGTCTGGACCAACTGAAGCGTCAGACCCGCGCTGTGGTGGTGGGCATGAACACCAGCCTGGATGACGAAGAACGCAGTGTTGCCTTGCGGTTGTTGGAAATCGGTTTTCTGCCCGGTGAGTCGGTACGGGTCATTGCACACGGTTTTCCTGGGCACGACCCGCTGGCAGTGCGGGTCGGCCACACCACGTTTGCCCTGCGTTGCCATGAAGCTGCGTTGGTACAGGTTCGCCCGCTTTAATTCAGGACTTTGGCATGACGGATCAATCAAAATTGGCGCCGTTGCGCGTGGCGCTGTTGGGCAATCCCAACTGTGGCAAGACGGCCTTGTTCAATCTGCTCACCGGTAGCCGACAGAAGGTCGCCAACTATGCTGGCGTGACGGTTGAGCGCAAAGAAGGGCGCCTGGAGACCGCCTCGGGCCGCCAGGTGATGGTGCTGGATTTGCCCGGCGCCTACAGCCTCAATGCGCTGAGTGCCGACGAGCAGATCACCTGTGACATCGTCACCGGGCAGCGCCCTCATGAGCCGCTGCCAGACCTGGTGGTGTGTGTGGTGGATGCCACCAACCTGCGGCTCAACCTGCGTCTGGTGCTTGAGGCGCGGGCTTTGAACCTGCCGCTGGTGCTGGCGCTGAACATGAGCGACGCCGCGCGCCACAGTGGCATCACCGTTGACCGCGCTCTGCTGGCCCGCGAGTTGGGCATGCCGGTGATCGAAACCGTGGGCATTCGCCACGACGGCGCGCAGGAGTTGTTGACCTATCTGGCCAAAGTGGATGTGGCCAAGTCGAAAAAACGCCTTAAACATCAGATGACCTGGCATGCGCCGCAGGTGGAGGAGGTGATGGCCACCCAGCAGGAGGTGCGCCGCCTGATCCAGCTGGCGGTGCAGGAGCCCGAGGGTAGCCTGCACACCGATGACGCGATTGACGCCGTGGTGTTACACCCGCTGTGGGGCATGCTGGTGCTGGCCGCCACGCTGTTCCTGATGTTTCAGGCGGTGTTCAGCTGGGCGGTGTGGCCGATGGATGTCATCAAGTCGGTGGTGGAAGGTTTGTCGGACGTGGTGCGCAGCCATCTCCCTGAAGGTCCGCTGAGCAGCTTGCTGGTCGATGGCGTGCTGGCCGGGGCAGGGGGCGTGCTGGTGTTTTTGCCGCAAATCTTGATTTTGTTTTTCTTCATCCTGGTGCTGGAGGACTCCGGCTACCTGCCACGCGCGGCGTTTTTGCTGGACCGGGTGATGGGCACCGTGGGTTTGTCGGGGCGCTCGTTCATTCCGCTGCTGTCGAGTTTTGCCTGTGCGGTGCCGGGCATCATGGCAACGCGCACCATCACCCATTGGCGCGACCGGCTGGTCACCATCATGATTGCGCCGCTGATGACCTGCTCGGCCCGGCTGCCGGTTTACGCGTTGCTGATTGGCGCCTTCATCCCGAGTCGCACGGTGTGGGGGGTGTTCAACCTGCAGGGCCTGGTGATGTTTGGCCTGTATGTGGGCGGTATTGTCTCGGCCATGGCGGTGGCGGCGGTGGCCATGGTGTGGCGGGCGCGCTCGCGACCCACACCGCTGGTGATGGAGTTGCCGGCCTACCGTCTGCCCAATGTGCGCAACCTCGCGCACGGTTTGTACGAGCGGGCGGCGATTTTTGTCAAACGGGTGGGCGGCATCATCTTGGCGCTCACCATCCTGCTCTGGTTTCTGGCCACCTTCCCGGCACCACCGCAAGGGGCGACCGATGCGGCCATCAACCACAGTTTTGCCGGCATGCTGGGGCACTGGCTGGAGGTGTTGGTGGCGCCGATTGGTTTCAACTGGCAGATTGCGGTGGCCCTGGTGCCAGGCATGGCCGCCCGTGAGGTGGTGGTGGGGGCGCTTGGCACGGTCTACGCCCTGTCGGCCACCGGGGAAGATGTGGCAGCTCAGCTCAGCCCGCTGATTGCGCAGAGCTGGTCGCTGCCGACCGCTTTGTCGCTCTTGGTGTGGTTCATTTTTGCGCCGCAATGCATCTCGACCCTGGTGGCGGTGCGTCGCGAGACCAATTCCTGGCGTTACCCGTTGTTGGTGGCGGTGTACCTGTTTGCGCTGGCTTATCTGGCCAGCTGGGTCACCTATCGGCTGGCTTTGACATGGGCTGGGGGCTGACATGGGTCAGTCCTGGATCGTGGGCCTGATCGTCGGTTTGGCGGCTGTTTATAGTGTGTGGTACGTGCTTCCCGGTGCGGCGCGCCAGCATCTGGGGCGCCTGCACAGCGCGCTGGGCCGCTCGCCAAAGTGCACTGCCGCCTGTGAGCGTTGTGGCAAGTGCGCGGGTGTGGCCAGTGAAGCGTCTGAGGCTCCCGCCGCACCGCAGACCGTCCACTTTCAATCCAAACGTTGAAACAACGCTGCTTAGGCAGCGCCTTGAGCCCTGTTTTGTTCAGCGTTTGTTGCGGATGGGGGAATCTTTGGAGATGCCCCAGTCAGGCGCGGGCGGGGTGTCTGGCGGCGCGTAGGTGTTGAACTTGGCGGTGAAATAAAGCCCAAGGCCAAAAAACGCGATCAAAACCATGGCGCCGATGGCCAGCTTGAGCACCAGCAGCCAGAATTTTTTGTCTTTGTTGTCACTCACGGGCAGGTCCTAGGGGTATCTGTGGTCAACGGGTGAGTTTGAAAAACTGGTTGGCATGTCGGCTACGCGCCTCAATGCGACCAAACAGGGGAAGGATGGTGTCGTCCAGCGCCAGCTCCAGCGTCTCGCAAGCCGCGCTGGAGATATGGGTGACACGGTTCTGCTCCCGATGACCCAGATCCAGGGCATTGCCCAGTACTTCGGCGACATGGATCAAAGGCACCAGCGGATTAGCCAGCGCTGTGTCGGGGTTGTGGTGGTACTGAATGGCCTCCACGATCGGCTGCGGCAACTTCCAAAGCTCGGCCAGCCAGGCACCCACGGTGGCATGTTCAACACCAAAAGCCTCGCGTTCCAGCGCCTCAATGCCCACGGATGAGTCGATAGCTTGGTGCCAGCAGGCGCGGGTGGCCTCTGCATCCTGCGCGTAAAGCCAGAGCTGCCCCACATCGTGCAACATGCCAGAGATCAGTGCAGCGTCTGGACTGACCGGCTGTGCCACATGGCGGGTGAGTTCCTGGGCGCAGATGCTGATGGCGACGCTGTGTTCCCAGAACGACATCGGCAGCGGCAGCGAGCCGGCTTTTTGAATAAAAGCCCCCAGGCTGCTGATCAGGGTGATGCTGCGCACCTTGGACAGACCGATCAGCGAGGTGGCGGTAAAGATGTTGGTGACATCGGCATGTCGTCGCCCGCGTGTGGCAGCATTGTTGGCCACCGCCAGCACCCTGGCTGTGATCACCGGGTCCAGGTTGATGTAGCGCACCAGAACGTTCAAATTGGTGTCCGGGTCGTCCAGCGTGGCCAGGATTTCCTGTACCACGATGGGAAAGCTCGGCATCAGCCGACTGCGCTGGATAACGATGTCGCGGGTGATGGGGGGGCCGCTCATGATGGGTTGCGGTAGGCCATCACCTGGTCAAACAGTGCCAGCAATGTTGGATCGTCCAGGTTGCATTCCTTGAAAATTTCTTGCACCCGGTGCGCCGCCTGTTCACTTTCGAGGGCGATTTGCGCATCGCTGCGATCATCGGGCTGGTCAATGCAGATGAACTCGGCATGGTGGGCATTGAGTTGGCTGACATTGTCGGGCGTGAGCAGGTGTCCGGGTTGCAGCGCCATGCTGAGCAAGCCACGCTCCACCACTTGCACGGTTTCGCCCAGCACCATGCCCGGCTCAATTTCGGTGACAGGGATGTACTGGCGGCGGGTTTTCATGAGGGGTGTCGCTTGATCTCGATCTGGCAAGACAAGGCCGGATCAGGCCTGACGGCCCAGCAGCAGGTATTCCATCAGTGCCTTTTGCACATGCATGCGGTTTTCGGCTTCGTCCCAGACCACACTTTGCGGCCCGTCGATCACCTCGGCATCGACTTCTTCACCCCGGTGGGCGGGCAGGCAGTGCATGAACAGGGCGCCCGGCTGGGCCACCGCCATCATCTCGCTGCTGACGCGCCAGGCGGCAAAGGCCTGTTTGCGCACTTCGTTCTCGGCCTCGAAGCCCATGCTGGTCCAGACGTCGGTGGTGACCAGATCGGCGCCGCGGCAGGCGTCCAGCGGGTTGCTAAAGTTTTCATAGCTATCAGCCCTTATTCCATCAGGGCCAGAGGCTATTTTTTCATTGACTTCGTAACCACGCGGCGTGCTCAGGTTGACCTTGAAGCCCAGCAGCGTGGCGGCTTGCAACCAGGTGTTGGCCATGTTGTTGCCGTCACCGACCCAGGCCACCGTCTTGCCCTGGATCGGGCCGCGGTGTTCGATGAAAGTGAAGATATCGGCCAGGATCTGGCACGGGTGAAACTCGTTGGTCAGGCCATTGATGACTGGCACGCGGGAATACTCGGCAAAACGTTCGATCTTGGTTTGCTCAAAGGTGCGGATCATCACCAGATCGGCCATGCGGCTGATGACGCGCGCGCTGTCTTCAATCGGCTCGGCGCGGCCCAGTTGGCTGTCGCCGGTGGTCAGGTGGACCACGCTGCCACCGAGCTGGTACATGCCGGCCTCAAAACTGACGCGGGTGCGGGTCGAGGCTTTCTCGAAAATCATCGCCAGGGTGCGGTCGACCAGCGGCTGGTGCCGGGTGAAGGTCTTGAACTTGGCCTTGATGAAAGCCGCGCGCTCCAGCAGGTAGCTGTATTCGTCGGCCCGCAGGTCAGAAAACTGCAGGTAGTGCCGCACCGGTGGTGCGCCCTTAGGGATGGTGCTGGGAATACCAAAGTCGACCGGGTTCATGGTGTTTCTTTCAACAGGGCAGAAATCAGGGGGCACAACAGGGCAACGATCTCGTCGGCCTCGGTCTGGCTCAGAATCAGTGGCGGCACCAGACGCACCACGCTGTCGGCGGTCACGCTGATCAGCAGGCCCGCATCGGCCGCGCGTTGGGTCAGCACACCGCAGGGTTTGGCCAGGTCAATGCCCAGCATCAGTCCTTGGCCACGAATCTCTTTGACCGTGCCTGCGGCCAGTTCCGCTGCCAGGGCGGCTTGCAGGCCCGCTTTCAGGTGGGCGCCGACCGTCGCGGCATTGGCCAGCAAGCCGTCTTCTTCCATGATCCGAATGGTTTCGACACCTGCGCGCATCGCCAGCGGGTTACCGCCAAAAGTGGTGCCGTGGTTGCCTGGTTTGAAAATGTTGGCGGCTTTTGGTCCGGCCACGACGGCACCAATCGGCACACCCGAACCCAGACCCTTGGCCAGTGGCATCACGTCAGGCACGATGTCCGCCCATTGGTGGGCAAACCATTTGCCGGTGCGCCCCATGCCGCATTGCACTTCGTCGACCATCATCAGCCAGTCGCGCTCGTCGCACAAGGTGCGCAGTTCGCGCAGATAGTCCAGGTGCATCGCGTTGATGCCGCCTTCACCCTGGATGGCTTCAAAAAACACCGCCACCACATTGGGGTTGCCTTCTGTGGCCGCTTTGAGGGCGTCGATGTTGTTGATCGGCACGCGGATGAAGCCTTCCACCAGCGGGCCAAACCCGGCTTGCACCTTGGGGTTGCCGGTGGCGCTCAGGGTGGCGATGGAGCGACCATGAAAGGCTTTCTCGTACACCACGATTTCCGGGCGTTCGATGCCCTTGTCATGGCCAAATTTGCGTGCCAGCTTCAGCGCGGCTTCATTGGCCTCCAGGCCGGTCGAGCAGAAAAATACATTGCTCATGCCCGAGAGTTCCACCAGCTTTTTCGCCAGCACCTCCTGGTTGGGCACATGGTAGTAATTGCAGCTGTGGATGATTTTGCTGATCTGGTCCTGCAGTGCTGGCACCAGCTTCGGGTGGTTGTGACCGAGGGTATTCACCGCTATGCCACCCAGCGCATCCAGATAGACTTTGCCGTTCACATCCCAGACTCGGCATCCTTGGCCATGCGACAGCGCGATAGGCAGTCGCCCATAGGTGGTCATCACATGGGGTGAGGCGGCTTCAATGAAGGGCTGAGTTGCGGTCATGCGTAAATCTCCATGAAAAAACAAAGCGGCCCAACGCAGGTTGGGCCGTTGAAGTGCGATTTTAGACCGAGCAAAGTCCGTGGCTGCTCGGTCCAGAACAGCCCGCCCATACACTGTTTTCGGTGACTCTGTAATTCCCGAGTCATGTAGAAGACTTTGACGCAACACTAGAATGCCGCCTGCTTTAGAGCATCTCGTTAATACCCAAGGATCGGCTGCCATAAGATGGTTTCACCAGTTTCAACAAAAGTCTACATTCTGGGTGTCACCCACAGTGGTCGCGCATTTCGTCCCAGTGACTGGGCTGAGCGTTTGGCCGGTGTCATGAGCCAGTTCCGCCCGGGGCAGATCTTGCCAGGGCGTCACTACACCTATTCACCTTGGTGTGTTCCCACCAGTGTTGAGGGAACCCGCTGCGTGATTCTGGATGAGGCATTGCGTGCCCACAATGTGATGGCCTGGGACTTCTGCCTGGGGTTCGCCAAGGACAACGAGTTGCAGACCCATCATGGTGTGCCGCCGGCTGGCTTCGGCGCCGCACCTAAAGCGCCGCGCGCTTGAGGTGTCGTAAGCCTAGTCCCTCAGGCATCTTGCGACAGCGCGGCTGAGCTGACGGATGGCGTGACGGCTTCACGCGCTTTCACTCGCATCTTGTAGATGGTGTAGCTGTTGGTGATGGCGATCACAACTTCGAGCGCGGTGCCGCCGATGGAGCCCGACAGCACATTGTTGACAATCCAAAGTGACGTGCCAACCAACATCACCATGCGCATCTGAATGCCTTCAAGCAAGAACAGGGCGAGGGTGCCAACGCATGAGGCAATCAGCGGTATCCAGTTCCACCAGACGGTGGCCAATTTGAAGCCCAGCCCGATATTGATGGCGACAAAAATCAACGCGATCCAGAGCGATTTTGAATAGATAGACACCAGCGAGCGTGTCATTGAAATCAATGAGCTGGCCCCGGCTGCCGGGTTACCCAGCAAAGTGAAGTGCACCAAATAGGCCACGCATTCTGCGGCCATGTAGAGCTTGAAGCGGATGTCATTTTTTTGCAGAAATGAGGCCACCCCCAAAATAAACGCGGCGTAGCCAAACAGTTGTGCGGTATCGAGCCAGTGGGCGAACATGGTGTGGCCTTTTTATACGGTGGTGTGCGCCTGGGCGGTGCGCCAGGCACCGTAGCCTGCGGCCACGCCATTGAGGGTGTTGCCCAACATTTGCCACCAAGAATCGTAGGCCCAGGCGTTGTACATCCACAAACCGGCCACGCCAATCATGGCCACTCGCAAAGCCACGCCGCGCATGTAGAACATCGCATAGGTGGCCAACATCGACCCACTCATCGCAAAAAAGGTGGCTGCGCCGTTCCAGGTGAGGGCACTCAAGGCCAGGGTGACCACCATGATGGCGAGGCACGACCACAGCTTGATCTGTTCGCCACGTCCTTGCACGCTGGAGGCTGAGACTTGGCGACCCACGCTCAACGCACTCAAGGCTGCGGCACTTTGTGCACCCATCAACAGATTGTTGGCCGCCCACAAAGCCGATGCCCAGCCAGTGGAGTGGCGCAGTGATCGGTCGGAGGTGCGAATCAGTCCGGCTATGTTCAAAGACAAGGCGGCCAGGCCAGTCACATCGACAAGGGTTGGGGTCATGGGTTGGCGCACCAACAGGCGATGCGGCACAGGGTTGAAGTTGAAAGTTATATGTAAGTTATTTTAGGGGTTAACCCTAGGTCTGAATGGCGGCCAAGCGTTTTCTGTTGTGCATTTTGTTGGATCAATGCTGGTCGAGCTTTTGTGGCCTTGATCTGCTTGGAAAGCAAAAAAGCCGTTCAAAGAACGGCTTTTTTGCTTTTGCTGACAGCGCACCCGTTACAAACGGCGTTGTCCTGATCCCTCAGGCCAACGTGCGATTTGCCTGAAAATCAGGCGGCGAGTGCCAAGGCTTTCACCTTGGAAGACAGGCGGCTCTTGTCGCGTGCTGCCTTGTTCTTGTGGAAGATGCCCTTGTCAGCCACGGTGTCCACCACGGCTTGCATCTTGCCAAACAATTCGGTTGCTTTGGCCTTGTCGCCAGCGAGAACGGCTTTTTCAACGTTCTTGACAGCGGTGCGGTATTGGGAACGCAGCGAGGTGTTCGCAGCGTTGATTTTGATGTCCTGGCGGACGCGTTTACGGCCCGACGCCAGGCGTGGGTTCTTTTTCTTTGGTTTTCCAGATGCCATGATTGATGTTCCTTGAGTCTGTGGATGTTGTCAGCAAAGCCTGCGATTCTAACAGTTTCACGCGAGCAACTGGCTACTGCCCCGGGCACGGCTACACTTTGCAGCGTGAGTCTCTTTAAATCTGCTTCTATCGTCTCTTTGCTGACACTGGTTTCACGCGTCACAGGTTTGGTGCGCGAGCTGCTGATGGCATCCATCTTTGGCGCATCGGCCATGACCGACGCCTTCAATGTGGCGTTTCGCATTCCCAATCTGTTCAGGCGGTTTTTTGGTGAAGGTGCGTTCAGCCAGGCATTTGTGCCGGTGCTGGCTGCCTCCAAAGCGCAGCAAGGGGATGACGCTACCCGCCAGGTGATCAGCCGGGTGGCCACGGTGCTGGTCTGGGCGCTGCTGGTTTTGAGTGTGCTTGGGGTGCTCAGTGCTGGCGGATTGGTCTGGATCATGGCCAGCGGTCTGCAGCAGGACCCGCGCGGATTTGATGTGGCGGTGGTGATGACGCGCTGGATGTTCCCCTACATCGCTTTCATGTCGCTGGTGGCGCTGGGTGCGGGCGTGCTCAACACCTGGAAACATTTTGCGGTGCCAGCGGCCACACCGGTGCTGCTTAATGTCTGCATGATTGCCGCCACCGCGCTGGGTGCGCCCTGGTTCAAGACGCTGGGTATCGAGCCGATTTATGCGCTGGCCGGTGGTGTGTTGTTGGGTGGCGCATCACAGCTTTCGGTGCAGTGGTGGGCCTTAAAACGCATGAATCTGCAACCGCAGTTGCGCTGGCGCTGGTCGGCCCTGCGCGAAGCCTGGGCCTGTGCCGAAACCCAAAACGTGCTGCGCCTGATGGGCCCGGCGCTGCTGGGGGTGAGCGTGGCGCACATTTCGATGTTGATCAACACCCAGATCGCCTCCCACCTGCGCCCGGGCAGCGTGAGCTGGATCACCTATGCCGACCGGCTGATGGAATTTCCCACCGCCATGTTGGGCGTGGCGATGGGGGTGGTGCTGATGCCGCAATTGGCTGGTGCCCGCGCCAGTGGCGACACCGCGCGTTATTCCGCCATGTTGGATTGGGGCTTGCGGCTGGTGGCGCTGCTGGCTGTGCCGTGTGCGGTGGCGTTGCTGGTGTTCCCGAAACCGCTGGTGGCGGTGCTCTACCACTACGGTGCCATGACCGCCTTTGACGTGCAGCAGGTGACCTACGCGCTGATGGGCTGGGGCACCGGGCTGGTTGGCATTGTCGCCATCAAGGTGCTGGCCCCCGGTTATTACGCCAACCAGGACACCAAAACCCCGGTGCGCATTGCCATGGGTGTGCTGGTGTTCACCCAGTTGCTCAACATTGGGCTGGTGCCGATGTTTGCCCATGCGGCACTCACGCTGTCGATTGGATTGGGTGCCTTGGTCAACGCACTGTGGCTGATGATTGGGTTGATCAAACGCGGCAGTTACAAACCCGAGCCGGGCTGGGGCGTGTTTTTGCTGCAGGTGCTGGCGGGCTGTGTGTTGCTAGGGGTTTTCCTGATGTGGGCCAATAGCCACTGGGATTGGACCGCGTTGCGCGCTGATAAGTTTAAGAGAATTTGGCTTCTAGCCCTTGTATTGATTGGTTCAGCTGCTATTTATTTAGGAACTGTTAGTGTGGCGGGACTGCGATTGCGCCAACTTCTGCGCCGGTAGACAATGGCCTCTATGAATTTCTCCCTGAATGTTCCGACGCCGCTGGAGTACTTTGCCTCGCTGGTACATACCGATGCCGACTTTGCCCTGCTCGAAGCAGCGGTGAGCCTGGCCCAGGACGAGTATCCCGACATCAGCGTGCAGCAGGTGCTGGGTGAGGTGGATCAGTTGCTGGCGCGTCTGCATCGGCGCCTGCCCGCTGACGCTGGCCCGCTGCAAAAGTTGCGCACGCTCAACCAGTTTGTCTACCGCGACCTGAACTTTGCCGGCAATTTCAACAACTTCACCGACCCCGACAACAGCTTTGTGCATGTGGTGCTGCGCACCCGGCTGGCGATACCGATCTCGATGGCGGTGATCTGGCTGGAGCTGGCGCAAGGCATTGGCTTGAAGGCGCGTGGTGTGGCGTTTCCGGGGCATTTTTTGGTCAAGGTCAACCTCAGTGAAGGCCAGGTGGTGATAGATCCGCTGAGTGGCCAGTCCCTCAGCCGCGAAGAACTGGCCGAGCGGCTGGAGCCATTTCGCACCCAAACCCCGTTTGTTGAGGAGCAAGAAGTGCCGCTGGGCCTGTATCTGCAAGCGGCCACCCCGCGCGAGATCATTGCCCGCATGTTGCACAACCTCAAAGAGATCCATTCCGCGCAGGAAGACTGGCACCGCCTGATTGGTGTGTTAGACCGCCTGATCGTTCTGCTGCCTCAGGCCTGGACCGAGTACCGTGACCGTGGCCTGGCCCACGCGCAAGCCCGCCACCCTGGCCATGCGCTGGAAGATCTGGAAACCTACCTGGCCAATGCCGGTGCCGCCAGCGACCGCCCGGCCATCACCGCGCGTGCCGCTGAGCTGCGCCGGGCGATGCACTGAGAGCGCCTGCTGCGCGCTCAGCGCTGCGGCGTGCAAAGCATCTCTGGGGCCTCAAAGCCCCAAACCACTGCGGCCTGGCCCTGGTGCTCCCACAACGACTCATTGCGCCCCTGGTAACGCGCGCCGCTGGCGCTGCGCTGCTGCACCATGAACGACACCGCATCACCCCGTTCGGCGATCAGTGAGGCCGGGTCGGTGCTGAAATAGGTGGCCGTCACCTCGTTGGCGGGGTCGCCGTCACACACATAACGCACCGTGGCGATCGGCGGCAACAGCCGGTAACGCGCCTGCAGTTCGGCGATGCGCCGTTGGTACGACTCGACCATGCATTGGCGCTGGTCAGCACTTTTCCAGCAGTCGTTGCGACCCTTGATCCAGCCGCGTTGTTCTGCTTTGAGCAGAGGTGGGTGCTGGTTGAGTGCTTTTTTGAGCGCGGCTGCGTAAACCTGGTTCAGCTGGCGGTCCAGCGCAGACAGTTCAGCATCGGCGCAGACCATGGCTTCGGCGCTGCCGCTTGGCACCTGGTGGCAACCAAAGCTGGGGGCACTGGCCCTGGCAGCGCCAGCCAAGCTCAGCACCAGCAAACCGCCGTACCGCAGAAACTGGCGTTTGGCCATGTCATCTCCTTGATGGGGTGGGAAGTTGCATCAACCACGATCGTACGGCGGCGCGCCAAGCTGGTATCAAGTTTTGTGCGAGCTGGCCCCGGAACTTGGCCGACTCGGTGAGCCACCTGGGTTGAACTGGTGCCAGGCGCGGCGCAATTGGGTGTCTGAGCTGAACCCGGCCAACTCAGCGGCCTGGGTCACATTGCGCCCGGACTGCAGCGCGGTTTGCGCCAGGGCCAGGCGGATGCGGCGCAGGTACGCCAGCGGGGCAATGCCCGCGTGTTCCATGAAGAGGCGCGTCACATGCCGCGGCGAAGTGCAGGCCAGCTCGGCCATGCGGCTCAGGTTCCAGGCTTGTGCGGGCTGGCTGCTGATGGCGTCCTGCACCCGGTGCAGGGCAGGGTGCAGGTGGTTGCGGTAGCTCAAAAACGGCGACAACTCGGGGTCTTGTGGGCCACGGCGCAGCGCCACCACCATGGTTTGCGCCACCTGGGCGGCCACTGCCTCGCCGCAGGTTTGGGCAATGCGGTGCAGCGTCAAGTCAATGCCCGTGGTGACGCCAGCGCTGCTGTACACCGGGGCGTCTTCCACAAACACCCGATTGGCCACCACCTGGCAAGCGGGCGCCACCTGCTGCAACTCAGCCAGATGCTGGTGGTGGGTGGTGACATGGCGGCGTGTCAGCAGCCCGGCATGCGCCGCCAGCAGCGCCCCGGCACACACCGTCATCAGTTCCAGCTGATGCGTCACCAGGCGCAAGCCACGCAGCCAGTGCAGCAGCGCCCGCGCCGGTTCGGACGCCACCGAAATGTGCTGCCCCGGCATGCCCAGCAAAACCACCCAGCTGGGTGGCTGCAACACGGCGGGCAAGGCCTCGATGCCGCTCAAGCCCAGGCCGACCGAACTGGTTTGTTCCGCGCACGGCCCGACAAACCGGATCACAAAGCGTGGCGGCAACCCCTGCGCCTCCAAAGTCTGGTTGGCTATGCGCAAGGCCTCGGCCGGGCCTGCCCAGTCCAGCACCAGGCTGTCTGGCAGCAGCACAAACAGCACCTCAATCGGGGCATTGGCCAGGGCTTGGGAGCGCATGGGCTGAGTTAGCTGGCCAGCCGCGCCAAGGCCTCTGGCACGCTGCAAAGGGTGGCAAACCGACCGGCCAGCACAGTGGCGGTGCGGGTTTTGATGTCTGCCGCGCGCAAGATGTCACCGTTGGGCTGCTGCATGTCCCAGGTCAGCGTGGCGTCCAGGCAATAGTCCACCTGCCAGCCCAGATCGGAGGCGTGGCGGGTGGTGGTCTCACAGCATTGTTCGGTGCGGATGCCGCTGATGATCAGCCGCTGGATGCCGTTTTCTGTCAGCCACACGCCCAGTCCGTTGCCCACCAGCGCGCTGTGGCGGCTTTTGATGAAGGTGGCAGCGGGCTCAAACGGCTGCAACTCAGCCAGTGGCCTGACATGGCCAGAGGCCTGCGCAAACGGGTTGTCTGCCGTGGCTGGGCCATCCACATGGAATACCCGCACGACGGGCACACCTGCGGCCAGACAGCCGTTGATCAGCGCGTTTTGCGCCTGGGCATAGGCGGGCAGGTCGGTGGTTGTGAAATACGAGCGCTGCCGGAAAGACTCTTGGGCATCAATCACTAAAAGACACGTTTTCATCTCAAATTCTCCAGTTTTAAAAGCTTGATGATCCAGGATTAATGAGCGTCTAACCAGTTTTTAAAAGACAGATACCAATCATATTCGGACATCAATTAACGTGCTGGTGAGCAGGCTTGATTGGTTGCAGCCTGGGTTACAGTGGCTGGCTTCAAGCCAACGCTGCACTGCCTATGAACATCACTTTTCGCGACTACCAGGCCATTGACTACCCCACATGGCGCACGCTGTGGCTGGACTACCTTGGGTCAACGGCGGCGCAGTTAACGCAAGAGTTGCACCAGCACACCTACGCCCGCCTCAAAGGCGGCCACGATGCGCTGCAAGGACTGCTGGCCTGGACCGACCGGCCGGTGGGCTTTGCGCACTATTACTTTCATCCGTCGAGCTACAGCCTGCACGACACCTGCACCTTGGAAGACCTGTACGTTGACCCCACCGCCCGGCACCAGGGGGTGGCGCGGGCGTTGATTGCCGAGGTGGCGGCTCGCGCTGCGGCGGCCAATGCGCCCGCACTGAACTGGAAGACCCGTGAGACCAATACCGCCGCCCAAGCCCTGTACGACCGCCTGGCGGTGCGCACCGGGTTCATTGGGTATCAGATGACGTTGTGAGCGGCGGGGTGGGCTGACTTGTTGGCAGCCTGCGAGATGGCCTCATGAGAGAAATAATCTCAAATTGATAGCTGCATTCCCTTTATATTAAAGGGCTAGAGGCCTATTTATTGCAGAAGATGATGGCAGTACCCGAGAAGCCGAGGGATTCTCATGGTTGGTCTGGCTGTCAGAATTGACACGGCAGCAGACACCGAACGCGTCAGTCGCTTGAGCGCAAAGTGCGCGATAGCGACTTTGCTAGATATCCATATATCTGTACATAAAAGCGATATATTGCTGTGAGTCTATGGAAAACGACCTTGTTATAAAAACTGGAACTCGTTATCTGACTAGTTGCATTGTGATCCCGCAAATCTGCCGGACACATCAAAGTTCGGCCCAAGAAACCTCCTATGCTGACCTCATTTGCACAATTCCTCCGGGTCGCTAAGCGCCACACTTATGCGGCTCAAGGCGACGACGCATCTGTCACCCCCGTTCTTCTGTCAACGAAGCAATTAGAGTTTTCCGCTAATGGCTATCTGTACAGAGACATCTACGCAGGAATGAACCACTTCGTCGGCCAAGAAATCGTCTATCAAAATGAGCTGGCAATCTGGTCGATGTCCTATTCAGGGGGGATGTTGATCGAATCAACCGCGACCGCAACAGCAGATGTGTATCGGTTTCTTCGGGCAGCCTTACAAGAATCACCGCAAGACCTACCACTTCGCGGTCCGGCCTCGCTGCGATGCGGCCAACTCACGTATATCTGCGACATCAAGGGCGATCTGAATCGCTTTGCCGGAGTCGAGCACATTGATCTTGTTGGCTCCCCTGCATACGAACTGCACTTTTCCGGAGGCTTACTTAAATGACGCAGGAACCTAACCCTACTCAACTGGTTCCGGTTAGGTTCACGTAAGGCGTCAAACCATAGGGTTTTTATGGCTGTTGTCTGGCGCTCAGCGCTTCAAGCATGCCACCCCAACATGCGCGTTTAGGTGCTGTGTGCCGTTAAAGCCAGATGCCATCACTTATGACGTCAATACACGGGCCACTTGGTGATGAGTTACATATAAAAATGGCAGCTAGCCCTTATTTAAAAAGAGAAACTAGCTATGTATTTAATAGCAAATTGAGCCAGCCAACTTGAATGCAAAAAAGGGGGAGTCATGCATCTGCACGACTCCCCTTGGCTTTGTTTCATCCGCAGGACTGCCTTGCCTGGCCAGGCTAGGCAGATGCCTGGATCAGGCGGCGGTGGTCTCTGATTCTTCTGGCTCGGCTTCGTAGGTTTCGTGATAGACACGGCCGTAGAAGCTGTGGAGCAGCAGTTCTTTGAGTTCGCTGATCAGCGGGAAGCGTGGGTTGGCGCCGGTGCATTGGTCATCAAACGCGTCTTCGGCCAGTTTGTCCACCTTGGCCAGGAAGTCGGCTTCGTTGACGCCTGCGGCTTGGATGGAGTCTGGAATGCCCAGCACTTTCTTCAGGCCATCGACCCATTCCACCAGTTTCTCGACGAGTTCGTGGTTGCTTGATGCTTCCAGGCCGAGGTGTTTGGCGATCTGGGCATAACGCTCCACACCCTTGGGTCGGTCGTATTGGCTGAACGCGGTTTGTTTGGTCGGGATGTCGGCCGCGTTGTAGCGGATGACGTTCGAGATCAGCAGCGCGTTGGCCAGGCCGTGGGCCAGGTGGAATTCAGCACCCAGTTTGTGTGCCATCGAATGGCAAACACCCAGGAATGCGTTGGCAAAGGCGATACCGGCGATGCACGACGCGTTGTGGACTTGCTCACGCGCTTTCGGGTCGTTGGCGCCGTTGAGGTACGACGAGGGCAGGTTTTCCTTGAGCAGCTTGAGCGCTTGCAGTGCCTGAGCGTCAGAGTACTCGTTGGCCATCACCGACACATAGGCTTCCAGCGCGTGGGTCACGGCGTCGATACCCCCGATGGCGGTGAGCGACTTGGGCATGTTCATGACCAAATTGGCGTCCACGATGGCGATGTTGGGGGTGAGTTCGTAGTCGGCAATCGGGTATTTCACGCCGGTGACTTCGTCGGTCACCACCGCAAACGGGGTCACTTCGGAGCCAGTGCCGGAGGTGGTTGGCACGGCCACCATCATGGCTTTGACGCCCATCTTCGGGAACTTGTAAATGCGCTTGCGGATGTCCATGAAGCGCAGCGCCAGGTCTTCAAACTGGACTTCCGGGTGCTCGTACATCACCCACATGATCTTGGCCGCGTCCATCGGCGAGCCGCCACCCAGCGCCAGAATCACATCGGGCTTGAAGGCGTTGGCCATGGACAGGCATTTGCGCACCACCGCCAGGGTCGGGTCAGCAGCGACTTCGTGGAAAACTTCCACTTCCAGGCCTTGTTTCTTGAGGATGCGCACCGTGTCGTCCACATAGCCGTTCTCAAAAAGATAGCGGTCGGTCACGATCAGGCAACGTTTACGGTCAGCCAGGTCTTCCAGGGCGATTGGCAGGCAACCACGGCGGAAATAGATGGACTTGGGGAGTTTGTGCCACAGCATGTTTTCAGCCCTTTTTGCGACAGTCTTCTTGTTGAGCAAGTGTTTGGGTCCGACGTTTTCGGAAATCGAATTGCCACCCCATGAGCCGCAACCCAGGGTCAGGGACGGAGCCAGGTTGAAGTTATAGAGGTCGCCGATACCGCCTTGAGATGAAGGCGTGTTGATGAGGATACGGGCGGTCTTCATCTTGTCGCCGAAATAAGCGATGCGTTCAGTTTGCAGATCCTGATCGGTGTAGAGCGCGGAGGTGTGGCCAATGCCGCCCATGGCCACCAGTGCGGCGGCTTTGTCGCAGGCGTCATAGAAATCGGTGGCCTTGTACATCGCCAGCATGGGCGAGAGTTTTTCGTGGGCAAACGCTTCGGCCGGTGTCACGTCAGTCACCTCGCCAATCAGCACCTTGGTGTAGCCCGGCACGGAAATGCCCGCCATGGCCGCAATCGTGATGGCCGACTGCCCGACGATGGCGCTGTTGAGCGCACCGTTTTTGAGGATGACCTTGCGCACGGCTTCGGCTTCCTCTTGGTTCAGGATGTAGCCGCCGTGTTTGGCAAAGCGCGCGCGCACTGCTTGGTAGGCTTGTTCAACGATAACCACCGACTGCTCAGATGCGCAGACCACGCCGTTGTCGAAGGTTTTGGACATCAGGATGGATGCCACTGCACGTTTGATGTCGGCGGTCTCATCAATCACGGCTGGGGTGTTGCCAGCGCCCACACCAATGGCGGGTTTGCCAGACGAATAGGCCGCGCGCACCATGGCGGGGCCGCCGGTGGCCAGAATCAGGTTGATGTCCGGATGGCGCATCAAGTCGTTGGACAACTCCACCGTGGGCTCGTCGATCCAGCCGATGATGTCGGCCGGTGCGCCTGCTGCCACAGCGGCTTTGAGTACCAACCGTGCCGCTTCGCAGGTGGCTCTGCGCGCCCGTGGGTGCGGCGAAAAGATGATGCCGTTGCGGGTTTTGAGTGCGATCAGCGCCTTGAAGATGGCGGTGGAGGTGGGATTGGTGGTCGGGATGATGCCGCACAGGATCCCGATGGGTTCGGCGATGGTGATGGTGCCGAAGTTGTCGTCCTCAGACAAGATGCCGCAGGTCTTTTCGTCCTTGTACTTGTTGTAGATGTACTCGGATGAAAAGTGGTTTTTGATCACTTTGTCTTCCAGGACCCCCATGCCGGTCTCTTGCACGGCGAGCTTGGCCAGCGGGATACGTGCATCGGTGGCAGCCAGCGCGGCACTGCGAAAAATTGCGTCAACCTGCTCTTGCGTGAAGGTCGCGAAGAGGGCTTGCGCCTTCTTCACTCGTGCGACCAGTGCGTAGAGTTCTTCCTTGTTCGTCACAGCCATTTCGATTCTCCAAAGCTGAAGTTAGAAGCTCGCTTCCACCCAAAGCTGTTTCAGGTGTCGCGAGGAATACTGTCAAAAACCTGCAAAAAGTCCTGATATGCCGATGTGTTTGCTCAGGCCCTACACAACACAGCCTCCAGAAATTGTGTTCTCACTGCATTTTTAAAGTTTGAACGTGGTTATTTTATACACAATATCAAACATAAACGAACATTTGAAAAAATTGTTTTCAAATGTCAGTGAATGCGTACATCTGGCTCAGGTGCCGCAGGTGCAGTCTGGCCATCAACCATTGGAGAGGAGGGGTGGCATGCCCCGGGTGTTGGTTGGGGATGCGCTGATGTGAACGGGCCGCAAACTTGTTGGGGCCGCCTGTGGGTGCGAGAAGAGCGAGCGAGATCAGCGCAGTCAGCGCCAATCCCGTCATGTTGCTTGGCCTGAGGCTACATGCCTTCGGCGTAGATCAGCGTGATGCCAGCAGCCTGTGCGGCGGCCACGCCGTCGGGAGGCAGACCCCGATCGACCACCCAGCGGCTCACGCCGTCCAGTGGCACCACCGTGGCGAAGGACTCTTGCCCCCACTTGGCGCTGTCACAAATGGACACCACGCTCTTGCTGCGAGCGACGACCGCACGCTTGACCATGGCCTCAATGATGTTCGAGTTGGTCCAGCCAGCTTGGGTGTCGACCGCGCCTGCCGCCAGAAAGAACACGTCGATGTTGAGGTTGGCAATCTGCGCCAGCGCCACCGGCCCAACCGTGCTCAAGGCGTTTTGGTAGATTTCGCCCCCGATCAACTGGAGCTGATAGGGGGTGCGGCCCGCCAGCTCACCGGCGATGCTGATGCCGTGGGTGATGATGGACAGATCACTCACCTGGGGCAGGCCTTGGGCGATGGCTCGGGCCATTTCGCAGCCGGTGGTGCCCGCGTCCAGATAAACGGTCTGGCCGCTTTTGAGCAGGCGCGTCGCAGCACGACCCACCCACTGCTTTTGAGCGTGGCCTTGCGCCAGACGCTGGGCGTAATCCACATCCCGGTTGAGCAACACCGCGCCGCCGTGCACCCGGCGCAGCAGGCCGCGCTTTTCCAGCTCGGCCAGATCCCGGCGCAGTGTCATTTCGGAGGACTGGAATTGCTCCGCAAGCTGTTTGGTGCGGCACTCGCCTCGGGCTGAGAGTACCGACATGATCAGTTCCTGGCGATGGTCGGCGAGGTGCTCAGCCATGGTATGTCTTCCTGCAGCTTTGTTGCTGCTCAATAAGTTTGAAAATGTTCGTGATGAAAAAAGTCTCACAAATCCGAACACATCACGAATTATCACACTGACGTCTGGGTGCTCGCCAAATTCTGATGAAACGCCCCGTTCTCGGATGACAATCCAGCCGAGTTGCGTGTTGGAAGCGCTCCATCAATGAAAGGAATCCCATGCCAAACCATCGCATTCCCTGTTTTGCAGCGCTGCTTGCCAGCCTGATTTTGGTTGTCTCAGGTGCGGCACACAGTCAGCCCGACCGCATCGTGATGATTCGCCACGCAGAGAAGCCGCCGCAGGGCGACAACCTCTCATGCAAGGGGCAAAACCGGGCGCTGCAGCTGGCCGACGTGTTGTTTGACAAAGTTGGCCTGCCGGAGCAAACCTATGTGCCGACCCTGAAGCAGGGGCGCGCCACCAAACACGCCCGCATGCTGCAAACGGTGATGCCGTTTGCCATCAAACACAACCTGCCCATCAACAGCACATTTGATGAGTCCGAGGTCAAAAAGGCGGCTGCCGATGTGCTTGAGCACTCCAAAACTGTGCTCATGGTGTGGGAGCACAGCAAGATTCAGGCACTGGCGCAGCGACTTGGCGCCACCGATGCGCCGCCCTGGGATGGCCACGATTTCGACAGCATCTGGGTCATCACCTTTGTGGCGGGCCAGGCCGTGTTGGACACCAGCGGCAAAGAAGGGTTGGCGCCCGCCGAGCAGTGCAGCTTTTAAGGCCGCCAAGCGGCTGGCGCTTGGGTTATGCGAATTTGGTGGCCATGACAGCGCTGGCAAGCAGCAGGGCGGCGATCTGAGCCAGCAATGTGCCGCGTAACCACAGGTGCTTGTTCGAGCCCAAAGCACGTTTGGAAGCGGCTGCAAACAAACCATGGGCCACAAAAGCCGCCAGCCCGATGTACGGAAACACAAATTCACGCCAGGGCCCAACGAAGGTGATCAGCAGCCCAGTGATGCCTGCGATACCGGTGATGGCACGGTTGGCGATGTAAATGGCTTTGCGCAGGCCCAGCAGGGTGCTGCCGGGTTTGGCGCTGTTCCAGGCCACAGCGGCCCAGGCAAGGGTGATCAGCAAAGCGAGCACTGCAGTCAAGGAGTGCGAGTGTTTGAGGGCGAGATAGATCAAAACGGGTCCTGAAAGAAAGAGAAGAGTCAAGCAGCTGCCGGGCCACTGGTGCGTGACAAACATGTCAAATCGACCACAGCAGCGGCCACCACAGATGCGCCGAGCGTAGACTCTACCTTAGAGAATATGGGGCGTCTTGCACGATTCAATACTTTTTATGTTTGATTGGGTAAAAAATGCTGTGGAGTCTGAGTGCCCGAACCAACACCTCCAGCCAGCAGCACGCGCACGACGAGTATGAGTTTGTCTGCTGTCGCAGCGGCAGCGGGAGGCTGTATTTTTCGGATCAGCAGATCGACTTTTGTTGCGGACGCACGATTCTCATTGCGCCTGGCGTGCCGCATCGCTACTGTTTTGAGCCCGGTGAAGAAGCCCATATCAAGCTGATTTGCATGAACGGCGAAGACATCGCCACTTACCTCTCGCCTGCGCATGCAGCACTTCTGGCTGGCGCGAACACTCCGGGCGTGACCTATGCTGACCATGCCCATCTGCGCGAAAGCAGCCACGATGAAGCGCAGCTTCACGCCTTACTGGCGATGATTCCAGACGGTTTTGGGCTGAGCGACATGCGTGAACTGCGCGTGGTCTGGGGCGCGATCAACCTGCTGCTGGCGTTGCACGGCAAGGCGCAAGAGGTGCCCGCTGAACCAGCGCGGCAGCGATACCGTCAAAAAATCGACGACATGTGCTGCTGGATCGACAGCCGCCTGAGCCGTCCGCTCAAGCTCGATGAGGTGGCCAGCGAGTTCGGTCTGTCGCGCAGCCTGCTCACCCGTGAATTCCGGCGGCACACCGGCAAAAGTTTTGTGGACTATTGCAACACCCGGCGGGTTGAGCAGGCGGCCATCCGTTTGGCCTCGGCCAATGCGTCCATCACCTCGGTCGCCTTGGCCAGTGGTTTTGCCAACCTGAGCCACTTTCACCGCCAGTTCAAAGACAGCTACGGTGAGACACCCGCGGCCTTTCGGCGCCGGATGGCTGGCATTGTTGAGCGTGATTAAGCGCCTTAGCCCTTATAAATAAAGGGAAAGGTGCTATATATTAAATAGTATTGAGTGGCTGAGCGGGCGCTTGCCCCGTCAGTGGGTTCAGCCCACTACCACCGCAGCGCCATCGCCAATGGGGGCGATTTCACCAATCTCGTACACGGTTTCACCCGCAGCGCGCAAGGTGGCCGCACAGGCATTGGCGTGGGCGGCGTCAATCACCACCACCATGCCGATGCCGTTGTTGAAGGTGCGGTTCATCTCGATGTCGTCGATGCCAGCGGTGGCTTGCAACCAGGCAAACAGCTCGGTTTGAGGCCAGCTGCCTTTTTTCAGATGCGCGGCGGCGCCTTCGGGCAGCACGCGCGGGATGTTCTCCAACAGGCCGCCACCGGTGATGTGGGCCAGGGCCTTGATCGGGTGGGCGGCGAGGGCGGCCAGCACGTTTTTGACGTACAGGCGAGTGGGTTCCATCAGCGCTTGTTTGAACGGTTGGCCGTCCAGCGTGGCGGGGGCGTTGCTGCCAGCGCGCTCGATGCATTTGCGCACCAGGCTAAAGCCGTTGGAATGGACGCCGCTGGATGCCAGGCCCAGCACCACATCGCCCGGTTTCACATCGGCGCCGGTCAAAATTTTGGACTTTTCGACCGCACCCACCGCAAAACCGGCCAGGTCGTATTCACCGGCGGGGTACATGCCGGGCATTTCAGCGGTTTCGCCGCCAATCAGCGCGCAGCCAGACAGCTCGCAGCCTTTGGCAATGCCGCCGACCACGCTTGCTGCGGTGTCCACATCGAGCTTGCCGCAGGCAAAGTAGTCCAAAAAGAACAGCGGTTCAGCGCCTTGCACCAGCACGTCATTGACACTCATGGCCACCAGGTCGATGCCGACGGTGTTGTGCATGTTCCACTCAAAAGCCAGTTTCAGCTTGGTGCCGACGCCGTCGGTGCCGCTCACCAGCACCGGTTCTTTGTAGCGTTTGGGCACTTCAAACAGCGCACCGAAGCCGCCAATGCCCGCCAGCACGCCCTCACGCATGGTCTTTTTGGCCAGCGGCTTGATGCGCTCCACCAGTGCGTCGCCAGCGTCAATATCGACGCCAGCGTCTTTGTAGGAGAGGGCTGTGGTGGGTGTGTTGGATGTGGTCATGGGTGGGTTCAATCAGGCCAAATGCCGGGGTGGATCGGATAACTTGGGGGTCGGCTGGTTCATGAGAGCCAGGCCGATAGAATTTGCGCAGATTTTAAGGGTACGGCCCCCCGCCGCTTTTTCGGTCATTTGATGCAACTTACCTCCACTCAGAAAAGGGCTGCGGCCTGGTTGGCGCTTTTGGCGGCTCTGGTGCTGTCTGTCTGGTTATTGGCGCCAGTGCTGACGCCTTTTGTGGTGGCGGCTATCTTGGCCTATGCCCTCACGCCGGTGGTGGACTGGCTCGACGATCTGGGGCGAGGGCGTCTACCACGCCTGCTGGCCGTGGTGCTGGTGGAGTTGGTGTTTTTGCTGCTGCTCTTGGCCTTGTTGCTGTTGGTTGTACCGATTTTGGTCAAGCAACTGCCGTTGCTGCGCGAGCAGGTGCCGCCGCTGTTGGACCGCCTCAACGGCTTGCTGCAGCCCTTTTTGTCGCAGTTTGGCCTGCACCTCACGCTGGATGTGGCTGGGCTCAAGGCCTTTGCCATGGAGCACTTGAACGCCAACTTTGAGGATGGCCTGGCTCGGTTGCTGGAGTCCGCCAAATTTGGCGGCAGTGTGGCGCTGTCGGTGTTGGGCAACGCGGTGCTGATCCCGGTGGTGTTGTTTTACCTGCTGATGGAGTGGCGCCGTTTCATGGCGTTGCTGCTCAATCTGGTGCCGCCACGCCTGCGCGCCGTGGTGGACAGTTTCACCCAGGAATCTGATGGCGTGCTGGGTCAGTACCTGCGCGGTCAACTGTTGGTGATGGTGGCGTTGGCGGTGTATTACAGCGTCGGCTTGGCCTTGTTTGGGCTGGATCTGGCGTTGCCGATTGGCGTCTTCACCGGCTTGGCGGTGGCCATCCCGTATGTGGGTTTCGGTCTGGGATTGGTGATGGCGCTGCTGGCGGGTTTTCTGGAGTTTTCAAGCCAGACCGGACATGTCAATGCCCTGGTGATGGTGGCCGTGGTCTACGGGCTGGGTCAGTTGCTGGAGAGTTTTGTGCTGACCCCGCGTTTGGTGGGTGAGCGCATCGGATTGCACCCGCTGGCGGTGATTTTTGCCCTACTGGCTTTTGGTCACCTGCTGGGTTTTGTGGGTGTATTGATTGCCCTGCCATTGAGCGCCGTGCTGCTGGTGGCAGCGCGACGCTTGCGCAGCACTTACCTGGACAGTGCGCTGTACCGCGAACCATGATGAAACAACTTGTGCTCGATATAGGGCTGGCCAAGGGGCCCAGCCTGAGCAATTTTTGTGTCGGCCCCAACGCAGCTGCGGTGGATCACCTGACCCTGTGGCTGGGCCAGCCCGGCACCAGTCTGCGGCGCTCCCCGGTGCCGACCTATCTGTGGGGCGGCAGCGGCTGTGGCAAAACCCATTTGTTGCAAGCCTTGTGCAGCGCTTTGATGGCCCAGGGTCTGCGGGTTGGTTGGCTTGATGCTAGTGTTTCTGTAGCGTCTGAGTATGATGAAACCTGGGCTGCGGTGCTGATGGACGATGTGCATGCGTTTGATGCCACGCAACAGCAGGCGGCGTTTAACTGGTTTGTGAATGCCCAGACGCAGCAGGTAGCGGTGCTGGCGGCGGGCAGTTTGCCACCGGCTGACCTGAAGTTGCGTGACGACCTGCGCACCCGCTTGGGCTGGGGGCATGTGTTTGCGCTGCAGGCGCTGGACGACACCCAACGCCGCGAGGTGCTGCGTGACAACGCCCAAGCACGCGGCATTGTCCTGAGCGACGAGGTGATGGACTTCATGTTGACCCGCTTCAGCCGCGATTTGGGCAGTCTGATGGAACTCTTGGACCTGATGGACGGTTACGCCCTGCAGACCCAACGCGCCATCACTATCCCCTTGATCAAAACCATGATGGACAACGCGTGACGCGCTGCTGCAGCGCCTGCAGGGTTTCATCGACAATCCCCCATCTATGAAACTGACTCTGTTTGACCTGGACCACACTTTGATCCCCACCGACTCGGACTACGAGTGGGGGGTATTCACCACCGCCTTGGGCTGGAACGACGCCGCGGATTTCACCCGCAAAAACGACGCGTATTACCAGCAATACAAGGCCGGCACCCTCAATATCCATGACTACATCCGGTTCGCCACGCGCGCCATCTGTCAGCAAGGTGCTACAAAATCAGAAGCTGCTCACGCAGAATTCATGAGGGCTGTGGTGCAAAAAGCCATACAGCCGCAGGCGCTGGAGCTGGTGCGCGCGCACCAGGCGGCGGGTGATGCGGTGGTGATCGTCACCGCCACCAACGAATTTGTCACCCGCCCGATTGCTGCCGCCTTTGGTGTGCCCGAGTTGATTGCCATCCAACTGGCGCGCGACCCGGCCAGCGACTGGTTTACCGGCGAGATCAGTGGCACACCGTCATTTCGTGAAGGCAAAATCGCCCGCGTACAAGCCTGGCTGGCCGAGCGCCAACTGGGTTGGGATGACGTGGAAAGCACCTTTTACTCCGACTCGATCAACGACCTGCCTCTGCTGGAGCATGTCACCCACCCCGTCGCCACCAACCCGGATGATCGCCTGCGCGCGATTGCTCTGGACCGTGGCTGGCGCATACTTGAACTTTTCCACTGATACACCGGCGCTGTGCTGGTCAACACCAGCGCGCCTGTCAGGACAACAACAATGATCAAACGCTTCATCGACAAAATTCTGGGTAAATCTGCCCCCGCCGCTGCCAAAAGCCGGTTTGGCAAACGCATGGAGCTTGGCCCGGAGGTGCACGGCATCAACCCACAACTGGTGGATGAACGCGCCATCAATGTGGTGCGTACCCTGAAAAACGCCGGGTTTGAGGCCTACATCGTGGGTGGCGCGGTGCGTGACCTGATGCTGGGCTTGGCCCCAAAAGACTTTGACGTGGCCACCAACGCCACACCTGAGCAGGTCAAAGGCTTGTTTCGCCGGGCTTTCATCATCGGGCGGCGTTTTCGCATCGTGCATGTGGTGTATGGCCGTGGGCGCGAGCATGAGGTGATTGAAGTGTCCACCTTCCGCGCTTATTTGGACAATGCCGCCGCCGAGCAGGTGGCGGGCAACGAAAAAACCAGCAAGAGCGACCTAGCGGGCATGAAACACGCGGTGGACTCCACCGGCCGGGTGCTGCGCGACAACGTCTGGGGCCCGCAGGACGAAGACGCGGCACGGCGCGACTTCACCATCAATGCGATGTATTACGACCCTGAGACGCAGATCGTGGTCGACTACCACCAGGGCATGAAAGATGCCAAGGCACGCGTGATCCGCATGATTGGCGACGCCGCCACCCGCTACCGCGAAGACCCGGTGCGCATCATCCGCGCCGTGCGGTTCGGTGCCAAGTTGCATGGTTTGGGCTTCAAGCTCGACCCCAAGACTTCTGCGCCGCTGGTCAAGAGCCAATCACTGCTGCTGGAGGTGCCGCAAAGCCGCATGTTTGACGAAATGCTCAAGCTGCTGCAAACCGGCCATGCTCTGGCGTCCATCGACAAACTCAAAGAATTGGGCCTGGCACGCGGCATTTACCCGCTGCTCGATGTGGTGGTGGAGCGTGCCGAACAGCCTTTTGTCAAGGCCGCTTTGCAAGACACCGACCGCCGCGTGGGCGAAGGCAAGCCGGTGGCACCCAGCTTTTTGCTGGCCTGCGTGTTGTGGGCCGATGTGCGTGACGGCTGGGCCAAGCGCCTGAACGCGCGCCAGCATTCCCATCCGGCGCTGATGGACGCGATCGACGATGTCTTCAACACCCGCATTGGTGATGTGTCGGGCCGTGGCAAGCTCGGCGGTGATATGCGCGACATCTGGACCATGCAGCCCCGTTTTGAGAAACGCACCGGCAGTGCGGCGTTTGGCTTGGTGGAGCAACCGCGTTTTCGGGCGGCGTTTGACTTCATGCGCCTGCGTGCCGAAAACGGCGAGATTGACGAGCTGTTGTCGGATTGGTGGCAAGAATTCAGCGTGGCTGACGACAACCTGCGCAACGACATGGTCGAAGAGGTCAAACTGGCGCAACAGCAACGTGCCAAAACCACCCGCCCACCACGGGTGCACCGGTTGCCCGCCAAAGGTGCAGCAGACGGTGCCACAGACGTGCCAGATGCCACCATTGATGGGGCGGCGCATCGCCCAGATGCTGAACCGGCAGCTGAGGGCACCGAAGCGCCCAAAAAACGCCGCCGCAGGCGCCGCAGCCCCAATCGCACTGGTGGCGGCAGTGGTGATGCACCCGCTGCGCCTGACGCCCAGGCCTGAGTCTCTCACCCATGACCGCGGCTACCGGCACCGAGGTACTGGCCTTTGTGGCGTTGGGCGGCAATCTGGGTGATGCCCGCACGACGGTGCAGCAGGCCTTGGCAGGGTTGGCGTATCTGCCCGACACACGCTTGTTGCGGACCTCCAGCCTGTACCGCACCGCCCCCGTGGAAGCCAGCGGTCCGGATTTCATCAATGCGGTCGCGGCTATCCGCACCCGGCTTAGTGCGCCAGAGTTGTTGTCGGCGTTGCAGCGCATGGAAAACGCGCAGGGTCGCCAGCGCCCTTATGTCAATGCGCCGCGCACGCTTGACCTCGATATCTTGCTGTATGGCGATACGGCCATCAGCAGCCCCAGCCTGCAGGTCCCCCACCCACGCATGACTCAGCGGGCTTTTGTGTTGGTGCCGCTGGCTGAAATTGCGCCGCAGTTGGTGTCTGCTGAACAATTGGCGGCGGTGAAGTGGCAGGCGTTGGAGCGGATGAACGAGGTCAAATAAGCCATAGTCGGCTACTATCTGCGCACAAGATGGTGAGATAGTGATGAAACTGCGCCGTTTTGGCCTGTTGTATGGAGACCGACATGAACTTTCAAAATCTGCGTCTGACATCCAAGCTGTGGCTGTCGGTGCTGCTCATTGTGCTGGCCCTGTTGGCCGTGGTGGGCTACACAGGCTACCGCACTGCCGCCGACCGCATCGAGAGTGAACAAGTCCTGAGTCAACTCAACAAACGCGTCAAAGCCGCCTTGCAATGGGCCTCCCTGTCCCAAACCAACGCTGCACGTACCCAAGCCCTCATGCTCAGCGCCGACCCGGCCCTGGAGGCAGGCCTCAAAGAAGCCATGACCGACACCTCGGCCCAGATCAGCAAAATCCAGAAAGCCATCGAAGCCGAACAGCTTACCCCTGTTGACACCAGTCTGCTGCAAACCATCGCCGCCAATCGGAAAAAAGTCCTGGAAGCCCGCGCAATCGCTGTCAAAACCCGCTCCGAAGGCCAACTCGAAGAAGCTGCCAAACTCACCAAAGAGATCTTTCAGCCCGCCATGGCCACCTACCAGCAATCGCAGCGCGACTTTGTCACCTTGCAGGAAAAGGCCTTCCTGGCCTCGGAAGAAGAGTTTGCCCGCCGCGCCCAGAACCTGATCTACCTCACTGGCGCCATGATGCTGCTGCTGGTGACGGGCATCCTGTTTGGTGCAGCCTGGCTGATCCGCTCCATCCGCCAGCCCCTGGGCACCGCCAACGACCTGGCCGCAAAAATCGCTCAAGGTGACCTCAGCATGCACATCGACACCACACGCGGTGACGAATTTGGCGACCTCATGAAGTCTCTGTCGAGCATGAACGCCTCCCTGGGCACCATGGTCAACCAGGTACGCCACAGTACCGACAGCATCGCCACCGCCAGCTCCGAAATCGCCCAAGGCAACAACGACCTGGCCCAACGCACCGAACAAACCTCGGGCAACCTGCAGGCCACCGCCTCCAGCATGGACCACCTGACCCAGACCGTGCAACTCAGCGCCGACAGCGCCCGCCAGGCCAGCTCACTGGCAGCCACCGCCTCCAGCGTGGCCGAGCGCGGCGGCGTGGTAGTTCGCCAAGTGGTCAGTACCATGGAAGAAATCAACGACAGCAGCCGCAAGATCAGCGACATCATCGGCGTCATCGATGGCATCGCCTTTCAGACCAATATCCTGGCTCTGAACGCGGCGGTAGAGGCTGCCCGAGCCGGAGAACAAGGGCGCGGCTTTGCCGTTGTTGCCAGCGAGGTGCGCAGTTTGGCCCAGCGCAGCGCCGAGGCCGCCAAAGAAATCAAAATGCTGATCAACACCTCGGTGGACAAAGTCGCCTCAGGCACGCAACTGGTCTCCGATGCAGGCATCACCATGACCGACATCGTGCATTCGGTGCGTAAGGTGGCCGATGTGATCGGCGAGATCACCGCTGCCTCAGGCGAGCAAAGCACAGAGATCCTGGGTATCAACCAAGCCATTGGCAACCTGGACCAGATGACCCAGCAAAATGCGGCGCTGGTCGAGGAAAGTGCGGCGGCGGCTGAAAGCCTGCGTGACCAGGCCGAGCAACTGGCGCAAGCGGTGGCGGTCTTCAAGACCGACGGTCATGCTCTGGGTATGGCACACCGCTCACCCAAAGACCTCACCCCACGAGCGCAGCCGCTGGGGCACACGACGGCAGGCTCAGCAGGGGCCAAGAAGTTAAGCCCGGCGGTCAAACCAGCCTTGGCCAAGTCAACAGCACCGGTCAAGGCAGCTTCGCCCGCTGCATCGGCTGGCGCGCCAGCACGACTGCCTGCCAAGGCGTCTGCGAGCGAGGGGTCCGACTGGGAGACTTTTTAAGCCAGCTTGTTGAGCCACTGCCCGAGAAGGCCTGCGTTTTGGTGAATAAACTCCCTGGGTTCTGAAACACTTCACCACATGGGAAAAATTGATGATCAAACGCTTGGATGTTGACAGTCGCTTGTCAGAAGTTGCGGTACACAACGGGACGGCTTATTTGGCAGGGCAGATTGCGACCGATGCCAGCTTGGCTATCCAGGGGCAAACCGCACAGGTTCTTGCCGCAGTGGATGCGTTGCTGGCCCGTGTCGGCAGTGACAAAAGCAAGATTTTGATGGCCCAAATCTTTCTTGCCGACCTGGCCGACTACGCCGGTATGAATGAAGTCTGGGACGCCTGGGTGGTGCCAGGTCACACCCCCGCGCGTGCCACAGTGCAGGCTGCTTTGGCCCAACCCGGCTGGAGGATTGAGGTGGTGGTGACCGCTGCGGTGTGAGCGTTTGCCCGCTCAAACACCTTTGGCGGCCACTTTGAGGGCAGTCCTTCTTGCTCAGCTCTGAGTGACGGACTGCGACGCAAGTTGCCGCAACGCCTGCTCAAACACCTCTGGCGGCTGGCCGCCAGAAATCAGGTGCTGGTCATTCAGAATGATGGCTGGCACCGAGCGAATGCCATGGCTGGTGTAGAAATGCTCGGCCTCGCGCACTTCTGTCACAAACGCATCACTCTCCAGCACCGCCCGTGCGCGTGCCACATCAAGTCCAGCCTCGCCAGTTTTTTCCAGCAAAACCTCGTGTGAAGCTGGGTTCAACCCTTCTGTGAAATAGGCAGAAAACAATGCCATCTTGAGTGCGTGTTGCGCGCCGGGTGGGCCTTCCTGGCTTGCCCAGTGCAGCAGGCGGTGGGCATCAAAGGTGTTGTAGATGTGCGTGCGCTTGCCTTGGCTGAATTCAAAGCCCACAGCGGCACCACGCTGCCGAATGGTGTCCTCGCCTTGTTTCAGTTGATCGGGGGTGGAGCCATACTTCTGGATCAGATGCTCGTTGATCTCTTGCCCTTCGGCGGGCATGTCCGGGTTGAGTTCAAACGGCTGGAAGTGGATGTTGGTCTGCACCTCACCATGCAATCGTTGCAGTGCAGTTTCCAGGGACTTCAGACCAATGGCGCACCAGGGGCACGAAACGTCCGAGACAAAATCAATTTTGATGGGTGTGTTCATGGCCGGGGGTGTACCACAGTCAGGCATTTTTCGCCTTTTGACTGTGTTGGTAACTACTTTTCAACTGCGGCGAATGTGCCACTCCAACCCGTCGTGCTGACCTGCATTTGCTTGTCGCTGATTTTGGTCAGCGTGAACTTGCCACCGTTGCCCAGGGCGTAGCGCAACACCCAGCTGGCAGCGGGGCCGAAATGGATTTGTTCACCGGTAAACCGGATTTCCAGCCCCTTGTCCGTCCGGCAAATCTCGCCTTCAATTTCAGCCCAAAGTCCTTTGGACGTCTTGTTGAATGCCACCGACAGCGCACCATTTTTGTCAGTGATGGACACCACCAGCGGCTTGCCATCATCCATGGTGGTTTCCTCCCAAATCATCGAGAAACTTGGGTCGTGCAACAGCGTTTTCAGGGCGGTCATTTTGGCAACGCATTTCTCGGGCGTCTGGGCCTGGCCGCTCAAAGGCAGCCACAGCGCGAGCAAGAAGCAAAAACAAAGTCGAAGAAGCGATTGGGTCATGTTCAGGGGCTTGCAAGTTGAAGGTGCAATTTTGACAGGCATGACCGCTGAGGGCTGGATGGCACGGATCTTCGCTCGCATTGGTGAGGCACGCCACTATCGGCGCGCGTGTTTACAGCAACTGGGTGCGAACCAAATCCGAGATCAATTTCGCCAGCAAACCGATCACCAGCACCAGGAAGATTCGCCGCAACCAAAGGTTGCCGCCCTTCATGGCCAGATGGCTACCGGCAAATGAGCCCGCAATCATCGCCACCGCCATCGGAATGGCGAGTCGGAAGCTGACATAACCCGCCGGGATAAAAAACGCGAGTGCTCCCAGATTGGTCGCCATGTTGACGACTTTGGCACACGCGGTGGCGCGCATGAAGTCAAAGTGAAAGATCTTTACAAACAGGAAGATCAGGAAGCTGCCCGCGCCGGGGCCAAAAAACCCTTCGTAGAAACCAATCGCCGTGCCAATCAGCACCCCACGCACTTTGTCGTTGCGTGTCACCGGGATGTCGGCATCTTGCTTGCCAAAGTCTGGCCGAAACCAGGTGTAGACCAGCATCACCACCAGCAGCAGCACCACAAAGGGTTTGATCCAGGTGCTGGGCAGGGTGGCAATCGCGCGTGCGCCCAGGTGGGCGCCACAAAAAGCGGTGGATGCTGTCAGCAGCAGCAGGCTCCAGGGTAGCTTGATGCGCCGGGCGTACTGGGTGGCGGCGGTGGCCATGCCTGCCACCGAGGCGCATTTTTCTGTGGCGAACAAGGTGGCAGGCGCTGCCGCCGGGAACAGCGTGAGCATCCCGGGTATCAACACCAGGCCGCCGCCGCCAATCGCCGCGTTGAGCATGGCCGCGACAAAGGTCAGCGGCAGCAGGAAATAGAGTTCGGTGATCATCATGCGCTTGAATTCGGGCTGTCAACAATGACCGGGCCGACCTCAAGGGGCAAACGCGCGAACACCGCCACAACCTAAATTAACAATTTATTACAAAGTCGCATTGTCCCTGATGCGCCACAGGGTTCATAACCAGGCGTCTAGATAAGCTATTGACAGCGGATGTGACACATCATGTGATAGTTCAATAATTGTTGTAATATTGAATGTATGGATAAGTCGCTTGCTACCACTGTTTTTGAGTCGCTGTCGTCTGGCGTGCGCCTGGATGCTTACCGCTTGCTTGTCAAGGCTGGGCCGGTAGGCATGGTCGCCGGGGAAATCGGTGTCGCGCTGGACATCCCACCCACCAACATGTCCTTTCACCTCAAGGCGCTGACCCATGCGCAACTGGTGAACGTGGTGCAAGAAGGGCGTTTTCAGCGCTACCGCGCCAACATGGCCTTGATGCACGACCTGATTGCTTACCTGAGCGCCGAGTGCTGTGCGGGTCACCCGGAGTTATGCCCGGAACTCTGCGCACCCGCCACTGAGCTGGCACCACAACCCTGACGGGACGTTGCCCAACCGACCACCTGTTTTGATCCAAAGGCCCACGACATGTCCGACAAGCCCCTCAACGTCCTGTTTCTGTGCACCCACAACTCAGCCCGCAGCATCCTGGCCGAAGCGATCCTGAACCATATAGGCCGAGGTCGTTTCAAAGGTTTTTCTGCCGGCAGCAGCCCCCGTGTCAACCAGCAACCCAACCCGCTGGGTCTGCAGGTGTTGCAACAGGCTGGCATCAGCATCGACGGCTTGTACAGCAAAAGCTGGGACGAGTTTGGCCTGCCTGATGCGCCCCATATGGATCTGGTCATCACCGTGTGTGACAACGCCGCGGGCGAGGTCTGCCCCTACTGGCCCGGCCAGCCCGCCACGGCGCACTGGGGCTATCCCGACCCGTCAGCCGGTGAGGGCAGTGATGCACAAAAGCTAGACGCCTTCCGCTTGACCTTGCACGCCTTGAAACGCCGCCTTGAGTTGCTGATCAGTCTGCCTGCTGACAAGCTGGAAAAGACCTTGCTGCAAACCAGCGCGCGTGAGCTGGGCAAGGCGTAACACGATGAGTACGCAATGTGAAGTCACCGGCAAACCTGCCGCTGCTGCGCCCATGAGTGTTTTCGAGCGTTTTCTCTCAGTGTGGGTGGCCTTGTGCATCGTGATCGGCATTGCGCTTGGCCAATGGTGGCCTGGTGTGTTCCAGGCTATTGGCCGGTTGGAGGTGGCGCAGGTCAACCTGCCGGTGGGGGCCTTGATCTGGGTGATGATCATCCCGATGTTGCTCAAGGTCGATTTTGGCGCCCTGCACGAGGTGCGCCAACATGTCAAAGGCATTGGCGTCACGCTGTTTGTCAACTGGCTGGTCAAGCCGTTTTCGATGGCGTTTCTGGCCTGGTTGTTCATCCGCCACTGGTTCGCGCCGCTGCTGCCGCCCGACCAGATCGACAGTTATGTGGCCGGGCTGATCTTGCTGGCCGCAGCCCCCTGTACCGCCATGGTGTTTGTCTGGAGCCGCCTCACCGGGGGTGACCCGCTGTTTACCCTGAGCCAGGTGGCGCTCAATGACAGCATCATGGTGCTGGCTTTTGCGCCGTTGGTGGCGTTTTTGCTGGGCCTGTCCAGCATCACCGTGCCGTGGGCCACGCTGCTGATCTCGGTGGCGCTGTACATCGTGATTCCGGTGATCTTGGCTCAGTTGCTGCGCAAAGCGCTGCTCCAAAAAGGTCAGGTCGCTTTTGACGCCGCCATGGACAAGATCGGCCCGTGGTCCATCACCGCACTGCTGGCCACCCTGGTGCTGCTGTTCGCGTTTCAGGGCGAAGCCATTTTGAAGCAACCCCTGATCATCGCCCTGCTGGCCGTGCCGATCCTGATCCAGGTGGTGTTTAACGCGTCTCTGGCCTATTGGCTTAACCGTGCTGTGGGCGAAAAACACGCCATTGCCTGCCCGTCGGCGCTGATTGGCGCGAGCAACTTCTTCGAGCTGGCCGTGGCTGCGGCCATCAGCTTGTTTGGCTTCAACTCCGGGGCCGCCCTGGCCACCGTGGTGGGTGTGCTGATTGAGGTGCCCGTGATGCTGCTGGTGGTGAACGTGGTCAACCGCTCCAAGAGGTGGTATGAAAACAAGCCGCCCATCACAGTGCGGCCGCGCTAGGGTTCCACTTGGCCTTGATGTCCAGAATTTGAGGTTGGATACCCAGGAAGGCCTGAACGATTTGGGGATCAAAGTGTTTGCCTGAACTGGTCTTGATCAAATCCAGACAATCTTCATAAGGCCAAGCGGCCTTGTAGGGTCGCTTGGTGCTGAGCGCATCAAACACGTCGGCAACAGCCACAATGCGTGCCGCCAGTGGTATGGACTCGCCAGCGCGTTGGTACGGATAGCCACTGCCATCCCATTTTTCGTGGTGCCCGAGTGCGATATCGGCAGAGACTCGAAAGACATTGGCATCGCTTTGACTCAGTATCTTCCACCCGATGTAGGGATGGGTTTTCATGACAGCCCACTCAGCATCATCAAGTGGCCCGGGCTTGCGCAGAATGGCGCTGGGCACGCCGATTTTTCCGGTGTCGTGCAAAGGCGCGGCATCTTCGATGAGTCGGCACTCGTCGTCTGGCAGACCCATGCCTTGTGCAATGGCACCGGCATAGGCTGCCATGCGCCACACATGCTCCGCTGTGTCCGCGTCGCTGTAGTGTCCCGTCTCTCCCAACATGGCAATGGCATCGCGGTAGCTGTTTTCAAGCCGAGTCGCACGCACCAGTGACAGCTGTGTCTTCACACGGGCTCGCACAATGACCGGGTTGACCGGTTTAACAAGATAGTCAACCGCCCCCACAGCAAAGCCCTTTGCCTCTTCCCCCACGTCGGACAAGGCTGTCACAAAAATCACTGGCATGTGGGCGTTGATTGGATTCTTTTGTAAGGTTTCACAAACCTCGTAACCCGACATATCGGGTAAGTTGACATCTAACAAAAGGAGGCTGGGTTTGAACTTGGCTACAGCTGCCAAGGCATCTGCCCCACTGGTGGCAAATATCAGCTTGTATTGCGGCGACAGAATTTGCCGCAACACCGCCAGGTTTTGCGGTTCATCGTCAACGATCAGGATTGGGCTATGAGTCATCTTTCTGCTCCCATTCGATCTGCAGTGTTTTTGCCAAGACACGAAGTTCATTCTCTGCGGTGCGGAAATCAAAGCTCTCGACAGCCTCAATGACCTTGCGTAACTGCGCTTGCTGCGCCACCCCGACCAATTGCTTGAGCTGACTCAACAGTGGCTCTACGGTATCGGGGGAGAGGGTTGCCAGTTCCTTGTAGGCCTGACGCAGTAACACTGCTGCCTTATCAACTTCCACAGTGGTGACCGGTGCTGCAGACTCTGGGGTTTGAGTTTCCAGGTAACTGCGCAATGAGGCCAAGCCGACAACAAACGCTTGGTTCAATTGGGCAATCGCATCCTCCCGCCGATCGTCGTCATCAGCGAAACGCTCCAGCGCGCCCGAAAGACGACTGATATCCAGCAGTCCCAGGTTTCCTGCCGAGCCGCACAACTTGTGGGCAAATGCCTTTAACTCGACCGGCGCAAGGGTTCGAAGGCTCGTCTCAAACTGCGCATATTTTTCAGCGAACAGCGTCAGATATTGACGGTAGCGCGCCTCGTTGTGCCAGATATCCAAGCTTTGTGCAATGGCCAGGCCAGGCAAATCGCTGATGACAACCGGGGCCTTGTCTACAGGCGCGTAGTTGCCCACATCAGGCTGATTTGTGGCTTTCAGAATCATGCGTACAGCCGCCTGCACATCCATGGGTTTGCCAATGTGTCCCACCATGCCGCTGGCATAAACCGCATTACGTGACGAGTCCAGCACGCCAGCCGTGAGTGCGACCACCGGTATCTGGCTCAAGGACGGCTGTTGGCGTATCAGTGCCATGGCGCCGTAGCCATCCAATACCGGCATCTGAATATCCATCAACACCACGTCCACCTCTTTGGCGTGCTGCATCAGCCAGTTAAAGGCCTGCAGACCATCTTCTGCCAGTGCAACATGGGCACCTTCACCTTCAAAAATCTGCAAAGCCACTTCACGGTTGACCTCACTGTCATCCACCACCAAGATGCGCACGCCGTTCAGGCGTTGGGCCGTTGCGGGTAACGGGGCTGCCGTCATGCCCTTTTTCTGTTTGAAGGCCGTCCCGACCGCATCAAACAAGACAGACGCTGTAACCGGCTTGGTCAGCACTGCATCGGCATAACGGATGTCGGGGTGTGCAACCAACTCGTCACGAGAGAATGCCGTCGCAACCACAATGATGGGGCCCTGTGTGCCGCCCATGTGTTCGTGAATCAAGCGCGCGGCAGCCAGTCCATCCATTTCCGGCATTTGCCAGTCCAGAATGATGATCAACTGCTCGGTCGGGCGTTCGGTTCGCGCCGTCACAAGCTTCACGGCAGCCGCGCCAGTTTCCACCAAATAGGGGGTCCAACCCAGGCTCTCTGCTGTGGCTCGCAGTGCATCGCGGGAGACCTCGCTGTCGTCGGCAATCACGACACTGAGTCCTTTAAGCTCATTGACCAGCGCCGCCCTGGTGGTTCCCCGCCTGAATGTCACATCAAAATAAAACTTGCTTCCTCGTCCCAGCTCACTTTGTACCTGCAAGGTACTGCCCATCATCTCCAGCAGGCGTTTGCTGATCGACAGACCCAAGCCGGTGCCACCAAATTGGCGCGTGGTGGAGACGTCGGCCTGCTGAAACGGCACAAACAGCTTGTCCATTTGCTCCTGGGTCATGCCAATGCCAGAGTCCTCCACCTCGAAATGGAGGGTGACCTCAGCATCATCCTGGGTCGGGCAAGAAATGCGCAACGCAACAAATCCGGTTTTTGTGAACTTGATGGCATTGACCACCAGATTCATGATGATCTGACCCAAGCGGACGGGGTCCCCGATCAAATGGTTCATGCCGAACAACGGGGGCGAGATGGCCAGCTCCAGATTCTTGGCTGCAGCCGACGCCTCCATCATGACCGAGGCGTTGTTGATCATGTCCTGCAGGTCAAACTCAGCCATCTCCAGCGTCATGCCTGAAGCTTCAATTTTGGCGTAGTCCAGTATGTCATCGAGGATACGCTGCAAGGTCCGCCCTGAGCTCTGGAGCTTGCGTACCAATTGGGCTGCCTCGCTCGGCAGTTCTGCCTTGGACAGCAGGTAAGCCAAGCCGAGCACACCATTCATGGGTGTGCGGATTTCATGGCTCATGTTGGAGAGGAACGCACTCTTTGCCTGAGTCGCTCGTTCTGCTTCCTGGCGCTTTAGTTCGAGCTCCCCGTTCAAACTGGCCATCCTTAACTCGGCCTGTTTGATATCGGTAACGTCGGTCACAAGCACATGAAAACCTCGCACCTGTCCTTCGGCGACATCCGGGATGTAACTGGCCAGCGCATACCCAGTGGAACCATCGGTCTTGATCAATGTGCGTTCGAACTGCTGTATCTCACCGCGCAGCGCAGCTCGGATATAAACCTCATTCAAAGCGAACACTTTTTCGCCCAAGACATCCTGCATGGCCAGGCCGATCAAAGCAGCAGGTTCGCGCCCGAACCATTGCAGGTACGCATGATTGGCATACCGGCAGCGCAGCCCGGCATCCCAGTAACCAATCATGCTAGGTATGGCATTGGTGATGGTGTTGATAAAGCGCGACTGGTCTTCCAGCTTCTGGTTGGCCGCCTCCAAGTGAGCGGTGCGTTGGCGCACCTGGTCTTCCAGCGACGCATTGAGCTCAATCAACAGCGCTTTGCTCTTGACCTGTTCTGTGATGTCGATGTTGGTGCCCACCATTTGCATCGGCTTGCCATTGAAATCTCGCTCAACCATCGCCGAAGCCTGAATCCATCGCATCGTTCCGTCATCAAGAACAATGCGGAAAACCGGGTCGTAGGCCCCGTCGCCCGTCAGGAGTTGCTGCAACTTGTGTTCAGCCATGGCAATGTCTTCTGGATGGACACGACCTCGCCATACCTCATAGAGGTGATCAGACTCACCTTCAGCCGTCGGGACGGCGTACAACTCGCGCATGCGCTGGTTCCAGTGCAGCAAGTTGCTGGACAGATGCCATATCCAAACGCCAATGCCAGCCGATGCAATCGCCAGTTGGAAGCGCTCCTCCATCCGCAGCTCTCTGGTTACATCGCGCAGCGTCTTGGCCGCACCGATCACACGGTGATTGGCGTCAAAGATGGGCGATATGGAGACCGACGCGTTGATCAATTCGCCGTCTTTCTTGCGTCGAAACGTGTCGCGTGGTGTGATCACGCCGCCTTTGGCGACCGTATCCAAAAACATCGTTTCTTCCGCCTGCAATTCCAGCGGCACGATCAGGTCAGCCAGCTTATGCCCAATTGCTTCATGGGCGGTGTACCCAAAAATGTGCTCTGCGGTTTTGTTCCAGCTGGTCACCACACCGGTCAGGTCTTTGGCGATGATGGCATCCGATGAACTGTCCACAATCGCCGCCAATTTGGAATGCTCGATCGCCTCTTGGCGACGGCGTTGTGCAGCACCTAATACGAAATACGCCAACGTAGCCAGCAATGTTGACGCGATCACAATCGCCAAACCCACATTTTTGGGGTTCAGGTGATTGAGACCGGTGACAAATTTCTGCCGTGCCTTGATCTTCAAGGTCCAGACTTGTCCGAACAGATAAATGGTGCGTTGTTCGGCCAAACCATCCACAGCATCTGCCTGCCAGTTGTCACTGGTGAAAAAGGTGAGATCTTCAGTGCTGTTTGCAGCTTGCGTGGTGGCGGCGCTGAGCGCTAATGAGAACGCCTCACTCTGAAAGCTGGCATCTGCCATAACGTCATCAATCACCAGTGGGGTGAATACCAGACCCCAGGCCGCGTTGAGCCGATCTTGACGCGTCTCCATCAAAGCACCAGCCTTGTAGACAGGCAACAATAACAAAAAACCCTTTTGCTTCAAACCGCTGGCTTGTACCAGCGTGATGGGGTTGGTCAATGTGGGTCGACCGGTTTCCATCGCAGCCTGGGCTGCCTGCAGACGGTTGCTCTCCGAGGCAATATCCACACCGATCGCCGCCTGGTTACTCGTCTGGGGCTCGATGTACTGAATGACCAGCCTCTCGCCGTCGTGTGGTGTGAGTTGGTGAATCCGAAAGTCGGGGCTGCCGTCTGCGCGAGCGGCTTTCACAAAGACCGCCTCCTGTTGCGGCGCCACCCGCCGAATAAAGCCAAAGCCGAGCGAACCGGGGAACTCACGCGCCAATTCACGCGACTGCATGTATAGCCGAAACTTTTGCCGTGTGATGCCATCCGGGCCGCCAACGATCACGGCGCCCCGCGCACCACGCAATCCGTATTCGTAGTTCTGAAGACGCTTGCTCAGGTCCGCAACAACCTGACGCGTGAGTTCTTCAAATCGGGAATTTTTTTCAGTCGCCTGTTGAGCGTCTATCCGGCCACTTTCAAAAGCGGCTATCAAGCCGCCGATGAGCAGAATAAAAATCGGGAAAATCGCTCGAAATCGGTACCGACTCTTCATCTCGACCCCCTTGACGTGTCTTTATTCTTTGACAACTCTCACCAAAAGGAAATCGCCTGGGGTGTCATAAAAGCCTGTTGGCTTCATCGGGCCCCAGTTTTGATCGTCCAAGCCAATTAAAACAGGTAATCACCCGGCTCGCCAAGGGCACCGCAGGATTGTGGCGTTGGCGCCTGTTTGTTCGGCTGCAATGCTGCGCAGTTTTGGTCACAGTGCTTAGCCGAAGAATGATCAAATAGGGTGATGTCTTCTCGGTAGATTTCGAACCCGAGACCACCCGGGACAATCTGCGTGATCTGCCCAAGCGCAGGCAGTGAGCCATCTCGTTAGGAACCAAATGCACCGTCGCCACCTGCTCCTAGCCTTTCCCGTCTGCCTCACCGCCAACGCGCAGAACCTGGACCTGCCGCTGGCCAGCCCGGTGGATGCGGTCAATGTTTACATCATCCCCACCGATGGCATTTCGGAAGAGGCGGCGGGTGGTATTGCCCGCGCCTTGACCAAAGTGACCGGCCTGTGGATCAAATCAACCCTGTGGATGCCGTCCGATGGCATCGTGCCGTTTGCTGGCACCAACCAGTACCCGGCTGAGGATTACTTTCCCTTGGGCGCACGCGCTGCCCGCATGTTGCGTGAGGTGTCGCCCCGAACGTACTACATCGTGCTGACCAACCGCGACATCAATTCCAAAAGTCAAAACTTCAGGTTCCAGTATTCCAGCCACAGCCCGATGGCCAACACCTCGGTGTTGTCGGTGGCACGGCTGCTCTACACCAGCTTTGGCGCACCAGCCAGCAACGAGGTGGTGGCTGAGCGGGTCGGCAAGATGCTGCTGCGCATCGTGGGCGAAATGCGCATGGGCTGGAAGCGCACCAGCGACCCGGCCGACCTGATGTACGCGCCCATCATGTCCATCGACGATGTGGACCGCATGAGCCTGAGCCACACCCTCCAAAGTCACCAGCAAACGCCGTGATGCTGGCGGTGGCCGTGGTCAACCGCGCTAAGGGGGCGAGCGGGGCAATGCTTTGTGAGATTGCAAGGCTTTTTGGCCTCTAGCCCTTATCTAATAAGGGTTAGTTACTATTTTTAATGTAGCTTTCTGAGCGCTTGGCATGTTTGTCGGGGCACGTTGGCCTTATCCTGATGCCTTTCCAGCGGGCGCTTCTGTCTTTCCACCGGTAACGGACGCCATCGCTGAAGGAAAATTTCAGACATGGGAGATTTGGAAATGGGCTACAGAAGTGATGGACAAGCGCGGGGCCAAGATACCCTGCCATTCAATTTGCAACCAACTTGGCGGCAGTGGCCCGCCGCGCTTTGCCGTCCACACAGTGCGAGCCAACCATGCTGAGCCAAGACGTTATTGACTTCGCGGTGCCGTTCCAGGGCACGCTGCTGCACGGCACCCAGTGGACACCGCCGGGCGCCACCCACACGGCGCTGGTGTTGCACGGCGGTGGCACCTCTGCCGCCCAGGGGTTTGGTGAGTTGCGGCGTTTTCTGCACGCCCGCCAGATCGGCACGCTGGCGTTTGATGCGGTGGGCCATGGCCGCACGGGTGGTGCGCAGTTGGGCACCACGCTGCAGCAGCGGGTGCAGCAGGTGGTGGCGGTGGTGCAAGCCCAGGGGCTGGCGCCAGCGTCGCTGGCGCTGGTGGGCTTCAGCATGGGCGCGTATGTGGCGGTCAAGGCGGCGGCCCAGTTGGGGGTGCCGCGGCTGTGTCTGGCCATTCCTGCGGCTTACGCCACGCAGGCGTTTGAGGTGCCGTTTGGGCCGCAGTTCAGCCAGATTTTGCGCACACCGGGCAGTTGGGTGCAGTCGGATGCGTTTGACCTGGTGGCAGATTACCCCGGCCATTTGCTGGTGCTGTCGGCTGAAGAAGACCGCGTGGTGCCGCCTGAAATTCCGCACACCTACCTGACCCGCGCCAACAACAGCGCCAGCCGCCAGCACCACATCATCCAGCGTGCCGGTCACAAGCTCAATGAGCACTATGCGCGTGAGCCGCAGGCCCAGAAAGCGGCTTACAGCGCGATTGCCGCCTTGTGCCAGCGTTGAGCGTTTGTCTGGCCTGACCCGCCACCCGTGGGCTGGTTAAGCCGGTGTTTTACCGCCCGCGCAAAAACAGCGCATCGAGTTCGCGCATGCTGATCTGGCGCCAAGTGGGGCGGCCATGGTTGCACTGGTCGCTGCGGTCGGTGGCTTCCATCTGGCGCAGCAGGCCGTTCATTTCTTCCAGTGTCAGACGCCGGTTGGCGCGCACCGCACCGTGGCAGGCCATGGTGGCCAGCAGCTCGTTGTGGGCGCGCTGGATGACGCCGCTGGCGTCGTGTTGGCTCAGTTCGGCCAACACACTGCGCGCCAGCTCCACCGCGTCACCCTGCGCCAGCGTGGTGGGCACCGCGCGTACCGCCAAGGTTTTGGCGGAAAACGGGGTGATCTCCAGACCCAATGTCTCCAGCGTGGCGGCGTGCAATTCGGCGGTGGCGACTTCGGTCGGGGTGGCGGCAAAGGTGGCGGGGATCAGCAGCGGCTGGCTGGCCAACCTGGGCGTGGCGTTGTCGGGCGTCTGGCTGGCGAACTGGTTTTTGAGCCGTTCGTAGACGATGCGCTCGTGCGCGGCGTGCATGTCCACCAGCACCAGGCCCTGGGTGTTTTCGGCCAGGATGTAGACGCCGTGCAGTTGCGCCAGCGCGCGGCCCAGCGGCCAGATGGTTTCTTCTGCGAGGCTAGGGTTGGTCGCTGTTTGCGGGGTGAACGCTGCGCCCGTTGGCGTGGCTGGTGCGCCAGCGCTGGCCGGCGCCGACCAGGCGCCGCTGCTGGTGGCTGGATCGCCCAGGGCTGGCGCAGGGTCTGCCGGGCGGCCCCACAGCGCGCCCAGGTCGCTCACACGGTGGCCTACCGATGATTCGAAATTCATAGCTCTCTGCCCTTGTGGCATAAGGGCTAGAGGCTGATTTGATGTGTAACTGCCGGTTGTGGTGTTGGCCAGCGGCTGGCTGGCTGGCGGCAAGCCCGGCGGGGGTGCAGCCTCAACCCCAGCGGCCTGTCCGGCGCGTGGCACCGCCAGCGCGCTGTCGACGGCGCGGCGCACGGCTTGGTGCACATCGCGGCTGTCACGGAATCGCACCTCGATCTTGGTTGGGTGCACGTTCACATCCACGCGGGTTGGGTCCATCGTGATGTAGAGCGCGTAGACCGGCTGGCGGTGGCCGTGCAACACGTCTTCATAAGCGCTGCGGGCGGCGTGGGTCACCACCTTGTCGCGCACAAAACGGCCGTTGACGTAACAAAACTGCTGGTCAGCGCGTGACCGGGCGGCGTCGGGCACCCCGGCGCGGCCCCAGACCTTGATGCGTGGTGCAAAGTCGGCTTGGGCACTGCTGGTGTAGTCCACCCACACCGACTGCTCCACAAAGTCACTGCCCAGCACATCGGCCAGACGCTGCTCCAGCGCGGGCAGGCTACCCAGTTCACCGCAGCGGCGCCATTGCTCGACCAGTTTGCCCTCGTGCCAGATGGCAAAACCGACATCGGGGCGGGCCAGCGCGTGGCGGCGCACCGCTTCCACACAGTGCGCCAGTTCGGTGGCGTCGGTTTTGAGGAACTTGCGCCGGGCGGGGGTTGAAAAGAACAGCTCTTTGACCTCGACCGTGGTGCCGGTGGTGCGTGCCACCGGTTTGAGTTCACCGGTCTGGCCCTCTAGTAAATACGCATGATTTTGGCCGCTAGCCCTTGAAAGTATTGCGCAGTCAGCTATGGAGTTAATAGCGGCTAAGGCTTCACCCCGAAACCCCATGGTGCCCACCGATTCCAGGTCGGCCAGGCTGCCGATTTTGCTGGTGGCGTGGCGCTTGAGGGCAATCGGCAACTCGTCGGGCAGGATGCCGCCGCCGTCGTCTTCCACACTGATCAGGCGCACGCCACCGGCCAGCAGGCGCACCGTGATCTGGCTGGCCCCGGCGTCCAGCGCGTTGTCGACCAGTTCGCGCACCACCGAGGCGGGGCGTTCCACCACCTCGCCAGCGGCAATCTGGCTGATCAGTTCGTCGGGCAGTTCACGGATCGGGCGGCGGGGTGTGCCGGGTGCGGTGGTGTTGTTCACAGAGCGTTCAAGCAGGAGAGGTACATGGGCCAGGCCGTGGCCGGTTAAAAGCAGCCAGGTCGCGTGTGTTGCGGCCAGGGCGCAGGGCAGTGGACACGATGGTACGGTAAGTCAATTTGTCCCCACAGCGGGCATGAGCCGGTATCCGATGCCCTGTGGCTGTGTCAGATCAGCCCCGTCAATTTGGCCAGCAAATAACCGACCAGGCACGAGGTACTCACGCCAATGATCCCGGGCAGGATGAAGCTGTGGTTGATCACATATTTGCCGATGTGGGTGGTGCCGGAGCGGTCAAACTGGATGGCGGCCAAGTCGCTCGGGTAGGTCGGCAGCACGTAGTAACCGTAAGACGCCGCCGCAAAGGCCACGATGTAACCCGGTGGCACACCAATGGCCAGCCCCACGGGCACCATGGCGCTGATCGCCGCGGCCTGTGAGTTGACCAGTTTGGACACCAGCAGCAGCGCCACGGCGTAGGTCCAGGGTTTGGTTCGGACCAGCTCGGTGAGCACCACCTTGAGTTCTTCCAGATGGGCATCAAACACCGTGTCGGCCATCCAGGCGATGCCAAACACCGCCACCACCGCGATCATGCCAGCGCGAAACACCTCGGTCTTGCCGATGGTGGAGGGGTCGGTTTTGGTCAGCACAATGATCAGGGCGCCTGCCAGCAGCATGAACATCTGGATGGTCAGCACCATCGACAACGGCTTGCCGCCCACCAGCGGACGCAGCGACTGAAACGCCCCCATGATCGCCACCACCGCAATCGAGCCAATGAACAACCACATGGCCAGCCACTGGTCGCGCGAGATGGTTTTGCCCATCAGTGTGGCGCTTTCGCCGTAAATGAACTGGCGCTGCACCGGGTCGGCAATGCGTTTCTGGAACTCTGGATCGTCCTTGAGGTCCTTGCCGCGGAACCAGCTGAAGATGCCAATCATCAGCACCCCGGTCAACGTGGACGGGATGGTGATGGACAGCACCTGGATGAAGTCAATGACGTGGCCGTTGACCGGCACCTTGGCCAAAAACGCGACCAGCGACACCACAGCCACCGACACTGGGCTGGCCAGAATGCCCATCTGGCTGGCAATCGACGAGGCCGCCATGGGCCGCTCGGGGCGGATGCCGTTTTTGATGGCGATGTCGTAAATGATCGGCAACATGGTGTAGACCACATGGCCGGTGCCGCACAAAATGGTCAGCGTGGCGGTGGTGAAGGGGGCCAGGATCGACACATATTTGGGGTTGCGTCGCAGCAGCTTCTCCGCCCCCATCAGCAGCACCTCCAGCCCGCCCGAGGCCTGCAGTGTGGCCGATGCCGCCACCACGGCGATGATTGTCAGCATCACGTCCACCGGTGGCTTGCCTGGCGTCAAACCAAAAACAAAGGTCATGATCACGATGCCGATGCCACCCAGCAGCCCGAGCGCCACGCCGCCCTTGCGTGCGCCGTAGAACAGGCAGATCAGAATAACGGCAAGTTGTAGCAGGATAGTCATAGAGGTGGCTTTTTGGGGAGGTGCGGATTGTATTTTTTCAGCAGAGCCGGTTCGAGGTGGACGCAGAAAAGGATGGGGGCCATTATTGACGTGATCTACCGGCAGCAACAGGGCGAGCAAAAAGCCGCCTCAGCCCCATCGCCAGATGCTGTGGGTGGCAGGCGCGGGCAGGGATAATCCGCCCCCATGGACATTCTCTTGACCCTGCTTGATTTCATTTTGCATGTGGACAAACACCTTGAAGTGTTTGTGCAAACCTATGGCGCCTGGGTGTATGCGCTGCTGTTTGTGATCATTTTTGTTGAAACCGGTGTGGTGGTCATGCCGTTTTTGCCGGGTGACTCGCTGCTGTTTGTGGTGGGCGCCATGTGTGGTGTGGGGCTGATGAGTTACCCGCTGGCGGTGGCGCTGCTGCTGGCGGCGGCGATTCTGGGCAACCAGTCCAACTACACCATTGGCCGCTACTTTGGCCCCAAGGTGTTTGGCTGGGAAGACTCACGCTGGTTCAACAAGAAGGCGTTTGACCAGGCCCACGCGTTTTACGAGAAGTACGGCGGCATCACCATTGTGGCGGCGCGATTCATGCCGTTTTTGCGCACCTTTGCGCCTTTTGTGGCTGGGGTGGCCAAGATGACGCGCAGCCGCTTCACTTTTTTTGATGTGTTGGGCGGCAGCTTGTGGGTGGGTGGCATCGTCACCGTGGGTTACTTCTTTGGCAATATCCCTTGGGTCAAGCTGCATCTGGACAAGATCATCTGGGCGATGATTTTGGTGCCGGGCCTGTTTGTGCTGGTGGGCGCCTGGCGCTCGCGCGGCAAAACCCAGTAGAGGGGCGGCTTCCCGCCGCTTCTGTACCTTTCAAGGCTTGCTGCAATAACTGTAGCAACTCCGTCAATTGGGAAAATGGCCTCAGCCGCCTGCGCCCATCAGCGCCAGCAGCACACCACCGGCCACCACACTGGCCACCTGGCCGGCTGCGTTGGCACCCATGGCGTGCATCAGCAGGAAGTTCTCGAAGTCTTCCTCCTGCGCGACCCGTTGCACCACGCGCGCCGCCATCGGAAAGGCGCTGATACCGGCCGCACCAATCATCGGGTTGACCTTGCCCCTGCTGATCCAGTTGAGTACTTTGGCAAACAGCACACCGGCGGCGGCATCCACCGCAAAAGCGATGATGCCCAGCACCAGAATGGCCAGCGTGCTGGTTTTCAGGAACTCGGAGCCCACCATGGTCGAGCCAATGGCCAGACCCAGAAACAGCGTCACCGCATTGGCAATTTCGCCAGCCGAGGCCTTGGTCAGCCGCTCCACTGCGCCGGACTCCTTCATCAGGTTGCCGAGCATCAACATGCCAATCAAGGGTGTGGCAAACGGCACCAAGGTACCCACCAGCACCGTCACCACCACCGGGAACAGGATGCGGGTACGTCGGCTGATCTTGCGCGAGCTGTAGGGCATGCGGATCTGGCGCTCTTTTTGCGTGGTCAGCAGCCGGATGATGGGCGGCAGGATGATCGGCACCAGCGACATGTAGCTGTACGCGGCCACCGTGATCGGCCCGAGCATGTGTGGCGCCAGGATGCCGCTGACATAAATCGAGGTTGGGCCGTCAATCGCGCCGATGATGCCGATGGAGGCCGCTTCCTGTGGGGTGAAGCCAATCTGCAGCGCCAGGATCAGGGTCATGAAAATGCCAAACTGGCCCGCCGCACCCAGCAGCACCAGGCGCGGGTTCTCCAAGAGCGGGCCAAAGTCGGTCAAGGCGCCGATGCCGACAAAAATCAGCAGCGGGAACATTTCGTTGGTGATGCCCATGTTGTAGAGCACCTTGAGCATGCCGTCCTCGGCGATCAGGGGTGACAGCGGCAGGTTGGCCAGCAGGCAACCGGCGGCAATCGGCAGCAGCAGCAGGGGTTCGTAGTCTTTGACGATGGCCAGGTACATCAGGACAAACGACACGCAGATCATCACCGTGGACTGCCAGGTGACGTGGGTCACCCCCTTGAGCAGCAGGTTGATCGTTTCTTGGTCGATCATCACTCAGCCCTCCTGAAAGCGGATCAGAACGTCGCCGTGGTTGACGCTCTGGTTGGCGGCCACGCAGACCTCGGCCACCACACCTGCGCGCGGCGCGCCAATCACGTTGTGCATCTTCATGGCGTCCAGAATCGCCACCTGCTGGCCCCGCTCCAGCGTGTCACCTGCCTTGACGTTGACCTCCAGGATGGTTCCCGGCATGGGCGCGCTGACCGCATTCTTGCCGCCAGGGCCGGTGGCGGTGGGGCGGGCTGGTGGAGAGGCTGTGGGGGCGTCAGAAGGCGCCTTGCGGACTTTGGCGACGCTGTTGGTCGCACTGCCTGTTGGCCCCTGACCAGGATGCAGGCCGGGCGTGATGACAGCCTCTGATAGGTTCTCGTCGCCCGACAAGGTGACCTCATACGAGGTATCTCCGACCACCACTTCGAAGCGGTCTGTGGCTACTTCTTGCACATCGATCACGAAGTTCCGACCGCTGATATCCAACGAATAACGTCGCATTATTTGCCTCTCGGTTGCCAGGAATGGTTTTGCCGCGCCCGCCCGGTGCTGACCCAGCGGCTGGCAAACAGTTGACTGCCAGGCCAATAGCTGCGCATGACCGGTGCCGCCTGGCGCCGCAGGGTCAACTTGTGTTTCATGGTCGCCACCAGAATCGCGGCCACCAGGTCAGCGGGCATGCCGTTGACGGTGTCAGGGCGCCCGGGCACTTGGGCCCCCACGGCATCGTCTGCCACGGCAGCGATGCGCTCGGCCAGTGCGTTGGTGGTCTCGGCAGACATGGCTGTGACCGGCTCTTTGTCGAGTTTCTGGACCAGGGTCAACAAACCCCACAGCAGCCCCAGCAGGGCAAACACCAGCCCCATGCCCAGCACCGTCATCTGCAGACCCCATGCTAAATTTTCCATAGCAAGCTCTCCTTGATCAGACTGGGCAGAGGCCGTGTTTCTTGGGTGGGTTTTGCTGAACCTTGGTGCGCAACACCTCCAGCGCACGGATCAGGCGTGGCCGTGTCTCACGCGGCTCAATAACCTCGTCGATTTGCCCGACATCGGCGGCGCGGTAGGGGTTGAAGAACTTCTCGCGGTATTCCTCCAGCAGCTCTTTTTCACGTGCTGCGGGGTCGGCTGCCTTTTTGATCTCTTCACGAAACAGCACATTGACGGCGGCGCCCGCGCCCATCACCGCAATCTGGGCAGACGGCCAGGCAAAGGTGATGTCGTTGCGCATCTGTTTGGAGCCCATGGCCACGTAAGCGCCACCCATCGCTTTGCGGGTGACGATGGAGATTTTGGGCACCGTGGCTTCGCAGTAGGCGTAAATGATCTTGGCGCCGTGGCGGATGATGCCGTCGTACTCCTGGGCCGTTCCAGGCAGGAAGCCCGGGCAGTCCACAAAGGTCACGATCGGCACATTGAACGCGTCACAGACCCGGATGAAACGAGCGATCTTGTCGCTGGCATCGATGTTCAAGGCGCCTGACATGAAAGCCGGCTGGTTGGCCACCACGCCAATCGAATAACCGTCGAGCCGGGCAAAACCGATCACCGCATTGGCGGCATATTCGGCCTGGATTTCAAAGAAGCTGTCCTGGTCAAACACCGCTTCGATCGCGTCGCGGATGTCGTAGGGGTTGTTTTCACCGTCCGGGATCAGGGTGTTGAGCGCCTCGTCCATGCGGTTGACCGGGTCTTCCGGGGTGATCTGGGGCGGCTCCTCGTTGTTGTTCTGCGGCAGATAACTCAGCAGCAGCTTGGTCATGGCCAGGCCTTCAACCTCGGTGTCGGCGGCCAGATGGGCCACGCCGCTGCGCCCGATGTGCACTTCCGAGCCGCCCAGATCCTGGGCGGTGACCTGCTCACCGGTGACGGCTTTGATCACTTCCGGCCCGGTCAGGAACATATAACTTTCACCGGCCATGATGACAAAGTCGGTCAAGGCCGGTGAATACACCGCACCACCGGCGCACGGGCCCAGGATGACCGAGATTTGCGGGATCACACCCGATGCCATCACATTGCGGACAAACACCTCGCCGTAGGCGGCCAGGCTGCGCACCCCCTCCTGGATGCGGGCGCCGCCCGAGTCGTTGAGGCCAATCACCGGGATGCCGGCTTGTAGCGCCAGGTCCTGGATGCGGCTGATTTTTTGGGACTGGACTTCGGAGAACGAGCCACCCATCACCGTGAAGTCCTGGGCAAACACAGCGACGCGGCGGCCGTTGACCTTGCCAAAACCGGTGACGATGCCGTCACCCGGGAAGCGTTGCTGGTCCAGGCCAAAAGCGCTGAAATCGTGGGTGGCCAGTGCGCCGAATTCCTGGAAAGAGCCTTCGTCGAGCAGCAAGGCCAGACGTTCGCGGGCGGTGAGTTTGCCGCGTGTGTGTTGTTGATCGATGCGTTTCTGACCCCCGCCGAGCACTGCCCGGCTGCGCATTTCGCGCAGTACCTCAAGGTGAGCCTTGGTTTTTTCGCCCGTCGTCATGCCGTTATTCCTCTGGTCTATCGGCTAGTTCAACACGCTGGCAAGCCGATGTGATACTGAATAAAAACCCACGATAAGTATCGCATTGGGGTCAGCGCAAAGCCTGCTCGAAAGAGTCGAACCAACGGGCCAAGTGAGCAGATGTTGAGCCAAATCAACAGCACCTCAAACGTGTCTTGTCGGGTAGAAGCACATGTGCTTGAAGGGCCTGGACGAAGGCTGGAGGTCAAGGCGCAAGTTGCCGAATTGAGCGGCCTTTGGGGGTCAACTCTTGGCTTGTTGTGGCTCAGACGTGGGGAAAATCTTGACACACCATTCTTTGGCCGCCAAGTCAACAGATGAGGCAGGACACCATGAACATCAGCCAGATATTGAGCACCGCCACATCCAGTACCACCAGCGCTACCAGCAGCCAGAGTACCAAGGCTGCGGCCGCCGCCAATCCGATCGCCGCCAGCATCACCAAGTCCACCACCAAGCTGCAAACGCAGCTCGATGCCGCCTCGGCCAATCTGTCTACCCTTGGCAAGTTCAAGGCCGCGGTGTCTGTGGTGCAGACATCTGCCAAAAGCCTGACCACCTTGAAGGACAGCAGCACCAGTGACCAGGTGAAACAAGCACTGACGGCGTTTATCAGCAACTTCAACAGCATGGTGGCTTCCACCCAGGCGGTAACCACCGACACCAGTGGTGTGAGCACCATCAGCCGTGGCATGACCCGTGCCATGACGGCCGATTTTTCCCGCGTCAGCGAGTTGCGCCAAATGGGCTTCACCAAAGCCAGCGATGGCAGCTTGAAACTCGATGCCGCCAAGTTTGAAGCGGCTTTCAAAGCCTCGCCCGGCAATGTGCAAAGCACCCTGTCCAAGTTGGGTCAGCTGGTCGACAAAGCGGCCACCAAAGAGCTGGCCAGTGATGGCCGCATCAGCAGCGCGATGGGGGCGCTCAGCAGCAAATCGTCCATCTTGCAATTGCAGCAAAGCGCCTTGTTGAAAGCCGCCCAGCAGTATGCAAGTGTGTCGTCAGCGTCAGCCAGCAGCGCCTTGAACTTCTACCAGTCAGCCGGGTAGGGGCTTGCGTTTCGCAGCGGGCCGCTTGGGCCGCCTTCAGATGTTGAGGCTGGCGCCCGTGACAAAAAACTGGCCACCCGCGACGTAATGCAGGGTGCGTAGCGCCTCTGGCGCATCGTCAAAATGCCAGTGGCCGTTGCTGAACACACGGTCATCCGCCCAGGCACCCACCACCGTGGCAATGAACAGGTCGTAAGTGGCTTGGTTGTGCGGCTCTGGCACCACCTGGCAGGCCAGCCAGGCCACACAGCCATCAACCAGCGGCGCCGATACACCGGCAGCAGCAAAGGTGCCGACATGGTGTTTGGTCAGCTTGTCGGGCACGGTTTTGGCCGAGTCGGTGCCCACACCCAGCACCTGTTGCGCGATGGCTTGGCTCGGGATGTTCAGCACAAAGCTGCCGCTGGACTTCGACCAGTTGCCGGGTCAAGGTGGATTTGTCGATCACCACCGACACTTTGGGCGGGTCAAAGTCCAGCGGCATGGCCCATGCCGCCGCCATCACATTGGCCACGCCCGCATGGGCGCAGGACACCAGAACGGTGGGCCCGTGGTTCATCAACCGGTAGGCCTTGTCAAGGGGGACGGGGGTGAAGTGGGGCGCTGGGTGGGTGTTCATGCGCTGACTTTATCAGCCGCGCCAGACACCAAGCGCCTGGCTTATGCGGGGCGGGCGGCGTCGCTGGCTGGGGTGCGTTTGGGTTCGATGATTACCAGCGCAATACCGCACACCAGCAAACCTGCGCCCAACCAGAATGACACTTCCGGCTGCTCTGCAAACAGCAGGTAACCCAGCGCCGGGCTGAACAGCAGCATGGAGAAGCTGCCAGCCTCCACCGCTGAGGCATCTCCGGCGCGGTAGGCAAAAAAATACGCCAGGTAAATGCCTGCCGACGCCAGCCCAATGACCGGCAGCAAAAGCCACAAACCCATGGGCAGGCTTGGCAAGGTGAAGCCACTCATCAGGCCAAAACACAACCAGCAGGCGGTCTGGCTCCAGACCAGGATGGCCATCGGATGCTCTTTGCCAGAGTATTTTTTGAGCACGACTCCCAGCATGGCTTCCATCAGCGCGCCAAACAGCGCCACCAGTGCCGCCCAACGCAGCATGCCGACACCCGGGTGCAGGATGGTCACCACCCCGCCAAAGCCCACCGCCACCCCCAGCCAGCGCAGCCAGTGTGGGCGCTCGCCCAGCAGCCACACCCCCAGCGGCAGCATGAACAGGCTGCCGGTCATCAAATAGGCACTGGCCTCGGCCAGCGGCAGGTGCGACACCGCCCAGGCCGCGCACCAGGCCGAGGTCACGATAAAGCCGCCACGCAGCAGGTGCATGTGTGGGTTGCGGGTGGCCACCACCTTGCCGCGTGTCCACAGCACCCAGGGTGACACCATCAACAGCACCGTGGTGGCCTGCAAAAACAGCACCTGTTTGGGCGCGATGCCCAGCGCCATCAGGTGTTTGTTGCAGGCGTCCAGCACCGACCAGCACAACATGGCGAGCATCACCAGCAGCACCCCGCGGGTGTTGCCAGCGCGGGACAACCAGAATGTTTTGAGACGGATCAGCACAGAGCTTTTGGCCAGTAAGCCCTTGTTAGACGGCAATGTATTGCTCCAAACCTTGTAGCAGGGCGGCAAATGTCACCTTGTAACAAGGCGTGTTGCGCAAGTCCTCGTGCATGGTCAGCCAGGTCTCCAGGTCCATGGCGAACTGGTCGGGCATCAGGTGGATCAGCCCCGGGGTACGCGCGGCAATGGCCAGCTGGCAAATACCAATACCGCCGCCAGCTCGGATCATGGCCATCTGGGCGGCATCACTGTCGGCCCGCAAGCTGAAGGCTTCACGTTGCCAGACGGAAAAGTTTTTGCGCGCGGCCCGGATGAAAGGGGTCTCTTCATCAAAGCCAATCAGCGCATGCTGGGACAGATCGGCCAATGATTTGGGTGTGCCACGCCGCTGGAGATAGGTTTGATGGGCGTGCAAACCGAGTTTCACGCTGCCCACCCGTCGTGCAATGAGTTGTTCCTGCTGTGGTGCTGTCATGCGGATCGCAATATCGGCTTCCCGTTTGAGCAGGTCCTGAACCTGGTTGGTCAACACCAGTTCCAGTTTCAATCGGGGGTGTTCTTGCTGAAGCTGGGCCAGGATCGGCGGCAGCACCTCCAGCCCCATCATCTCACTGGCGGTGATGCGCACCGTGCCTTGGACACCTGCACCCTGGCTGGCCGCCGCGCGCTGGATGGCCGCTGCCGAACTGTCCATGGCCTGCGCAAAACCTTGCAAGGCCAGCGCCGCCTCGGTGGGCAACAGTCCATGCTGAGAGCGGATGAACAGCGCCAAGCCGAGTGATTTCTCCAACGCGTCGACATGCCGCCCCACCGTCGGCTGGGCAATGCCTAAAGCACGCGCCGCACCCGAGAGGGAACCTTCTTTTAATACGCTCAAGTAAGACCGGTAGAGCTCCCAGCCGATGTTGTTATCCATACATTTATGCATAGAGATTGTGACATGTTGCTCAATTGCTTTGTAATGCCATACCTTTCACACTCCAACCATCACAACACAAGCTGAAAGCGGCTCGAAGATGGACAACTCAAGGGTTTTGGTACTGGGTGCCACCGGTGGCATTGGTGGGGAGGTGGCGCGACAGCTGCTCGCCGCAGGCTGGCAAGTGCGCGCGCTGCGCCGGGGCAGCCCACCGGCTGGGGCGCCGCAGGAAGGTCTGGACTGGGTGGCCGGTGACGTGATGAACCGTGCCGATGTGCTGGCGGCGGCGGTGGGTTGCTCGGTGATCGTGCATGCGGTCAACCCGCCGGGTTACCAACGCTGGGCCGAGCTGGTGTTGCCAATGATCGACAACACGATTGCCGCCGCGCGCGCCCAGGGCGCCACCATTGTGCTGCCGGGCACGGTCTACAACTATGGCCCCAGCGTCTTTCCGGTGTTGCAGGAAGACTCGCCGCAGCAGCCGCTGACCCGCAAGGGGGCGATCCGTGTGGCGCTGGAAGACCGGCTGCAACTGGCCAGCCAGCAGGGGTGTCGGGTGTTGGTGGTGCGTGCCGGTGATTTTTTTGGCCCTCAGGTCGGCAACAGCTGGTTTGCGCAAGGTTTGGTCAAGCCTGGGCAGCCGGTCAAGCGGGTCTATCTGCCCGGTTCTCGAGGTGTGGGGCACCAATGGTCTTATGTGCCCGATGTGGCACGCACCATGGTGGCGTTGCTGCAGCGGCGCGACCAGTTGGCGCCGTTTGCCAGCTTCCACACGGCGGGCCATTGGGATGCCGATGGCACCCAGATGGCCGCAGCCATCAGTCGCGTGGTGCTGCGCCACGGTGGCGCCAAGCCAACACTGCGCGCTTTCCCCTGGTGGCTCATCACGCTGGCCTCGCCGTTTGTTTCGACCTTGCGCGAATTGCGCGAGATGCGTTACCTCTGGCAGCAGCCGGTGAGTATGAACAATGGCAAATTGCTGGCGCTGCTTGGTCAAGAACCCCACACGCCGCTGGAGCAGGCGGTGCAGCTCACGCTGGAAGGATTGGGCTGCCTCAGCTCACAAGCTGTGTGAGTGTGCCGCCGCTTAACCTCACAACAGACCCGCCAGACCAAACACCTCGCGCCAGGCCGCCAGCTTGCGCTCAAACGACCAACTGGCGTTGGCCGGGCTGGTGGAGGGCAGGCGGTAAACCGGTAAACCCAGGCTGCGGGTCAGGTTGGCATGTTTGAAGCTCTCGCCACCGTTGTGGGCAATCACCTGCAGTTGCGGGCAGCGCTGCACCAAACCCGCCAGGTCATTGGCCTGGGGCTGCTGGATGGCGCTGTCCAGGCTGCCAACACGTTCGCAGGAGGCATACACATCCCACAGCCCGATGCCTTTGCTGAGCATCCAGTCGATACGATTTTGATAGCTATCTCCCCTTATTTCATAAGGGCTAGAGGCCAAAATGGCTTGAAGAATGCGCCAGAAGGCATTTTGCGGGTGGGCGTAATACTGCTGGTGCGTCAGCGAGGTGGCCCCCGGAAAACTGCCCAGCACCAGCAGACGGGTGTGCGGTGTTACCAGCGCCGGCAGGCCGTGCAGCCGCGCGGGTTGAGCCACCTCTGGGGCGCGGCTCACCGCGACACCTTCAGGAACACCTCGCGGTCCGGTGAAAAGTTGACATGCAGTGGCAGCAACGCGCCGCCCAATGCCCGCGCGTCGGGGCCAACCTCACCGGCGATCACGTTGGCGCTCCATAAACCTTCCCAGTTGTAGTGGCGCAGCGCGTCCTGGGTAGCGGCGATCAGCTCCGAGAGCAGGCTGCGGCTGAAGGAGCCGTCGATCACCACCGCGTCAATGTCCAGGAATGCGGTGCCGCTGATCACCGTGTGGGCCAGGGCGTTGGCGGCGCGGGCGATCCAGGCGCGTGTTTCGGGCGCGAACGTCGGCGCCAGGGCGCGTTCGTCGTAAGCTGCGTCAGGGTCGAGCTGCTGGGCTGACAAACGCTGCTCCAGCTCCCACAGCGAGGCATGGCTGATCAGCTGTTCAGGCGTTTGGGCGTGTTGCACCAAGCCCATCGGCAGTGAGGCCACCGCCCCCGCGTTGCCGTGCAAGCCACCATGCAGGTGCGAGTTGATCACCAGCCCGCCGCCGACAAAGGTGTCGACAAACAGGTACAGAAAATTCTTCAGATCACGCCCGCGCCCGGCCACCAGTTCGGCCACACAGGCGGCCGAGGTGTCTTTGGTGAAGCTCACCGGCACCTCGGTCATGGCCTGCACCTGGGCGCGCAGGTCGATCTGGTTCCAGGCGTCGGACTGTGCCTGCGACAAACCCAGCATGCGGTGCCAGCCACCCATTTGAAACGGCGCAGCCAGGCCAATGCCAACCAGCCGGTCGCTGAAAGTCCCGAGTGAACTGTGCAGGGCCTGCAGGTGCTCGGTCACGGTGGGCAGCAGGCTGGCGATGTCGGGAAAGGCGTAGTCCAGCCTGCGGCGCTCACGCACCTGGCCGGTGAAGTCCACCAGCATCCACTCCGCGTTGCGCCGGCCAATCTTGATGCCCATCGAAAACGCGCCGTCGGGGTTCAGCGCCAGCGGGATCGAGGGCTGGCCGATGCGCCCGCGCACCGGGCTTTGTTTGAGCACCAGGCCGTCGTCTTCGAGCCGGGTGGTGATCAGGCCGATGGTTTGCGCTGTGAGCCCGGTCAGGCGCGCCAAATCGGCCTTGGGCAGGCAACCGTTGAGCCGAATCGCCTGCAGCACCACGCGCTCATTGAACTGGCGCATGCCCACTTGGTTGGAGCCACGCGGGCGCAGCAGTTGGGGCGCTGGTGTGAGGGCGTTGTCGGGTGTCATGGCCTCAGCTCTTCGCCGATCACCCCTTTGCGCAAAATGAAGTTGCCAAATGGCTGCAGCTCACCCGTCAACACGACCGCATGGGCCGTGCGGGTGCGCTCATAAAAAGCATAGCGCTCGATGCTTTCCACGCTTTGGTGGGGCAGCAATTCGGGGCGGATGATCTCGATCACCTCGCGCTGCAGGGCTGAGCGGTAATCTGCGCTCTGGCCACTGACCCCCATGAAACCCACCGGATGGTCTACGTCGGCCGCGAGCGGAAAGAGCGAGGTGACAGCGCGCACCACCTGCAGCATGGAACTGCCTGGCAAGCGGATGATGGGTTTGCCAGGCGCAAAACGGGTGGCGCTGAAGTTGGCGTCTGCCAATACCAGGGCCTCGTCGTGGCCCATTTCCATCAAGATTTTCAGCAGCTCAGGGGTGAGCAGCGGGTCGATTCCTTTGAGCATGCAAGTCTTTCTGTGGGTGTGATCAAGCCAGTGCTTCGGCGGGTAACTCGTCCACCGTTTTGGCACCGGTCATCACTGCCACCGTGTCACTCATGCTGATGGTTTTGGGGTTGACCACGGCGGCGCGTTTTCCCAGGCGCTGGATATGGATACGGTCCGCCACCTCAAACACATGGGGCATATTGTGGCTGATCAAAATCACCGGCAGCCCCTTGTCACGCACCCGGCGGATCAGCTCCAGCACCATGTTGCCTTCTTTCACGCCGAGTGCGGCGGTGGGTTCATCCATGATCACCACATGCTGGGCAAATGCCGCCGCCCGCGCCACCGCCACACACTGGCGCTGGCCGCCCGAGAGGGTTTCCACCGCCTGGGTCATGGATCGGATGCCCACTTTGAGGTCGTTCATACGGGCGATGGCCTGGTTCAGCATTTCTTTCTTATCGAGCAGGTGCAGCAGTTGGCCGATAAAACCCGGGCGCAAAATCTCGCGCCCCAGAAACAGGTTTTCGGCGATGCTCATGGCGGGGGCCACCGCCAGGTCTTGGTAAACGGTCTCGATCCCGGCGCGGCGCGCGTCAATCGGTGACCTGAAGTGCACCGGTAGGCCATCCAGCAGCACCTCGCCCTCGTCGGGCGTGTTGGCGCCGGACAGCACCTTGATCAAGGAGGACTTGCCCGCGCCGTTGTCCCCAATCACCGCCAGGATTTCCCCGGCCCGCAACTCGAAGTCGACACCGTCCAGCGCCACCACCTGGCCAAACCGTTTGACAATGCCCTTGGCCTGCATGACCAGGGGCGCATCGCTCCCTCTCCCGCTGGGAGAGGGTTGGGGTGAGGGCTGCCCCTTGGCTTGAAAATTAGTGCTCATCACCGACCCCCTTTGCGCGACATCTGATCGGCCGCTACCGCCAGAATCACCAGCACACCCGTGATCAGCGTCTGGTAAACCGAGGCCACGCCCATCAGCGTCAGGCCGTTGCGAAACACACCCACAATCACCGCGCCCACCAGCGAGCCCAGAATGATGCCGCGCCCACCAAACAGGCTGGTGCCGCCCAGCACCACGGCGGTGATGGCGTCCAGGTTTTCGGTGGTGCCCGCATTGGGGTCACCCACACCGGTGCGGGCCACCGACAGCAGCGCGGCGATGCCGTAAAACAGACCGGCCAGCGCGTACACCATCAGCAGCACTTTGTTCACGCTGATGCCGGTCAGGCGGGCCGCTTCCGGGTTGTTGCCTACGGCGTAGAGGTGGCGACCGGGCGCGGTTTCGCGCAAAACAAACCAGGCCAGCGCATACAACATCAGCATGACCACCGTGCCCAGGCTGATTTCGGTGCTGCCCATGTTGAAGGTGTTGCCCAGAAAAGTCATGGCCGGGGGCAGGTTGGTGATGGTCTGCGCCTCGGAATAAATCTGGGTGATGGCAAAGGCGATGTTCAGGGTGCCCAGCGTCACGATGAAGGGCGGCAGTTTCATGCGTGTCACCAGCAGGCCGTTGAGCAGCCCGGCAGCGGTGGTGACCAGCAGGCCGCAGACGATGGCCAGATACGGGTTCATGCCGTAATCCACGGCAAATTTGGTCATGACCACCCCACCCAGGGCCATCACCATGCCACATGACAAATCGATGCCAGCGGTCAGGATGACCAGGGACTGGCCAATCGCAATCACCCCCACCACCATCACCTGCTGCAGCACCAGCGAGAGGTTTTCACCACTCAGGAAACGGCTGGACTGGGTGGTGAAAAACAGGCAGGTCAGTGCCAGCGCGATCCAGGGCCCCAGGGCGCCCCAGGGAATGGTGGACTTGGATGGGTTCATGGGCAAGGTCTCGGTGACTAAGGACAAGGAAAGCGCGGTCACAAACAAATGCGCTTGTGTTGGCCGGGTGCTGGATGCCCAAACCACATCTGGCTCGGGTCCAAAGCGGCCAGCAGGGTGGAACTTGCCCACCATGCTGTTTGTGCCGCCGGGTTCAGCGGCTTATTTGTTGCCCCAGCACAGGTCCAGACCGACCTTGGTGTCTTTGCTGTCGACCCCGGCGATGGCGGTCTTGGCGATCAGCGTCACGCCGGTGTCGACATAACCGCTGGCTTTTTTGCCGGTCTTGGCGTATTCCACACCTGCGGCCACACCCATCGAGGCCATCTTGAGCGGGTATTGCTGCGAGGTGGCGGTGATGATGCCGGCCTCGGTGTCCTTGATGCCCTGGCAGCCGCCGTCCACAGAGAGGATCAGCACACCTTTTTCCTTGCCGGCTTTTTTCAGCGCGTTGTAGGCGCCAGCGGCAGCCGGTTCATTAATGGTGTAGACCACGTTGATGCCTGGATCTTTTTGCAGGCAGTTTTCCATCGCAGTCTGGCCCTTGGCGCGGTCGCCGTTGGTGTCGTTGGCGCAGACGATTTCGGGTGCGGTGGAGAGTTCGTTGGACTTGGCGTCATTGGCCTTCAGGCCAAAGCCACTCATGAAGCCGTTGTGGCGTTGTGCCCCCACCGGGTGCCCTGGGAACAGGTCGAGCATCGCGATCTTGACCGGTTTGCCCGCCATCGCGGCCTTGGCGTATTGGCCAATCAGTACCCCGGCCTTGTAGTTGTCGGTGGCAAATAACGCGTCGGCACCGTCAAACGGGCTGTCCAACGCAATCACCTGCACGCCCTTGGCCTGGATTTTCTTGACGGTTGGAATGATGGCGTCACCGGCTGAGGTGATCATGATGGTTTTGGCCCCGGCCGAGGCCATGTTCTCCAGCGCGGTGATCTGGCCAGCGGTGTCGCCGTCGATCTTGCCCGCAGCCGACATCAGCTTGGCGCCCGCTTTTTCGGCCTCGGCTTTGGCGCCTTCCTTCATCTTGACGAAAAAGGGGTTGGTTTCGGTTTTGGTGATCAGACCGATCACCGGGGCATCGGCGGCCAAGGCAGTGCCCACGGCCATCGTCAGGGCGCTCAGGATCAGGGGAGTTGAGAACTTCATGGTCTTCCTTCAAAGAGTGACCTTGTGGTCAGGTTGAGATGTCTTCACTTTGTTTTTCCCCCGGTGTCTCCCCGGGTAATTACGCTTGTTGGATCAGCGTGGCTGAAATATAGTCTTTGCAAAGTTATTAAATCAAGTTGTTTTAGTTATGGAAAACCCTAAGCTGTCTCAAATAGATTCCCTCATCCAAGTGGCTGCGGCTGGAGAGGCGCTGATCGACCTGATTGCCGGTGCGGACGGTCGTTTTGAGCCGTGCTTGGGGGGCGCGGTGTACAACTTGGCCCGTGCGCTGGCGCGCCAGGGCGTTCCCACGCTGTACCTCAACCCACTGTCCAAAGACCGCTTTGGTCGCCAATTGGCTGGCGCCTTGGTGCAGGACGGCGTGTCTCTGGCGCTGCCCGATCCGGTGCAGCAAGTCACCTCGCTGGCGGTGGTGAACCTGGACGCCGATGGCCACCCGGACTACGCTTTTTACCGCGAGGGTGTGGCCGATCGCGCTACCAGCGCGGTGGCTTTGACGCAGGCGTGCCGAGAAGCCGAAAGCCTGTCGGTGGTGTGTACCGGCGCGTTGGCTCTGTCGCCCGACGATGCCGAGACCTACCTGCCGTGGCTGGCGGCCCAGCGCCAAGCGGGGCGCACGGTGGTGATCGACGCCAACCTGCGCCCCTCGGTCATGCCCAACCTGGATCTGTACCGCCGCCATGTGCTGGCTGCGCTGCAATTTGCCGATGTCATCAAGGTCAGTGACGAAGACCTGCGTTGCCTGGCTTTGCCCGGCGTCAGCCCCTTGGCCCAGGCGCGTTTGCTGCTGCAGGGCAGCCGTGCCAGCGTCATAGCCGTGACCTTGGGCAGCCAGGGCGCCGCCTTGCTGACGCGCTACGGTCAGGTCTTTGAGGCCTGCGAACTGGCGCCCGTTGCGGTGGTGGACACCGTGGGTGCAGGGGACTGTTTTCTGGCAGGTTGGGTGGCGGCGATGTTGCAGCAGCGCTTGCCATCGGACTGGGGTGCGGCCCGTGTCACGTCCGATCAGGCGCGGGCATTGCTGTCTGGCGCCATCACCAGCGCCAGTTTGTGTGTGATGCAGCGCGGCTGCGTGCCGCCGACGCTCTCCGAGGTGCAAGAGCGTTTGCGCACCGTGCCGCTGACTTTTCAGGAGCAGCCGGCGGCGCAGTCGCGTTGACGCATCACGGGTTGTCTTCGGTCACCTCGTCATTTTTGGGGACGAACACCATGCCGGTTTTGGCGTTGAAGTCCATCAGCCCGGCGTAGCGGCCCCAGGCGATCATGGTCTGGAAGGTCTTTTCGGGGTTGTCATAGGGCAGGGCGCTGCTGATGTCTTTGATGATGCGCTCGGCCTCCACCTCTTCGAACTCTTCCAGCAGCGCGATGATGATGTGAAACAGGCGCAGCGTGTAGACCTGTGCCGAGAAAATGGCGTGCCGCTGTTCGCGGTCGGCGGCGACAAAGCGTTTGCCCAGCTCGGTAAACCGTACCTCCTGTTTGGGGGTTTCCACCAGCCCCAGAATTTCGGCGGCTTTCACCAGGGCGATGGTCTCGCCAAACTCTTTGCCAACTTCGTCCGAGATGTCGTAGATGTTCGACAACTCGGGTGAGTCGTGCAAGATGGTCAGCAACCCCAGGATTTGCCCCACCGGCACCAGCGGGATCGACTCCATGCGGTTGCGCGCGCGTGACAGCGGCTGGCCAGCCACTGGCGCTTCCAGCGGCAGGTCAGGCAGGGTGGTGGTGGTGATGCAGTCATGGATCAGGCTGACCAGGCGCTGGAACTCGGGGTCTTTGCTGTCACGCGGATACGGCAGCGGGTTGTCCAGCACCAGGCCCAAGCGTCCCGGGCGCGGAAACAGCACCACGATGCGGGTGGCCATCTCCACCGCCTCGGCAATGCTGTGTGTCACCATGAAAATCGAGCGCAAGCCGGTGTCGGGCGAGCGCCACAGGCTGATCAACTCTTGGCGCAAGTTCTCTGCGGTCAGCACATCCAGTGCGCTGAAGGCTTCGTCCAGGCACAGCAGGCGCGGCTGCGATACCAGCGCACGCGCCATGCCCACACGTTGGCGCATGCCACCTGAGAGTTCACGCGGGTAAGCCGCGTGGTAGTTGCTCAAGCCGATCATCTCAATGGCCCGGTCCACCGCCGCATCGCGTTCAGCGCGGCTGAGCTGGCGCGACATCAGCCCCACCGCCACGTTTTGCGCCACCGTCAGCCACGGGTAGAGGGCAAAGGTCTGAAACACCACCGAGGCATCCTCGTTGATGCCTTGCAGGGTTTCGCCGTTGTGCAGCACCCGCCCGGAGCTGGGTTTGACCAGCCCGGTCAGGCAGCGCAGGATGGTCGATTTGCCCGAGCCGGACTGCCCCAGCAGCGCCAGCAGTTCCCCCTCGTGCACGGCAATATCGATCTGGTCGAGCACCTTGAGCTCGTGCCCGCCGGTGGTGTTGAAGGACTTGAAAACACCGCGCAGTTCGGCAATCGGCGGCGCGGAGGTGTCGGTGGGTGTGAGCTTGTTCATGCGGAGTCGAAATGGAGTTGAATCAGTCGAGGCGGAAGCGGCGTTCGGCAAAGCCATAGAGTCTGCGCCACACCAGTTTGTTCATGGCCACCACAAACAAAGACATCACCGCAATGCTGACGATGATCAGCGCGGTGTTGCCGCTTTTGGTGACGTCGGCAATAAACGCGCCCAGGCCATCTGCCTTGAGTGTGGTGTCGCCCCAGGTGGCGTATTCGGCCACGATGCTGGCGTTCCAGGCGCCACCCGCCGCCGTGCAGGCGCCGGTGACCCAGAACGGAAAGATCGCTGGCAGGATCAGCGTGCGCCACAGTTGCCAGCGGCGCAAGCCATACATGCTGGCCACTTCCTTCATCTCGTTGGGAATGGCCATGGCCCCGGCAATCACGTTGAACAGGATGTACCACTGCGTGCCCATGGCAATCAGCAAAATGCTGCCCCAGTTCATCGAGGTGCCGCTGGCCACAAAAAAGCCCACCACCACCGGAAAGGTCATGTTGACCGGGAACGAGGCACCGATCTGTGCCAGCGGCTGGGCAAAACGGGCTGCTTTCGGGTGAAAGCCGATCCACACCCCAATCGGAGTCCAGATCAAGGTGGCCAGCACCGTCATGGCCAGCACCCGCAGCAGTGTCAAGAAGCCCAGCCACACAATGTGGCCGACCGTGCTCAGGCTGAGCGCGCCATGCAAGGTGGCAATGGCGGCAAATAGACCCAGAAGCGCTTCGTAACCCAGCCAGCCCACCACCACCAGGCTGGCCAGGCGCAGTGGCCAATTCACCGCATCAGAGGTCGCGCGGTGCCTGACGGGTGGGCGCACTCGCTTGAACGCCCGCTGCAACGCATCTTGCATGGGGTGCCCCACATGCAACCCCAGCCATTGGAAAACTTGCGCGCCGCTGAGTAGGTTGAACACCCAGGAGGTTGGCGTCTGGCTCGACTCGGTCAACTCGATCTTGAACTTGTCGGCCCACACCAGCAGCGGGCGCCAGACCAACTGGTCGCTCAACAAGATCAGTGCCAGCATCGCCAGCACGGCCAACAGGGCGGCATGGTTGTCGCCGTGCTCAATGGCGCTGGCCATGTAGGAGCCCAGGCCGGGCAACTTGATGTCCTTGTTCATCACGCTGATGGCTTCGCTCTGGGCGACAAAAAACCAGCCACCGCCAAACGACATCATCGAGTTCCAGATCAGGCTGTGCGCCGAAGCGGGCAACTCCACCGTGCGAAAACGCTGCCAGCGCGTCAGGCCGTAGGTGGAGGCGGCCTCTTGCATGTCCGCGGGGATGGTCACCATCGAGTGGTAGAAACCAAACGCCATGTTCCACACCTGGCCGGTAAAAATCGCAAAGATGGCCGCGCATTCCACGCCCAGCAGGTTGCCAGGAAACAGCGCCATGAAACCTGACACCGTGGCAGACAAGAAGCCCAGCACCGGGACCGACTGCAAAACATCCAGGGTTGGCAGGATCACGGCACGCGCCACAGCATTTTTGGCCGCGAGATAACCCAGCAAAATCGCGAAGAACAGCGAGAAGCAAAAGGCGATCCACATGCGCAGCAAGGTGCGACCGGCGTAGTACGGAATCTGGCCGGTAGACATATCCAGGTCAGGCGCTGCGCTGGGGTTGAATGCCACCAGCATGCCGTGCCCAAAATGCAGCACGCTCCAGAGCAGCCCGAACAGGGTGAGTAAGACCAGTGCATCGATCCAGCCCAGCCCAGGCTGCTTGGCGATGATCAATTGTGGAGAGGTGCTGTTCATGTCTGGATCAAGTCGGTTTCAGGTCTGCCGAATGTCAGCGGGCCGTTGCAAAGGCGCTGATTGTCATACAAGCAGATTAATCGGATGTGTCAGTCTCACGCGCACCACTGGGTTGACCTATCATCTATGGGGCAAATATGCCTCTAGTCCTTATTCATATTGCATACAATGCTAATTATTTAATAGCAAAAAGACATGAAACCTCAACCGCCGCTGACGCTTTCTGTGCCTGATATCTGCCTGCAACGCATCGCCCAACTTTTGGCCAGTGGCAGCCGCAAGATGCTTGGCATCGCCGCGGCACCCGGTGCGGGCAAGTCGACGCTGGCCCAGGCCATTCAGGCGCAGTTTGGTGAGGTCGTGCAGGTGGTGCCGATGGACGGCTTTCACCTTGCCAACAGCGAACTGGTGCGCCTGGGGCGGCGCAGCCGCAAGGGCGCACCTGACACCTTTGATGCGGCCGGTTATGTCAACCTGCTGCGCCGCATCCAGAGCCAGTCGGCCGATGAGGTGGTGTACGCCCCCGAGTACCGGCGCGAGGCCGAAGAAGCGATTGCCGGCGCGATTGCGGTGCTGCCGCAAACCCAGCTGATCCTCACCGAAGGCAATTACCTGTTGCTCGAAGACGCGCCGTGGTGCCAGCTCGCCGAGGTGCTGGACGAGACCTGGTATCTGGATGTGCCTGACGACCTGCGTGCCAGCCGCTTGCTCGCGCGGCACATGCGTTTTGGCCGCACCGAGCAACAGGCGCGCGACTGGATCGCCAGCACCGACGCGCCCAATGCGCTGCGCATTGCCCAAAGCAGGGCGCGCGCTGATCTGCAAATTCCGTGGCTGTGAGCCTTAAAGCACCCGAAACAGCTTGCTCTGGAGTGCGGGTAGCTCTTTGGCAGCGCTGCGGCTGCTGGCCATGGTGCTGAGCCACAGCGGATAGACCTGCCTGAGTTCGGACACGGTGGCGCTGTCGTCAATGGCTTTGACAAGCGACATCCGCATGTTTTGCCCAAATGCCATGTTGAGGGTGTTGATCATGAAGTGGCGTGCCATCTCCAGCTCGGCGGCGCTGCGATGCTCTGGCGCGGGCAAGCCTGTCAGGGCATCCTGCGGCCCGCGGGAGGGAGCGGCGTTGTCGGGCGCCGTTGCCGTGTTGGCGGCCAGCGCTTCGATACATTGCCGGGTCAGCAACTCACGCAGCAAGTCGTCCACCGGGTGCCCGTCCACAAACACCGCCAGTTCCTGGCCACTGCGTTTGCCGTCCACCAGGATCAGCAGCCGCCGAGTCAGCGGTGCCAGACCCATGGCGCGGGTGGCTATCTCGTGCTGACCGATGGCCGTTTTGGCAAAGATGGCGTGGCGCAAGTCGATCTGGGTTGGGGGCATGGTCTGGGCCATAAAACAGTGTGGGCACCCTGAAAAAGCTGTCAGTGCCGCCTATTTTGTGGCGAAATTCCAAACTCGGGGTTAACCCTGAAGGCGGCCAAACGCCAGCCCAAGCGGCGTTTACACGCTGCGGTTGCGCGCCAGCGGCGGGTTCCTGGCGAAATAACCTTCAATGCCTTTCATCAGCGCGTCGGCCAGTTGCTCCTGGTAGGCATCACTGTTGAGTTTGGTTTCTTCCTCCGGGTTGCTGATGAAGGCGGCCTCCACCAGCACGCTGGGAATGTCGGGGGCTTTGAGCACCGCAAACGCCGCCTGTTCCACCTTGGCTTTGTGCAACTTGCCCACGCGCTTGATCTCGCTCAGCATGGCGCCGCCCAGTTGCAGGCTGTCTTTGATCTGGGCGGTGGTGCTCATGTCCAGCAGCGCACGGGTGACTTGGGCGTCTTTGGCTTTGACGTTGAGGCCACCAATCAAATCGGCCTTGTTTTCCTTGTTCGCCATCCAGCGCGCCGCCGAGCTGGAGGCGCCGCCCTGGCTCAGCGCAAACACGCTGGCGCCTTGCGGGTTGGGCGTGAAAAACGCATCGGCGTGCAAACTGATGAACAGGTCGGCCTGCACGCGCCGCGCCTTGTCCACCCGCACGCCCAGCGGCACAAAGAAGTCGGAGTCACGGGTCATGAAAACACGCATGGCGTTGCCGTTGACGGTGCTGTTGTTGATGCGTTCGCGCAGCCGGTGTGCCAGGCGCAGCACCACGTCTTTTTCGCGGGTGCCACCGGGGCCGACGGCGCCCGGGTCTTCGCCGCCGTGACCCGGGTCCAGCGCGATGATGATCAGCCGGTCAGTGGTTTGCGGGCGTGGCACCGACATGAACGGGCCATCCTGGTTTGCTAAGCCTTTTTGGCCGCTAGCCCCCGTAGATCCTGGGCTGGTAGCTACAGTTGTACTAGTGTTTTGGGGCTGGCTGCTGCCGGGTTTGGCGGGCAGGGCGGCGGGTTTGGTCTTGTCTGCTTTCTGGGCAATCAGCTCACCCAGCGGGTCGGCGGCTGGGGGTGTTTTGGGCGGCTGGGGTTGCGCGCTGGTGGCGTCTTTCATGCGCTCGGCAATCAGTTGCTCCAGCGGGTCGGCCACCACGGTGGGGTATAGGTCAAACACCAGCCGGTGTTTGTAGGCAGCCACCGGTTGCAGGTTGAACACCTGCGGCGCCACTGGTTGTTTCAGGTCCACCACCAGGCGCACCACGCCGGGGCCGAACTGGCCAACGCGGATGCCATTGATGGTTGGGTCGGTCGGGCCGACCTTGGCCACCAGCTCTTTGAGGGCCGGGTTCAGGTCAACGCCACGCACATCCACCGCCAGGCGCGGTGGGTTGGGGATGAAGTTCTGGGTGAAGGTCAGCAGCGCATCGGATTCGATGGTGACCCGCGAATACTCCGGCGCGGGCCACACCCGCACCGCCAAAATGGTCGCGCCGCGTGCCAGTTGTTGCACCCCCAGCAGCAACACCAGTGTCCCGCTTTGGACAAAGTCGCGGCGCTTCACAGGTCTGCTCCGTGTGGGTTGTTGCCACCCGATTGCGTCGCATATTTAGAGAAAATCACCTTCTCGCCCTTTTATGGATTGGTTTGGTTGCTATCAAAAAATGATAACAAAGCCAAGCCGTTGTGTGTTTGTGCGCGCACCATGACCTGGCGCGAGCTGTCGTCCAGCGCCTCCAGTTGCACCACCAGGTCTGCCGGCGGCAGTTGCCCCGTCACCTTGTCTGGCCACTCGGCCAGTTTCAGGCCCGGGCTGGCAAAGATGTCGCGAAAACCGGCGTCTTCCCATTCCTGCGGGTCGTTGAAACGGTAAAAGTCAAAGTGCCACACGGTCAGATCGGGCAGCTCATACGACTCGACCACCGCATAGGTCGGGCTTTTGATGCGGCCCTGCACCCCTAAAGCGCGCAGCAGGTGGCGCACCAGCGTGGTTTTGCCCGCACCCAGGTTGCCGCGCAACTCGATGAAGGCGTCGCGCAGCGCGGGCTGGTTCGCCAGCGCCTGCGCAAAGCCCTGTGTGGCCACCTCGTCCGGCCAGACAAGGGTTTTTACAATGGGCAAGTGAACAGTTTCAGAACACATAACGAGGGCGAGGACTGGGTTTCCAGGATTCGGGGCTGGGCACGTGAGCTGGGATTTTCCCAAATCGGCGTGTCCGGGGTCGACTTGTCGTCGGCAGAGCCCGGATTATCGGCCTGGCTGGCAGCCAACTGGCATGGCGAGATGGCCTACATGGCCGCCCACGGACTCAAACGCGCCCGCCCGGCCGAGCTGCAGCCCGGCACCCTGAGTGTGGTCACCGCCCGCATGGACTATTTGCCGCTCAGCACCCCCGCAAGCTGGCAAACCATTGAGCTGGGTCGAATCCAGCAGCCTGACACCGCCACCGTGTCGCTCTACGCCCGCGGTCGTGACTACCACAAGGTGATGCGCCAGCGGCTGCAAAAGCTCGCTGACCAGATGGTGCAAACCATGGGTCCGCTGGGCTACCGTGTGTTCACCGACTCGGCCCCGGTGCTGGAAGCCGAGCTGGCCAGCCGCAGCGGCTTGGGCTGGCGCGGCAAACACACCCTGGTGCTCAACCGCGAGGCCGGATCGATGGCTTTTTTGGGCGAGATTTTTGTGGATGTGGCGCTGCCAACAACCGAACCCGTCAGCAGCCATTGCGGCAACTGCAGCGCGTGCCTGGACATCTGCCCAACCCAGGCCATCGTGGCGCCGTACCGGCTGGATGCGCGGCGCTGCCTGTCTTACCTGAGCATCGAACACGCCGGTCCGATTCCCGAGGTGTTTCGCATCCCCATGGGCAACCGCATTTATGGCTGCGACGATTGCCAGCTGGTCTGCCCCTGGAACAAGTTCGCCCAGACCAGCCGTCTGCCCGACTTTGACGCCCGGGCGCATCTGGTGGCCCAGCCGCTGGTGGTGGTGTTTGCCTGGACCGAGGACGAGTTTTTGCGTTTTACCGAGGGCAGCCCGATCCGGCGCATCGGCCATGAGCGCTGGCTGCGCAATGTGGCGGTGGCTTTGGGCAATGCCCTGCGTGTGGCGCCATCCGAGGCAGACCGACAGCGTGTGTCAGCCGCTCTGTCCAGCCGTCTGGCGCACCCCAGTGCGCTGGTGCGTGAACACGTTGCCTGGGCGTTGGCTCAGGCGCACAGGGTGTGACGAGTTGATGACGTGCTGACTACAATTTGAAAAATAAAACGCTATTTCATAAGCCGTCGCCCGCTTCGGGCACATCAACCCAGGAATCCCCATGTTGATCAAGCGCATCACTGTTGGTGAGATCAAGGTCCCGCTCAAAACGCCGTTCAAAACGGCGGTGCGCAGCGTCACCGAGGTGCACGACCTGGTGATCCAAATCGAGACCGACACCGGCCTGGTCGGGTATGGCGAGGCACCCGCCACCGCCGTTGTCACGGGCGACTTGCTGGGCTCGATGCGCGCCGCGCTGGCGCTGATAGCACCGCGCCTGTTGGGGCGCAAGCTGGCCGATTTCAATGCCAATGTGAGCATGTTGCATCACTGTGTGCTGCACCACAGCAGCCTCAAAGCGGCGCTTGAAATTGCGCTGTACGACTTGCGTGCTCAAGCCATGGGGGTGCCGCTGTACCAGTTGCTGGGCGGTGGCGAGCCTCAGATCAAGACGGACATCACCATCAGTGTCAATGACTTGGATGTGATGGTCAAAGACGCGGTGCGCGCTGTGGCAGATGGTTTTGACTGTCTCAAGATCAAGGTGGGTGGGCACACCTGGCAGGACGATGTGGAGAGTGTGCTGGCCATTGAGCGTGCCGTCGGCGACCATGTGGCGTTGCGCCTGGATGCCAACCAGGGGTGGACGCCCAAACACGCGGTTCAGGTGATCCAGGCCATTGAAAAAGCCGGGGTGGTGTTGGAGCTGGTGGAGCAGCCGGTCAAGGCGCAAGACGTGGCGGGTCTGAAGTTTGTCACTGACCACACCTTAACCCCGATCCTGGCGGACGAGGCGGTTTTCTCCACGCGTGATGCGCTGCAGATCTTGGCCAGTGGCAGTGCCGATGTCATCAACATCAAGCTCATGAAGACCGGGGGTATCAGCCAGGCCATTGAGGTGGTCAACCTGACCCGCCTGCACCACCGGACCTGCATGGTGGGTTGTATGCTGGAGAGCGCCATCAGTGTGACCGCGGCCGCACATTTTGCAGCGGCGTTTGACGACGTGGTGTCTTACATCGACCTGGATGGCCCGCAGTTGTGTGCCACCAGCGCGGTGGATGGCGGCATGCGCATGAATGGCCCGTGGATCACTTTGCCAGATGCACCAGGACTGGGCATCACGGCGGTGCATGGTTTGACGAATGTGAAGGTATTTGATGTCTGATGTCTTTAAGCAGCCTGCGGTGCAGGCTTATCCAACCAGCCAGTTGCGTATTCACCGTTTTGCCGCGCTGACCTCTGGCCCGCGCCTGATTGTGTTGGGGGCGGTACATGGCAACGAGGTGGCGGGCAGCCGGGGCATCGAGCGGGTCGTGGCCGAATTGGACAGCGGCGCGTTGCAACTGGTGCGTGGTTCTGTCACGTTTGTGCCGGTCACCAACCCACTGGCGTACCACAAGGTGCAGCGCAACGGCGACCGCAATCTGAACCGCAACCTGCGCCCCACAGACAGCCCACAAGATTACGAGGACAGAATAGCTAACGTGCTCTGCCCCTTGCTGGATGGGCATGATGTGTTATTAGATTTGCACTCTTTTCAAGCGCCGTCGCAGGCTTTTGCGATGCTGGGCCCGCAAGACAACCAGGGTGCGCTGGAGCCGTTTGCCCAGGCCCGCCAGGAGCAGGCGCTGGCCATGCGCCTGGGTGTCAATCGGGTGGTGGAGGGGTGGCTCGCTACCTACGCGCAGGGCGTGCAACAGCGGCTGGCGCGCACGTCTGCCCAGGATCGTGCCGGGCTGCTCAGCACCGACCCGAGCTACGGCGTGGGCACCACCGAATACATGCGCAGCCAGGGCGGTTACGCCATCACCCTGGAATGTGGCCAGCATGATGACCCGCTGGCACCTGGCGTGGCTTACCGCGCCATTCGCAACACGCTGGCGCATCTGGGGCTGGTGGACGCACTGGCGCCGCCGCCCTGTCAAAACCTGGAGTTGTTGCGCCTGATGCAGGTGGTTGACCGTCACCATGTGGATGATGCGTTTGTCCGCACTTGGTCCAGTTTCGATCCGGTGCGCGCGGGCCAGATGGTGGCGCTGCGCCACGATGGCACGCCGGTGGTCGCCAGTACCGACGGTTATATTGTGTTTCCCAATGCCAAAGCCACCCCTGGCAACGAGTGGTTCTACCTGGCTCAGCCGAGTGCGCGTGATTTGGGTGCCACCTGAGTTGACGCCTTGGTCGTGCTTGCTGGTCTGTTTGTTGCTTGATACGTTCACCTCTAACTTGAAAGTCTGATCCATGAACAGTTCTCTTCCTGTCTTGACCCGTCGGCAACTGGGTGCAGTCGCTGGTGCTTCTGCGCTGGCCTTGAGTTTGGGTTCGGCAACGGCGCTGGCGGCCACGCCCACCGACACGGTGGTGGTGGCTTTTGCCATTGACGACATCATCACCCTGGACCCAGGTGAAACCTTTGAGCTGTCCACCTCCGAGATGATTGGCAACACCTACAGCCAGTTGGTGCGTTATGAGGTGGCCGATCCGTCCAAGCTGTATGGCGACCTGGCCAAGAGCTGGAAGGTTTCAGAAGATGGCAAGAACTACAGCTTCGAGCTCAAGCCCGGCCTCAAGTTTGCCTCTGGCAACCCGCTGAGTGCCGAAGACGTGGTGTGGTCTTTGCAACGCGCGGTGATCATGGACAAAGGCCCGGCCTTCATCCTGGGGCAATTCGGTTTCACCAAGGACAACGTCAAAGACAAGATCAAACAAACCGGTTCCTTGAGCCTGAACATCGAGACCGACAAGACCTACGCGCCCACCTTTGTGCTCAATTGCCTGACCGCCACCGTGGGGTCGATTCTGGACAAGAAGCTGGTCTTATCCAAAGAAGTCAATGGCGACCTGGGTGCCGCCTGGATGAAGACCAACTACGCGGGTTCCGGCCCGATGAAGGTGCGTGAGTGGCGCCCCAACGAGGTGCTGGTGCTCGAGCGCAACGACAACTACTACGCTGACAAGGCCAAACCGGCGCGCGTGATTTACCGCCACATCAAAGAGTCCGCCACCCAACGCCTGTTGCTGGAAAAGGGTGATGTGGACATTGCCCGCAACCTGACGCCACAAGATCTGGCAGCGGTGACAGCCAACAAAGACATCAAAACCACCGCCAGCCCCAAAGGCACGCTGTACTACATCAGCCTGAACCAGAAGAACCCGATCCTGGCCAAGCCCGAGGTGCGCGAGGCGCTCAAGTGGCTGGTGGACTACGCCGCCATTGGCGACACCATCATCAAGAACATTGGTGTGATCCACCAGAACTTTTTACCGGTGGGGATGCTCGGTGCCAGCACGGTGAGTCCCTACAAACTGAACGTGGACAAAGCCAAGGCCTTGCTCAAGAAGGCCGGTTACCCCAACGGCTTCAAACTCACCATCGACATGCGCACCGTGCAGCCATTGCAGGGCGTCACCGAAGCCTTCCAGCAAACCGCCAAACGCGCTGGCATCGACATCGACATCATCCCCGGCGACGGCAAGCAGGTGCTGACCAAGTACCGCGCCCGCACCCATGACATGTACATCGGCCAGTGGGGTACCGACTACTGGGACCCGAACTCCAATACCGACTTTGTGCGCAACGCCGACAACTCGGACAACGCCAAGGTCAAGTCACTGGCCTGGCGCAACGCCTGGGACGCACCGGCCCTGTCCATGCAGGCGGATGCGGCGGTGTTGGAGCGTGACCCGGCCAAGCGCAAGGCCATCTACGAAAAAATGCAGGCGGAGTTCCGTGCCACCAGCCCCTTCATCATGCTCTACCAGCAGACCGAAGTGGCCGCGTACCGCAGCAATGTGAGCGGCTTCCGTATTGGTTCCACCTCGGACACCAACTACGTTTACCGCGCTTCCAAACGCTGACCTTTAACCTGCCTGGCGCCACTCTGCTGTGGCGTCCTTTTTGTTCATGAAATTTTCCCGTGCCCTGGGGCGGTTTGCCCTGGCCATCGTGCTGACCTACCTGGGTCTGCTGGCGGTGACCTTTTTTATTGGCCGTGTCATACCGGTGGACCCGGTGCTGGCGGTGGTGGGAGACCACGCCCCAGTGCAGGTGGTGGAGCGCGTGCGTGAGGAGATGGGCCTGAACAAGCCGGTGCTGGAGCAGTTTGGCATCTATGTGGCCAAGGTGCTGCGCGGCGACTTTGGCACCTCGGTGTTGACCTCCAACCCGGTGCTCGACGACATCAAACACACCTTTCCCGCCACCTTTGAACTGGCCACGCTGGGCATCCTGATTGGCGCTGGTTTCGGCGTGCCGTTGGGTGTGTGGGCGGCGGTGCGTCGTGGCGGGCTGGCTGACCAGTTGGTGCGGGTGATGGGCTTGGTGGGTTACTCGGTGCCGATTTTCTGGTTGGGCTTGATGGCGCTGGTGCTGTTTTACGCCAAGCTGGACTGGGTGGCCGGGCCGGGGCGGGTGGATGTGACCTATGAGTACATGTTCACCCCCAGCACCGGCATCCTGCTGCTGGACACCGCGATGCAGGGCCAGTGGGAGGCGTTTCGCAACGTGTTTTCGCACCTGATCCTGCCAGCCAGCTTGCTGGGTTATTTTTCACTGGCTTACATCAGCCGCATGACACGCTCCTTCATGCTCAATGAACTGAGCCAGGAGTATGTGGTGGCAGCGCGCGCCAAGGGCCTGTCGGAGGCACGCATCATCTGGCGCCACGCCTTGCGCAACGCGATGGTGCCGCTGGTCACGGTGATCACCTTGTCGTATGCCGGGCTGCTGGAGGGCTCGGTCTTGACCGAGACGGTGTTTGCCTGGCCGGGCCTGGGCCTGTACATCACCAATTCACTCCAAAACGCCGACATGAACGCGGTGCTGGGCGGCACCATTGTGGTGGGCTCGGTGTTCATTGGCTTGAATTTGCTGTCCGACCTGCTGTACCGCACGCTGGACCCGAGGACCCGTCAACGATGAGCCGTCAACCTGAAATGAGTATTGCGCAAGCCGGTGGCTTACATGCCTGGCTGATGTCGGAGCACCCGTCCTCGCGCAGGCAAGCGGCGCTGGGCCGGGCCTACGGCGGCTGGCGCATTTTTGCGCGCAACCGGCTGGCTTTGCTGGGCTTGCTGATTGTGCTGGCGCTGGTGGGTGTGGCGATTTTTGCCAACCAGCTGGCGCCGTTCTCCCCGTTTGAGGGTGACTTGCGCACCACGCGGTTGCTGCCGCCCTCCATGGTGAACTGGCTCGGCACCGACGACCAGGGACGCGACATCCTCTCCCGGTTGATTTTTGGCTCGCGCATCACCTTGTTTGTGGTGTTTCTGGTGGCGGTGCTGGCCGCGCCGATTGGCCTGCTGGTGGGCACGGTGGCCGGTTATGCGGGCGGCTGGGTGGACGCCATGCTGATGCGCATCACCGACATTTTTCTGGCGTTTCCGCGGCTGATCCTGGCGCTGGCGTTTGTGGCGGCCCTCGGGCCGGGGATCGAAAACGCGGTGATTGCGATTGCCATCACCTCCTGGCCTGCCTACGCGCGCCTGGCGCGGGCCGAGACGCTGACCATCCGTCAGACCGACTTTATTGCTGCGGTGCAACTGATTGGGGCTTCACCCTGGCGCATTGTGTTTCGGCACATCATGCCGCTGTGTGTGTCCTCGGTGATTGTGCGGGTGACGCTCGACATGGCGGGCATCATCCTGACTGCCGCTGGCCTGGGTTTTTTGGGCCTGGGGGCGCAGCCGCCCAGCCCGGAGTGGGGCGCGATGATTGCCAACGGCCGCCAGTATGTGCTCGACCAATGGTGGGTGGCCGCCGCCCCCGGCGCGGCCATCTTCTTGATCAGCCTGGCGTTTAACCTGCTGGGTGACGGTCTGCGCGACGCGCTGGATCCGAAAGGCGTGAAATGAACCAGACCAACACCTCCCAAGAGCCCATGTTGGTGGTTGACGACCTGCGCGTGTCGTTTCCGAACCGCGATGGCGGCTGGGTCGAAGCGGTGCGCGGTGTCTCGTTCACACTGGGGCGCGAGCGCCTCGGCATTGTGGGCGAGTCCGGCTCGGGCAAGTCGCAGACCGGGCGCGCCATCCTGGGGCTGACCGCACCCGAAGGCCGGGTCAGCGCCAAGCGGCTTGCCTTCAATGGGGTCGATCTGCTGAATTGCTCGCCCAAACAGCGGCGTGAACTGCGTGGTGGTCGTATTGCCATGGTGTTGCAAGACCCCAAGTTTTCGCTCAACCCGGTGATGACCATCGGCCAACAGATCATGGAAACCCTGCTGGCGCACACCCGTGTGTCGGCGTCCGAGGCCCGGTCGCAGGTGCTGGCGGCGCTCCAATCGGTGCAGATCGACAAGCCCGAGCGGGTCTTCAAGCTGTACCCGCACGAGGTCTCCGGCGGCATGGGCCAGCGCGCCATGATCGCCATGATGTTGATCGCCAAGCCGGACTTGTTGATCGCAGACGAACCCACCTCCGCGCTGGATGTGACGGTGCAGTTGCAGGTGTTGTCGATTCTGGACGCGCTGGTGGAGGAGCGCGGCATGGGCTTGGTGTTTGTCTCGCACGACCTGCGACTGGTCTCTACTTTTTGCGATCGGATTCTGGTGATGTACGCGGGCAAGGTGGTGGAGGAGTTGCAGGCTGGTGGCCTGGCCAACGCCAAACACCCCTACACCCAAGGCTTGCTCAACTGCCTGCCCAGGCTGGGGGATGACCGTCATCCCTTGCCGACGCTGAATCGCCAACCGGAGTGGGCTTTATGAGTGTGATGGATGCGGCGCAGGCGCTCACTGCGGTGAAGAACACCACCCAGTCGGTGGGCTTGGAAGTGCAAAACTTGCATGTTCAGTATGGCGACTTTGTCGCCGTGGCAGACACCAGTTTTCAGGTGCGCCCGGGGGAGAGTTTTGGCATTGTGGGCGAGTCCGGCTCGGGCAAATCGACGGTGTTACGCGCCATCTGCGGGCTGGCGCCCACAACTGGCACGGTGCAGTTGCTCGGCCAGCCCGGGCAAACGCTGCCAGCGCCCGGCAGCAAACCGTTTCGGCGGCTGGTGCAGATGGTGTTTCAGGACCCCTATGGCTCCTTGCACCCGCGCCACACGGTCGACCGGATTCTGGCCGAGCCGCTGGCGATTCACGGGCTGGATAACGAGCAGGCGCGGATTGAGCGGGCGTTGGACGAGGTTGGCCTGGGCCGCGGTTTTCGCTTCAGGTACCCGCACCAGCTCTCGGGCGGGCAGCGCCAGCGCATTGCGGTGGCGCGTGCGCTGATTCTGGAGCCGCAAATTTTGCTGCTGGACGAACCCACCTCGGCGCTGGATGCCTCGGTGCAGGCCGAGGTGCTTAACCTGCTGGAAGACTTGCGTCAACGCCGGGGCTTGAGTTTCATCATGGTCAGCCACGACCTGGCGGTGGTGACCCATTTGTGTGAGCGCTTGATCGTCATGCAGCGTGGCAAAACGGTGGAACAACTCAGTTCGGGCGATTTGGCAGCAATGCGGGTCAAAGACCCCTACACGCAAAATCTGATGGTGGCCTCGGCTGGCTTCACGCGTACCCGGTTGATTTGAGTTTTTGGCATTGGTATTTGATAAAAAGTGCCTGAGGCCCTTTTGTAAAAAGGGTCTTTAGCTATGGAATTGGAAGTATGCTCTGCGCCGCTGCAAGCCAGTGGCTCCTGTGCCAGCGCATGCACTGTGACCAATGCGGCTTGGGTTCAGGCCACAAGCATTTGATTTCGTCTTCAGGGTTTTTGTTGTTATATGGTCTAATATGAAAAAATATGCTATTATTTAACAACAACTTCAATAGGAACCAGCATGACAGAGGGTACGGTTAAAAAATCGTTTTGCACAACCCGTGAGGCCGCGACTTTGCTTGGTGTGTCGGTTGGCACCGTGCAGTTGTGGGTTGAAAGTGGTCTGTTGCAGGCCTGGAAAACCTCGGGTGGTCATCGGCGGGTGCTGCGTGATTCGATCGATGGTTTGTTGCACAAAGGTGTGGATGAGGCGGCGCCTGTCGGCGTGGCCTCCGCGCCAGTGGTGAGCTCCCGACCGCTCAATGTGCTGGTGGTGGAAGACGACGACAACTTGCTGCGCTTGTACAAAACGCGGTTGGCCCAATGGCCCATGAAGCCGGTGGTCAGCCTGGCCGACAACGGTGTGACGGGGCTGTTGATGATGGGCCGCAGCAACCCGGATTTGTTGATCACCGATCTGGACATGCCGGGTCTGGATGGTTTCAACATGCTGCGTGTGTTGCACCAGACGCCCGAAATGCGCCATGCAACGATTGTGGTGGTGACCGGTCTGGACCCGGCTGAGTTGGATCGCCGCGGTGGTTTGCCCCCAGGCGTGGAGGTGTTGCCCAAGCCGGTGCCGTTTGAACGCTTGTTGGCGATTGCGACGGCGGTGGTCAAGCACCGTTTGACAGTTGGCCCGTCGACTTGAGTCGTGTGCCAGGGCCACCAACCGCACCATGTTTTCAAGTGACCAATCTCCCTCAGACGACGATGAGCTTCGTCTGACGCCGGTGCCGCTTCTGGCTTTGTGCCAGGAAATGGCCGCCATGTTGGCCCTGTGCCCAGACGGCTTGGTGGCCTTTGACAGGCAGGGGCATCTGATACACGCAACGCCTGCGTTCGAGTCTTTGACCCGGCTCACAGCCGGTCAGTTGCAGGGGCGCAATGAGGCGCAGTTCTGGCAACTGCTGTCCACCCTGGCGTCACCGCAGGCTGCCCATGGGCCTCGGCCTGAGCAAATGCCAAGTCAGCCGGTCAACCCGCTACCTCAGAGATGGGTGTTGACCCAGCCGCCGGGTCGTGTGCTTGAGGTGACGGCAAGAGACAGCGATACCGGCCCCCTAGTCAAGTTATTGTGTTTTCGGGATGTGACGGATCAGGTAGAGCGGGATCGGCGTCGGGGCGCCTTCATGGCCACGGCAGGCCATGAGTTGCGCAACCCGCTGGCCAACATCACCGGTTTTGCCGAGGTTTTGCGCAACGCCGACAACGACGAGTCCAGCCGCCGTGAATTCACCGACATCATTTACCAGCAATCTCTGCTGATGACCAAGCTGCTCAATGATGTGCTGGCGCTGGCCCACATCGAGGCGCGTGGGCACGCTGATCTGATGCTGTCCGCTGTGGCCCTGCCGCAGTTGGTGCAGTCGGTGTTAGATGCTTTTGCTGTGCCAGAAGGGGGCGTGCCAGCCAAGTTGACCCAGGCTGAAACAGATCTGTCGGCGTGGGGAGATGCCAAAAAGCTGGCCTTGGCCATTGAGCAGGTGCTCTCCAATGCTTACCAGTTCTCGCCTGCCGGGGCGGCGGTGCAGATCCATCTGGACCGGGTGCCAACCTCGCCGTTTGGCCCAGCGGTGGTCGTTCACATCACCGATCACGGCATGGGCATGACGCCAGAGCAGTTGTCGCATCTGGGCGAGCGTTTTTACCGGGCCGATACGGCCGCAAAAATTCCTGGCAGCGGGCTGGGCATGAGCCTTGTCAAAGACATCATGGACTTGCTGGGCGGGCACCTCGAGGTTCACAGCAAAGTCGGACAAGGCAGTCGCGTCAGCCTGTATTGCCCCGCCGCCTGAGACTGCCCGGCGCCCTGTTTTTGCGGGGCGTAATTCAGGGTACGCTTGGGGTCTGGCGTGTTGCCGTGTGAAGGAGTGGTTGGCATGTATCTGTTGGGTTTGGGTGTGATTTTGCTGGTGTTGAAATACATCCAATGGGGGCCGGTGGCGCTGTGGTCGTGGTGGCTGGTGCTGGCACCGTTTGCGCTGGCGGTGGTGTGGTGGGCCTGGGCCGATGCCTCGGGCTACACCAAGAAAAAAGCCATGGAGCGTGACGACAAGCGCCGCGAGGCCCGCCGCGCCCGCACCAAAGAAGCGCTCGACGCCACTTACCAGAAGCGCCGACGCTGAATCCCTGCTGACAGGGCAGGGTGCAAACCCTGTCAGCCCGATAGCCCTGGTGGCTTGCGCCAATGGCCTGTGGGACATAATCCCAGTCTTGTTTTTCACAGCCAACCAGCCTCTTTTGGCGACTTACCACCATGCCCGCATACCGCTCCAAAACCTCCACCGCTGGCCGCAACATGGCTGGTGCACGCTCACTCTGGCGTGCCACCGGCATGAAGGACGGCGACTTCAGCAAACCCATCGTTGCGGTGGTCAATTCGTTCACTCAGTTTGTGCCCGGCCATGTGCACCTCAAAGACCTGGGCCAACTGGTGGCGCGCGAGATCGAGGCCGCAGGTGGTGTTGCCAAAGAATTCAACACCATTGCGGTCGATGACGGCATTGCCATGGGCCACGACGGCATGTTGTATTCGCTGCCCAGCCGCGACATCATTGCCGACTCGGTCGAGTACATGGTCAACGCCCACTGCGCTGACGCCATGGTGTGTATCTCCAACTGCGACAAGATCACCCCCGGCATGCTGATGGCCGCGATGCGCCTGAACATTCCTGTGGTGTTTGTCTCGGGCGGTCCGATGGAAGCGGGCAAGACCCGGCTGCTGAACCCCGCCACCCAGACCATCGAACTGAAAAAACTCGACCTGATCGACGCCATGGTGATGGCCGCCGACGACAAGGTGTCGGACGCGGATGTGGCCGAGATCGAACGCTCCGCCTGCCCAACTTGCGGCTCCTGCTCAGGCATGTTCACCGCCAACTCCATGAACTGCCTGACCGAAGCGCTGGGCCTGTCTTTGCCGGGCAATGGCACGGTGGTGGCCACCCATGCCGACCGCGAACAACTCTTCAAACGCGCCGGTCACTTGATTGTGGAACTGTGCCAGCGTTATTACGAGCAGGACGATGTGACGGTGCTGCCGCGCTCGGTCGGCTTCAAGGCGTTTGAGAACGCCATCACGCTCGATATCGCCATGGGCGGCTCCACCAACACCATCCTGCATTTGCTGGCGATTGCGCAAGAGGCTGGCATCGACTTCACCATGAAGGACATCGACCGCTTGTCGCGCGTGGTGCCGCAACTCTGCAAGGTGGCACCCAACACCAACAAGTACCACATTGAAGACGTGCACCGCGCCGGCGGCATCATGGCCATCCTGGGTGAGCTTGACCGCGCTGGCAAGTTGCACACCGATGTGCCCACGGTGCACGCCAAAACCCTGAAAGACGCGCTCGAGGTGTGGGACATCGCCCGCGCACCAAGCGACGCCGTCAAGACCTTTTACCAAGCCGGTCCCGGTGGTGTACCGAGCCAGGTGGCGTTCAGCCAGGCCAGCCGTTGGCCCAGCCTGGACCTGGACCGCGCTGCGGGCTGTATCCGCTCCGGCCAACACGCGTTTTCGCAAGAAGGCGGTTTGGCGGTGCTGGTGGGCAACATCGCCCAAAACGGCTGCGTCGTGAAATCTGCCGGTGTGGATGACGCACTGCTGGTGTTTGAAGGCCCGGCCCATGTGGTTGAGTCACAAGACGAGGCGGTGGAACACATCCTGGCCGACAAGGTGAAGGCCGGTGATGTGGTGATCGTGCGTTACGAAGGCCCCAAAGGCGGCCCCGGCATGCAGGAAATGCTCTACCCCACCAGCTACATCAAATCCAAGGGCCTGGGCAAAGCCTGTGCGCTGTTGACCGACGGGCGGTTTTCGGGTGGCACCTCGGGCCTGTCCATTGGCCATGCTTCACCCGAGGCCGCAGCCGGTGGCGCGATTGGCCTAGTGAAGAACGGCGACCGTATCCGCATCGACATCCCGAACCGCAGCATCAATGTGCTGGTGTCTGATGACGAGTTGGCCAAACGCCGCATCGCGCAGGATGCTCTGGGCTGGAAACCCGCTTTGCCGCGCCCGCGCAAGGTGTCTGCCGCGCTCAAGGCCTACGCCAAGCTGGTGATGTCGGCCGACAAGGGTGCCGTGCGCGACCTGTCTTTGCTCGACGACTGATCGGCTGGCTGACGCTCACCCATGCTGATTCATCCTGAGATCAACCCGGTGGCCCTGCAGTTGGGGCCGCTCGCTGTGCATTGGTACGGTCTGACCTATCTGGCCGCTTTTGGTCTGTTCATGTGGCTGGCCAGGCTGCGCTTGCGCCACGAACCGTTTGCCTCACTCACCGGCCCGCAGGCCTGGAGCCAGCGCGATGTGGAAGACATCCTGTTCCTCGGTGTGATGGGTGTGGTGCTGGGCGGGCGCATTGGGTACTGCCTGTTTTACAAGCCGGGTTATTACGCCGCCAACCCGCTGGAGCTGTTTGCGGTGTGGCAGGGCGGCATGAGTTTTCACGGTGGTTTGCTCGGGGTGATTGCCTCCATGCTCTGGTTTGCCCACAGCCGCAAGCGACCCTGGTTGCAGGTAGCGGATTTTGTGGCGCCCTGTGTGCCGACCGGACTGGCAGCCGGGCGCATTGGCAACTTCATCAACGGCGAGTTGTGGGGGCGGCTGGCCAGCCCGGATTTGCCTTGGGGCATGGTGTTTCGCGGTGCCGGTGACTTGCCGCGCCACCCGTCGCAGATTTACCAGTTCCTGATGGAAGGACTGCTGCTGTTTGTGCTGCTGTGGCTGTATGCGCGCCAACCACGCCAGCGCGGGCAGGTGGCGGCGGCATTCTTGTTTGGTTATGGCGTGTTTCGCTTCATCGCCGAGTTTTTCCGCGAGCCCGATGCTTTCCTGGGGCTGCTGGGCTTGGGCTTGAGCATGGGCCAGTGGCTGTGCCTGCCGATGATTCTGGGTGGTGTGGGTTTGTGGCTGTGGGCGCGTGCCCATTCACCCAAGGTTTAAGGAAAATCGTGCTCTAGCCCTTATATCTAAAGGGCTCGTAGCTATACATTGCATAGTTAAGTCAGCGTTTTTATCCGTTTGAGCTTGATGCCATGACCGCCCATATCCGCTACCAACAAGAGCCGCTGGTGGCGTTGGTCACGCTGGTTTATCCCGAGCGGTTTAACGCGATGTCGCGCGCCATGTGGTCTGAGCTGCGCATGGTGGCTGAGGCGATTCAGCGCCACGACACGGTGCGTTGTGTGCTGATCTCTGGCGAAGGCGAGCACTTTTGTGCGGGTGGGGATATCTCTGAATACCGCGGCTTTCGCTTCAACGAAGCCAGCCTGCGCGACTTTCATGAGCAAGATGTGTGGGGTGCGTTGAGCGCCTTGCTGGCCTGTGATGTGCCGATCGTGGCGCAGATTGCGGGCAACTGCATGGGTGCGGGCGTGGAGATTGCCAGCTGCTGCGACATCCGCTTGGCGGCTGAGTCGGCCAAGTTTGGCGCACCGATTGCCCGCCTGGGTTTCCCGATGGCGCCGCGCGAAGCCGCGCTGGTCAGCCGCGAAGTGGGCCTGGTGACCGCGCGCCAGATGCTGCTGGAGGCGGCGGTGTTGGGCGCGCCAGAGATGTTGCAACGCGGCTTTTTGAGCCGGGTGGTGGCCGATGGTGATTTGGCCGCCCAGGCGCAGGCCACGGTACAGCGCATCACCCAACTGGCGCCGCAGGCCGCGCGCCTGAACAAACAGACACTTCGTGCATTAAATTCACCTCTAGCCCTGATAAATCAAGGGCAGGCAGCTACAGATTTGAAAGCGTCTGTTGACCCGTTGCCGCACTTGCTGAGCGCGGCCTACGCCTACGCTGACGGTGCCGAGCAGCGTGAAGGCATCACCGCATTTCTGGAAAAGCGCCCACCGGTGTTTTGAGGCGGGCCAGTGCGCTCATCGGCCAAGCCCAGGGGAGCCGCTGCTTGGCCAGCATCTCTTGGATTGCATCTATTAAAATATAATAAAAATCGTCATTAAATAGAGTTTTGAAAGCTGTGCCTTGCGCTGGGCAAGTGCCCAGGCGGGATCTGGATGGGGCCTGGAGAGCGCCGCAGGTGGGTGGTCAGGCCGTTTGCATCGTTTGTACAAATCACTGAGGACATGCCATGCGCGTCAAACAAGCCGTACTGCGTCAGCCAACCGATTGGGCTGGCCTGTCGGATGTGTTGGGTGAGCTTCGGCCACACTTGATCTTGGCGTTTGGGCCGCGGCATTGGCTGAGCGCGGTGAGCGCCTCACTGTTTGCTGAACTGCCAGATGTGCCCCGGCTGGGCTGCACCTCGGCGGGTGAGATTTCCGACCAAGGCGTCACCGACGAGACTTGTGTGCTCACTGCTGTCCAGTTTGAGCGCGCCCGCGTGTTGGCGGCCAGTGCGGCTCTGGCGCACACAAGCGACTCGTTCACGGCGGGTCAATCCCTTGGGCGGCAATTGCCCCGTGCAGGCTTGCGCCTGGTTTGGCTGCTGGGGCAGGGCATCCACATCAATGGCAGCGCTTTGATCGCCGGTTTGGTCGATGTGCTTGGTGACCAGGTTCTGATCACCGGTGGTCTGGCTGGTGATGGTTTGGCGTTTAAAGCCAGTTTTGTGCTCGATAACGCCGGGGTGCACCCAGACCGGGTGAGTTGTGTTGGCCTTTATGGCGACAGCTTGCAGGTAACGCACGGCTCTTATGGCGGCTGGCAACCGTTTGGCCCGCTGCGCAAGGTGACGCGCTGCCAGGACAACGTGTTGTTTGAACTTGACGGTGAGCCGGCTTTGGACATCTACAAGCGGTACCTGGGTGCGCATGCCCGCGACTTGCCGGCCTCTGGCATGTTGTTCCCGATGGCGATGCTGGGGCAAGACCAAGCCGATGTGGGCCTGATTCGCACCATTTCAGGGGTGGATGAGGCGCAAGGCGGTCTGATCCTGGCGGGTGACATTGACCCGAATGCCTATCTGCGTTTGATGCACGCCCAAACCGATGCACTGGTCAATGGTGCCGAGGCTGCCGCGCAAGCCGCCAAACCGACGTCTACCGAGACCGGCTTGGCCTTGCTGGTGAGCTGTGTGGGGCGCAGGCTGGTGATGGGCGACCGGGTGGACGAAGAGGTGGACGCGGTAGACGATGTGTTTCGTCACAAAGCGATGCTGGCAGGGTTCTATTCGTATGGCGAGATCGGCCCTTTGCCCGGTGCGTTGGACTGTAAGCTGCACAATCAGACCATGACCATCACCTGTTTGTCCGAAATTTCGGTGCCAATGTGACCACCAGCAACGCCATGCACAAGTTGCTCAGCCGTCAGCTCCGGCGTCTGCTGGGGGTGGAGGACGAGCAGGTGCCCGCGGTGCTGGCGGAGCTGGCACAACTGTCGTGTGCGCCGGGTGTGTCCGAGCCCGCTGCCCGACTGCTTGCTGGTCTGGACGGTTTTCTTAAGCGGGTGGTGGAAACCTACGAACAGAGTGACCGCGACCTGGAATTAAAAACCCGTAGCCTGCAACTCAGCTCGGTCGAGCTGTCGCATGCCAATGACCGACTGCGGCAAGAGCTTGACAGCCGCACCCGGGCGATGGAGTCGCTGCGTGAAACCGCCAATGGCCTGATGCGGCAGATGGGCCCGTATTCACCGGTGCTGCGCAATGACAGTCTGGAGTCGCTGTCACAGCTGATGTCCGACCTCGTCGCCCAGCGTGAAGCCAGCCAGCGCGAATTACAGGTCGCCTTGACCGATCTGGCCAACCAGAAGTTTGCGTTTGACCAGCACGCCATTGTCAGCATCACCGATCTGGCGGGAGACATCACCTATGCCAATGACAAGTTTTGCCAGATCAGCGGTTACACGCGTGAGGAGTTGCTGGGGCGTAACCATCGCATGATCAATTCCGGCAGGCAGCACATCAGTTTCTTCAAAAACCTGTGGCAGACCATTTTGGCGGGCGAGGTTTGGCATGGTGAGATTTGCAACCGGGCCAAAGACGGCAGCAACTACTGGGTTCAAGCCACCATTGTTCCGCTGATGGACGGCGGTGCACTACGCCAATTCATTGCCATCCGCACCGACATCACCGCCCGCAAAGCCATGCAAGCGGCAATGGCGCAGACCGAAGACCGCTTGCGCCGCATCACCAATGCGGTGCCGGGTGTGGTCTTTCAGTGTCAGGTCAATGAGCGCGGTATTTGCTATACATTTCTGAGTGACCGACTGAAGGAAATCAGGGGTTTGGAGCGCGAAGCCTTGCTGCGTGATGGCCGCTTGGCGTTCGCGCAGGTGCCCGAGCCAGACCGAACGCGCTGCCTCGCCGAGGTGACCGTGGCCGCCCAACAGCGTGTGCCCTGGAGCGCCGAATACCAAGTGGTGTTGCCTGACAAGCGCAAACGCTGGATTCGCTCCGAGGTGCGACCCGACCCCGTGCCCGCTGCCGATGGCGCCACGGTGTATACCGGCATCTGGCAGGATGTCACCGCCATCCGCGAGGCGAGTGACCGGCTGCGCGAAGTCACCGAGAACATCCCGGTGGTGGTGTTCCAGTACCGGCTGTGGGCAGATGGGCGCCAGACCTTCCCGTTCTGCAGCTCGGTCATGGAGCAGATTTGTGGCATGTCACACCAGACCGTCATGCATGAGTCGACCGCTTTTTTTGCTTTGATTCATCCCGATGACCAGGCCGCATTTGTCCAGTCCTTCAAAAATTCGGCGCGTTTTGGCGCGCGCATCTCACTTGACTTCAGGTTACGCCACCAGCAAACCGGTGCGCTGATCTGGGTGCATGGCGAGTCCATGCCCAAACCCGCCGCCGACGGTGGGGTGTTGTGGAACGGCTATCTGGCAGACATTTCCCAGGCCAAGCAGGCCTCTGAAGATTTGCAGCGTGCCAAGGAAGCTGCCGAGGTGGCCAACCGTGCCAAGTCAGATTTCCTGGCCAACATGAGCCATGAAATCCGCACCCCGATGAACGGCGTGATCGGCATGACCGAGTTGGTGCTGGACACCGCGCTGAGCGCCGAGCAGCGCGAATATTTGCAGATTGTCAAACTGTCCTCCGCCAATTTGCTGCGGGTGATCAACGACATCCTGGACTTCTCCAAGATCGAAGCGGGCAAGCTGCAGATCGAGGCCATCCCGTTCCAGTTGCCTCAGCTGCTCGGTGAAACCCTTCAACAGCTGGCGGTACCGGCCCAGGCCAAAGGCTTGGCGCTGGTGTGTGACAGCGCTCAGGGGCTGCCCCACGAGCTGGTGGGAGACCCCGGGCGGTTGCAGCAGGTTTTGTTGAACCTCATGGGCAATGCCATCAAGTTCACCGACCACGGCGAGGTGGCGCTGCATGTGTGTGGCGAGCCGGTCAGCGCTGGGCGTTGGCGTTTGAAGTTCTCGGTCAAGGACACGGGGGTGGGCATCGCCCAGGCCAAGCTGGACAGCATTTTTGAGGCCTTTGCCCAGGAGGACAGCAGCATCACCCGGCGCTTTGGTGGCACTGGTTTGGGCTTGTCCATTTCCTCGCGCCTGGTGGTGGCCATGGGCGGGCATATCTCGGTCAGCAGCGTGTTGGGGCAGGGCAGCCAGTTTGATTTTGATGTGGTGGTTGAAACCACGGTTGTGCGCCAGGGCGCGCGTTTGGCCCCACCGCCACAGCATGTGCCAGCAGAGCCGGACAAACATAGCGCCCCGGTGGCCACCGCGCTCAACATCCTGCTGGTCGAAGACAACAAGATCAACCAGAAGCTGGCTTTGGTCTTGCTCAAACGCAGTGGGCACACGGTCATGCTGGCCGATAACGGCCAGATTGCGCTGGATTTGCTGGCGCAGCAGCGTTTTGATCTGGTGCTGATGGACATGATGATGCCGGTGCTGGACGGTTTGCAGGCGACCCGGTGTTTCCGTGCCAGCGAGCAGGGGCCGCGCACACCCATTGTGGCCATGACCGCCAATGTGATGCCGGGTGACCGCGAGCGCTGCCTGCAGGCTGGCATGGATGATTACCTGTCCAAGCCCATCTCTGTTTCTGAGCTAAATCGGGTTATAGCCCTTTCAAGGACTGCATCTGCAGCTCCTGAAAAAGTAGCAAATACGCCAGTGGTCGCTGCGCCGCTGCCGGCTTCTGCAGGGGCTGACAGCGGGTTTGACTATGCCCAGGCGCTGGTGCAGGTCGACCAGGAAGTGCTGGGCATCATCTCTGAGACTTTTGTGCTGCAGTGGCCCCTTGAGTGGGACAAGCTGCAAAAGGCGCTGGCTGAGTCAGATTGGCGCGTTGTGCAGCAGTCAGCCCACACCCTCAAAGGCGTTTTGGCCTTGTTTGGTGCGCGCCCGGCTGTGGATCTGGCGGCTGCGCTGGAACAACTGGCTGGGCGCATACAGGGGCTTGGGGTCGGCCCCGGCCCGGCACAAGCCCAATGCCAGGCCTTGCGCAAGGAGGTGGAGGCATTGCTGATCGCCTTGGGGCGCCGCCAGACCAAGGTGTTAAAGTGAAAAAAACCGATACCGCACGCCCCGTCATTGTTTTGACCGGATGGGCACCAAATTGTGAAGATGTTTGACCATGACCTACAAGGTATTGATCGTTGACGATGCGGAAATCAACCTGATTCTGTTTGAAGCTTTGCTCAAGCGCATGGGCAACTGCGAGGTGGTCAAGTTCTCAAGCTCCGTAGCCGGTCTGGCCTGCGCCAAGTCCACTGACTTTGACCTGGTCATTGTGGATTACATGATGCCGGACCTCAATGGCATGGAGTTCATCACCGCGTTTCGCGCCGCGCCGGGGCGCGAGCATATTCCGGTGCTGATGATCACCGCCAATGACCACAAGCAGGTGCGTTACGACGCGTTGGCCATGGGTGCCAGCGATTTCCTGACCAAGCCAGTCGACAAAATTGAATTCAAGGCGCGTGTCAACAACATGCTGCTGCTAGGCGCCAGCCGCAAAGTGCTGGCCAATCACGCGGCCTGGCTGGCTGAGGAGGTGCGCAAAGCCACTTTTGCGATCAAGGAGCGCGAGCGCGAGACGGTGTTGCGCCTGTCCAAGGCGGCTGAATACCGCGACCCCGAAACCGGCGCCCATATCCTGCGCATGGCGCATTACTCCGAACTGATTGCCCGGGGCTTGGGCATGCCGGAAGCGGATTGTGAATTGTTGCTGGAAGCGGCGCCGATGCATGACATTGGCAAGGTGGGCATTGCCGACAGCATTTTGCTCAAACCCGGGCAGTTGACCCCGGCCGAGTTCGAGATCATGAAGCAACACGCCGTGATTGGTTACAAAATCCTCAAAGGCAGCGCGTCGCGTGTGCTGCAGGCTGGCGCTGGTATCGCTTTGGGGCACCACGAAAAGTTCGACGGCTCAGGTTACCCGAGCGGTTTGCGTGGTGAAGTGATCCCGATTTTCAGCCGCATCGTGGCGGTGGCTGATGTGTTTGATGCCCTGACCTCGAAGCGTCCTTACAAGCCAGCCTGGTCGCTGGAGCGGGCCAGAGAGCACCTCCAAACCAACGCTGGCAGCCACTTTGACCCGTCTTGTGTGGCTGTGTTTCTGGCGAAGTGGGAGCAAGTGCTGGAGATTGAGCGCACCTTCAAAGATGCGGAATAAGCACCAAGCGCTATCGATAATGATAGCGCTTTGCCCTTTTGCAATAAGGGCTAGCGGTCAATTTATCTTAAAACCAAGACCGGAATGTGAGAATGCGTCAGCACTTGCTGGGTTTCGCTGCCCAGCAGCAGGCGCTTGACACCTTTGCGGCCATGTGAGGCCATCACAATCAGGTCGCACTGTTGTTTTTTGGCGGCCGAGATGATGGCGTCAGAGACGATGTCTGACTTCACCGTCAGCGCCAGGGCTGTGACGCCTTGCAGCTCGGCGTCTTTTTTGGCCTCGTCCACCACGGCTTGGCCTTCCTCGGCCCACTGCTGCTCAATGCGGCCAACTTCGCTCGCCTGAAGCGCCAGACCACCTTCAAAGTAGCTTTGCGGGTACTGGGGCACCACCTTGATCACCACCAACTCCGCTTTGCAGAGCGCTGCCAGCGAAATGGCGTTGCTGACGGCTGTTTTGGACAGAGGGGAGCCGTCTGTGGCCACAAGAATCTTCTTATACATGGTGATTTCCTTTACAGATCAAAAAAAGAAGCACGTTCCTATACTATCAGCCGATTTTGCTACTGCCCGGGTAATCTGATGAGTTTTTCCCCTGATGCTGACCGCCCGCCCTTGCCGGGTGACGCTCACCTGCCAATGCGCTTGGCCGATGTCAGCGATCAAACGAGGGCGCGTGGCGCCGCGCAAGCGGATGCGCTGGAGGACTTGACGGTTCTCGATGATGCACAGGAGTGGTCGTCATTCAGCCGCGAGGATGCGGCTCGCCCGGGATGCTGGGAATCCAACCTCATGATCGAAGGCATGCACTGCGCGGCGTGTTCGTTGACGGTGGAGGACGCGCTCAAAAGCATTCCCGGCGTGTTGGCCGCCGAGGTCAGCGCGGGTAGTCAGCGTGCCAAGGTGGTCTGGCAAGCGCAGCAGGTGCAGCCATCGCGTTGGATGCAGGCGGTGGCTGACGCGGGTTACCGGGCGCTGCCTGCCAACGACGCTTTTGCCCGGGAGCGCCGCCGCATCGAAGCGCGCAAGGCGCTGTGGCGGGTGATGGTGGCGGGCTTGTGCATGATGCAAGTCATGATGTATGCCTACCCGGCCTACATTGCCAAGCCGGGCGACTTGTCCGCCGAGATGGAGCAGCTGCTGCGCTGGGCTTCCTGGGTGTTGACCTTGCCGGTGATTCTGTTTTCTTGCAGCCCATTTTTTGTCAACGCCTGGCGTGACATCGTGCACCGCCGGGTCAGCATGGACCTGCCGGTGGCGCTGGGCATGCTGATCACTTTTGTGGTCAGCTCTGCGGGCACCTTTGAGCCACAGGGGATGTTCGGGCGCGAGGTGTATTTCGACTCCCTGACCATGTTTGTTTTCTTTTTATTGGCAGGGCGCTGGTTTGAGTTGCGTCTGCGTGACCGCACCGCCGGTGCGCTCGAAGCGTTGATGAACCGCCTGCCCGAGAGTGTGGCAAGGCAAACCGCAGATGGTGGTTTTGAGCGCGTGCCGGTGCGGCGCCTGCAACGCGAAGATGTCATCCAGGTGCGCCCTGGCGAAGCTTTCCCAGCCGATGGTGTGATGCTACGCGGGCAGACTTCGGTCGATGAATCGCTGCTGACCGGTGAGTCGCGGCCTGTGGCGCGTGCTGAAGGGGACGCGGTCATTTCTGGCAGTCACAACCTGGCCGCTGTGGTATTGGTGCGGGTCGAGCGCTTGGGCCAGGAGACGCGCTTCGCGCAAATCGTTAGCCTGATGGAAAGCGCTTCTACCAGCAAGCCGCATCTGGCCAAGCTGGCAGACACGGTCGCCAAACCGTTCTTGATCGGCGTGCTGGTTGCCGCAGCATTGGCCTGTGCTTATTGGTGGGGTACCGATCCTGAGCATGCCTTGATGGTGGCGGTATCGGTGCTGGTGGTGACCTGTCCCTGTGCGCTGTCTTTGGCCACGCCTGCCGCCATGTTGTCGGCCGCCGGTGCGTTGGCGCGTCGCGGTGTACTGGTGCGCCGGCTAGACGCTTTTGAAGCCCTGGCGGCCGTGGATACTGTGATGTTTGACAAGACCGGCACGCTCACGCGTGATGCCATGGTGCTGGGCCCCATCCAGGTGGCGGAGGGTGTTGATCCGCAACAAGCACTGGCCATGGCCGCGGCGTTGGCGCAGCAGTCCTTGCATCCGGCATCTCGGGCGCTTTGGGTGACCGCTGAGCAGCGTGGCTTGCTGGGGCGCTGGCTGGCGAGTGATGTGGTGGAGGAGCCTGGGCGCGGCTTGTGTGCCAAGGTGACTGGCGCAGGTGATGCCCGCCATTTCACCGGCTTGCGACTGGGCTCGGCTGAGCATTGTGGTGTGATGCAAGTTGCGTCAGCCGCCTTGGTGGTTCACCTCAGCGACGGGCACCGGTGGCTGGCCACCTTTGAGTTGCAGGAAGACATTCGCACCGATGCGGCAGCAACCATCGCCAGTTTGAAAGCGCGTGGTTTGAAGGTGTATTTGTTGTCTGGCGACGCCAGCGATGCGGCCCAACGGGTGGCCGGTGCGTTGGATATCGATGTGTACCGGGGGCAATGCACGCCGCAGGATAAATTGGATTTCTTGCGCCAAGCGCAGCTTGATCATCACAAGGTGGCGGTGGTGGGGGATGGGCTCAACGACGGGCCTATTCTGGCTGGCGCGCATGCGTCCTTTGCGTTCGGCCAGGCGGTGCCGTTGGCGCAGGCACAAGCTGATTTTTTGGTGTCAGGCAGCAGGCTCGCCGACGTTGACCTTGCTGTCGATTTGGCCAAGCGTACCTTGACGGTGGTCAGGCAAAACTTGTGGTGGGCTGCCGCTTACAACGCTATTTGCGTTCCATTGGCTGTGGCTGGTTTGTTGCCAGCCTGGCTTGCAGGCATTGGCATGGCCAGCAGCTCTTTGCTGGTGGTGGCCAATGCCCTTCGGCTGTCGCGGGGACGGCCACTCAACAAGGAAATTTGATGGACATCATGTATCTGCTGATCCCACTGTCCGTGGGATTGGTGTTTTTTATTATTGGTGGCGTATGGTGGGCGATTCACCGTGGACAGTTCGAAGACATCGACAAGGAAGGCGAGAGAATACTCAAAGATTGAAGGGGAATTCGGGCGATAATTGACATGTGTCAAATCGGAGGTACGGAGTAACCAAGAAACTCTGCGTCTCAAACAATGAAGAGGTGAACATGGCATTTGTAAATTCGCAGGCGACGACGTACAGCGACAAGGTTGTACGGCAGTTCGCCATCATGACCGTGGTTTGGGGTGTGGTGGGCATGCTGGTAGGCGTGATCATTGCCGCGCAACTGGCATGGCCGGAATTGAATATGGGTATCCCCTACCTGTCGTTTGGTCGCTTGCGACCTTTGCACACAAATGCTGTGATTTTTGCGTTTGGCGGCTGTGGGTTGTTTGCCACCTCCTACTATGTGGTTCAGCGCACCTGCCAGGTTCGGCTGTTTGCTGAAAAGCTGGCTGCTTTCACATTTTGGGGTTGGCAGCTCGTGATTCTGTCGGCTGCGATTTCTTTGCCGTTGGGTTACACCAGTGCCAAGGAATATGCCGAATTAGAGTGGCCTATCGATATTTTGATCACGGTGGTTTGGGTGTCGTATGCCATTGTATTTTTTGGCACGGTCGGCACACGCAAGGTGAAGCATATTTACGTTGCTAACTGGTTTTTTGGTGCGTTCATTTTGGCCGTGGCTTTGTTGCACGTCGTGAACAGTGCAGCTATCCCGGTCAGCGCCATGAAGTCATATTCGGCTTACGCTGGCGTTCAGGATGCGATGGTGCAATGGTGGTATGGCCACAATGCGGTGGGCTTCTTTTTGACCGCTGGCTTCTTGGGCATGATGTACTACTTCATTCCCAAACAAGCAGGTCGTCCGGTGTACTCCTATCGTTTGTCGATCGTTCACTTTTGGGCGTTGATCTTTACCTACATGTGGGCGGGCCCTCACCATCTGCACTACACGGCTCTGCCAGACTGGACTCAGTCGGTTGGTATGGTTTTCTCTCTGATTCTTTTGGCGCCCAGCTGGGGCGGCATGATCAACGGGATCATGACTTTGTCGGGCGCTTGGCACAAGTTGCGTGATGATCCTATCCTGCGGTTCTTGATTGTGTCGTTGTCCTTTTACGGTATGTCCACTTTTGAGGGGCCGATGATGGCCATCAAGACCGTCAATGCACTGTCCCATTACACGGATTGGACTGTTGGTCACGTTCACTCTGGCGCATTGGGTTGGGTTGGTATGGTCACCATGGGCTCCATGTACTACCTGATTCCCCGCTTGTTTGGTCAAAAGCAGATGCACAGCGTCAAAGCGATTGAGGTGCACTTCTACATGGCCACGATTGGTATCGTGCTCTACATCGCTGCGTTGTGGATTGCTGGGGTGATGCAAGGCTTGATGTGGCGTTCGATCAATGCCGACGGCACATTGACTTACACCTTTGTTGAGTCCGTTAAGGCCAGCTTCCCGTTCTATGTGTTGCGCTTGGTTGGTGGGTCGTTGTACCTCGGCGGCATGATCGTGATGCTTTGGAACACCATCAAAACAGCGACCAGCGGACGGGCTGTGTCAGTCAACATCCCCGCTGTTGTAGCGCACGCTTGAGGTAAAAATATCATGGCGAATTCACAAAAAGAAGGTGGCTTTTCCCACGGAACCATCGAGACCAACAATGGCTTGATGATTGTTTTGATTCTGATTGTCTTGCTGTTTGGCGGCATGGTGGAAATCGTTCCGCTGTTCTTCCAGAAGACAACCACACAACCTGTTGAGGGGTTGAAGCCTTACACCGCGTTGCAGCTCGCTGGACGCGATATCTATGAGCGCGAAGGTTGCTACAACTGCCATTCACAGATGATTCGTCCGTTCCGTGCTGAAACGCTTCGGTATGGCCATTACTCGATGGCTGGCGAATTTGTGTATGACCATCCCTTCCAATGGGGCAGTAAGCGTACCGGTCCTGATCTGCACCGTATTGGCGGCAAGTACAGCGACCAGTGGCATATCACCCATCTGAACAACCCCCGTGATCTGGTGCCTGAGTCGATCATGCCGGCCTATCCCTGGTTGTCGAAGAACTTGGTGGATGCCGATAGTCTGCCGTCTCACATGACAGGTCTTCGCAAAGTTGGTGTTCCGTATACCGATGAAGACATTGCAGGTGCGGCAGATGCAGTGAGAGGGAAAACCGAGATGGAAGCCGTGGTGGCTTACCTGCAAGGCTTGGGTCTCTACGTCAAATAAGCCAGGGTGCAGTGATGGAGTTCGATATCAACGCTGCAAGAGTCTTGGTAACTTTGCTCAGTTTTGTGATGTTCATCGGGATCATGATTTGGGCATATTCCAGCAAAAACGTTTCTGATTTTGAAGAGGCAGAAAAACTGCCTTTCGATCAGGACTGACGCAGGCACTGAGAAGGAAAAAAAATGAGTGATTTTGTAAACGGATTTTGGTCCATGTATGTCTCGGGCCTGGTGGTTGTGAGTATTCTTGCTTGTCTGGTTTTGCTGATCGTGACAGGAAAAGCCAAGGTCACAACCGCCAGTGACAGCACAACAGGGCATGTGTGGGACGGTGATTTGCGTGAAATGAATAACCCGCTTCCCAGGTGGTGGAGTTATCTGTTTGTGATCACGGTGGTTTTTAGTGCCGCTTATCTCGCGCTGTACCCCGGACTGGGTGGTTTTCCTGGTCTGCTGGGCTGGACTTCGCGTGGTCTGTATGCGGCTGAAATCAAGCAAGGCGAAGAACAAACAGCGCCGGTCTATGCACGTTTTGCCAACATGACGCCCGAAGACATTGCCAAAGACCCAATGGCCATGGCGATTGGTGAGCGCTTGTTCAGCAATAACTGCGCGCAATGCCATGCATCTGATGCCCATGGTCAAAAAGGGTTTCCCAATTTGACTGACGGTGATTGGCTGCACGGTGGCACACCCGATGCCATTCATGAGACCATCACCAATGGCCGAGTCGGAAACATGCCTGCTATGGTGGCGGCAGTTGGCACGCAAGACGATGTCAGGAATGTGGCTAATTATGTTCTGACTTTGTCGCCTGGTGGCCTCAAGATTGCTGATCCGGCAAAAGCAGCACTCGGCAAAGAAAAGTTCGAAACCGTTTGTGCCGCCTGTCATGGCGCAGATGGCAAGGGCAATATCGCTCTTGGATCTGCTAACTTGACCGACGACGTTTGGCTGCATGGCTTTGGCGAAAAGGCCATCATGGACATGGTCAACAACGGCAAGGAAAATATCATGCCCGCACAGGCCTATCATTTGAGTGAGCCGCAAATCAAAGTGTTGACGTCTTACATCTGGGGACTGTCCAACAAGAACTAGGTCTACCTGTTCTTGGCTGGTTAGGCTGACTGGATAACCGTAGAGCGAGATGCTCAATCAGAGGGGAGTAGACATGTTCCCCTCTCGTTTTTTGACGTTGATGCTTCTTTGCTAAAAGCATCAATAGGAAAGGGATATCTATGGAAAACGTGTCTTTGAAAGACGATAAGCCTTGGTGGGCTTATGGTCACGTCTGGTTGGTGATCAGTGGCCCCGTGGCAGTTGTGCTTGCTTGTATGGTGACTGCCTATTTCATTGCCAACAGCCCGAACCAAATCGTCTCAGATCAAGATATTGAAATTGAGCACATCAAGGATTCAAAAACCATCAACAATGGTGATGCGCCCGCTATGTTGGCTCGCAACCATGCCGCTATGGCTGTGATCCCCGCACCTAAAGCAGCACGAGAACAGGCGAAATAGTGGCTATTTCGGATTGACGATATCCTGCAACGCGCTGGTGTTGAGGATGTGCACATGGCGCTGCTTGACGGCAACAATGCCGTCCTCCACAAATCTTGAGAAAGTGCGGCTGATGGTCTCCAGTTTTAGGCCAAGGTAGCTACCAATTTCTTCTCGTGTCATTCGCAGAATCAGCTCTGATTGAGAAAATCCGCGCGAATGCAGCCGTTGTGCCAGGTTAAGCAGAAAAGCCGCCAGGCGTTCCTCGGCGCGCATGCTGCCCAGCAGCAGCATGACACCATGTTCCCGCACGATTTCTCGGCTCATGATCTTGTGCACATGGTGTTGGAGCGCGTTGACTTCCCTGGATAAAGCCTCAATTTGGGCGAATGGCATGGCGCAAATTTCGGCATCCTCCAAAGCCACGGCATCGCAGGAGTGGTAGTCATTGACGATACCGTCCATGCCTATGATCTCTCCTGCCATCTGAAAGCCAGTGACCTGATCGCGACCGTCTTCAGATGTGATGCAAGTTTTGAAGAAGCCAGTGCGTATGGCATAAAGGTTGGTGAATCGCTCACCATTATGAAAAAGCGTATCGCCGCGTTTGACTTTACGCCTCGAACCAATCATTTCATCAATGCGATTGAGTTCATCTTGAGTGAGGCCAATGGGCATACAGAGCTCACGCATGTTGCAGTTGGCGCAAGCAATTTTGATAGTCTCATAATTCATGAACACGATTTTGACATTTTTCTTCACCAATAGCTGACAAATGTCAAATCCTGCGTATTCGGTTTCTCCCTCTTGGTTGATCAAAATCAAGTAAGAAAAAGGGTGCAGGCGGCACATTAATGCTGTCTGAAATAAGGGAATATTCATGATCGAGTCTGCAGCAGAACCAATCTCCGAAGCTTTGATCCGGCAGTACGATGTGTCGGGGCCTCGATACACCTCGTATCCAACGGCTGATCGCTTCGTTGAGGCTTTTACCGCGCAGGATTACGCTTTGGCTCTGGAGCAACGCCGTTCCGGTGCGGCAGCACTGGCGCTGCCGCTGTCTTTGTACGTTCACATTCCATTTTGCGAGGCACTTTGCTACTACTGTGCCTGCAACAAAATCATCACCAAACACCATGACCGCGCGGCAGCGTATTTGCGTTATCTGAGCCGGGAGGTTGATCTGCACACCCACCACATGGGCGTGGGGCAATCGGTATCTCAATTGCATCTGGGGGGCGGTTCGCCCACATTTCTGTCAGACGCTGAACTGCGCGATTTGATGGCCTTGCTGCGGCGCAGTTTCAAATTGATCCCCGGTGGCGAATATTCGATTGAAATTGACCCGCGCACCATCGACAACCAGCGCCTGGATGTGCTGGCCGAGCTCGGGTTTAACCGGCTGAGTTTTGGTATCCAGGACTTTGACCCTGCGGTGCAGAAAGCCGTTCACCGTATCCAGCCAGCTGAACAGGTGTTCGCGCTGGTGGCGGCAGCGCGTGAGCGCGGGTTTGAGTCGGTCAATGCAGACTTGATTTATGGTCTGCCAGAGCAAACCCCTGAGTCATTTGACCGCACCTTGTCGCAAATTGTTGAGCTTCGGCCCGAGCGCATCGCCTTGTATGCCTACGCGCATTTGCCAGAGCGCTTCAAGCCACAGCGTCGCATCTCGTCGGTCGAGATTCCTACTGCGGCGGCCAAGGTGTCGATGCTGGCGCGTTCTATGGCCGCTTTCATGGCCGCTGGCTACGTCTACATCGGCATGGACCACTTTGCTTTGCCCAACGATTCGCTGGCCATTGCCAAGCGTCAGGGGCGTCTGCATCGCAACTTCCAGGGCTACAGCACCCAACCCGATTGCGACATGATTGGCCTGGGCGTATCGTCGATTGGCCGGGTCGGTGCCACTTACAGCCAAAATGCCAAGACGCTTGAAGAGTATTACGACTTCCTGGATCAGGGGCAATTTCCCATTGTGCGCGGACTGGCGCTGTCGCGCGACGATCTGGTGCGTCGTGGTGTCATCATGGCCCTGATGTGCCAAGGGCGTCTGTCTTACGAATCCATTGAGTCGGCTTACCTGGTTGATTTCAAACAGTACTTCGCCAAGGAGATGGACGCATTGGCGGCCCAGGTCGATCAGGGCTTGGTTACGCTGGACGACGCAGGCATCCAGGTCACCACCAAGGGCTGGTTCTTTGTTCGCGCGGTGGCCATGGTGTTTGACCGCTATTTGCAAACTGACCGTACACGCACCAAGTTTTCCAAAATCCTCTAACCTGAGGGCATGCAAACTGCCCTCGCCACCACCGCCTTGTTCATGGGACTTGCGGGTGGTCCCCATTGCATTGCCATGTGTGGTGCAGCCTGCGCTGGTATTGGTCGCGCGGCGGGTGCGCGGCAGGTCTCGGCCATGTGGATCTTTCAAGGTGGTCGAATCCTCGGCTACTCCGCGATGGGTGCGCTGGCTGCGGCCTCCATGCAAGGCTTGGGTTGGATGACGGTGCAAAGTGCGGCACTGCGCCCGGTCTGGACCCTGTTCCATGTCGCCGTGTTGGTGATGGGGCTGGTGCTGATGTGGAGCGCCCAGCAACCGATCTGGCTCGAACGCCTGGGTAAAAAAATTTGGACCAAAGCGCGCAGCTTGGTTGCCAGCCGGGGTTTTTCTGGCACGCTGGTTCTTGGTGCGGTGTGGGCCTTGTTGCCTTGTGGCTTGTTGTATTCGGCGCTGCTGGTGGCTGGTCTGTCGGGGCATGCGCTGGACGGGGCCTTGGTCATGGCCTTGTTTGCACTGGGCACCTCGGTGTCGATGATGCTCGGACCCTGGTTGTGGCTGCGTCTGGGGCGCAATAGCCAGGGCGATTGGGGTGTCAGGTTGGCTGGCTTGGCCCTGGCGGGCAGTGCGACTTGGGCCTTGTGGATGGCCTATGCCCACAACCAGGCGCCCTGGTGTCTGCCTCCCACTTGAGCTGATTGGCCATTGGGTGCATCGCGCCTATTGACCGTGGATCAGCCCATGGCACAGAGATGCCAGGTCAGAACGCTTCGTCGCGCACTGGCCGCCAAGCTTCGCGACGGCTCGCACCTACCCAGTCTTTGTCTAACGATATGACGTTATCGAATGTCATGTACGGCAGATCGCGCGAATTGTGAACCGGCCATGACGGTAGCTCGCTTGTTTGCGGAGAGCCCTTGTGTGCGAATGTGATGAAGGCCTGTCGCATCCGCTGCGAAAGGCGCTGGGCGTCTTCGTTCCATGTGAGCCGCAGCATGCTGGCCTCAGGGTTGCCAAAGGTGAAGTTCACATCGCTGATGTGGCACGGTCCGAACTGACTTGCCGCCGGGTAGGCAAAACGGTAGTTCCAGACTGGTGCGCCCCGAGCCGTTAACCCTTCTGCCAAACGCAGGGACGGCACTGCTGTGAAGGCATCGCTGAGCAGGTCGTTCTGCCAGGTTCGCCCAGGGCGCGCTGTCTTGCTGTATCGATCGGACAGGGTGGCCCACACTTGGTCGCTGGTGTTGGCTTCCATCCGCAATGGCAGCCCCTGCGTCAGCGTACGTGCACCCGTTGCCATGAAGAATTCGGCCTCGTCATCGCAGTGCCCGATCATGGTGGGAATGGATGCCAGATTCCGTGCGGGATGAACAGGTAACACTTGGCCGCCGATCTCCGGGCGGTAGGGCTCGCCGCCAAGGAAGGCTGTACCGGAACCCGCTGAAATCTTTGAGAACGCAGCATTCAGTTCGTCTGTAGGCAGTTCAATCAGCCGGTGTTGTTGACCCGTCTTCAAGCCTACCGCGTTGATCAGTTGGCCGATGCGCTGAGCGCGGTCTGCCGTCGTGAACAGCGGACGGACGCCGCCACTTTGCACCACCGCCTTGTGGAAAAGTCCGCGAGCGGCAGGGGTTCCTAAGAGAATGCTGGTAGACATGCCGCCAGCCGACTCTCCCATCACCGTGACGTTGCCCGGATCACCGCCAAACATCGAAATGTTCTCTTGCACCCAACGCAAGGCCGCAACCTGGTCGAGCAGCCCGAGATTCGAGCATTCGGGGTCCCTGTCGCACATCAGGTAGCCGAAACCGCCAAGACGGTAATTCAGCGTCACGAAGACAAGGTCACCTTCCTGGGCATAGAGCGCTCCGCTGTAGCCCGACAGTGAGCCAGCCCCGACGACGAATGCGCCGCCGTGGATCCAGACAATCACGGGGCGCGCACGCTCAGAATGCGTGGCAGGTGCCCATACGTTGACGAACAAGCAGTCTTCGCTGCCTTCGAGTGCCTGGCCGGGCGCCCCGCCTTTCGGAATCTGTACCGCTGTTGAACCAAACGATTGTGCCGACCGTACACCCGTCCATGGCGCCGGAGCGCGTGGTGGGCGTCCACGAAGCGCACCGATGGGCGGTTCGGCATAACGCACGCCTCGCCATACTCGCACACCGTTTTCTTCATACGCCCCGCGCAGGATGCCTTGGCGCGTGTTGATCTCAACCGGTTCATCACCTCGGCTGCGCAATATAGAAGGCGCAGAGCACCCTGTTGCCAATCCTGCCGCCAGCACCATGGTGCCTTTCAATACGTGGCGTCGAGAGGATGAAAGATGGTCGTTGTTCATAGCTGGGAATGTGTGGGTTATTTGGTGTTGTTTCAGCGCATGGGCGATAGCTCGCGCGTTTGTATGGTCTGCCTTGATCACGCCGTCGGTACCTGTCGACGGGTGGGCAGGCGTAACTGTACAAGCCTGTGGTACCAACTGTTCGTTTTGGGGGCATGTGAATGCCCGAAAATACCCGGCAACGCAACTGCTTGGCGGGTTAAGGAAGACATGCAAACCGAGAAAAATCAAACGATGAGAGACCCCATATCACCTTGGCGGTTAAGTGTTGCCCCCATGCTCGACTGGACTGACCGTCACTGTCGTTATTTTCACCGACTGCTGTCGCGCCATGCGCTGTTGTACACCGAGATGGTGACCACTGGCGCGCTGATCCATGGTGATGTGGCGCGCCACTTGCGTTTTAACCCGGAAGAGCAACCGCTCGCTCTGCAATTGGGCGGCAGCGACCCGGCTGACCTGGCCACCTGTGCCAAACTGGGTGCGGATTGGGGCTATTCGGAGATCAACCTGAACTGCGGTTGCCCCAGTGAACGGGTGCAGCGTGGCGCTTTTGGCGCTTGCTTGATGGCCGAGCCACAGTTGGTGGCCGATGGCGTCAAGGCGATGGTCGATGTGGTGGACGTGCCGGTCACCGTCAAACACCGCATTGGCATCGACCAGGTCGAGAGCTACGACTTTGTCTGCGATTTCATCGGTGCGGTCAGCCAAGCGGGTTGCGCCACCTTCATCGTGCATGCACGCAACGCCTGGCTCAAAGGCCTGAGCCCCAAGGACAACCGCGACATTCCGCCACTGCGGTATGACTGGGCCTATCGCCTCAAACGCGACTTTCCCCACCTGACCATTGTGCTCAACGGCGGCGTCACCACCACCGAGCAGGTATTGACCCATCTGGCCCAGGTGGATGGTGTCATGCTTGGCCGGGAGGCCTACCACAACCCGTGGTGGCTGACCGAGTGGGACGCTTTGGTGACGTCGCCGTCACCAGCGCAAGGGGAGGGTGTGAAGACGCTGACCCGCGAATTGGTGGAGCAGCAGATGGTGGACTACATGGCGCGAGAACTGGCGGCGCACGGCACGCCCTGGCCAACGATGGCCCGGCACATGCTGGGCCTGCGCCACGGTTTGCCGGGGTCACGCCACTGGCGCCGTGTCTGGAGCGACCACAGCCTCAAAACCTTGCCAGCAGCGCAGGTGATGGCCATCGCGCATGGGTCTCAAAGTTTATAAGAAATTGGCCTCTAGCCCTTTTTGATATTGGGCTTATAGCTATGTTTTGTGTAGTGAAAAGGAGCTTCCTCACCATGTCAACATCACGTTTCGCCTGCGTCTGGATACTGTGTGGCCTGCTTGTGTGCAGCACGGGTTGCACCTCGCAGGCGTGGTATGCCGGCCTGCAAACCGGCGCCCAGAACAGCTGCGACAAGCAGCCCCCCGGTGCGCGCGAAGACTGCCAGTCCCGACTCAACAAGAAAAGTTACGACGCTTACGAGCAGGAACGCAGTGCCCCGCGCTGAGCCAGCGTTGTGCCATTTCAGGCAAGTTATCATGAGGTTGTCGTGGAAGGCAGCCTGTGAAACGCTGATTTCCTCCCACCTTTAGCCCAGAATCCTCCCCACCCGTGCGTCTTAATTCCATCAAGTTATCCGGCTTCAAGTCGTTTGCTGAGCCCACCAACTTTCTGTTGCCCGGCCAACTGGTCGGCGTGGTGGGCCCCAACGGCTGCGGCAAATCCAACATCATGGATGCGGTGCGCTGGGTGCTGGGTGAGAGCAAGGCGTCCGAGTTGCGTGGCGAATCCATGCAGGACGTCATTTTCAACGGCACCACCACCCGCAAACCTGCCAGCCGCGCCAGTGTGGAGCTGGTGTTTGACAACGACGACCACCGCGCCGGTGGCCAGTGGAGCCAGTTTGCCGAAATCGCCGTCAAGCGTGTGCTGACCCGCGACGGCACCAGCAGCTACTACATCAACAACCAGGCGGTGCGTCGGCGTGACGTGCAAGACGTGTTCCTGGGCACCGGCCTGGGCCCACGCGCCTACGCCATCATCGGCCAGGGCACCATCAGCCGCATCATCGAGAGCCGCCCCGAAGAATTGCGCTTGTTCCTCGAAGAAGCTGCGGGCGTGTCCAAATACAAAGAACGCCGCCGCGAAACCGAAAACCGCCTGAGCGACACCCGTGAAAACCTGACCCGGGTCGAAGACATCCTGCGCGAGTTGAATGCCAACCTGGACAAGCTGGAGAAGCAGGCCGAGGTCGCCAAAAAGTACAACACCTTGTCTGCAGCCGCGTCACTCAAGCAGCATCAGCTCTGGTTTTTGAAGCGCGCCGAGTCCGAGAGTGACCAAACCCGGGTCCACACCGAGTCGCAAGAGGCGGTGAATGCGCTGGAGTCGCGCATGGCCGACTTGCGCCATGTCGAGTCCGAGCTGGAAACCGTGCGCCAAGCCCATTACGCCGCAGGCGACCAGGTCAACCAGGCGCAAGGCAAGTTGTACGAGGCCAGCACCGAAGTCGGTCGCCTGGAAGCCGAAATCCGCTTTGTGGTCGAAGGCCGCCAGCGGGTGGAGCTGCGGCTGGTCACCCTGCAAGAACAAGCCGCCCAGTGGGCCACCCGCAGCCAGGACGCGCAGACCGAGCTGGAAAACCTGTCCGAACTGGAGCTGCTGGGTGAAGAGAAAAACGAGTTGCTCGCCGCCCAGGTTGAAGACCAGGCCCAGCAGCTGCCCGAACTTGAAGAAGCGCTGCGCCAGGCGCAACGCGCCGCCAACGAACAACGCGCCAGCGTGGCCCAGGTGCAGCAGCAGATTGGGGTGCTGGCGGCTGAGCAGCGCGGCATTGAAGAACAGGTGCGTCAACTCAGCACGCGCCGCGAGCGTCTGCAGCAAGACCGCCAGAGCCTGACCACGCCCGACGAGGTCGCTTTGCTGGACTTGCAAAGCCAGCTCAGCAGCGCACAAGAGCTGGCTGAGATCGAGCAGGCGCGGTTGGCCGAACTGCAGACCAACGTTCCTGAACTGGACGAACAACGCCGCCAGCAGCAGCAACTGGCCAACACCGAGTCGAGCTGTCTGGCCGATTTGTCGGCCCGGCTGGAGGCGCTCAAAGCGTTGCAAGAACAGGTCAAAACCGACGGCAAGTTGCAGCCCTGGTTCAAAAAGCACGGGCTCGATCACCTGCAAGGCCTGTGGAGCCGCCTGCACATCGAACCCGGTTGGGAAAACGCGCTGGAGTCCGCCCTGCGTGAGCGTTTGAGCGCGCTGGAAGTCAGCCGCCTGGAGCTGGTGCGTGCTTTTGCCCAGGACGCACCGCCCGCCAAACTCGCCTTCTACAGCCCGGCCACCCCGGGCGCGGTGGCTGCCAGCCACGCTCTGGTGCGCCTGTCCAGCCTGCTGCGCGTGCATGACGCGGGCCAGCAGGCGGTGCTGGACGACTGGTTACAAGGCTGCTTCACCGCTGACAACCTGGAAGACGCGCTGAGCCGCCGTGACAGCTTGTTGCCCGGCCAGATAATTTATGTCAAAGCCGGTCACGCGGTGGGCCGCAGCAGCGTGAGCTTTTACGCGCCGGACTCCGAGCAGGCCGGGCTGCTGGCCCGTGCGCAAGAAATTGAAAACCTGGACCGCCAGCGCCGCGCCCAGGTGCTGATCAACGACGAAGCCCGCACCCGCCTGGCGCGCGCCGAGGCCGCTTATGCCGACGCCTCGCAGCGGCTGCAAGCCGCCCGGCGTGACAGCACCGAAGCACAGGCGCGTGTCCACACCCTGCAGGTGGACACCCTGCGCCTGAGCCAGGCGGCTGAGCAGGCGCGCCAGCGCAGCGCCCAGATTGCCGAGGATTTGGCCGAGGTGGACGCCCAGCTCGAAGAGCTGCAAGAGCGCCGCATCGGCGCCGAGGTTCGTTTTGAAGAGCTCGACATGCAGCTGGCCGACACCCAGGAGCGCCACGCCCAGCTCGATGATGCGGTGATCAGCGCCGAGCGCCGCCTCAACGAATGCCGCGAGCAGCAGCGCGGCCTGGAGCGCCAGATGCAGGAAGCCAGCTTTGCCCTGCGCAGCCTGGGTGCGCGTCGGGCTGAACTCTCGCGTGCTATTGAAACTGCAGCGCAACAGACAGATTCTGTCAGGGCTGAAGCCCAAAGAGCCCAAGATGAGTTGCTGCGCCTGAACGACGCCGCTGCCCAAGGCGGCTTGCAGCAGGCACTCGCTGAAAAGCTGGAGCGTGAAAAACACCTCGGTGCGCAGCGCAGCCTGTACGACGACCTGACCGCCAAATTGCGCGCCAGCGATGAGCGCCGCCTGCAATTGGAGCGTGCGCTTGACCCGCTGCGCGCGCGCATCACCGATTTCCAACTCAAAGAACAAGCCGCTCGGCTCGGGTGTGAGCAATACACCCAGCTGTTGACCGACGCCCAAGCCGATCTGGAGGCGTTGGCGACCTCGGTGGCAGACGGCGCGGTGCGGCTCACCGGCCTGCAGTCCGAAATCGACCGCCTGAACCGCGAGATCACCGCGCTGGGTGCGGTGAACCTGGCCGCGCTGGACGAACTGGCGGTGGCGGGTGAACGCAAGGCTTTTCTGGACTCCCAGAGCGCCGATCTGGTGGAGGCGATGAACACGCTGGAGAGCGCCATCAAAAAGATCGACGGTGAAACCCGCGAACTGCTCTCGGGCACCTTCAACACCGTCAACGAACACTTTGGCCGCATGTTCCCCGAGCTGTTTGGCGGTGGCAATGCGCGCCTGGTGATCACCGGCGAAGAGATTCTGGACTCGGGCGTGCAGGTGATTGCCCAGCCGCCGGGCAAAAAGAACCAGACCATTGCCTTGTTGTCGGGCGGCGAAAAAGCGCTGACCGCCATTGCGCTGGTGTTTGCCATCTTTCAGCTCAACCCGGCGCCGTTTTGTTTGCTCGACGAGGTGGACGCGCCGCTGGACGACGCCAACACCGAGCGTTATGCCCGTCTGGTGAAAAGCATGAGTGGCGAGACGCAGTTCTTGTTCATCAGCCACAACAAAATCGCCATGGAAATGGCACAACAACTCGTTGGTGTCACGATGCAGGAGCAAGGTGTCTCGCGCATCGTGGCGGTAGACATGGATATGGCCTTGAATCTGGCCGATCACGGAGAAACACTATGAATTCGTTGCAACTGGGGCTGGCGGCACTGGGTGGCTTGCTGCTGCTGGCCATGCTGGGCTACTACCTGTGGCTGTCGGACAAAAACCGCCCGCGCCAGCCGCCAGCCGCCGCAGCGGCTGACACCCAGCCCTTTGAGCACGAGCCAACGCTGGACATCGCCGCGCTGGAAGGCGGTTTTGAAGACAACGACTTTGCCATTCCGACGCCGGAGAAAAAGCCCGCGCTGGACAGCTTGCTCGACGTGATCGCACCGATCGCGCTGGACGCGCCGGTGTCGGGTGACGCGGTGCTGGCCGCGCTGCCGCCAACCCGGCGCGTGGGCAGCAAGCCGTTTGCGGTGGAAGGGCTCAGCACCACCACCCAGCGCTGGGAAGCGCCGCAAGCGGGCCAGCGCTACAGCCAGCTGCAAGCCGGTGTGCAGCTGGCCAACCGCGCAGGTGCGATCAACGACATCGAGTTTTCTGAATACGTGGTCAAGACCCAGACCTTTTGCGAGCTGATCAACGGCACCGCCGACTTTCCCGAGATGCGCCGCGAGGTCGGTCGCGCCCGAGAGCTTGACCAGTTCGCTGGCGACCACGATGCGCAGATCGCTTTTGTCTTGCGCGCCCGCCGCTCGGCCTGGAGTGCCAGCTATGTGCAGCAAATGGCGGCCCGGCTGGGCTTTGTGCCCGGCTCAATGCCGGGGCGCATGGTGTTGCCGGGCGCCGTTGGCCCAGTGCCGGTGCTGAGCCTGAGTTTTGACGCGCAAGCTGCGCTGGCGGACGACATGTCCCAGTCGGCCCTGCGCGAGCTCACCTTGGCGCTGGATGTGCCGCAGGTGGATCGCAGCGAGCGCGCCTTTGCCCGCATGTGTGAAAGCGCCCAGGCGCTGGCCAAGGAAATGGACGGTGTGGTGACCGACGACAACGGCGTGGCGCTGCCTCCCGAGTCGATGACGGTGATTGCTGGCGAGTTGGAGCAGCTCTACACCATGCTGGAGCAACGCGAACTCAGCGCTGGCTCGGTGCTGGCGCGTCGGCTGTTTTCCTAAGCGCACCCATGCAGACCCCTGATTTGTTTGCCACGCCGCCTGACGACGTCCAGAGATTGGCCGAACTGCGCCAGACCCTGCACAGCCATGCGCACCGTTATTACGTGGAGGATGCGCCGACCATCCCCGACGCCGAGTACGACCGCCTGTTTCGGGAATTGCAAGCGCTGGAAGCCGCCCACCCCGAGTTGGTCACGCCCGACTCGCCCACCCAGCGGGTTGGTGGCCACGCGCTGGCCCAGTTCAAGCCGGTGCGCCACGCGGTGCCCATGCTCAGCATCCGCACCGAGACCGACACCACGGCCAGCGGCGCCGAAAACTTTGACGCCCGCATCCGCCGCGAACTGGGCCTGACCGAGACCGACCCGCCGGTTGGTTATGTGGCCGAACCCAAGTTTGACGGCCTGGCGATGAACCTGCGCTACGAGCACGGCGTGCTGGTGCAGGCCGCCACCCGGGGCGATGGTGAAACCGGCGAGGATGTGACGCAAAACATCCGCACCATCGGACAAATCCCGCTGCGCCTGATGAGCAACCCGGCGCTGACGGCTTCGGGTGATGCACCTGACGCTGCCGCAACCGGGTCTGTCTCGCTCTCCCCCTGGGAGAGGGCAGGGGTGAGGGCCATCCCCGCCGTGCTCGAAGTGCGGGGTGAGGTCTACATGCGCCGCGATGACTTCGAGGCCCTCAATGAGCGCCAGCGTCAGAAGATCGCCGCCGGTGCCAAGGGTGAAAAAACCTTTGTCAACCCGCGCAATGCCGCCGCCGGTGCGGTGCGCCAGCTCGACCCGGCCATTGCCGCGCAGCGCCCTTTGAGCTTTTTTACCTACGGCCTGGGTGAAGTCACCGCGCCCGAGGCCGGTGGCCCGGTGTTCGCCAGCCATTTCGAGATGTTGCAAACCCTCAAATCTTGGGGTTTTCCGGTCTCATCCCTTGTAAAGCAAGGGCAGGGTGCTTCAGATTTGGTAGCGTATTACGCCAGCATTGGCGAGCAGCGCGACGGCCTGGGTTTTGACATTGACGGTGTGGTCTACAAGGTGGACAGCCTGGCGCTGCAGCGCCAGCTCGGTTTTGTCACCCGTGAACCGCGCTGGGCGGTGGCGCACAAGTTCCCGGCGCAAGAGATGTTGACCACCGTGTTGGCCATCGATGTGCAGGTTGGCCGCACCGGCAAACTCACCCCGGTGGCCAAACTGGCGCCGGTGTTTGTCGGTGGCGTCACCGTCACCAACGCCACCTTGCACAACGAGGACGAAGCGCGCCGCAAGGATGTGCGCGTCGGCGACACGGTGATCGTGCGCCGCGCCGGGGATGTGATCCCCGAGGTGGTGTCGGTGCTGCTGGACAAACGCGTCGGTGAGCCCGATGTTTTCACCATGCCGCACACCTGCCCGGTCTGCGCCAGCGCGGCGGTGCGCGAGGAGGGTGAGGCCGACTACCGCTGCACCGGCGGGCTGTTTTGCAGCGCCCAACGCAAGCAGGCGATCCTGCACTTTGCCCAGCGCCGTGCTGTGGAAGTGGAAGGTCTGGGTGACAAACTGGTGGAGCAACTGGTGGAGCGCGATGTGGTGCGCACCTTGCCCGATCTGTACCGCCTGGGTTGGCGCGCGCAGGCTGAGTTGTTGGCCATCAGCCAGGACCAGCTGGCCACCGAGTTGGATGCACACAAACAGCAGGCGCTGGCGTTAACGACCTTGGGAAACCTGGATCGTATGGCGTTCTTGTCCGCACAGAATCTTCTGGATGCGCTACAAAAATCAAAGCAAACCACTTTGCCGCGTTTCCTGTTCGGCCTGGGCATCCGCCATGTGGGAGAGGCCACCGCCAAGGAACTGGCGCGGCATTTTGGCCAACTGGACGCGATCATGACGGCCACCGAAGAGCAGTTGTTAGAGGTGGCCGATGTCGGCCCGATCGTTGCCCAAAGCATCCGCACGTTTTTTGCGCAGCCCCACAATGTCGAGGTGGTGGAGCAGTTGCGTGCCTGCGGCGTGACCTGGCCCGAAGGCCCGCCCGCTGAGCGCGCACCGACCCCGCTGAGTGGCAAAACCTTTGTGTTAACCGGTACTTTGCCCACCTTGGGTCGTGAGGACGCCAAAGCGCTGATCGAAGCCGCTGGTGGCAAGGTGGCTGGCTCGGTCAGCAAAAAAACCAGTTATGTGGTGGCCGGCACCGAGGCGGGCAGCAAGCTCGACAAGGCGCTGGCGCTGGGTGTGCCGGTGTTGGATGAAGCTGGGCTGCAAGCCCTTTTACAAGGAGTCGAGTCATGACCGTCCGAACCATTCTCAAAATGGGCGACTCGCGCCTGTTGCGCATCGCTTTGCCGGTGGTGCAATTTGACACCGATGACTTGCACCTGCTGATCACCGATTTGCTCGACACCATGCTGGCCAATGATGGTGCCGGGCTGGCGGCGCCGCAAATCGGGGTGGATTTGCAGGTGGTGATTTTTGGATCGAACCAGATCAACCCGCGTTACCCGGATGCGCCCATCGTGCCGCGTACGGTGTTGATCAACCCGACCATCCTGCCGCTGCCGCCGGGCTTGGATGACCCGACGGTGACCAATGTGCAGGCGGATGAGGGGGCGCCGCTGGAGCCGCAGCTGGTTGATGACTGGGAGGGCTGCCTGTCTGTCCCCGGGCTGCGCGCCAAGGTGCCGCGTTATCAGCGTATCCGCTACATCGGGTTTGACCAGTATGGCGACCCGATCGATCGCACGGTGTCAGGCTTTCACGCCCGCGTGGTGCAGCACGAGTGTGACCACCTGATTGGCAAGCTGTACCCGATGCGCTTGCGTGACTTTCAGCAGTTTGGCTTTACCGATGTGCTGTTTCCCGGCCTGGATGCACCGCAGGACTGAGCCCCGATGGCCCTGGGGCGCTCGGGGTGCTGCTTTTTTGCTATCAAAGTGATTGCTACTGGCCCTTTTGGAATAAGGGCTAGCGGCATAAAATGCTTACAAAGGCCGACGCAGCGTGTCGAGCAGCTCGGTTTCGATCTGGATTTGGTTGCGGTTGTGCTGCAGCGCCGCGCCCTGGATCAGGAAGGTGTCTTCCACCCGCTCGCCCAGGGTGTTGATCTTGGCCAGGTTCAGGTCGACTTTGTGGTGCGCCAGCACCAGCGCCACGCTGTAGAGCAGACCGGCGCGGTCGCTGGCCGAGATGTTGAGCAGCCAGCGCTGGGCTTTTTCGTCGGGCTTGAGGCTCACCCGTGGTGTGATCGGGAAGCTCTTGACCCGGCGCGACACCCGGCCCCGGCTCGGTGCGGGCAGGTCGGCATGGGTGGCGATGACACGGGTGAGTTCGGACTCGATCATGTTCACCAGTTCGCGCGAGTGCTCGGTCAAATGGGTGGCAACCACCTGGAAGGTGTCCAGCGCGTAGTGGTTCTGGGTGGTGTGGATGCGCGCATCCAGAATGCTGAAACCGCGCTGGTCAAAAAAGCCGCAGATGCGGGCAAACAGGTCGGTTTGATCAGGCGTGTAGACCAGCACCTGCAGGCCTTCACCCACCGGTGACGGGCGCGCCCGCACGATCGGTGCGGTGCCGCCGAGTTGGCGCGACAACATGCGGGTGTGCCAGGCGATCTCGACCGCGTCGTGGCGCATGAAGTAGCCCACGTCCAGCGTCGCCCACAAAGCCTTGTGCGACTCGAACGGCTGCGCCAGCAGAGCCAGCTCGATCAGTGCGTCGCGTTGGCGCTCCTGCACCTCGGCATGCACGTCGGGCGCGTGGCCACCCAGCGCGCGTGAGGTGGCGCGGTACAGGTCTTCGAGCAGCTTGCCTTTCCAGGCGTTCCAGACCTTGGGGCTGGTGCCACGGATGTCGGCCACGGTGAACAGGTAGAGCGCGGTCAGGGCGCGCTCGTTGCCCACATGTTTGGCAAAGTTGGCGATCACGTCGGGGTCGCCCAGGTCGGACTTTTGCGCTATGCGGCTCATGGTCAGGTGCTCGCGCACCAGAAACTCGATCAGCTTGGCGTCTTCGCCGGTGATGTCATGGTCCTTGCAGAAGCGCCGCACTTCTTGTGCGCCCAGGATGGAGTGGTCCCCACCACGGCCTTTGGCAATGTCGTGGAACAGTGCGGCCACGTACAAAATCCAGGGTTTGTCCCAGCCACTGGCCAGTTGCGAGCAAAACGGGTACTCGTGGGCGTGCTCGACCATGAAAAACCGGCGCACGTTGCGCAGCACCATCTGGATGTGCTGGTCCACTGTGTAGACGTGAAACAGGTCATGCTGCATCTGGCCGACGATGCGGCGAAACGCCCACAAATAGCGCCCCAGCACCGAGGTTTGGTTCATCAGCCGCACGGCGTGGGTCTGGCCGCCCGACTGCATCATGATCTGGCGGAAGGTGGCCCGGTTGACCGGGTCGCGGCGGAAAGCGCTGTCCATCAGGCTGCGCGCGTTGTAGAGCGCGCGCAGGGTGCGGGCCGACAGGCCTTTGAGGCCGTAATAGGTCTGGTAGACCAGGAAAGTGCGCAAAATCGCGTGGGGTTTGCGCTGGTACAGGTCGTCGCTGACCACCTCGATCATGCCGGCCTTGTCGACAAAGTCCTCGTCTGGCGGGTCCAGCTGGCGCACGGCGTGGGTGCGCGGCGTCAGGCGCTCTTCCATATTGAGCACCAGGATCTGGCTGAGCTGGGTGACCGCCTTGGCCGCCCAGTAATAGTGGCGCATCAGCTTTTCGCTGGGGCGCACAAAAGCGCGTTGGTCGAGCTGGACGTCGGGCGGCTTGTAGCCAAACGAGGCCGCGACGCTCGATTGCAGGTCAAACACCAGGCGGTCTTCGCGCCGACCGGCCAGAAGATGCAGGCGCGCGCGCACCAGCCGCAGCAAGGCTTCGTTATGTTTGATCTGCCGCACCTCGAACGGGGTGGCCAGGCCAGCTTTGGCCAGGGCGCTCCAGTCGTTGCCGAAGCCTGCCGCCTTGGCCATCCACAACACGGTTTGCAGGTCACGCAAGCCACCGGGTGACTCTTTGCAATTGGGCTCCAGCGCGTACGGGGTGTCCTCGTACTTGTGGTGGCGCTGCTCGGCCTCCAGCAGTTTCGCCACAAAAAAAGCATGTGCATCAATGGAGGCCATGAACGCCGCCTGAAACTGGGTGAACAGCGTCTGGCTGCCGGTGATCAGCCGCGCCTCCAGCAGCGCGGTTTGCACGGTGATGTCTTTGGCGGCCTCGTCAAGGCAGTGGCTGATGTTGCGCACGCTCGAGCCAATCTCCAAACCGGCGTCCCAGCAGCTGCCAATGAAGCTTTCAATGCGGGTTTTGAGCGCCTCGTCGGTATCTGGCGACTGGTCATCTGGCAGCAGCACCAGAACGTCCACGTCAGAGTGTGGGAACAGCTCGCCCCGACCAAACCCGCCAACGGCCAGCAGCGCGCATCCGTCACTGAAGTTGGCCTCTTGCCAAAGTTGGGACAAAGCCTTGTCTGCCAGACACGACAGGCTCTTTAAGGCGGCATCAACCCCCCGGATTGCAGCCCCGCTGGTGGCCAGCTCGGCCAGCAACTGGGCTTTGTCGGTTCGGTACTGGCTGCGCAGGCGGTGGGGTTCGGTCATGTTGCTTGGGGGCGTGATGCGTTGCAGCGTCAGGCGCTGGGCGTGACAAAAGCCGGAATCGGTGGGCTGTTGTCAGAGATGGTCAGCACCTCGTAGCCGGTGGGGGTGACCAGCACCGTGTGCTCCCACTGCGCGGACAGCGAGTGGTCTTTGGTGACGATGGCCCAGCCGTCGCCCAGTTCCTTGATGTCACGCCGACCAGCGTTGAGCATTGGCTCGATGGTGATGGTCATGCCGGCTTTGAGCTGGTCCAGTGTGCCGGGGCGGCCATAGTGCAGCACTTGCGGGTCTTCGTGGAAGTTGGCGCCAATGCCGTGGCCGCAAAACTCGCGCACCACGCTCAGGCCGTGGCCTTCGGCAAAGACCTGGATGGCGTGGCCGATGTCGCCCAGGTAAGCGCCTTCACGGACCTTCATGATGCCGATCCACATGGCGTCATAGGTCAGGTTGCACAGCCTGCGTGCGGCCACCGAGACATCACCCACCATGTACATGCGGCTCGAATCGCCGTGCCAGCCGTCTTTGATCAGGGTGACGTCGATGTTGACAATGTCGCCTTTTTTTAGGGGTTTGTCGTTCGGAATGCCATGGCACACCTGGTGGTTGACCGAGGTGCAGATCGACTTGGGGTAGGGGTTGTGGCCACTGGGAGCGTAGTTCAGCGGGGCTGAAATCGCGCCCAGCACCTCGGTGGTGTAGGCCTCGGCCAGGTTGTTGAGCTCGTTGGTGGTGACGCCGGGTTTGACAAACGGTGCCAGGTAGTCCAGCAGTTGGGCGGCCAGTCGGCCCACCACGCGCATGCCGGCAATGCCTCGGGAGTCTTTGATGGTGATAGTCATGGGGCCAGATTATCGGTGAGGGTCTGACCCTTTGTGACCGTAGGGCCAGATGGGTGCGATCGCCGCTACGATTCGCTCTGCCCAACATGTCAAGGAGCGGCGCAACCCATGGTCCTTTTCTCTGATAAAGCGTTGCGTTCAGATCGGCGGCTGCGTATTGCCCAGGCGCTGGTGATGGCTGTGGGTGTGGTCAGCCACCTGGCGCTGATGGCTCAGGTGTTTCACCCCGCAGTGCTGACAACGATGGCACTGGTTTTTCCGGTCTGGGTCGCCTTGCCTTGGGGGATGTTGCTGATATGCAGCCGCTTGGCACGAGGGCGCTCTGTGGCCTCATGGTGGGTGCTGGGTCTGGCCGGGGTGTATCAGGTGTTGGGTGGCTGGTCGTACTGGGACACCCTCTACATCCATTCTGATCCGCAAGGTGGATTGGTCTTTTTGTTTGTGCCGCTGCTGGGTGCTTTGGCGGCCTTGGTCTTGATGGCTGGCCTGTGGCTGAGCCGCCCTCGGCCCCATGTACCGCGCTAGCGCAGCCCCAGGCCGAAGGCGGGCAAGTTCGCCCAGCTAAAATTCGGTTCAGTTTCGGCCCCGTCCGGCCAGCGGCTTGCGCCGCCAGTGCTGTCCAGTTTTGTCCATCTCTTTTCAGGCCCCCACCGTGACCCTGCATCTCACCCCTTTTGAGGGCGGCAGCGCCCTCAGCGCCTTCCGTGTTCAACAACTCCTGCCTGGCCTGCAAGCCGTGCACGACAAGATCAACGGCATTGCCGCACGTTATGTGCATCTGGTGGCCAGTGTGGACGCACCTACACCCGCGCTCAAAGACCAGTTGGCTGCCTTGTTGACCTATGGCGACCCGTACACCGGCCCCACCGATGGGGCGCTGATTGTGGTGACACCGCGTTTTGGCACGGTGTCGCCCTGGGCCTCCAAAGCCACCGACATTGCGCACAACTGCGGCCTGGCCATCAAGCGGGTCGAGCGCATCGTGGAATACCGCGTGTCGCTCAAAAGTGGTTTGCTCTCCAAACCAACCCTCAATACCGAGCAACTGACGCAAATCGCCGACCTGCTGCATGACCGCATGACCGAAAGCGCGATGTTCGAGCGTGACCAGGCCCTGAATCTATTCACTGAGCTGCCCGCCACACCGATGGCTCATGTGGATGTGCTCGGGGGGGGCAAGGCGGCGCTGCTGGCCGCCAACACCGAGTTTGGCCTGGCGCTGGCCGCCGATGAGATCGACTACCTGGTCAACGCCTTCACCCAGTTGCAGCGCAACCCGACCGATGTCGAGCTGATGATGTTCGCCCAGGCCAACAGCGAACACTGCCGCCACAAGATCTTCAACGCGCAGTTCACCATCGACGGTGTGGCGCAATCTCACAGCCTGTTTGGCATGATCCGCCACACCCACCAGACCAACCCGCAGCACATGCTGGTGGCGTACTCTGACAACGCCTCGGTGATGGCCGGGGCGCAGGTCGAGAGGTTTAGTGCCAAATCGGCCTCTGGCCCTTCTGAAATAAGCGCACCTAGCTATCAAAAAGAAAGTGCCACACAACACATCCTGATGAAGGTGGAGACCCACAACCACCCCACCGCGATCTCGCCATTCCCCGGCGCTGCCACCGGTGCCGGTGGTGAAATCCGTGACGAAGGCGCCACCGGGCGTGGCTCCAAACCCAAGGCGGGGCTGACTGGCTTCACCGTCTCCAAACTCGATTGGGGCCAAAGCGCCGCTTACGGCAAACCGGCCCACATCGCCAGCCCCTTGCAGATCATGACCGATGGCCCGCTGGGTGGCGCCGCCTTCAACAACGAGTTTGGCCGCCCGAATTTGCTCGGCTACTTCCGCGAGTACGAACAATCTTTGAGCTACACGGTCAAAGACGCCCAAGGCTTGGCCACCACGCAGACCGAGCAGCGCGGTTACCACAAGCCAATCATGCTGGCCGGTGGCTTGGGTGTGATTGACCAAAGCCAAACCCACAAGATCGAATTCCCTGCGGGCAGCCTGCTGATCCAGCTCGGTGGCCCGGGCATGCGCATCGGCATGGGCGGCGGTGCCGCCAGCTCGATGACCACCGGCGCCAACGCCGCGCACCTGGACTTTGACTCGGTGCAGCGTGGCAACCCCGAAATCCAGCGCCGTGCGCAGGAAGTCATCAACCAATGCTGGTTGCAAGGCGCAGCCAACCCCATCCTGGCGATCCACGACGTGGGCGCCGGTGGCCTGAGCAACGCCTTCCCCGAACTGAGCAACGACGCCCAGCGTGGTGCCTTGTTCGACCTGCGCTCGGTGCCGCTCGAAGAAAGCGGCTTGGCCCCCAAAGAAATCTGGTCCAACGAAAGCCAAGAGCGCTACGTATTGGCCATCGGCCCGGATGCCTTGCCCGGCTTTCAGGCCCTGTGCGAACGTGAACGCTGCCCGTTTGCGGTGGTGGGTGTCGCCACCGAGGCGCGTCAGCTGACCGTTGGCGCGGTGGATCTGGCCCAGCGCCAGGTCGTGCAGCCCGAGGCCGACTTGCCGGTGAACATGCCCATGAACGTGCTGCTGGGTAAACCGCCCAAGATGCACCGCGATGTGACCTCGGTCGAGCGCGTGTTTGCCCCCGTGAACCTGACCGATGCCACGCTGCAGCAAGCCGCCATCGACGTGCTGGCGCATCCCACCGTGGCGTCCAAACGCTTTTTGGTCACGATTGGTGACCGCACCGTGGGTGGCTTGAGCCACCGCGACCAGATGGTTGGCCCCTGGCAGGTGCCGGTGGCCGACTGCGCGGTGACACTGGCCGACTTCAAAGGTTTTGCCGGTGAAGCCATGGCCCTGGGTGAACGCACCCCGCTGGCCACGGTGAACGCACCCGCGTCGGGTCGCATGGCGGTGGCGGAGGCCATCACCAACCTGCTGGCCGCGCCGATGGAGCTGGATCGCGTCAAACTCTCTGCCAACTGGATGGCCGCCTGTGGTGAGCCTGGTGAAGACGCCGCGCTGTATGAAACCGTGAAAGCGGTTGGCCTGGAACTGTGCCCGGCCTTAGGGATCAGCATCCCGGTCGGCAAAGACTCCCTCTCGATGCGCACCCAGTGGCAAGACAACGGCGCTGCCAAAAAAGTCACCTCGCCGGTGTCGCTGATCGTCACCGCTTTTGCGTCGCTGGCCGATGTGCGCGGCACACTCACGCCGCAGTTGAACGCGCTGGACGACACCTCGCTGATCCTGATCGACCTGGGCCGTGGCCAGAACCGCATGGGCGGCAGCATCCTGGCGCAAACCCTGGGCCAGATGGGGGACGCCGTGCCCGACCTGGACCAGCCACAAGACCTGATCAACCTGGTCAACGCAGTGAACGCCCTGCGCGCCCAGGGCCAGATCCTGGCTTACCACGACCGCAGTGACGGTGGCCTGTTCGCCAGCGTCTGTGAAATGGCTTTTGCCGGTCATGTGGGTGTGGCGCTCAATGTGGACATGCTGGTCACCGAGGGTGACGGCATTTCTGATAGCCGCATGGACGTGGGCGACAGCAAAAACTGGGCAGGCCAGATCAGCGGCCGCCGCGACGAACTCACGCTCAAAGCCCTGTTCAACGAAGAACTCGGCGTGGTTCTGCAAGTGCGCACGGCAGATCGCAGCGCGGTGTTGCAAACTCTGCGTGAACACCACTTGAGCCAACACAGCCACATCATCGGCAAAACCCGCCCGGTGGCCTCCGAGATTCAGGCTGGTGTGGGTGAGATCCAGGTCTGGCGCGATGCCAAGGCCATTTTCAGCGCCAAGCTGGCCGACCTGCACCAAGTCTGGGACGCCACCAGCTGGAAGATCTGCCAGCAGCGCGACAACCCCGCCTGTGCCGATGCCGAACACGCCGCCGCTGGCCAGCCTGCTGACCCTGGTTTGCATGTTTATCTGCCAAATAAGGCTCTAGCCCTTATAGAGCAAGGGCAGGTAGCTACGAACACCGTAGCAGCCCCCGCCATTGTGCTGGCCCGCCCCAAGGTGGCTGTGCTGCGTGAGCAGGGCGTCAACTCGCATGTCGAAATGGCCTACGCCTTCACCGAGGCCGGTTTTGAAGCCTTTGACGTGCACATGACCGACTTGCAAACGGGCCGCGCCAACCTGGCCGACTTCAAGGGCGTGGTCGCTTGCGGCGGCTTCAGCTACGGCGACACGCTGGGCGCAGGCATTGGCTGGGCACGGTCCATCACCTTCAACCCGGTGCTGGCGGACCAGTTCAAGGCCTTTTTTGGCAGAGGCGACACCTTTGGCCTGGGTGTGTGCAACGGCTGCCAGATGTTTGCCGAACTGGCCGACATCATCCCCGGCGCACAAGACTGGCCCCGTTTCACCACCAACCAGAGTGAACGTTTTGAAGCCCGCCTGAGCCTGGTCGAAGTGTTGGAGTCGCCCAGCCTGTTCTTCCAAGGTCTGGCGGGTGCACGCCTGCCGATTGCGGTGGCGCACGGCGAAGGTTTTGCCAACTTCAAGTACCGTGGCAATGCCGCCAAGGCCATCGCCGCCATGCGTTACGTGGACAACAGTGGTGCCGCCACCGAAGCCTACCCGTTCAACCCGAACGGCAGCCCCGGCGGCCTGACCGCCGTTACCACCGCAGATGGCCGCTTCACCGCCATGATGCCGCACCCCGAACGCGTCTTCCGCAACGTGCAGATGAGCTGGACCGATCAGGATGTGTCCGGTTTGAGCCCGTGGATGCAGCTGTGGCGCAATGCGCGGAAGTGGGTGGGGTAGCAAAACGGCGTACAGATGGACGTCATCAAGAGACTGTCTAACTTGGTGCCGTTTGGCGTCATTGCTGCTGTTTGTTATTTCACCTCTGTCTCGTGGTGGGCCGTGGCCATGATGTGTGGCGCTATCCTGTTTGCCTGGGATTGGCTTTGGGGCGATTTCAGACGGCTGGACGGACGTTACGGCCTTAGCTTGATCGCCCTCGGGCTGGTGTGTTTTGTGGTGGCGTATTTTTTGGCGGCTGGGCTGGGTGTTTCACTGCTTGATTTCCAACGGTTGGGTGATCATCTCTCGCGCCACACGCGCTGGTTGTATCAACTTCCCGCCACAGGCCTCGGTGTGTTGATTTACGGGGTGCTGATCTGGTCAAGAGCATGGTCCGATGGTGATAATGTTTAGCCTCATTACATGCCTTGAACGACCATGCACACCATCCTCGACTACAACGACACGGCCCACCGCCGCCAGGTGATCGCCTTGTGGGAAACCGTTTTTGGTTGCGAAGACAGCCACAACAAGCCCGGTCTGGCGATTGACAAAAAGCTGGCGGTGCCGGATGGGCTGTTTTTTGTGGCGGTGGTGGACGAGACGGTGGTTGGGACGGTGCTTGCCGGGTACGACGGTCACCGGGGCTGGTTGTATGCGGTGGCGGTGCATCCTGCGCACCGCCAGCAGGGGCTGGGCAAGGCGCTGGTTCGGTTTGCAGAGCAGGCGCTCACGGCACGGGGCTGTTTAAAAATCAACCTGCAAATCATCGCAGACAACGCATCGGCAGCTGGCTTTTATGAATCGCTGGGCTATGCGGTCGAGCCGCGCGTCAGCATGGGCAAGAAGCTCAGCCAGAACCTCTCCGGTGTCTGATCGCGCTGTGAGCATGGAGAGCGCACCGCATTGGCCCGCTTGGTGTGGGTTAAAAAGCAGGGGCTAGATGGCATGGCCGGGGCTGATTTGCCGTTCATCCTGATGCGGTACGCCAAGCCGCCATCACGCCGCAGATTGGTCGCAATTGTGTGGCTGGGCGCACATTAATGGTGCCAGACTGGGGTAACCTCACGGTATGAGTACCAACGATACAAAAAAACCTTTTTCGATGATTCGCGAGTTCACGCTGGCCGACTGGTTCACGCTGAGCAATGCGATTTGTGGCACGGGTGCCATGTTTTCGATCATGACCTACCTGCAAAGTGGTGCCGTGATCCATGTCCATTACGCATGCTGGCTGGTGCTGGCGGCCTTTGTTTTTGATGTGCTGGACGGGCGCATTGCCCGTTGGCGCCAAAAGACTTCGGTGCTGGGGCGCGAGTTGGATTCACTGGCAGACGTGATCTCGTTTGGTGTGGCGCCAGCGTTGATTGCCTATGGCTGTGGCATGCAGGGCTTGTACGACCGGGTCATCCTGACCGCTTTTGTGGCCTGCGGTGTGTCGCGCCTGGCGCGTTACAACGTGACGGCAGAGGCGTTTTCGCAGGAGGGTCAAGGCAAGGTGAAGTTTTTTGAAGGCACACCGATTCCCACCTCTTTGTTGCTGGTGGCTGTGTTGTATGTGGCGGCGACGCAGGGGGCGCTGCATGGGTCATTGTGGTTTGGCAGCGTGACGCTGGCGGGCTTCAAATTGCATCCACTGGTGCTGATGTTTGCCGTGTCAGGCTCGCTGATGGTGAGCCGTATCCGCATTCCCAAGTTCTAAAACGAGGTTTTCTGCCGCTGGCTGAAGAAAAAGCGCAGCATTTCTGCGCTGGCATCGACCCCTTGCGGGTCGGTGTAAGAACCTGCAGACCGTCCGCCTGACCAGGCGTGCCCGGCACCATGTAGCAACCAGTACTCAGCAGGGGCGTGACCGGCTTCAGCAGGCCAGATGGATCGGGTGTAGGGCTGCCCTTGGGCGCTGACGCCATGTTCCACCCGTGGCTGGCTTGGCGCAGCGCCGCGAACGGCGGCAACCACCTGTTCGCCATTGTGGGGGTGCACGGTGGTGTCGGCATCTCCATGAAAAACGATGGTGGGCAGGGTGATGGCAGCGTGCGCTGCGGTGTCGGCGGACGTGTCACGGCCCAGACCCAGGTCAGACAGCGAGAAGCTGGCGCGCCCCGTTTTCATGACCATCAGCGCTTGCGCCACGTTGTTGGCAGCGCCCGCAGGCAAGCCTGAATGCACACCCACAGCGGCAAAAACGTCTGGGTAGGCCGCCGCCAGTACGGCGGCCATGGCGCCTCCGGCTGACAAACCAGCCACATAAACACGTTGCGCATCGATGCCGTGCTGCTGGGTGATGGTTTGTGTCAGGTCAGCGATCAGTACAGGTTCTCCACTGCCACGCCGCTGGTGGTTGGCTTTGAACCAGTTCCAGCAGGCCGACGGGTTGGCGTCCTTGGATTGTTCTGGGTACAGCACAAAAAAGCCCTGGGTCAGGGCGTGCTGGTTCATGCCGGTGCCTGCGGCAAAGTCGTCCGGGTTTTGTTTGCAGCCGTGCAGCATCACCACCAATGGCAAGGCTTGGTCAGCGTGCCCGGGCGGGATATAGAGTTTGTAGTTGCGCGTGAGTTGGTGATGGCCATGTGTGCCGCTGATGAAATTGCCCTTGGTGTGCTCAGTGGCGCTGGCTTTGGCCACTGGCGCGGAGGGCGGCGTGGTTTGGCCGGGTGATGCAGGCCGCTGGCCATGCAGCAGCCGCTGGATCGCCTCGGTGGCGTCTGCCAGGCGGCCCGATCGGGTCAGCTGGGTGGCTTTGTGCAGCAGGTTTTGCCAATGTTTGTTCATACCCTCTTTCAAAACGAGGTTGGCAAGGGGCCAGCGGCGCTCTGGCCCTGGTGGTGGCCTCAGGGCCGCTCGATCAGCACCGCTGCGGCTTTGCGTTCGTGCCGTACCACATACAGCCCGCTGGCGACGATGATGGCGCCGCCCAGCAGGGTGTAATGGTCGGGCAAGGTGTCCCAGATCAACCAGTCTACGCCCAGTCCCCAGGCCAGGGCGGTGTATTCAAACGGCGCCACCGCCGAGGCTTGGCCTTGTCGAAAGGCCTCGGTGATGGCCAGTTGGCCACCAAAACCGGCCACCGACAGCGCTGCCAGCAGCCAGAGGTCATCCTGGCGCAAGCTGACCCATTGCGGCACCGCCATTGCCCCGGCGCCCACGGCCACCATGACCATGATCCAGAGCATCATGCTCTCATTGGAGTCGGTACGGCTGGAGAGTCGCGCCACCACCGCAGCCACCGCGTAGCAGATGGCTGCGCTCAGCACCGCCAGTCCACCCCAACTCACCATGCCGTCGGTGCCCGGACGCAGCGCCACCAGCACACCCAGCATGCCGCCTGCCACGGCCCACCAGTGTGCGCGGGGTACTTTTTCGCCCAGGATCGGGGCTGCCAGCAGGGTGATCAGAATCGGTGCGATGAAAAACAAGGTGTAGGTGTTGGCCAATGGCAATTGGCGCACGCCCAATGTAAACAGGCTCAGCATCAAAATACATAGCACCCCGCGCAGGATGTGCAACGGCCAGCGGACGTGCCACAGCGTGTGCCAGGTGCCGCGCCAGGCGATCCACAGCAGAATCAAGGGCAGTGCCACACATCCGCGCAGCGCTGCCACTTGCAGCGGTGGGTAATGGCTGGACAGCATTTTCAAGATGGTGTCCATGAAGGCAAAAAAGCCGACAGCCACCAGCATGGCGCAAATGCTGCGAAGGTTGCCGTGGTGGGGGGGGAGTGTTGGGTTGGTCGATGGATGGCTCACCACAGAACTGTAACGCCAGAACATGACCATTTTGGGGGGCGGGGTTGGGGGTAGGCGGCCAGGACAACACACGCCGCCCATGAGGTATGGTAGAGGCATGTTATCGGTCACAGCCATCAAAGGAGACTCGTCCGTGCCCAAGCTTAAGCCTTCCATCCGTCGTTTTCTGCTCTGCAGTGTGCTGTCGATGGGGTTTGTTGCTTCTTCGTCGGCTGCAGATACCGACTTCCAGACCGTCGGTATTCAGAACAACATGCCGGCTTTTTTTGAGGCCATCAAGGCCAAGCTCGACTTCAAGCTGGCCTGGACCCCGCAGGTCAAAGACCTTGCCGCATGGCGCCAGGCCGGTCGCGACAAGATGTGGGAGCTTAGCCTGCAGTCGCCCGATACAACGCCGTTCAATGCGCTTGTGCTGGAAGAGCAAGATCGCGGCAGCTACCTGGCCCGCAAGATTGTCTTCAACATCACTGCAGAGAGCCGTGTTCAGGCCTTGCTGCTGGTGCCCAAAGGCAGCGGTCCTTTCCCGGCCGCGCTGATGCTGCATGACCACGGCTCGAAGTTCGACATCGGCAAGGAAAAACTGGTCCAGACCTGGAACAACGATGCGCGCCTGGAATCCTCCAAAGCCTGGGCAAAAAAGTTCTTCAGCGAGAGATTTCCCGGCGACGAACTGGCCAAACGTGGCTATGTTGTCCTGGCGACCGATGCGCTGGGCTGGGGCGACCGCGCCGCACTGACCTTTGAGACCCAGCAGGCAGTGGCTGCCAACAGCTTCAACATCGGCACCTCGCTGGCTGGCATCATGGCGCTTGAAGATACACGCGCCGCCGAGTTCCTTGCCGCACAGCCGGGCGTTGACAAGAAAAAGGTCGCAGCCATCGGCTTCTCGATGGGCGCCTTTCGGGCCTGGCAAGCCGCTGCGCTGTCGGATGCCGTCACCGCCAGCATCGCTGTCAACTGGATGGCCACCACGCAGGGCCTGATGGTGCCGGGCAACAATCAGCTCAAGGGTGCATCGGCCTGGAACATGTTGCACCCGGGCATGCTGCGCTACCTCGACTTCCCCGACGTTGCCAGCCTTGCCGCTCCCAAGCCCATGCTGTTCTTCGCGGGGGAGAAGGACGGGCTGTTCCCTGTCGACGCGGTCAACGCCTCCTTTGACAAGATGCGCAAGGTGTGGGGCGCCTGGAAGGCAGAGCGCAAATTTGACGCGCGTTTGCTGCCCGGAACACACGAGTTCATCGCCAGCACGCAGGACGCTGCCTACGACTGGCTGGACCAGCAGTTCAGCGGCAAGTAGGTCACCCCGGGTGGTGTGCCCAGGCGGCTAGCCAGCCGGTGTGTGCCAGCGATAATGGCGCCATGTCTACCCCCAAAGTTCTGTTCGGCTTCCATGCCGTGGGCGTGCGCCTGAAAACCGCGCCGCAATCCATCGTCGAAATCTATTTTGAGCCGACCCGGCGCGACGCGCGCATGCGCCAGTTCATCGACAAGGTCAATGAAGCCGGTGTGCGCCTGATCGAGGCCGACGGCATGCGTCTGGCCAAGTTGGCTGGCAGCCATGGCCACCAGGGTGTGGCCGCGCGCGTGCATGAGTTGGCGCAGGTGACTTCGCTCGACGAGTTGCTGGAGCAGTTGGAAGCCGCCAACCAAGACAAGCCGGTGGCCGAGCGCGAGCAGCCGCTGATTCTGGTGCTGGACGGCGTGACCGACCCGCACAACCTGGGCGCCTGCCTGCGTGTGGCCGACGGTGCTGGCGTGCACGCGGTGATTGCGCCCAAGGACCACGCGGCCGGCATCAACGCCACGGTGGCCAAGGTGGCCAGTGGCGCGGCTGAAACCGTGCCGTATTTCATGGTGACGAATCTGGCGCGCACTTTGAACGAACTCAAAGAACGCAACATCTGGATCATCGGCACCAGCGACGTGGCACCGCGCACGCTGTACCAGACCGATTTCAAAGGCCCGGTGGCCCTGGTGCTGGGTGCCGAGGGCGACGGCATGCGGGCGCTGACCGCCAAAACTTGCGACGAGCTGGTCAGCATCCCGATGCGCGGCGCGGTCGAGAGTTTGAACGTGTCGGTGGCCAGCGGTGTTTGCCTGTACGAGGCACTGCGCCAGCGTTCAGCCTGAGCTGGGTACTTCTTAATTGATAGCTTCTTACCCTTGATGTATAAGGGCTAGAGGCCAATTTGGCTTGTAAAGTTATTTGAGCGGAATGGGCTGGTTGGCCGGCACCGGCACCGCCGTTACGTTGTTTTTGGGGCTGCCGTCAATGATCTTGTCGGAGTACACCAGATAGACCAGCGTGTTGCGTTTGACATCGACCATGCGCACCACCCGAACGTGTTTGAACAGGAAGGACGAGCGGGCGTTGAACACCTCGTCCTGTTTGTCGATCTTGCCTTTGAAGCTGATCGGCCCGACCTGGCGGCAGGCCACGGCCGCGTCTGACGTGTCTTCTGCCAAACCCAGCGCACCGGCGTACCCCCCGGTTTTGGCGTGCGACAGGTAACACGACACACCGTCTACCTCTGGGTCGTCAAACACATCGACCACCACCTTGTCGTTGGGGCTGAGCAGCTTGAAGGTGGTGCTGACATCGCCAACGGTTTCGGCGCTGGTCGCCAGCGCGGCGCTACCCAGCAGCAGTGCAATTAGTGTATTTTTCATAGCAAAGTATCCTTGTTTGAATTGGGCTAGAGGCTGATTTGGCATCAGGTTGACTGATGCGCTTGGCTGGCGGGTTGCAGCGCCGGGCCAACCCATTGGTCGAGCATGGCACGCAACATCGCGGGCTGGATGGGCTTGCTCAGGTAATCGTCCATGCCAGCGGCCAGGCAGCGTTCGCGGTCACCTTGCATGGCATTGGCGGTCAAAGCGATGATGGGCATGTGCGGCTGGTTGCTTGGCTGGGCGCTGCGGATGGCGGCGGCGGCTTCAAAGCCATCCATCACCGGCATTTGGCAATCCATCAGCACCGCTGCGTACACCGGGCCCGCGCCCGCCATGGCGCGGGACACGGCTTGCACCGCGAGCTGCCCGTTGTCCACCAGGTCCAGGGTGTAGCCCAGCTTGGTGATCAGCAGTTGGGCCAAACGCTGGTTGACCAGGTTGTCTTCTGCCAACAGAAGGTGCCGCGGCGTTGGCGGCGGCGGTGTCTGGCGGCTGGCCTGTGGGTTCAGCGCGTCGTTGGGCGCCGATATTTGGGAGTCAAGAAACAGCTGTGGCTCGTCATGGGGGTCGGGGTCTGCGGGCAGCAGCGGCAGGGTGAACCAGAAGTTGGCCCCTTGGCCAAGTTCGCTGTGCACGCCAATCTGGCCACCCATCAATTCCACCAAACGCTTGCAGATGGCCAGCCCCAGGCCGGTGCCGCCGTACTTGCGCGTGGTGGAGCTGTCGGCCTGGGTGAATGACTGGAACAAGCGGGCCTGGGTGGCGCTGGAGATGCCGATGCCGGTGTCGGTGATGTCCAGGCGCAACAGTTTGCCGTGGCTGGTGCTCACCGGGCGTGCGCTCAGGGTGACGCTGCCGTCATCGGTGAATTTGATGGCGTTGCCCACCAGATTGAGCAGCACTTGGCGCAGCCGCGTCGGGTCGCCCTGCAGCAGCCGTGGCAGGCTCGGGTCGATCTGGCAGCTCAGCGCCAGCGACTTTTCGCGGGCTTTGGAACCCAACATGTCGACCGAGCCGCGCAGCAACTGGCTCAGATCAAAACGGGTGAACTCGATGTCGAGCTTGCCTGCCTCGATTTTGGAGAAATCCAGGATGTCATTGATGATCTCCATGAGCGCCTGGGCCGAGTCGCGCAGCAGGCTGGTGAACTCGCGCTGCTCGGCATCCAGCCGGGTGTCCAGCAGCAAATCGGTCATGCCGACGATGCCGTTCATCGGGGTGCGGATCTCGTGGCTCATGGTGGACAGGAATTCACTTTTGAGCCGGGAGTTCTCCAGCGCCTGGTCACGCGCATCACGCAGTGCGGCCTCGGCCTGTTTGCGCAGCCCGATGTCGGTCAGCACACCGATGAAATGGCTGACCTGCGCTTGCTCGTTGTGCACCGGTGACAGGTGTAACTCACCCACATAACTGGTGCCGTCCTGGCGTTGGTAGTTCACCTCCTGGGTCAGGCTCAGGCCCTGGTTGATGGCTTGGCGGATGGGTTCGAGCTCGGCCTCTGTGGTGTCCGGGCTGCGCAGAAAACTCAGGCGCCTGCCCACACATTGCTGCGCTGAATACCCGGTGATATGGCAAAAGCCCGCGTTCACATACAGGATCAGCGGGCCATCGGGGTGCGGTGCGGCGTCCATGATGTGGATGCCCTGGCTGGTCTCGCCGATGGCTGATTCGATGAGTTTGAGCTGGGTGCGGGTGCGGACTTCTTCTGAGATGTCGCGTTTGATGGCCACAAAATGGGTGATCTGACTGTTGTCGGTGATGGGTGTCACCGTCATCTGCTCGGGGTACAACTCGCCGTTTTTGCGCCGGTTGCTCAACTCGCCTTCCCAGGGTTTGCCGCTCAGCAGGGTTTGCCACATGGCGTTGTAAAACGCCTCATCATGTGCGCCGGAGCGCAGAATTCGGGTCGGCTGGCCAATGGCCTCGGCCGCGCTGTAGCCGGTGACCTGGGTGAAGGCCGGGTTGACGTAATCGATCACGCCGTCACGGTTGGTGATCACGATGGCGTTGGCCGCGGCGTCCAGCGCGGCCTGTTGCAAGCGCAGGCGCGAGCGCGCTGACAGCCGCTCGGTGATGTCCTGGAACGACAGCAGCGAGCCCGCCAACTGGCCCTTGAGTTTGAGCGGGCTGGCGCCAAACGACACCGCAATGGTGTGGCCGTCACGGTGCAGCACATGGTCTTCGCCATGCTGCGTTTGACCCTGTTTTTGCGATTTGCACAGCGCACATTCGGCGGCTGGGGCGGGCTTGCCATCGGGTCGTTTGGGGTGAATCGCCGTGTGCGCGTTTTGCCCCACCAGCTTGGCGCCAGACCAGCCCAGGATGCGCATCGCCGCAGCGTTCACATAGGTGATGGTGCCGTCCAGGTCGGTGGTGTAGACACCATCCGCCAGAGTGTCCAGGATGGTTGCGTTTTGCTCGCGCTGGTCGTCGGTGTCGTCCCGGGCGCGTTGGATATCTTGCAAGGCACGGGCCAGGCGCCGCATGAACAGCAGCACCAGCGCACTGCCCAGCACCACCACCAACGCGATCAGCACGGTTTCCATCTGCCGCAGGTGGCTGCTTTGTTGGGCCAGATCGGCCTGCATGGCACGCAGGCGCTGCTCACTCTCCAGAAACAGGCGGTCGGCGTCGGCGTTGATGCGCTCAAACTGCGGGGAGATCTGCCTGAGTTCGGCGGCCAGCGCTTTCTCGGTGCCCAGGAACACCGCAGCGCGGCCCGCATCCATGGCCTGCCAGCGCATGGTCAGCAGTTGCAGCAGGGCGTCGGTGCGCTCGCGGATGCGGTCGATCTGTGGCCCCAGATTGGTCAGCCCCGCGACAAGGAGCGGCGGGCTTGTCTGAGGGAAGTAGACAATTTCGCGCGAGGTGTCGTCCGGCTCCTCGTCCGCCAACCGGCGTGTGGTGCCGCCGTTTTGCAGCACATCCAGGTCATGCTGCAACTCGCTCAGATGCTCGTTGATGTGGTTGAGGATCTGTGCCACACCGGCCTCATCTGGCGTGACGGCCAGGCGATAAAAGTCTTTTTCGATCTCGCGGCTGCTGCGCACGATCTCTTCGCTCACATAGAGGCGGGCCCGCTCGTTGTCACCGCGCTGCTTGATCTGCGTCTCCAGATGGTCAAAATAAACCCGCAGGCCAAACACCAGGCCTAAGCACAGCAGGGTGCTGCCCACCAGCCAGCGTGTCGCGTTATTGATCGGAAATGTTGTTCTGGCCTTGGGCGACTGGCGCTCGGTTCTGGAAGCCACTGACGTTGAGAACAGCTTGGTCATGGTCAGAGTCCGCCAGGGTCGGGGTGAGCCGCTTGGGTTTCAAGACATGCCGCAGGCAAGGCCGCCGTACCAAGGGGCAGGCAACACCACAGACCGGCAGTAGACAAGCGCTTTTGAAACATGGGGTTGACCCGAAGCCGCATCAGCTTGGATATTAGACCAAGCCCCACCAACCCAGCAACGCGCCCGTGCCCAGCAGCCACAGCAGATGCACCTTCGTGCGCCAGACGATGAGCGCACAGGCAGCCGACAGCAGCCACAGTGGCCAGTGCGCCAAGGATGTGCCCGGGCTGAGCGTCAGGATGGTGCTGGTGGCCAGCAGCAAGCCCACCACCACTGGGGCCATGCCTTGTTTGAAGGCACGCACCGCGCGCAATTCACGGTTGCGATGCGCCCAGCGCGAGGCCACCAGTGTCAACGTGGTGCTGGGCAACAACACGCCAACCATGGCCAGCGTCATGCCTGCCAAGCCATAGGCCCAGGCCAGCTGGCTGCCTGTTGCCGCACCACTGGCGTTGAGCCCCACATGCCAGCCAAGCAGTGCCACAAACAGCACATTGGGGCCTGGCGCAGCCTGTGCCAGCGCCACTGAGGCGTTGAACTGGCTGTCGAGCAACCAGTGCTGGTCTTGCACCAGCATGCGGTGCATATCGGGCAGGGTGCTGACCGCACCGCCAATGGCCAGCAGCGAGAGCGACAAAAAATGCATCAGCAGCGACACCCAGTCGGCTGCGCTCAGGGTGATGCTCATGGTTTGTCCTTCGCTGATGGCGGATTGGCGCCCGAGTCCGGGTCAAGTTCGGCTTGCGCCGGTTGTGGTTCATCGCGCAGACGGTAAGCCCACAAAGCGCCCAGGCCACCAAGCACCAGCAGCACCCAGGCCAGGCGCACATGCAGGATTGCAATTGCTATAAAAGTAAGAGCTATCATGGCAATTTTTAAAAGGGCTGGAAGCCTATTTGTCTTCAAAGCTGGCAGCAGCTTCAAGCCGGTGGCCGCAATCATCCCGGCGGCCACCACACTCATGCCTCGCAGCGCGCCCTGCACCTGCGGCTGGTCTGCGACACCGGCAAACAGCACCGCCAGCGCCAGCACAATCAGCACCGGAAACGTCAGCAGGCCAGCCAGCGCCGCCAGCCCGCCGCGCCAGCCAAAATAACGGTCCCCCAGCATCAGCGACAGATTGACCACGTTGGCACCGGGCAGCACCTGTGCCACGGCCCATTGTTCGATGAACTCTTCGCGGCTGAGCCAGCGCCGCTTTTCCACCAGCTCACGCTGCACCACCGTCAGCACCCCGCCAAAACCTTGCAGCGACAGCCAGGTGAAGGCCCAGAACAGCTGGTTCAAAGACAAGGGGCGTGAGCGGCCCAGCTGGGCCAGATTGCCGTCTTGCATGTCGGAGTAATTGGTCATGCCTCTCATGCTGGGGTTCCTTGTTGGGGGCTGGGGGCGAGCTGTTGGCAGGTCCAATCAATCACGCGCGGGTTGCGGCACATCTCCAGATGCCCGATGCCGTGGAATTCGGTCACTGCAACGCCTGGCAGAACCTGTTCGCGTTGCGGAAAACAGATGTTGTCGTTGAGGTTGAGTGCAATGTGCATCAACGCATGTTGCGCGGCGCCTTCGCTGGCCTGCAGCGCCTGTATCCAGCCGCTGTGCCAGTGCATTTGCACGCCGTTGGCGGTGGCCACCGGCTGTGGGATGCGGGTGCCTTGGTGCGGGGTGCCCAGTGTGAGGATGCGCGCTACCCGGCCAAGCTGGGTTGTGTTCTGGGTGCGCAGCCAGGCCCGAATCGCCAGCCCGCCCATGCTGTGGCCAACCAGCGCCACCTGTGGCGCACCCGTTTGGGCTTGCAGGCGCGTGCGTGCAGCCTCAATCACCAACGCATAGTCGTCAATTGAGCCAAACAATGGCTCCAGATCCACCGCCAGCACCGGGTGCCCCGCCTGGCGCAAGGCCAAAGCCATGTCGTCCCACACGCGGTGATTGCACAGGTAGCCGTGGACCAAAATCACCGGCACCGCGTCGGTGGCTGCCTTCGTGTGCGTGCTGGCCAGCGGCATTTGCACACCGTTTGGACGGCGTGGCCAGGGTTGGCGCAGCATAAAAGTCAGCACCGCTGAGCGGTACTCGGCCCACAACTGGCGCCACCAGAGCGCCCCGGCATGTCCGCTGCGCGACTGGATCAGCGAGCTCAGAATCACCAAAAACTGTAGCACCAAAGGCAGTGCCAATGCGGACAAAGGCACCCAAAGCAGTGATAAAACACCAACGCCATGCTGGGAAGACTTCATCGCCAGCCAGCTGCCCAGCAGGGCGCCGCATAGCAGTTGAAATGAGTAGAGCGCGCGCAAGAGAAGGGCAAGCATGGTCAAAAAGTAGATGAAGGTGCTTTGGGCCACAATTGTCCGTGATGGCGGCCTTGCGCCATGTCGACTTCTTGTTTGCCCCTGAATCACCCCATGCCTCAACTCATCAGTCTCCAAACCGGTCGCACTCGGCGCGTTGTGATCCATGGCCGTGCGGTGTTGACGGCGATTCACAAGCAGGCCGTCGCCGGCCCACTCGCTGTGCTACCGCTGGGTTTGCTCGGAGACGAGCAGGCTGATTTGACCGTGCACGGCGGGCTGGATAAGGCGGTTTACGCCTACCCGTCGGAGCATTACCCGCTGTGGCAAGCAGCACGCCAAGCGGCGGGCCTGAGTGATATTGACGACAGTCTGCCATGGGGCAGCATGGGGGAGAATTTGACGATGTCAGGCCTGCTGGAGTCTGAGGTCTGGGTGGGCGATGTGCTGCGTTTTGCCCAATGCGCGCTGCGCGTGACCCAGCCGCGTGAGCCCTGTTACAAGTTCAATGCCGCCATGGGATTCAACACAGCGGCCAAAACCATGACCCAGCAGGGCTGCTGTGGTTTTTACCTGGCGGTGCAAGAGCCTGGCAGTGTGCAGGCAGGTGCGCACTTTGAATTGATCCCCGGCCCACGCCAGATCAGTGTGCCGGAGATTTTTCGGCGCAGGATGCACAAATCCCAGCGCATGGCATAAGTGCTGGCAAGCGCGGGCTAGCGCGCCTATCACCGGTGATCGCCACCGATGCCTGCGCCTCTCAGCAAACGCTCAAGAAGGGGTTTTCTTGGATGCCGGGAACGGCACAACCAGCACCGCAAAAAATGCCATCAGGTCCAGCAAGTGCCAGATATTGGGCAAATGGTGCGCGGCAACATAGGCGCCCACCAGGCTGAGAAGAATGGTTGCCACGAAAAACCGAGTGACGAGCAAGTTATCTTTTCCCATTTTGTTTCCTTGTTGTGTGAATAAAGACGGCCAAACTTCAGCCTGAATGGGTGACGCCACTGATGGATGCTGTGTGAATGACGCCACGCCTTGTTTGCATCAGTTCGATCAGCGGCCACAGGGCCAATGGCTGAAGCCTCAGTTTACCCGCCGCACCAGAAGAATCGGCGCCAAGAAGGCTCCGGTGTCCGCCGATTTTTGGGCAGTCGCCTGGTTTATTGACGCAACAAACGCAGTCCGTTGCCCACCACCAGCAGGCTGGTGCCCACATCGGCAAACACCGCCATCCACATGCTGCCGTTGCCGCTCAAAGTCAGCACCAGAAACACCGCCTTGATGCCCAGCGCCAGCACAATGTTCTGCACCAGCAGGCTGTGGGTGGCGCGAGACAGGCGCACAAAACGTGGCAGCTTGCGCAGGTCGTCGTCCATCAGCGCCACGTCGGCGGTCTCGATCGCGGTGCCGGTGCCTGCCGCACCCATGGCAAAACCGATGTCGGCGCGTGCCAGCGCCGGGGCGTCGTTGATGCCATCGCCCACCATGCCGACTGCGCCGCCTTGGCCAATCAGCGCCTCGATGGCCTGGAGTTTGTCTTCGGGCAGCAGGTCGCCGCGTGCCTCGTCGATGCCAGCCTGCGCCGCAATGGCGCGAGCGGTGTGGGCGTTGTCGCCGGTCAGCATCAGGGTTTGGATGCCCAGGGCGTGTAACTCGGCAATCGCCTCGCGGCTGCTGTCTTTGAGGGTGTCGGCCACCGCAAACAGGCCGTGCACTTGCTGGTCATCGGTGAGCAGGATGACGGTTTTGCCTTGCTCTTCCAGGGCCGACAGCCGGGCCTCCAGCGCGTCAGAGCAGCGCCCCTGTTCGTGGATCAGGCGGTGGTTGCCCAGGTGGTACAGCTTGCTGTCGATGACACCCTGGGTGCCGCGCCCCGGCAGGGCTGCGAAGTGGCTGACCTCGCGCAGGGCCACACCGTCACGCTGCGCCGCCTGCAACAAGGCGCGTGACACCGGGTGGTCGGAGCGTTGGGCCAGGCTGGCGGCCAGGCTGCGCACCTGGGCTTCGTCGTAACCGTTGAGCACCACAAAGTCGGTTTGTACCGGTTTGCCATGGGTCAGGGTGCCGGTTTTGTCGAGCGCCAGCCAGGTCAGTTTGCGGCCCTGTTCCAGGTACACCCCGCCTTTGACCAGGATGCCCTTGCGTGCCGCTGCCGCCAAGCCACTGACGATGGTCACCGGGGTCGAGATCACCAACGCACAGGGGCAGGCGATCACCAGCAACACCAGCGCTTTGTAGATCCAGTCCAACCAGGCGCCGCCGGTGAGCAAAGGCGGCACGATGGCCACCAGCAGCGCCAACACAAACACCACCGGGGTGTAGATGCGGGCAAACTGGTCAACAAAACGCTGGGTTGGCGCCCGGGCGCCTTGGGCGGCTTCCACCGCATGGATGATGCGTGCCAAGGTGCTGCCACCGGCAGCCGCTGTCACGCTGTAATCAAACGAGCCGGCGGTGTTGATGGTGCCGGCAAATACCTCATCGCCCACAGTTTTGTCCACTGGCAGGCTCTCGCCGGTGATGGGTGCCTGGTTGATGCTGGAGCGCCCGTTGGTGATGCGACCGTCCAGTGCGATGCGTGCGCCGGGTTGGATGCGCACCTGCGCGCCCACAGGCACCGACTTGGCAGCAACTTCCAACCAGTTGCCGTCTGGCTGCAACACGGTGGCGCGCTCAGGTGTGAGCTGCATCAGGCCACGGATGGCGTTGCGCGCCCGGTCCAGCGACTTGGCTTCGATCAGCTCGGCCACGGTGAACAGCAGCATCACCATCGCGGCCTCGGGCCACTGGCCAATCAGCAGGGCGCCGGTGACGGCGATGCTCATCAGCGCGTTGATGTTGAGGTTGCCATTGCGCACCGCTATCCAGCCTTTTTTATAAGTGGTGAGGCCACTGGCCAGCACCGCCACCACGGCCAGTGTTGCCACCAGCCCAATGGGCGCGCCTGCCCAATGCAGGGCTTCGGAGCCGAGGGCGGCTACACCGCCCAGCGCCAGTGGCCACCAGGGTTTGCTCGGCTCTGGTGCCGGTTCCTCGTCGGCTGTTGCGGCATTGGCCAGCTCGGGTGTGAAGCCCAGGGAGCGCACCGCCGCCAGAATCGGCTCGATGGCCGTGGGTGCATGGGTGACGGTCAAGACACGCTGCATCAGGTTGAACTCCAACTGCGTTACCCCAGCCATGCCCCCGAGTTTTTTCCGCAAGAGGGTTTCTTCGGTGGGGCAGTCCATCTGCATGATGCGAATCGGCGTCTGCACCAGGTCACCACTTGCCAGCGTTTGGCTGGCAGCCACCGGAGTCAACGTGGCTGCGTTGGTGTGGTTACCCCCGCAGCAACCGGTGCCGCAGCCATGGGTATGCCCATTGGTGTCACCATGCGCATGGTCATGGTGTTCATGCGCGTGGTTGTGACCATGTTCGTGATCGTGTGAATCAGGCTTGTCCAGAGTCTGCATACAGGCTTTCAAGAGTGTTGTCCTGTATTAGGCAAGCTGAAGTTACTATAGAGTCAAGTGATTCTTTGGAGTGCCCATTTTGAAAATAGGTGAATTGGCGCAAGTGGCGCAATGCACGGTGGAGACCGTGCGGTATTACGAGAAAGAAGGGCTGTTGCCCGAGCCAGGCCGCACCTCGGGCAATTTCCGGGTCTACGGGCCGGAGCATCTGGAGCGCCTGCGCTTTATCCGCAACTGCCGTGCCTTGAGCATGAGCCACGAGGAAATCCACGCTTTGTTGAAGCTGGTGGATCACCCGGCGCAAGACTGCGGCGCGGTCAACGCGGTGTTTGATGAGCACATGGCCCATGTGGACGAGCGCATCCGTGAACTCTGCCAGCTCAAACAACAACTCACCGATTTGCGCCAGCGCTGCCAGTCGGAGCAGGCGGTGGCGAGTTGCGGCATCCTGCACGGTTTGGCAGCGATGGAAGCCGAGCCAAAATCAGAGCGGCACACCCATTTGGGATAAGGCCTGCAGCCGGTTTCAACAGATGGTTGAACCCTCCGCTGGTCAAGTCCGTTTTACCCGTCGGTCACCCATCAACAGGAGCATTTGTGGCAATTTTGTGGTCTGAATCCCTCACCGCCGTGGACTGGCAGGAACTGGAAACCCTGTACCGGGTGGCGCCGCTGGGCAATAAAAACGCCAGAGACCTGGAAACCGCCTTCAGCAACAGCCGCTACCACTGCTTCGCGCGTGAAGACGGAAAGCTGGTGGCGGCAGGCCGGGCGCTGGCGGACGGTGTGGACGCCAGTTATATCTGCGATGTGGTGGTGAACCCCTCATACCAGGGCCAGGGTCTTGGCAAAGAAGTGGTTCAGCGCCTGATGGCGCTCTCCGCTGGGCACAAAAAAATCCTGTTGTATGCGGTCCCGGGCAAAGAGGGTTTTTACAAGAAGTTCGGTTTTCTGCGCATGCGCACTGCCATGGCCGTGTTTGAGAACCCGGCGCAGGCCATCGAGCGCGGGCACGTTTTCCCGGACTGACGGTTTGCCATGCCCTTGCCCACCAGCCAACAAGAACTCCTGAGCCGTTTTGACACGGCGTACAACAAACTGCGCGATGAAATCAGCCGCGTGCCCGATGAACTGAGCCGCGCGCCGCAACTCGAAGGCGGGCTTTGCCTGTGTGAGCTGATGGCCTACCAAATTGGCTGGGGTCGGTTGTTGTTGCAGTGGGAGGCGCTGGAGCAGGCGGGCCAGCCGGTCGAGATGCCCGCGCCCGGTTTTAAATGGAACCAGTTGGGTGCTTTGGCCCAGTCCTTTTACCTGCGCTCGCGGGACGATTCTGCGGCGCAGTTGTTGGCGCAATTCGATGCCTTGGCGTCTGATTTGCGGATATTCATGGCATCCAGCAGCGAGCAGTTGTTATTCGGTGTCGGGCAACGCCATTGGGCGGGTGCCAAGTGGCCGCTGGTGAAGTGGCTTCAGGTCAACACCATGGCGCCGTATGACAGCGCCCGCGCCAAGCTCAGAAAATGGCAGAAAGCACGACCAGCAGCCCCCGCCCAAGTGGCCTGAAGCCGCCCCAGACCCTCTTGCCGTGGGTGGCCTGCGCCCCGGTGGACCCTGCAACGCAAGGGCTGCGCTTGGATTGGTGCAAGTGGCCCAGTGGATTGGCAGTGGTTTGCGGAATTGGCACCTTCGGGTGCATTTGAATTGCCGACACTAAGGGCAACATCTGGGCTGCTGTCTCAACCCGAGACCAGCCAGAAACTTTTGTTGCAAGGACCCCCCATGACTGCCACCCGCTTTGCCTATGCGGCCCAGACCAATCGTTTTCTCGCAGCGCCTGAGCTCTTGGCCCAGCCCTTTGCGATTGTGGGTGTGCCGTTTGACGGCGCGGTCACGAACCGGCCTGGCGCCCGTTTTGGGCCGCAGGCCATTCGCAGCGCCAGCCTGATGTTGTGTGACGGTATCCACCCATATTTCAATGTGACGCCGCTCGGGTTTTTGGGTGATGGCTACGACATGGCCTTGCCCAATGCTTCGCCACTGGTTGAGGTGCGCCAGCAGATCCAGGCGCAGGCGGCTGAGTTGCTGGCAAAGCACCACTGCGTGTTCTTGGGTGGCGACCATTCGGTCACGCTGGCGCTGCTTCGCGCTGTCCGCGCCCAGTTTGGCGAAGTGGCGCTGGTGCATTTTGATGCCCACTGCGACACCTGGGTCGACCATTTTGGCGAGCCATCGGGCCATGGCACCTGGACGTATGAGGCCATCCAAGAGGGCTTGGTCAGCCCACAACACACGGTGCAGATGGGCCTGCGCTCCAGCGGTGAACGTGCAGCGCGTGAGTATGTGCAAGACCAAGGCGGGCTGATTTTTGACGCGCGCAGCCTGCGCGGCCGTGATGGCGCTGGGCTTGCGCCGGTGGTGGCGCAGATCCGCGAGCGCATTGGGGATCGGCCGTGTTACCTGAGCTTGGACATCGACTGTCTTGACCCGGCGTTTGCGCCCGGCACCGGCACGCCGGAGCCCGGTGGTATGACCAGCTCCCAGGTACTCACGTTGCTCGAAGAGCTCAGCACGCTCAACATGGTGGGCATGGATTGTGTCGAGGTGGCCCCGGCCTACGACCATGCCGAACTCACCAGCACCGCAGCGGCCAGTTTTGTCTGGACCTACCTGTGTGGCCAGATCGCCAAACGTACTGGCGCGAACATCGCGTAGCGACTGCTCTCACCCTCGCCCGAACCGGGAGAGGGCCGGGGTGAGGGGAGCCGGTATGTGCCAAACGTGTTTGATCGAAGGAATGAATGATGCTGCTCAACTCGGATACCCAACTCAACCAGAACAGTTATTACGAAGCCAGCGTCCAGCGGTCCGCTGCGTTGCCCGCGCTCAGCGAGAGTCTGTCGGTGGATGTGCTGGTGGTGGGCGCCGGTTTTGCCGGGCTGTCGGCTGCCATCGAGTTTGCTCGCCGCGGTTATTCGGTGGTGGTGCTGGAGGCTGACCGCATCTGCAGCGGAGCCTCCGGGCGCAACGGCGGCCAGGTGATTGTGGGTTACGCCAGCGGGCAGGCGGTGTTCGAGCAGCAACTCGGCACCGATCTGGCGCGCCAGGCCTGGGACATGTCGCTCGATGCGGTGCGGCTGGTGGACGAGCGGGTGCGTGACTTTGGCATCGACTGTGATTTGGTCAAAGGTTATTTGCATGTGGCGGACTGCCCGCGCAAGGCGCGCGCGCTTGAAGCGGACGCCGCCGCCATGGCCAAAGACTATGGCTTTGCCAGCGACGTGGCCACTGGCGCCGATGTGCAGCGTTTCATCCAGAGCCCGCGTTACGCGGCCTGCGCGTTTGAGTCGGTATCGGGCCATTTACACCCGCTCAAATACGGTCTGGGTCTGGCACAAGCCGCCCAAAGCCTGGGGGTAAGGATGTTTGAACACAGCGCGGTGGTGCGCCTGCAGCGCGGCAAAACACTGACCGCCCACACGGCCCAAGGCAGTATCACCGCGCGTTTTGGTGTGTTGGCGGGCAACTACGCCTTGCCCGAGCTGGGCCCCCAGGTGGCGCCGGAACTGGCAGCACGCATCATGCCGGTGGGCACCTACATCATTGGCACGGCGCCGCTGGGCGCCAAGCTGTGCCGCCAGCTGATCCCAAGTGACGCGGCGGTGTGTGACAACAATTTCATCCTGGACTACTACCGCTTCAGCGCCGACCACCGCATGTTGTTTGGCGGGCGGGTCAGCTACACCACGCGCACACCAGCCAATCTCAAGGAAACGATGACCCAGCGCCTGGGGCAGATTTTTCCGCAGCTTAAAACCGCGCCGATCGAGTATGTCTGGGGCGGCTTTGTGGACATCAGCATGAACCGCGCGCCCGACTTTGGCCGCCTCGGTGACAACCTGTATTACCTGCAGGGTTTCAGCGGCCACGGTGTGGCGCTGACCGGGTTGGCCGGGCAGTTGGTGGCGCAGACCGTGGCCGGGCAGGCTGAGTCCTTTGATGTGTTCACCAAGCTGCGCCACCTGCCGTTTCCGGGTGGCCCGCTGCTGCGCACCCCCAGCCTGGTGCTGGGCACGCTGTACCACCGCCTGCGCGACGCTTTTTGATGTTTTTGTGCTCTGGCCCTTATGTCGTAAGGGCTGATAGCTATTAAAAATAAAGTGGTGATACAGGCAGCGCAGGCACTCAGGCTGCAGCCCGGTGGGCCAGAGCCTGCTGCACCACCTGCGCCAGCACTGGCCCAAACCGTTGGATCTGCGCCAGCGGTGCGTAGCCATAACCAATCACCAGTCCCCGCAGGTCGCGCCGTTTGAGGCAGTAGGCCGACAGGGGCCGCACCACCAGTCCGAGCTTGCCAATCTGCTTGGCCAGCGCCTGGTCATCGAGGTCGTCGGGCAGGCGCACACACAGGTGCAAGCCCTGTTCGGCGCCGGTGATGCGCGCGTGCGGGCCCAGGCAGGGTTGCAGGGCGTCGAGCAGGCAGTGGCGGCGCTGGGCATAACTCTGGCGGGCCTTGCGCAGGCAGGCCGCAAAGTGGCCCATGTCGATGAACTCGGCCAGAGCCGCCTGCACCGGCATCTGGCCCGGGCGGTTCAGGTCGTAGTGGGCGGCCTTGAAAGCCGCCGCCAGGCCCTTGGGCACCACCACATACGCCAGCTTGAGGCCCGGGTACAGCACCTTGGAAAACGAGCCCAGGTACAGCACCCGGCCCTGGGTGTCGAGCCCGGCCAGCGAGGCAATCGGTGGCCCGCTGAAACGGAACTCGCTGTCGTAGTCGTCCTCCAGCACCCAGGCCTGGTGCTGCTTGGCCAGCGACAGAATCTGGTGGCGCCGCTCCAGCGACATCACCGCACCGGTCGGGTACTGGTGTGAGGGGGTCACGTAAATCAGTTTCGGGGTCGCGTGGCGGTCGCTGGACTGCGGTGCAATGCCTTGTTCGTCGACCGGCACCGGGTGAATTTTCAAACCGGTGGCCATGAAGGCCTTGCCCGCGCCCCAGTAGGCCGGGTCTTCGAGCCAGACGGTGTCGCCATGGTCGGCCAGCAGTTGCGCACACAGCTCAAGCGACTCCTGGGTACCGCTGGTGATGATGACCTGGTCCAGATCCAGCGCCACGCTGCGAAAGAGGTGCAGGTAGTCGGCCACCGCACGGCGCAGCGGCGCGTAACCACCGCTGCTGCTGTAGTCCAGCATGTCGGGGTAGGTCATGCGCCAGTGTTTGTTCTGCAGGCGCTGCCACAGCGCCACCGGGAAGGCACTGAAATCGGCAATGCCCGGGGTGAAGGGCTGGATTTCGAGTTCGCTGGCACAAAAGTGTTTGCCCAGCGCCTGGCCCCGGTGTGACAGCTGTTGTGCCGGGTGGCTGGTCTGGCGCAGGGGCCGACGCTGGCGCTGTGGCACCTGGGCGCTGACAAAGGTGCCACTGCCCACGCGGCTGACCAGGTAACCCTCGACCGTGAGCTGGTTCAGGGCCGCCACCACGGTGTTGCGCGACAGGCCCAGGTCCTGCACCAGATCGCGGCTGGAGGGCAGGCGTTCCTCCGGGCTGAGCTTGTTCTCCAGGATGGCGCGGCGCAGCGCCTCGTACAACTGGCGGTGTAAGGGCAGCCGGTCTTGCGGGTTCAGGCGGCTGAGTTCACTCAGCAGGAATTCGGACAACATCAGGCGTTGGTGGGGCAAAGCCCGGTTACAGTGGGTTCAGGGTCGCGCTCGGGGCAGCGATGCCCACTTTAACAAGTGGCACCTTTGATTTGAATCAAATGGCCCTGATTTTGAGCCAATTCAGCCCCCACAATGTGCCAGCAGACTGTGTTCAACCGAGTACAGCCTGATTCAGGAGAGTTCCATGACTGACAAAAAATCGATGAATTTCAATGATTTGGAGCAATGGCTCAACGAGCGGCGCGTCACCGAGGTGGAATGCCTGGTGCCCGACTTGACCGGTGTGGCGCGTGGCAAGATCCTGCCGCGTGGCAAGTTCACCGAAGACCGTGGCATGCGCCTGCCGCAGTCGGTGGTGGCGATGGGGGTGACCGGGGAGTTTCCCGAGAGTGGCCCGTATTACGACGTGATTGACCCGACCGACCGTGACATGCAGCTGCGCCCCGACCCGAGCACCGTGCGCATCGTGCCCTGGTCCACCGACCCGACCGCGCAGGTGATCCACGACTGTTTTGACAACCACGGCAACCTGGTGCCGTTTGCGCCACGCAGTGTGTTGCGCCGGGTCTGTGACCTGTTTGCCGCAGAAGGTCTGCAGCCGATCGTGGCGCCCGAACTCGAGTTTTACCTGACCGCGCGCAACACCGACCCCAACACCTTGCTGCGCCCGCCGATTGGCCGCAGCGGTCGCGCCGAGACCTCGCGCCAGGCCTACAGCATCGATGCCGTCAACGAGTTCGACCCGCTGTTTGAAGAAATCTACGACTACTCCGACAAGATGGAGCTCAATGTGGACACCTTGATCCACGAAATTGGCGCGGGCCAGATGGAGATCAACTTCTTCCACGCCGAGCCCCTGGGCCTGGCCGACGAGGTGTTTTTGTTCAAACGCACGGTGCGTGAATCGGCCCTGCGCCACGACATGTACGCCACCTTCATGGCCAAACCGATTGCTGGTGAACCCGGCAGCGCGATGCATGTGCACCAGAGCATTTTGAACAAGGTCACTGGCAAAAACATTTTCAGCAATCCGGACGGCACACCGTCGGAGGCCTTCATGCACTACATCGGCGGGCTGCAACGCTACATCCCGGCGGCCATGGTGCTGGTGGCGCCTTATGTCAACAGCTACCGCCGCCTGTCGCGCAACACCGCCGCGCCGATCAACATCGAGTGGGGTTATGACAACCGCACCGTGGGTATCCGCTCGCCGATCTCGTCACCCGGCGCGCGTCGGGTCGAAAACCGGGTGATTGGCGCCGACGCCAACCCCTATGTGGCGCTGGCGATGACCCTGGCCTGCGGCTACCTGGGGCTGAAAAACAAGATCAAGCCCAAGTCCGAGATGAGGGGGGATGCCTACCTGGCTCCGTACTCGTTGCCGCGCAGTCTGGGCGAGGCGCTGGATTGGCTGCGGCGCGAATCCGACCTGCATGATGTGCTGGGCAAGGAGTTCATCACCGTCTACTCCGAGATCAAGGAGCTGGAGTTTGAGGAGTTCATGAAAGTGATCTCTCCCTGGGAACGTGAGCATTTGCTATTGCATGTATAGCGGCTAGGCTGTGTTTTATAAGGGCTATAGGTAATTTTTATTTAAGGATGTGAGCCATGAATGCAATCAACACTTCTGAACAGCTGAGCACCAAAGAGATTCAGTCACTCGACAGCGCCCATTTCATCCACCCATTCACCGACCATGGCGACCTGGCCACCCGCGGCGCGCGGGTGATCACGCGCAGCGAAGGTGTTTACGTGTGGGACTCTGAGGGTGAAAAACTGTTTGACGCGATGAGTGGCTTGTGGTGCGTCAACGCCGGTTATGGCCGCAAGGCCTTGGCCGAGGCCGCTTATGAGCAGATGATGACGCTGCCGTTTTACAACAGCTTTTTCCAGACCACCAATGTGCCTGCGGTCAAACTGGCCACCCGGCTGGCCGCGTTGGCACCAAAAGTGGGCGATCGCAGTTTTGAGCATGTGTTTTTCTCGAGCAGTGGCTCCGAGAGCAACGACTCCAACGTTCGCATGGTGCGCCGTTACTGGGATTTGCTCGATCAGCCGCAACGCAAGGTGATCATCAGCCGCCACAACGCCTACCACGGCAGCACCATGGCTGGCGCCTCGCTTGGCGGCATGAGTGGCATGCATGCGCAGGGCGACCTGCCGATTCCGAACATCACCCACATCGAGCAGCCATATTTCTTTGAGAATGGTTTGCCCGGTGAAACGGCAGAAGCCTTTGGCCTGCGCGCCGCTGGCTGGCTCGAAGAAAAAATCCTCAGCGTTGGCCCTGAGAAGGTGGCCGCCTTTATTGCCGAGCCGATCCAGGGCGCCGGTGGGGTGATCATTCCGCCCGCTACCTACTGGCCCGAAATCCAGCGCATTGTCGACAAATACGGCATCTTGCTGATCAGCGACGAGGTGATCTGCGCCTTTGGCCGACTGGGCCACTGGTTTGCCTACGAGCGTTTTGGTTACAAACCCGATCTGGTGACCTTTGCCAAGGCGGTGACCAGCGGCTACATCCCGCTCGGCGGTGTCATGGTGGGTGATCGTGTGGCCAAGGTGTTGATCGAAAAGGGCGGCGAGTTCAACCACGGCTACACCTACAGCGGCCACCCGGTGGCCTGCGCGGTGGCGCTGGCCAATCTGGACATCATGGAGCAAGAGCAACTGCCCCAGCGTGTGCGTGGCGAAGTGGGTGACTACTTTGCCAAGCGCTATGCGGAGCTCAACGATCACCCGCTGGTGGGTCAGGCGGAAACCTGTGGTTTTGTCGCGGGCTTGGTGCTGGTGAAAAACAAACAAACCAAGGCGCGTTTTCATGAAGACGACGCGGTGGGCATGGTTTGCCGTGGTCACTGCTTTAACAATGGGCTGATCATGCGTGCGGTGGGTGACCGAATGATCATTGCACCGCCGCTGACAATGACCCATGCAGATATTGACGAGTTGATTCGCCTGATCCGTCTGGCGCTCGACCTGACGCAACAGGATTTGCACCAAAAAGGGTTAATTTGATTGTTTTTGGTGCATCTGTGGCTGGTGTGGATTTTGCTAGCTATAAACTCACGCCTCCCTTAACTTCCTTCTTCTCCTTGGAGTGTTGTTCATGATGAAAAAGTACCTTGTGTCCTTCGCATTGTCGGCGCTGGTGTTGGCCGCTTGCGGCAAAAAAGAGGAGCCACCGGCACCCGTAGCGGCGCCCGCACCTGTGGCCAGTGCACCTGCTCCTGAGCCTGCTGAGGAAAAAGTACTTAACGTCTACAACTGGCCGGATTACATCCCCGAGGGCATGTTGGCCGCTTTTGAGAAAGAGACGGGCATCAAGGTCAACTACGACACCTTCGAAACCAATGAAGCCCTGCATGCCAAGCTGGTGGCCGGTAACACTGGCTACGACATCGTGGTGCCCGGTTCAACATTTGCCAAGCCACAAATCGAAGGCGGCATGTTTCAGCCGCTGGACAAGGCCAAGGTGACCAATCTGAAGAACCTGGACCCCGCTGTGATGGCTGTTCTGACCAAGGCTGACCCAGACAACAAACACTTGGTGCCATGGGCTTGGAGTTTCACCACGGTGGGCATCAACAAAACCAAGGTGGAAAAGGCTTTGGGCAAAACCCCCATGCCAGAAAACGCCTGGGATCTGGTGTTCAAGCCAGAGTACACCAGCAAGCTCAAGTCCTGCGGCATTGCGTACCTGGACTCGCCGACAGAAATCATTCCAGTTGCGCTGCATTACATCGGCAAGGATGCCTACTCCAATGACCCAGCTGACTACAAACTGGCGACCGACATGTTGGCCAAGGTGCGTAAAGACGTGCGCATGTTCAGCTCGACCATGATCGATGACGTTGCAGGTGGCAAGGCTTGCGTGGTGATTGGTTGGGCGGGGGATATCAACATCGCATCGGCTCGGGCCAAGGACAACAAGTCCAAAGACGTGATCGAAGCGTTGCTGCCGAGCACGGGTGCGCTGATGTTCGCTGACACCATGGCGGTGACCAAAGACGCCAAGCACCCGAATAACGCCATGGCCTTCATCAACTTCTTCCTGCGCCCTGAAAACGGCGCTGCCATGGCCAACGAAATGAACTACAACAGCGCTAATCTGGCTGCTAAAGAGCAGATCAAGCCTGAAATCGCCAACAATCCGTCCACTTTTGTTTCCGCTGATTACATGACCAAGATGATCCAGCCCAGCAGCTGGACCAACGAGGCCCGCGAAGCCATGGCGACGGCTTACAACAGCTTCAAAAAAGGCAAATAACACGTCATCCCTCTCCGGCTGAATAGGCTGTTTGTACTGTGTGGGTATAGGCAGCCTTTTTTTTGCCCAAATGTCAGGAAAACAAAGGTTCAAACATGGCAACTGGTGGGTCTAAAGACAATTACCTGGTGACGGAGAAACTGGTCAAACGCTTTGATGAGGCGTTGGCGGTTGATGAGGTCGATCTATCCATTGCGCGCGGTGAGATATTTGCCTTGCTGGGTAGCTCAGGTTGTGGCAAGTCCACATTGCTGCGCATGCTGGCGGGTTTTGAGAAGCCAACCTCTGGGCGCATTCTTTTGGGCGGAAAGGATGTCGCCAACCAAGCGCCTTATGAGCGGCCTTTCAACATGATGTTCCAGTCCTATGCCTTGTTTCCGCATCTGGATATTTGGGAGAACATTGCGTTTGGCCTGAAGCGCGAGGGCTTGGCCAAAGAGGATATCAAGCAGCGTGTGGGTGAGATGTTGGATTTGGTTCAGCTCACACCTTATGCCAAGCGCAAGCCCCATCAGTTGTCTGGTGGTCAGCAGCAACGCGTGGCGTTGGCCCGCAGTCTGGCCAAGAAGCCCAAGGTGCTGCTGCTGGACGAACCCTTGGGTGCGCTGGACAAAAAGCTGCGTGAACAAACACAGTTCGAGTTGGTCAACATCATTGAAAAAGTCGGCGTGACCTGTGTCATGGTGACGCATGATCAAGAAGAGGCGATGACCATGGCAGGTCGTATCGCGGTCATGAGCAAGGGGCGGGTGCTGCAAGTGGGGTCACCCGAAGAGGTTTACGAACACCCGGCCAACCGTTTTGTCGCCGATTTCATTGGCAATGTGAATATTTTTGAAGGGGTGCTGAGTGTCGACAAGCCAGACCGCTGCGCCGTTGACACCGCCATTGGCGAAATTCATGTCGGCCATGGTGTCAGTGGGGCATTGAATATGCCCGTGGCGATTGCCGTGCGGCCTGAAAAAATCGAAATCAGCAAAGAGCGGCCACCAGTCGACCACAACATCTTTGTCGGCAAGGTGAAAGAAATCGCTTATTTCGGCTCCTACAACACCTTCATTGTTCAGTCATCCGATGGCAAGCGACTCAAGATCACCGAGGCCAACACCTCGCGCCACGACTTGAGTGACATCACCTGGGAAGATGATGTGTTCTTCTGGTGGAACGACGCTGCCGGCGTGGTGCTGCGCGACTAGCTTGAGATGGCCATGATGAAGCTCAATATCCCGATACCTGGCCGACGTTTTGTGATCGGTGTGCCTTATGCCTGGCTGGTGGTGTTTTTCATGCTGCCGTTCCTGATCCTGTTCTACATCAGTTTTGTGGATATGGGCAACGACATCACGCCGTTCAAGCCCATTTGGAATCATGAAACAGGGCTGCTCAAGCTGAAGTACGAAAACTACATTTCCATTTTTCGTTCGGCAGATGGTGGGGCCGTGTTTCACACGATTTACATCGAGGCTTATCTGCGATCCATCTGGTACGCCTTGTGTACCGCTGTGCTGTGCTTGGTGATTGGTTACCCGTTTTCTTATTTCATTGCGCGTTCAGCGCCAAGTGTGCGTCCGGCTCTGCTGATGATGGTGATGCTGCCGTTTTGGACCTCGTTTTTGCTGCGCGTTTATGCGTGGAAGGGCATCTTGTCGGACCAGGGCGTCTTGAATCAAGTCCTGATGTGGTTGGGTTGGGTGAATGAGCCGGTTCAAATGCTCTACACCAATGTCTCGTTGTTGGTGGGGATGACCTATGTCTACCTGCCATTCATGGTGCTGCCGCTGTATGCCAATTTGGTCAAGATGGACTTTCGCCTGCTTGAAGCAGCCTACGATCTGGGTGCGTCGCCGTTCAAGGCTTTTTGGCTGGTGACGGTGCCCTTGTCCCGGTCGGGCATTGTGGCGGGCTTCATGCTGGTGTTCATTCCTTGCCTGGGTGAGTTTGTCATTCCGTCGCTGCTGGGTGGCCCGGAAAACATCATGATTGGCCGGGTGGTGTGGGACGAGATGTTCACCAGCAACAACTGGCCGCGAGCCTCTGCCTTGGCGGTGGTGATGATCGGGTTGATCGTGATCCCGCTGGCCATTTACTACCATTTCACCGGCGATGCCGCCGAACCCCGTCATTGAGGGCACGACATGAAACATTGGCTTCCCCGGTATTTTGGTAAGGCGTGGATGGCGGCAGTTTTTCTGTTTTTGTACCTGCCGCTGCTTTTCATGGTGGTGTTTTCGTTCAACAGCACGCGCCAAGATGCCAACTTCACCGGTTTTTCGCTGCGCTGGTATCAGGCGTTGACGCTTGACACCAAGATCGTGGAAGGTTTTTGGCTCTCGGTACAGATCGCCACCACTGCAGGGGTCGCCTCGGCGGTGATGGCCACGTTTGCCGCCTTTGTGCTGGTGCGCTATCGCCGTTTTCCTGGGCGCACGCTGTTTTCCGGCATGGTGAACGCGCCGCTGGTGATGCCCGAGGTGGTGATTGGTTTGTCCTTGCTGTTACTTATGGTGGGCATTCAAAACGCCTTTGGCTGGCCGCAGCGCGGCTTTTTGACGATTGTGCTGGGCCACACGCTGTTGGGCATGGCTTACGGCATGGTGGTGGTTCAATCGCGCTTGCTGGACATGAACCGCTCAATTGAAGAGGCCGCCATGGATTTGGGGGCCAGGCCGTTCCAGGTGTTTTTCCTGATCACCATGCCCAACATCCTGCAAGCGATTTTTGCGGCCTATCTGCTGGCCTTTACCCTGTCGTTTGACGATGTGGTGATTTCAGAGTTCTTGTCTGGCCCGGGGGTCAACACCTTGCCGCAGGTGATTTTTGGTTATGCCCGCCGGGGTATCAACCCAACGATCTATGCTGCCGCGACCTTGTTGATTGCCTCGGTGACTGTGGTGGTGGTCGGTTACAGCGTTTGGGTGGCGCGCCAGACGCGTAAGCGTGAACGTGAAATTGCTGCGGCCACTCGGGCCGAGCTGGTGGCACTGCAGTCGCAATAGTTTTTGCCTTTTTGGTCTCTAGCCCTTATTCCATAAGGGGATGGTGCTCTCTTTTTATATGAGGTATTACCATGTCAAACACTTCTTATGACGGTCGGGCATTGATCAACGGTTTGCGAGTGGCTGCGCTCGATGGCCAGACCTTTGACTGTCTGTCACCGGTGGATGGCCGCCTGCTCACCCAGGTGGCGCGGTGTGCTCAGGCCGATGTGGATGCCGCCGTGGCGGCGGCGCGCGCCGCGTTTGAAGACAAGCGTTGGAGCGGTTTGGCGCCGGCCGCGCGCAAACGGGTGATGATCAAGTTTGCCGACCAGCTGCTGGCCCACGCCGAAGAACTGGCTTTGATGGAAACCCTGGACATGGGTAAACCCATCAAATACGCCCGCGCGGTCGATGTCAACAGCGCGGCCAACTGCCTGCGCTGGTACGGCGAGGCGGTCGACAAAATCTATGACGAAATTGCGCCCACCGCCAGCAGCGCGCTGGCCCTGATCCAACGCGAAGCCATGGGTGTGGTGGGGGTGATCGTGCCCTGGAACTACCCGATGATCATGGCCGCCTGGAAGATTGCCCCGGCGCTGGCGGCGGGCAACTCGGTGGTGCTCAAACCCAGCGAAAAATCACCGTTGACCGCGCTGCGTCTGGCTGAACTCGCGCTGGAGGCTGGCATTCCGCCCGGCGTGTTCAATGTGGTGCCCGGTTACGGCCCCGAGGCGGGGTCGCCGCTGGCCTTGCACATGGATGTGGACTGCATCGGTTTCACGGGCTCCACCCGCGTGGGCAAACAGATCCATGTGATGGCCGGGCAAAGCAACCTCAAACGGGCCTGGACCGAACTCGGCGGCAAGTCGCCCAACATCGTGTTTGCCGATTGCCCGGACCTCGACAAAGCGGTGGAAGCAGCGGTGGGCAGCATCTTTTTCAACCAGGGGGAGAGCTGCAACGCACCGTCGCGCCTGTTTGTGGAAGCCAGTATCCAGGACAAGTTCCTGGAAAAAGCGCTGGCATTGGCGCCCAAGTACCTGCCTGCCAACCCTTTGAGCCCGGACACCATCATGGGCGCCATCGTCGACAAAATCCAGATGGACACGGTGCTGCGCTACGTCGACAGTGGCAAAAAGGAAGGTGCCAGTCTGCTGTATGGCGGTGAACAGGCGCTGAGCGAGACCGGTGGCTGTTATGTGCAGCCCACGATTTTTGCCGGGGTGAATCCTGGCATGACGATCTCCCGCGAGGAAATTTTTGGCCCGGTGCTCTCTGTGCTGTCTTTCACCGATGTGGCCGAGGTGGTGCGCTTGGCCAATGCCTCGGTGTACGGCTTGCAGGCAGGGGTATGGACACGCGACATCAACAAAGCGCATGGTGTGGCGCGCGCGCTCAAGGCAGGGACCGTTCATGTCAACTCCTATGACGAAGACGACATCACCGTGCCTTTTGGTGGCTTCAAACAAAGCGGTGTCGGGCGTGACAAATCCTTGCACGCGTTTGACAAATACACCGAACTCAAGACCACCTGGATTCGCATCGACAGCCCGGTGTAGCGGGTAAGCTGTCCGTGTCGTGCTACGGCAACCGTAGCTACTCACCCTTGATACATAAGGGCTAGAAGGCGAAAACACCATGAACAACTACGAGACGCTGATTGCCGACCTGCAAGCGCGCGGCATCCATTCGATCCTGACCCAGTTCTGTGACATCCATGGTGTGGCCAAGGGCAAACTGGTGCCACTGCCCAACCTGCGCGAGTGGGTCGAAACCGGTGCCGGTTTTGCCGGTCCCAGCATCTGGGGAACGGGTCTCGGGCGCTTTGGTGCGCGCAGCGAGTATTACGGCCGGGTTCAGCCGGAGAGCTTGCGGCCTTTGCCCTTCATGCCGGGTGTGGCGCATGCGGTCTGTGACGGTTATGCGGGTGGTCAGCCGTTGGAAACCGATTCGCGTCAGCTGCTCAAACGCCAGTTGGTGCGGCTCAAAGAACGCGGCTGGACCTTGTGGGTGGGCATCGAACCTGAGTTCTTCTTGCTGAAAAAGAGCACGGACGGGCGCTGGTTGCCCGCCGATGCGCAAGACGGTCTGGACAAACCCTCGTATGACCTGAAATCCATCCACCGCAACCAGGGTTTTCTGGACGACATGCGCTTGGCCTTGACCCAACTCGGCTTTGAGCTGCAACAAATCGACCATGAAGATGCCTGCGGCCAGTACGAGATCAATTACACCTTTGACGATGCGCTGGCCGCCGCTGACCGTTTTATGCTGTTCAAGCTGACGGCGCATGCCATCGCCGAGCAACACGGCTGTGTTTTCAGTTGTATGCCCAAGCCGTTTGCCGGTGCACCAGGCAGTGGTTTGCACTTTCACCTGAGCATCACCGACGAACAGGGCAGGGCGGTGTTCACGGACACCAACGACGCGTTGCAGCTCAGCGCCCAGGGCTACGGTTTTGTCGCAGGCCTGTTGCAACATGCGGATGCCCTGACCGCCCTCTGTGCCCCCACGGTCAACAGCTACAAACGCTTGGCGGTGAGCCACAGCGCCTCGGGCACCACCTGGTCGCCGGTGTGGAAGGCGTATGGCGACAACAACCGCACCTGTCTGGTTCGCACCGTGGCGGGTCGGCTGGAATGGCGCCTGCCCGACCCCTCGTGCAACGTTTACGCCGCCATCGCCGCCACTTTGGCGGCGGGTCTGGATGGCATCGAACGTGATTTGAGCGCACCAGCCGCCTGTGATGACGACTTGTATGCGCGTTTTGCCGCAGGTGCCGCCATGCCTGAGCGGCTGCCGTCTGATCTCGGGGCCGCATTGCAGGCACTGACCCGGGACCCCGCTTTGACGCGGGCGTTGGGGGAGGACTTTTGCAAGCAGTTCATCGAACTCAAGACCCAGGAATGGCAGGCCTATGCCGCCAGTGTGAGCGATTGGGAGCTGCAGCACTACGCCGACTTGTTTTGATTTCACTATGAAAAAACGGCTTATCGCATTGTGAAATTGGTTGACTTTGCAGCAGATCTCAAATCAGAATTTCCTTTGTGTGGTGAGGTTTTTGACGATTGATTTTGTTGTAAGTTGTTGATATTCAAAGACAAAATAAATGTCTTATATAAGACATAAGAGATGTTTTGTGTCTTATATAAGACCTAGAATTCACGCCATGCGGTCGGGATGGGAAAGCCTGTCCAGCCGCCCAGTTTTAACCAACTCAGGAGTGTTTTCATGTCTCAATCCACTTCGGCCCCCAAAAGCCGTGCAGAGCAAATCGCCGCCCTCGAACAAGACTGGGCGACCAACCCCCGCTGGAAAGGTGTCAAACGTGGCTACAGCGCCGCCGATGTGGTCCGCCTGCGCGGCAGCCTGCAACCCGAATACACGCTGGCCAAGAGTGGCGCCGAAAAGCTGTGGGCCAAGGTCAACGGTGGTGCCAAAAAGGGCTATGTGAACGCCTTTGGCGCCATCACCGCCGGTCAGGCCATGCAACAAGCCAAGGCTGGCCTGGAAGCGGTCTACCTGTCGGGCTGGCAAGTGGCGGCCGATGGCAACACCTCCGAGACCATGTACCCCGACCAGTCGCTCTACGCCTACGACTCGGTGCCGACCATGGTGCGCCGGATCAACAACACCTTCAAACGTGCTGATGAAATCCAGTGGAGCCGTGGCATTGAGCCAGGTTCTCCGGAGTTCATCGACTATTTCCTGCCGATCGTGGCCGATGCCGAAGCTGGCTTTGGCGGCGTGCTCAACGCGTTTGAGCTGATGAAAAACATGATCGCCTCCGGCGCCGCTGGCGTGCACTTTGAAGATCAACTGGCCGCTGTCAAGAAATGTGGCCACATGGGTGGCAAGGTGCTGGTGCCCACGCAGGAAGCCTGCGAAAAACTCATCGCCGCCCGTTTTGCCGCCGACGTGATGGGCGTCTCGACCATTGTGCTGGCCCGCACCGATGCCGAAGCCGCCAACCTGATCACCAGCGACCACGATGCCAATGACAAACCGTTCCTGACGGGCGAGCGCACCCAGGAGGGCTTTTACCGCGTCAAAAATGGCCTGGAGCAGGCCATCAGCCGTGGCATCGCCTACGCGCCCTACGCCGATCTGGTCTGGTGTGAAACCGGTGTGCCAGACATCGGTTTTGCCCGCGAATTTGCCCAGGCGGTGCAAGCGGCCTGTCCCGGCAAGCTGCTGTCGTACAACTGTTCGCCATCTTTCAACTGGAAGAAAAACCTGGATGACAAACAAATTGCGTCTTTCCAGGACGAGCTGGCGGCATTGGGCTACAAGTACCAGTTCATCACGCTGGCCGGTATCCACATCAACTGGTTCAACACCTTCCAGTTCGCGCATGCCTATGCCCGCGGTGAAGGTATGAAGCATTACACCGAGATGGTGCAAGAGCAGGAATTCGCCGCACGCGACAAGGGCTACACCTTTGTCTCGCACCAGCAAGAAGTTGGTGCTGGCTACTTTGACGATGTCACGACGGTGATCCAGGGCGGCTCCAGCAGCGTCAAGGCGTTGACCGGCTCCACCGAAGAAGAGCAGTTCCACTAAGCCACAACCGAGAAGACCCCAAGAGGGGAAAAGGCTGGTTGCCCGCAAGGGCTGCCAGCTTTTTTTCTGAGTTGTTCGACTGCGGCTAAAATCAGCCCATCACACACTGACAAGAGCGAGAAAGGCATCTGGTTATGACACCGCGAACGACAACGGCGAAATTATTGAAGAAATAAGGCCGTAGCCCGCGTGCCTTATGCACAGTGTGCTCATCTATTAATAGTAAAACGCGGACCAATCCGCGTTTTTTTTTGTTCAATTCAAACCCCTCAGATCATCATGGTTCAAATTACGCTTCCTGACGGTTCGCAACGTGATTACCCCGCTGCGGTGACAGTGGCCGATGTGGCCGCATCCATTGGCGCAGGCTTGGCCAAAGCCGCTTTGGCAGGCAAGGTCAACGGCAAGGTGGTTGATACCAGCTACCTGATCGATGCCGATGCCCAACTGTCCATCATTACCGCCAAAGACGCCGAAGGCCTGGAGGTGATTCGCCACTCCACCGCCCACTTGTTGGCCTATGCGGTCAAACAGTTGTTCCCGCAGGCCCAGGTGACGATTGGCCCGGTCATTGAAAACGGCTTTTTCTACGACTTCTCTTTCGAGCGCCCATTCACGCCTGATGACTTGGCCTTGATTGAAAAGCGCATGACCGAACTCGCCAGCAAGGACGAGCCGGTGACCCGTCGTGTATTGCCGCGTGATGAGGCGGTTGCCTATTTCGAGGGCTTAGGTGAGCACTACAAGGCCGAAATCATCGCCAGCATTCCGTCTAACGAAGATGTGAGTCTGTACCGCGAAGGCACATTTGAAGATTTGTGCCGCGGCCCGCATGTGCCCAGCACCGGCAAGCTCAAACACTTCAAGCTCATGAAAGTGGCTGGCGCTTACTGGCGCGGTGACCACAAGAATGAGATGTTGCAGCGTATTTACGGTACCGCCTGGGCCAGCAAGGAAGATCTGGCGGCGCACCTGACCATGCTGGAAGAAGCCGAAAAACGCGACCACCGCAAACTCGGCCAACAACTCGATCTGTTTCACATCGACGACCACGCACCGGGTGTGGTGTTTTGGCATCCCAATGGTTGGGCGGTATGGCAGGTGGTTGAGCAATACATGCGGCAGGTTTACCGCGACAACGGTTACAAGGAAGTCAAGGGCCCGCAGCTGCTGGACAAGTCGCTGTGGGAAAAAACCGGGCACTGGGACAAATACCGCGACAACATGTTCACCACTGAGAGTGAAAAACGCGAGTACGCCCTCAAACCCATGAACTGCCCAGGCCACATCCTGATCTTCAAACAAGGCATCAAGAGTTACCGTGACCTGCCACTGCGCTACGGCGAGTTCGGTCAGTGCCATCGCAACGAGCCCACTGGTGGCTTGCACGGCATCATGCGGGTGCGAGGGTTCACCCAGGATGACGGGCACATTTTCTGCACCGAAGACCAGATCCTCAAAGAGTGTTCGGACTACACGACTCTGCTGCAAAAGGTCTACGCTGACTTTGGTTTCAAAAACATCATCTACAAGATTGCGACACGGCCCGAGAAACGCATTGGCTCAGAAGAGAGTTGGGACAAGGCCGAGCACGCTTTGATGGAAAGCCTGCGTACCTCTGGTTGTGAATTTGAAATTACCCCTGGAGAAGGCGCCTTCTATGGCCCCAAGATTGAGTACACACTCAAGGACGCCATTGGCCGTCAATGGCAATGCGGCACGATCCAGGTTGATTTCTTCATGACTGAGCGCCTGGATGCGGAATATGTTGGTGAAGATGGTGCCCGCCATCGTCCGGTGATGCTGCACCGCGCCATCGTTGGCAGTCTGGAGCGCTTCATTGGCATCATGATCGAAGAAACCGCTGGTGCGCTGCCTGCTTGGCTGGCTCCGACCCAGGTTATGGTGCTCAACATCACCGATGCACAGGCAGATTACGCCCAAAACGTGGTCAAAACGCTGCTAAATCAAGGGTTTAGGGCCCAATCAGACCTCCGTAACGAGAAAATCACGTATAAAATACGGGAGCATTCGATGCAAAAAGTGCCGTATCTGGTCGTTATTGGCGACAAAGAGATGGCGTCTGGCGCCGTCGCAGTGCGCGCTCGAGGTGGTCAAGACCTTGGAGTGATGTCTCTGGAAGATTTCTCGCAGAAATTGTCAGCAGACGTTGCTCGCAAATCGAACACTTATGTTGCAGGCTAAAAAAGCCACGATATGGGCGTGTCTTGTGTGGTTGTAGCTACTCTTTTAGTAGCAGTTTTTGTGAAGGATTAAGCCATCGCTACCGAATTTCGTGATCGCCGTCAGCGCGAAGAACGCAAACACCGATTGAATCGGGAAATCATGGTGCCAGAAGTTCGCCTTTCTGGTGTGGATAACGAGCCGCTTGGTGTCGTCAGCCTGATGGAGGCGTTGCGCATGGCGGGCGATCTGGATGTGGATTTGGTGGAGATTGCGGCTACGGCCACACCGCCGGTTTGCCGTCTGATGGATTACGGCAAGTTCAAGTACCAGGAGCAGAAAAAAGCTGCTGAGGCCAAAGCCAAGCAGACTGTGATCGAAATCAAAGAGATCAAGTTCCGCCCGGGTACCGATGATGGTGACTACAACATCAAGATGCGCAACATCAGGCGCTTCTTGGCTGAGGGTGATAAGTGCAAGATCACGCTGCGTTTCCGTGGTCGTGAAATCACTCACCAAGAGTTGGGTATGGCCTTGTTGAACCGGATTCGTGATGAGTTGGGTGATTTGATTGTGGTGGAGCAGTTTCCTAAGCTTGAAGGTCGCCAGATGATCATGATGATTGCGCCAGGGCGCAAAAAGCAGGCGCCGAAGGCGGCTGCTGAAAGTGCTGCAGTCGCAGCTTGAAGAAATTTGGTGCCCCTGGTGGGTGCTGGGTAGGATTTAAGGCAGAGTCAAGCGGTCATACAAATGGCTGTTTGAGTTTGTTTTGAAGGTGGTGGGTGCAAACTCATTGCCAAACGGTGGTCTTAATCGACTGCTGAACCAAGTGGCTCGGGGCCAACAAGGCTGCACAGAGTGTGCAGACGCCTCACGAGCACAATGTAAAAAGGAGCATGAAAATGCCCAAGATGAAGACCAAGAGCGCGGCAAAGAAACGCTTCCGCGTCCGTCCAGGTGGCACCGTTAAACGCGGTCAAGCCTTCAAACGTCACATTTTGACCAAGAAGACCACCAAAAATAAACGCCATTTGCGTGGTGCAACTGCTGTTCATGAGACCGATATGGGTCGCATGGCACAGATGCTGCCCT
>Ga0302214_1000011_pt1 | contig 188372 bp, 162 predicted proteins | sample II_Fen_N1_3_FD_194584 | JGI IMG/M metagenome (GOLD analysis project Ga0302214, IMG submission 194584) | Peat permafrost microbial communities from Stordalen Mire near Abisko, Sweden - II_Fen_N1_3 | ecosystem: Environmental > Terrestrial > Soil > Wetlands > Permafrost | place: Sweden: Abisko... | reverse complement strand
CTCATATATATACATAGAGCTACACAAGACAATATCAGCTCGACGCAACAAATCAGTATGTCTCGGAATCCAATTGTCATTTTGGTCCAGGTAGCGATCATGGATGTTATAAACCACAACCGCATCTTTCACCAATTGAGCCATCCACAAAAATTCAGGACAAGGAACAGTTATAAACAGTACCGGATGTTTTTGCCCAATCGTGCGACTAACAATCCAGATCATCAAGAGTCTAAAAAATGCACTAAGCTCATTGATCCAAAAACAATAATAATTCCTAAAAATCGCCAGAGGTTGTAACCAATATAAATTGGGTTCAATTTTTTTAACACCACCCCATTTGAGGACTTTTTTCCTTTTTCGCTGAGTAAAGTAATCCAGAGGCGTCGAAACAAATAGAACCTTGGCCCCACGACGCGCAAGGAGCTGCATTAAGATGTGACGCGGCCGGCGAAGCCCGTCAAACCCATCATTATTCATGCAAATGAAATTCATACCGAACTCTTTCAACCTCGGACCACTTGCTTTTATTGCATTGAGCATAAAGATACCATCAGTACCATCTACATAAACTGTTATGCATCGTCACAAAAAGTACGAAAGAAATAATATTTTCATAAAATCAATAAAATTACGACCTCTGGGTTAGCAACCACATCCTGTTCCTTAAAGAACACGGCAGTTTAAGTATCATCTTTTTCAAGAAAAAACGCCATGTGACACGCATGCTTTTTAAATTCGATTCCAAATCGGTTGCCAAAACAAAATCGCCTCTGGCATAGGCACCATCAAAAGCAAGCAACCGGCGATTTTCAATGCTCTTTTTTATGATTGCTTCACGACTCTTCGCTGTCTTATGATTTTTTAAGGCATATTCAAGCACCTTCGCTTCTCCGATGTTTTGCCGCACATGGTCAAAGGAATCATTTGACGAATGCTTCCGGATTTTCACAAGTGGCGTTTTGTACAGCGAAACATCAGTATGCTCGATAACACGGAGGGTGAATTCCCAATCTTCAGAGCCTACACCATTAAATGCGATATTAAACCCACCTAGCGAGGCATAGAAATCTTTGCGTATTGTCAAACCAGTTGGAAAAAAGGGCTGATAGGTTAATGTTTTGATATACAAATCAGGAATTTTGACATAGACGTTATCAACGCACACTGAATCAGCAAAAAATGCATTTGGAGCAGTTGAAAGTTTGGCCGAATGGTCCTTATTTTCGTCAAAAATAATGAAATTGCAGTAAATTGCGTTGCATGCTTCAGAAGAAGCCAGATGTTTAGTTATTTTTTCAACATAATCAGGTAAGAACAAATCATCTGAATCACATAGCGTCACAAATGTGGAACGCGCCTCAGCAACACCTCGATTTCTCGCCGCCTGCACGCCTTGGTTTTCTGTTCGAAAGAAACGAATCTTTTCTTGGTATGTCGACAACAAATAGTCTGTGTTATCTGTTGAGCCATCATCGACAACAATTATTTCAAAAAATGAAACAGTTTGTGCAAGCGCAGACTCAATGGTTTCGATGATGAGATGTGCACGGTTGTATGTTGGGATAACCAAACTCAGTGTTACGGGCTTCACTACTGGAATCATGAATTTTTGCTCAGTTGCATGCCTGAAATAATTTTCACCTTAGGATCGGGCCAGCCATCTTGGATACGATCCATAAACTCCATCCTGACGATCTTGTTTTGCACGCGTCTTTGACGCGTCAAACGAATTCTCTGCTCATCATATACATGTAGCGCTCATGCACCGAGCCGGCGAAAAAAGCAAGAAACCTCACTGAAGCCCTTGCCATGAAAGGCTCTTTTACTATCATTAGCATAGCTAAATTTTGTCGCTTAATGTGGTGCCGGCCAATGCCCCGGGCGCTGTGCCGTCCTGACGCGTCTGGCCCAAAAAGTCGGCCGGAACCAAGCCCAAGCTGGGTATGTTTTCTGGCGGCACGCGCCAGGTGAGTAAGAGCTGATCGGCGGCGTCAAACACAGCAGAGAGTTCGGTGATGCTGTTGAACTGCGATCTGATTTGCCCACCGTCACGCTGGCGTAACCGGCCATCCAGCAAATTGGCATATAACCGCGCATGCGCTTGTGCGCCACGAACATCGATGCCAGCGGTGTTGATCAATGTGTTGTGGGCAATCAGGATGCCATTGGCGTCATGGACGTCCACACCAAAGTCGTTGCAATGCGCAACGATGTTGTTAGCGGCCAGACCTGCGGTGTGCTCAGCTGTGCATGCCTGGTCCCTGCAATAGGGTTTGCCTGTGCCGCCGCCGCCAAATGAGATGCCCACGCGCACCCCGGGCTGCGAGATGTCTTTTGGCGTGCAGATGATCAGATTGCGTTCAATACGCCCCCCGCTACTGGCACCTTTCATGAAGACGCCATAAGACACCAAATTGCCGTCACCTTTGACAAAGTTGCTAATCAGGTTGTCAACCACATGCCATTGGTTGGCCCCCACCAAGTCAATCGGCGTCACCGGGAGCGCGGTTTCGCGCCGGGTTGAATTGGTCAGCGTGTTGTATTGAATCAGGCCGTTGTCAGGCCACGCATTGCCTGCTCCGTTGATCTTGATGTGCGCATTGAAGTCTTCCAGCCGGTTGTTTCTGATGACGGTCTGTTGTGCTGCGCCAAATACATGAAAGGCATGTTCGCAATAACGGTGCTCCTGGCACACACCACGCACAGTCATATTTTCAAAGACCCAGTACGGTTGCGACACGCGGAATGCGACTTCGCTATCGACCTCCAAAATAACCTGCCCAGGTTGTGCCGCACGCACGGTGATTGGGTTGAGTTGCGTGCCCGCCGAATCTGTGCCAATGGCGTGATGGATTCGGTAACTGCCAGGTGCAATCTCAATAATTTGTCCGGCAACCGCGTGATGAACCGCGCTGACCAAACTGTCCGCCGAATTCACAACAACCGCGCCTGTAGCGGATGCCGTTACCTGGGGTGCAAGCTGTGTTGCAAGAGGGTGGCCACTCAGGTCATAACGTTGAGAAGGTAGCGCGGCAGCCTGCTGCCCTTTGCCCAGCGATGGCAGCGGCATGTCAGGAACAGGGCGCTCGTAGCGTCGCTGTATCCAGCGCAACTCAGGTGTCAGCAGACGCTCCAGATTGGGATGACCTTCAAGACGGTGCAGTGTGTACCGAAGAATTTCACCAGGTGTGCGGTTGCCCAGCAAGCCAGCGTGGCCATCCTGTCCATTGGCCAGGTGCTGCCAGATACCGCCCACAGCCATGCCAAGCAGCAATATGACTGCGAGCAGAGCGAACGAGATTTTGCGAAGGCGCGACACGATAAAGTGAGGTAGTGAGTTGTTGGAAGGCATTATGAGGGGTGAAGTTTGCAACCCCACCGTCCTTGGCGTATTGGGCCCAATCCATGGCTATGATGATTGCCCCCCTTCTTACATATCCCCCCATGCCTTCACACTGTCGTCACGTTGTCCATTTGGTTTACCGTTTTGCGGCCGGGGGCTTGGAAAACGTGGTCGTGCAATTGATCAACCACCTGCCTCATGACGACTTTCGCCACACCGTTGTGGCCATTGCCGGGTTTGATGAAGGCTTTGTAAAACGCATTGAGAGACCGGATGTCGAGGTGATCAGCCTGGACAAGGGGCCGGGGCAGCCCTTCAAGCTCTACCCAAAGGTGTTTAAGTTGCTGCGCCGACTGCGGCCAGATGTGCTTCACAGCTGCAACCTAGCCGCGATGGAGTTCACACCTGTGGCTGCGCTGGCTGGCGTTCCCTTGCGCGTTCATGTCGAGCACGGGCTGGACATCGGCGACCTGGGTGGCGGCAACGCACACTACAAACTGTTGCGCAAAGCTTTCAAGCCATTCGTGAACGAGTTTGTTGCGGTGGCGGCACCTCTGCGCGATTACCTGGCTAACGAGATTGGGGTGTCAGCCAAGCATTTGCACTTGATCCCCAATGGCGTTGACACCATGCGTTTTCGACCTCGCAGCACCAATGACACGCTGCCGGATGGATTCCCCTTCGTGCCAGGTGTCGACTGGGTGATCGGGTATGTGGGCCGCATGGTGGATGTCAAAAACCCACTTTTGTTGGTGCAGGCCTTTATCAATTTGGCGAAATCCAATGTGCCAGGCACTGAACGCATGCGCCTGGCCATGGTGGGGGCCGGAGCGTTGACCGATGAAGTCAGTCAACGCATGCAGGCGGAAGGTTTGCGCGAACGACTTTGGTTGCCTGGCGTTCGCACGGATGTGGCCGAGATTTTCAGAGCCATGGATTGCTTTGTGCTGCCCTCTCTTTTTGAAGCAACATCGTGCACCCTGCAAGAGGCTATGGCAACTGGACTCAGGATTGTGGCAACGGACGTTGGCGGAAACGCCGACCTACTGGAGGCGGGGCGCTGCGGCACATTGGTCAGGCCACAAGACCCGCAGGCTCTGGCCTCAGCGATTTTGCTGCACTTCCAGCAAAATCTGACGGCATCGCAACCCGTAGCGGCCATGGCCGCCATCCATGAGCATTACGACTTAGCCACTGTCATCAACCGCTATCGCGAATTGTTTCGTCCTGACTGAGTCAGGCGTGTTTGCAGGCGAACGCATGGAGAGATGGTGGCCAGTGGCTATCGGATAATGGTCGTTCACCCACCTTCACGCTTTGATAACGCCTATGTCGAAACCCATTTCCCAGATTTGGTCCTGCTTGGGCAAACAGAACACACGCTCGCTGGTGTTCGGTGCACTGGTGACAAGCCTGACTTCGCTGGCAAATGCAACACCAGACAAGGCCGCCAAGTATTACGACGATGCCCAGCAAAGGTATGAGAAAGGCGACTTGCCCGGGGCCACCATCCAGTTAAAAAACACGATTCAGCAAGATCCCAAAATGCTGGCGGCACAACTGCTGCTAGGCAAGGTTCTGCTCAAGAGTGGCGAACTCAAGGGCGCGGAAGCAGCGTTTGAAGAAGCCCTGGCCCAAGGTGTCAGCCGCAGCGAGGTGATTGTGCCCTTGGGACAGATTTACCTGATGTTGGGAGAGCTTAAAAAATTGCTCAACAACGTCACCGTTGCAGGCATGCCTGCAACGCTGCACGCGGAAATACTGACGCTGCGGGGTGCTGCCTATGGGTTGTCCGGCAGCACCGTTCTGGCTGCCAAGAGTTTTGCCGATGCCCGTTCTGCGGACCCTCGTTCTGCCGTGCCGCTGATGGCCGAAGCACCCATGCTGCTCAAACTGAAAGAAAGCGACAAAGCCAAGGCAACGGCGGCAAAAGCAGTCGAATTGGCACCGGGCAATGCCATGGCGTGGTACACGCAAGGCGTTGTCTTGCAAAGTCTGCAAGATGCCAGAGGCGCTCTGGCCGCGCAAGAACACGCGTTGTCCATCGACCCCAAATACATCGATGCACGGATAGCACGTGCATCCTTGCTCATCACGCTAGAACGCGAGAAAGACGCAACGCAAGACCTCACGTACCTCGCCAATGCTGAGCTGCTGGACCCGCGGGCATCCTATCTGCGTGGCCTATTGGCGGCACGGCAAGGCGACCAAGCTGCGGCGAAGAATGGCTACGCCGAGGCAGCGGACATGATCGACGCTTTGCCGGCCAGTCTGCTGGCGATCAACGATCCCATCGTCATGACAGGCGCCCTGGCGCACCGGGCACTCGGCAACAACGAGAAGGCCAAGGCTTACCTTGAGAGTCTGTTGTCGCGCAACAGCAAAAACGCAACAGCGCAGGTTTTGCTGGCCACCATGCTGCTTGACGCCAAAGACAATACCGCCGCCTTGCCACTGTTAGAAGCGGCCCAGCGCACCAGCCCGGACGACCCGCAGATCCTCTTTCTCTTGGGCAGATTGCGCCTGGAGCGCAAACAGTACTTGCAAGCCAGCCAATTGTTTGAGAAGGCATCTGCCCTCAACGGCGGGCCTTCGGTGCTGCGCGAATTGGGGGCCAGTCAAATGGCCTTAGGACAGGGGCAGGTGGCCATCGCCAACCTGGAAAAAGCGTATGCGGACAATCCCGCTGATCTGAAAGCGGCTGTTCAATTGGCATTGGCCTACGCAGGGCAAGGCCAAAATGCCAAAGCACTGCGCGCTGCCGAGGCGATTGTCAAACGTGATCCGGATAATCTGACCATGCTCAATTTCCTGGGCAATGTCAGGGGCCGCACGGGTGACAAAAGTGGGGCGCGTGCAGCCTTTGTGCAGGTGCTGGCCAAGAGCCCGTCGTTCCAGCCAGCGGCCGTCAATTTGAGTTGGCTTGACATCGAGGAGCGCCGCTTTGGCGAGGCTCGCACCCGGCTCGCTCAGATGTTGACAACGTCCAAGGACAATCCAGACCTGTTGTTTCAACTCGGGGTCCTGGAGGTGCGAGCCAACAACCCGGCAGAGGCCCTGCGCCAACTGGCACGCGCCAATGACTTGCGACGCACGGACCCACGGCCCGGGCTGGCCATGGTCGAACTCCTGATCAACCAAGGGCAGGTCGACAAAGCCTTGGATACCGCCAGATCACTGGTCAATAACGTGCCCGGCAGTTTGGCAGCGCAACTGGCACTTGGCCGCACCTATCTGGCAGCAGGTGACCGCAATGCGGCACGTTTGACCTTCAAGGATGCAACGCGACTGGCCGAGTATGACGCGGCCAAACAGGTGCAGATTGGCCGCTTGCAACTGATGGCTGGCAGCCCCGAAGACGCAGCCTACAACGTGCAAAAGGCGCTCCAGGCCAAGCCAGATGACAAAGAGGCGTTGGTGCTGCAGGTTGAAGTTGATTTCCGCAGCGGCAACACCGCCCGCGTTGACGCGGGTTTAAAAGCTTTGTCCTCGAAATACCCTGGCAGTGTCAGCACCTTGATCACAACAGCGCATGTCGCCATGGCACGCGGGCAGTTTCCAGCAGCGCTGACGGGGTACCGCGCGGTCATGGACAAAGAGCCCAGCACCGACAATGCCATCCTGGTGGTGCGCGCTTATATCGCGGCAGGCCAGTCGGACAAGGCACTCGCATTCATGGAAACCTGGGCAAAAAAACAGCCTGGTGACCCAATTGCGTTGAAGGCGTTGGCGCAGGTTCAAATCCAGGCCGGCAAGCTGGAAGACGCCCGCCAAAACTTCAAAAAGATTTTGGCGACAGGCCCAGAGGATTCGTCCACGCTGGCCAGTTATGCCCAAGTGCTGCAGCAATTGAATGACCCAAGTGCAGTGACCATGGCAGAAAAGGCCTTGAAGCTGTCGTCAGGCAACCCCGAATTTGCCGATGTGCTGGGCTGGATTCTGGTGCAGCGCGGCAAAACCGAGGAGAGTTTGCGCCACCTGCGTGATGCACGCTTGCGCCAGCCATCCAGCGGTGAGATTCGCTTTCACCTCGCCTACGCTCTGGCCAAAGCCGGACACAAAGCAGAGGCCAAGGAGGAGATGTCGGCCGCACTCAAGGCCCCCGTCAAGGTCCGCAACAGCCCTGCGGTCACCCAACTCATGGCCGAGTTGGGCTTGTGAAAGCAAGCACGCTGGGTCGGCTGTCGGAATACTTAACAGACCGTTTATTTTGCCGCATCAAAAAATCAATTTCCCTCTACAAATCATTCACTTACACTCTTGGCTTGGATTTTGCTTTTACCTATCAGAACAGTCGCAAAACTATGACAAATTGCCTGAGATTGGATAGTGCAATTGGCCAGCCACGCACCGTATCCAGGACTTGAACTCAGCGCGATCAAGAGATTGAACCCATGAAAACTACCACTTTGACAAAGAAGCTTAGCCAGATCATCAGTATGACCGTCGGCGCATTCATGGCTTTGAGTGCGATGCAGGTGCATGCAGATACTTCTTTGACAGAAACAAGTCTCAGCAAGTACGAGCAAGAGAACCTGAAGTTTGGCAGCGTCACCAAAACCGCTGTTAACACTGGCGCCTACCAAGTGCAAGAAGGTACCGGAACCCCGTTCTGGGTGTATTGCTTGGATCCGTTGACCTATTTAAGCAGTCAAAATTCTTATACGACCACAACCCTGAGCAGCTTCGTGAGCAGTGGCTACACAGCCCTGTTTAATACGGCGGCCTACCAAGCCCGTGGCGTCAAGAATCAATACGATGACGCCAACACAACGACCACCACGGTCTTGAATAAATTGACGGAGCTGTACTCCCACGCTTATGCCGACAGTCTGACCAGCGTCGACAAGTCTGCCGCTTTCCAATACGCCATCTGGGAGATCGAAGGCGATGCGGTGAACTACTCTGGCACATCGGGTGGTCTGCAGTATTTGAGCAGCGCCACGACGGCTTTCAAAGATCAAGTGAACACCTACTTGACCGCATTGAACACGGGCAGCTGGGGTGCATTGAGTGCGGTGACAAACTACATCTACACGGTCTACAAGTCCTCCACCTTGGGCAATTCGCAAACTGTCCTGCGTGTAACGCAAGCGCCAAGCAACAAGGTGCCCGAACCATCAACCATGCTCTTGCTGGGTATTGGGATACTGGCCTTGGGCGCATCGCGACATGCCGCAAAAGCCACCAAGGGCTGAAAGACACACCGTCCAAGGTGCAGGTTGGTCGCAGGGGGTGTAGACAGATTGGCACCAACAGGCACCTGAGCCGCAGGCCGTCGTCATTGACCACGGCCTTTTTGCTTTCTAACGCCAGGGATTTCCTATATTCATAGCAACACACCCTTTATAAGCAAGGGCTACAAGGCAATTTCCTTCAAAAAACCGGCAAGCACACAGCGGCATAATGGAACCTCATCTGAGCCACACTCAGTCAAAGCAAGGACCCCTATGAAGTTCAACCCCAACGTTTGGCTGATGGCCCTGGTGACCGTTTGGACAGCCAGCAGCGCCCACGCTGATCTGGCCAGCACCATCACCCAGGTCAAACCTGCGATCGCGATTGTGGGCACCTACAAGGCGACCGACAACCCCCGCTTCACCTTGCGCGGCACCGGATTCGTCGTGGCAGAAGGCGCCCAGAGCCAAAGCAACCGCTTGGTGACCAATGCCCATGTGCTGGTGCCTGCGGCAGATGCCGACCCGGACGCAAGTTTGGTGGTGCAACTCAGAACGGGCAACACCGGCTGGCAGACGCGCCCTGCCAAAGTACTGGAAGTGGATGTTTTGCACGACCTGGCGTTGCTGCGTTTTGAAGGGCCAGCTTCTGCGGGTTTTCGGGTACGCAATTCAGACAAGGTGCAAGAAGGTCAGTCGGTGGCCTTCATGGGCTTTCCGATCGGTGGCGCGCTGGGGTTTTCACCAGTCACACACCGGGCCACGGTGTCGTCTATCGCGCCAGCCGCACTGCCCACACCTGGGGCCAGCCGCCTCAGCCCCAAACTCATCCGCAGCGTGCGCAGCAACAGCCCGTTTGATATTTTCCAGCTCGATGGCACAGCCTACCCAGGCAACAGCGGCGGCCCACTGTTTGACCCGGACAGCGGGGATGTGCTGGGGGTGGTCAATATGGTGCTGATCAAGGGCACGCGCGAATCAGCGCTGAGCAACCCGTCGGGCATCAGTTATGCGGTGCCGTCGCGTTATGTCCTGGAGTTGCTGGAAAGAAACCCCGGCAACTGAGGACAACCCCACCGCACGGTTCAGGCCGCGTCTGGCAAGAACCGGGTGGCATTTTCAAGGTCATCCTGGGTGGTGCCGGATTGCATGGCGCTCACAAATTTGCGCCAGGCCAAGTCAGGTTCAGCCAGCTGGAAACCGTAGAACCCAGGTAGCCCATTGGCCCGGTCACGGACCGCCTTGGCCTTGGTGAAGGACTTCTCAGCACTGCCAAGCTCAACCCAAGCCTCACCCCAGTCACCCAGCGGCAGAGCCACTTGTGAATACACCTGAAAGCCGTACAGCGACAGGTCAACCACCAACAGTTGGTAAACACGGGCACGCGCTGTCACCTGGACCTCAAACGTACCTGGGCACTTGACGGAATAGCGCTGGTGACTGCGTTGCACCTGCGGGCTGACGGCCTGGCTGATGGGCGGCAGCACGGCCTTGAACACCTCCAGGTTGTAGATCGCGTGCAGCAGCTGCTTTTTGTGATCATCCAACTGGGCAAACACCTGGGTGCGCTGATTGAAAAAATAATCCAGCAGGGCGGGTGTCATCACCGGGTCGTTGGTGGTGAAGTAGCGCCGTGTTGGTAACACGATGTTGGGCATCACCGCTTCGATAAAGTAGTGGTGCATGTTGCGGCGCAAGGGCTTCTTGCCGTACACCTGCTTGAACAAAATCGGCGCGGTTGTCAGGTCCAGCGTGGCACCCACCGCAGGCGCGCCGTTGGCAAAATCGTAGTTATCGACCGAGTTCTCGCTCAGGCGCGTAAAGAACAGCAGCGACTCATACATCTCAATGCGGTTGGGGTTCACCGCAATCACCAGATGGCGCGTGTCAAAGAAGGTCGTGCAGTAGTTGTACATGAACTTCATCAACGGGAACAAGATGGTGCCGCCGGTCTTGCGAAACTTCGGGTGGACCGCCAAGGCGGAGACTTCGGCAATCTGTCCCTTGCGCTCGCGCACCTGCCGCAGGTCAAAAATGGCTTGCAGCGGAAAACCAAACAGGCTCTCCCGGATCAGCGACAAGGTGCCCACCACCTCGCCGTCGTACTTGGCACACAGCGTGGTGGTGGTGGGCAGCGCGTGATACAGCGTGACACGCATGCCTGAGGGGTCCGGCTTCATGAAACCGCTGCCCACATAGGCGTCGTGCAACAGCCTGAAACACGCCTCAAGTTCCTCTTGAGTCTCGGCAATTTTCAGGACCAAACGTGGGCTGGGATTGGCATCACACTCAACAAAAGAGCGATAAATGGCAAATCGCGTCTGGCGCGGCAAAAAGGCAAACAGTTTGCGCAAACTCTGATTGAGAGACCGCCCAAAACTCATATGTGATCGTCCCTTTCAAATGCGGCCAAAACAATTTGGCGCATGACGCCGATGAGCGGGTGATGATAGCCCGCTACGTTGACTTGTTCGTGTCGGGTTAGTTGACATGATGCGCTTCAGGTCAAGAGAAAAGGCCTTGAAAAACGCTGCAACTTGTTGTTTTAAAAACAACCAGAATGCTATCATTTTTATAGGCACAGTTCCTGCTTTTCCTTGGCATTAGCCCGATCACACAAAGAGTCGAGAGACATGGAGCACATGCAAACATCCCATTACGCCGCAGCAGGTCGCTCACGCCGAGCGGCCGACCGGGTCGCCTCCGAACTTCCGGTAGAGATCGGCGGCGCCAAGGGTCTGACCAAAAACCTCAGCGCCACGGGCGTGTACCTGCAAACCACGGTTGACCAGGTGCCCGGCTCGCGGGTTCACTTTGTGGTTGAAGTGCTGGTCAATGGCGAAGCCCTGAAAATGGTTTGCACCGGAGAGGTGACGCGTGTTGAACGCAATGTGGGTACGGTCGGCATCGCCGTCAAACTGGCCAGTTCATTTTTCACCGATACTGACCAGGCAGAAGATCCTGCGGAACAAGTTGACGACTGACACGCTGTTATGAAAGTTTTGGTGACCGGCGCTGCCGGATTTATCGGCATGGCTGTGGCCTTGCGGCTGCTGGCTCGGGGTGACGAGGTTGTCGGGTTGGACAACCTCAATGATTACTACGCTGTGTCGCTCAAAGAAAGCCGACTCAGTCAGCTCACTGCCCACCCCCACTTCCGATTCATCCAGATGGATGTGGCAGACCGTGCAGGCATGGCAGATCTGTTCAAGACCGAGGCGTTTGACCGTGTGGTGCATCTGGCCGCCCAGGCCGGGGTGCGCTACTCGCTGCAAAACCCACTGGCCTACATTGACAGCAACCTGGTCGGCTTTGCCAACATTTTGGAAGGCTGCCGCCACAACCAGGTGGCGCATCTGGTGTATGCCTCCAGCTCCAGCGTCTATGGCGGCAACACCAAAATGCCGTTTTCGGAACACGACAGCGTGGATCACCCGGCCAGCCTGTACGCAGCCACCAAAAAAGCCAATGAGCTGATGGCGCACACCTACAGCCACCTGTACGACCTGCCCACCACCGGCCTGCGTTTTTTCACCGTCTATGGCCCCTGGGGCCGGCCCGACATGGCGCCGATGTTGTTCACCCAGGCGATTCTGGCGGGGCGCAGCATCGACGTGTTCAACCACGGCCAGATGTTGCGCGATTTCACCTACATCGACGACATTGTGGAAGGGGTGGTACGCACCGTAGACCACATCGCCACGGCCAACCCGCTCTACAACAGCGCCGAGCCAGACCCCGCCACCAGCCACGCGCCCTACCGGATTTTCAACATTGGCAACAGCAGCCCGGTGCCGCTGCTCGACTTCATTGGCTGCATCGAAAAAGCCCTGGGCAAAACCGCCGACAAGCGACTGCTGCCGATGCAGCCCGGCGATGTGACAGCCACCTATGCCAGCACCGAGGCCTTGAACGACTGGGTCGGGTTTTCGCCCGACACACCCTTGCAAGAAGGTATCAACCGCTTTGTGGCCTGGTACCGCGATTACTACCGCGCGTAGTCACAGCGCAGCGAGCAAGCCGCGTGCCCCCGCCTCGCACAAGCTCAACACCCGCTCAAATCCGGCCAGATCGCCGTAATACGGATCCGGCACCTCCGACAACCCCAGCTCTGGCGCGAACGACAGCAACAAGCGCAGTTTGCGCTGATGTTGGGGTGGGCATTGGCGCTGCAGCGCCGCCAGATTGGACTCATCCATGGCCAGGATCAGATCAAACCGCTCAAAGTCCCGCGCCGTCACCGCGCGAGACCGGGTTTTGGGCGGGGTGTAACGGTGCTTGAGCAACACCGCCTGCGCCCGTGCATCCAGGCGCTTGCCGCTGTGGACGTGGGTGCCCGCTGAGTCAAAGTGCAGCTGGGCCGCACGGCCTTGGGTGCGGCCCAGTTGCTGGGCCACAGCGCAGGCCATGGGGGAGCGGCACACATTGGCCATGCACACCAGAAGGACGTCGGTCATGGCGCGCGATTCTATCGACGCCGTGACAACAAGCCGCACAAGTTGCCACTTCTTTGCCGCTACAAACCCCTGGCATGTGAGTAAACTGCACCGCTGGCCGCGTATGGCCCCAAGAAACCTCGCTGTCCCTGGAGTCACCGGATGAAACTGCATCAACTATCGCTTTTTTTGTTGGGCCTGCTGCTGGGCGCAGTCGCCCTGGCGCAAGGCACGCCACAGCCCAACGCACAAGCCATGCTGCAGGCCAGCGACGCGGTGCGCAACCCTGACAAGGCCTTTGGCGTGACCGTGACGCTGATCGAATACCGCAACGGCAAACAGACCGACACCAGCACGCTGGGCAGTTACGCCAAGTCAGACGCACGCAGCGGCCAGTTCCGCACCCTGATCCGATTTGTGGCACCAACGCGTGACGAGGGCAAACTGATGCTCAAAAACGGCAACGACTTCTGGTTCTACGACCCCGCCAGCCGCGCCAGCGTGCGCTTGTCGCCACAACAGCGGCTGATGGGGCAAGCGTCTAACGGCGATGTGGTCACCGTCAACCTGGCCAAGGACTACCAAGCCAAGATTGGCTTGGAGGAAGAAATTGCCGACGGCAACCGCCAGATGCGCCGCAGCACCCGGCTGGACCTGAGCGCCAGCAGCCCGGACGCCAGCTACAACCGCATTGAGCTGTGGGTCGACAGCGCCAACAGCCAGCCACTCAAGGCCCGGTTTTTCTCCGAGAGCGAACGCCTGCTCAAAACCGTCTACTACCGGCGCTACCAACCCCAACTGGGCAAAGAACGCCCCACCGAGATGGTGATCATCGACGGGCTGGACGCCAAATGGGTCACCGTCATGCGCTACTCGGACTTTGTTTACCGCGATGTGCCTGAGGTCTGGCTGCAACGCGACTACCTGCCCAGCTTCAAGCCGGAGTAGTCATGTACATAAAACAGGCCACAGCCCTTTTAACCATTGCACTGTGCGCTCCTGCTTTTGCAGCAGATGCGATCGAAGACGACGCCCTCAACCTGGCCGACACCACCACAGAAACCGCCCCGGTGACACCCAGCAGCTGGCGCTTGTTCAGCGAAACCACCGCCGGGCGTACCACGGTGCACCAATGGGGCCTGCCAGACACCACCGAAGACACCCAGCGCCTGTCGCTGGACCTGCTGGTGGACAAAAGGCTCAGCCCCGAAGTGCGTGCCGTGTTCTCTGACCGGCTGGACCTGAACCACCAAAGCGACGCGCTGGGCCAAAAAACCCTCAACAGCGTCAAAGAGGCCTACCTGAGCTGGCAACCCCAAAACGACCGGGTCCTGGACGTTGGCCGCATCAACGTGCGCTACGGCGCCGCCATGGGCTACAACCCGACCGACTTTTTCCGCGAAGGCGCCAACCGCGCCATCACCTCGTTTGACCCCAACGCCATTCGCGAAAACCGCATGGGCACCGTCATGCTGCGCGGCCAGACCTTGTGGCAAGGCGGCGCGCTCACCGCCATTGTGGCCCCCAAGGTCGCCGATGCGCCCAACACCGGCGACTGGAACGCTGACCTGGGCGCCACCAACAACCGCAACCGCTGGCTGGTGTCGGTGAGCCACCAACTGGCCGACAACTTCAACCCACAGCTCGTGCTGTACGGCGACCAGCGCCAGCCAGTGCAAATGGGGTTGAACCTGGCCATGCTGGTCAACGACGCCACGGTGGCACATGTGGAATGGTCGGGCGGGCGGCAAAAAAGCCTGCTGGCGCAAGCGCTGCCGCTGTCACAGGCGGTGTCGCAAGACGAAACCTTTCGCAACCGGCTGGCCACCGGCCTGACCTACACCACGGCCAGCAAGCTGTCGATCACCGGCGAATACCACTACAACGGCGCAGCCGTCGACAAAGCGGTGTGGAACGCCCTGCGCACCAGTTCCATGCTGGACTACACCAGCTACCGCGAACTGGTTGATGAACAGCTTGACCTGACCACCCGACAGGCGGCGTTTTTGCGTGCCAGCTGGCAAGACGCCTTCATCAACCGGCTCGACTTGACGGCCATGCTGCGCTACAACCTGGACGACCACAGCAAACTGTCCTGGCTGGAGGCGCGCTACCGGTTTGAGAAATCCGAAGTCGCCCTGCAGTGGGTGATGGCCAGTGGGGATGACAGCAGCGACTTTGGCGCCATGGCCCAAAGGCGTTACATCCAGGCCCTGTTTCGCTACTACTTCTGACCCAAGACGCTATTTTTTAAATAGCTACAACCCGTTTATATATAAGGGCTAGAGGCCAATTTCTCTTGTAACCGGATGGAAGCCGCTATTTCTTGACAACAGCAGAGGGCGGGATCAGCGCGCTGTCATACGGGTGGCGTGTGCCACCAAAAGAACGCAACACGCGTTTGACATAGTTGCGGGTCTCCAGGTACGGCGGCACACCTTTGTAACGCTCCACCGTGCCTTCGCCAGCGTTGTAGGCGGCGGCCACCAGCGCCACGTCGCCCTCAAAATACGCCAGCAGCCAGCGCAAATAGATCAGTCCACCGCGGATGTTTTGCGCCGGGTCGAACGCGTTTTTGACGTTGAAGCGCTCACTGGTCTCGGGAATAAGCTGCATCAGGCCCTGGGCGTTTTTGGCCGACACCGCCTGCGGGTTGAAGTTCGACTCGGCGGCGATGATGGACAGCGCCAACTGCGGCTCGACCTTGAAGCGCGGCGCCAGTTTGTTCACCAGCTTGTAGATGTTGCGCGGTGCGATCAACGCGTAGTCCACCGGAGGGCCATAGGCAAACTGGGCATCCACCGGCAGGGGTTCGGGTTCGCGCATGCAATCGGGCATGCTGGGCGGCACATCCGCCAGCTTGTCAGCCAGCCGCCGGGCGGTGTCAATGCCCTGCTCGGCTGCGGCCTGAAAAAGAAACAGCGCCCGGCCATCGTCGCGTGGCACACCGCGGCCGTTGGCGTACATCCAGCCCAGGTTGTATTGCGCGTCGCGGTCGCCCTGGCGTGCCGCCTCGCAATACAGGTTGGCGGCCAGCAGCGGGTCGCGCCGAACGCCTTCTCCGTTTTCATAGGCCAGCGCTTGCGCATACAGGCTGTGTGCTGAGGCGTCCGGTGGTTTGTTGCTTTGCGCCCAAGCAACCGGAACGGACAAGGCGCAAGCCATCAGCACCCAGACTGGCTGGCGGGAGATCGTGGTTAAAGACATGTGCGGATGCTCACCCGTTCGTCGCGCTGGCGCCGTTTGAGCCACTGACCCAGCGCGTGTCGACACCCGGCCCACCAACCTCTTGGCGTGCGCCAGTCAAACGCAACCAGGCCCCAGCGCTCGCGCCGGTGTGACATCCAGTCGCGTTTGTAGGCGTCGTCACCGGTGAGGTAGTCCACCTCTTGCACCTGATCAACATCCAAGGCATGGCGCATCAACGCGGCGGTGAGCACCGACCCCACGGAGAAGCGCTCAAACCCAGTGACATAGGCCAGCTTGAAGATCGAGGCTTTGCCCCCCTTGACCAGCCACAGCTGCGCGGCAATGGCCTGGCCGTCCAGACGCAGCACACCCAGGCGCAGCCAACCCTGCGCTGCGGCCATGCGTGCCAGCGCCGGGATAAATCGGGCGTTGGGCTCGGGGCCTTTCCAGCTTTTTTGATAAACCGCCACAAAATCTTGAATGGCGGCCTCCAACTGCGCATCGGGCTGCTGCTGGATATCAATGCACCAGGCGCCATGTTTGGCCAGGCGGCGCTGGCCACGACTGATGCTGTGGCGCAGCGCCGAGGGCAGGCTGTTGTGGTACTCGGTAAACGAGCGCCCGGCCACCTGCAAATACCAGTTGCCAAAGCAAAAATAACGCCCTACTTGGTAGCCCGCCTGGCGCAAGGCCGATTCAAGTCCGGCAAAAAAACTGCTGTGCGTATCCAGCGGGTCAAAGCGCAGCACAGGCCAGCGCGCCGCATGCGCCCGCATGGCTTGGGCAAAAACCAGCCATACCTCGGCGGCAGGCGTTGCACCAACGCCCGAGCTTGACCAGACCAAAGGCGTGAACAAGCTGCTGTAGTAATTGCGCAAACCGGTCAGCTCTTGGCCCGAGAGCATGGGCAGGCACACCACCGATTCGGCACTGACCTGTGCGGCCAGCCACAACTTGCAGGTGGCTTGTCCCTGGCTGGAGGCGTCCAACCCGCTGGCAGCCAGGTTGTCAAACCAGGCCAGCGTGCCAAACACATCCGCATCGTCTGGCGCGTGCAGTGCGCCCCCCTGCTGCGCCAACAAGGCGCGCAGACTGTCAAAGTTGTCCAGGATCTGGATGATGGGTGGACTCACGCGGGTCTCTTGGGCTGAAGGGGCGGTTCACTGGTTATCATAACCAGCGCCCTCCCGGGGCGCAGGGCGCCCGGCAAAGAAGCGGGCATGAAGCAGTGACAGATCAAGGAGCCGTGGTGAGCGTAGAGACAGACCTCAAGAACATTTTGGACAGCGTGCTGAGCCTGCAAGGGCGCAGCGCCGACTGGCAGCGAGGCACACCCTTGCTGGGCGCGGTGCCCGAACTGGACTCGATGGCGGTGCTGGGCCTCATTACCGCGATGGAGGAGGGTTTTGCCTTCACCATTCACGACGATGACATCGACAGCGCCATCTTTGCCACCTTGGGCTCACTCAGTGATTTTGTGACAGCCAAGCTGGGCGGGTAAGCCATCGCGCTCACCATGACGCCACCTGCAGCGCCTGTGCAAGCGTTCTTTTTGGACGGTGCACTTGGCCAGCGTTTTGGCCTGTTGCACACGCCTCCAAATGGCCAACCCGTGCGCGGCCATGTGGTGTACGTGCACCCGTTTGCCGAGGAAATGAATGCGTCTCGCCGCATGGCGGGCCTGCAGGCCCGCGCCATGGCGCAGGCGGGTTTTGCCGTGCTACAACTTGACCTGATGGGCTGCGGTGACAGCGCTGGACATTTTGAAGAAGCCAGCTGGGACGACTGGGTTCACGACGTGGTGCTGGCGCGGCGCTGGATGTTGGCGCGCTGGCCGGGTGAGGCTTGGTTATGGGGCTTGCGCGCGGGCTGCCTGCTGGCCGCACAGGCCTGTCGCCTGGATGGCCGGCCTGCCAAACTGCTGCTCTGGCAGCCCGTGCTCTCGGGCAAGCAGCATCTGCAGCAGTTCTTGCGGCTGCAACTGGCTGGCGACATGGTGCGCGGCGAGTCCAGCCGGGGCAACACCTCGCACTTGGCGGCGCTGCTGGCACAAGGCGAATCGGTCGAAGTGGCAGGCTATACCGTGTCGCCTGCCCTGGCACAAGGCATGACCCAGGCTGATCTGCACGGCCTGCCCGCAGGCACCCAAATCGTCTGCCTGGAGCGTGGAGACGACAAGGCGACAGCCGTGTCGCCAGCGCTATCAGCGCAGGTGCAGCATTGGCAAGCAGCAGGCTGTAGCGCCCAAGCCAGCGTCGTGGCCGGTGCGATTTTTTGGCAGATGCAGGAAGCACCCGACAGCCCCGGCTGGCTAGCCCGCAGTTTGCGCGGCCTGGGTGGCGCGGCACCGGAGACTGTCTCTTGAACCTGTCTGAACTGCCCATCGTGATGCCCTGCGCGGGCGAGCGCCTGGTGGGCGTCATCTCACAGCCAGAGCAACCCGGTGCGCTGGGTTTGGTGATGGTGGTGGGTGGCGCACAGTACCGCGCTGGCAGCCACCGGCAATTTGTGCTGTTGGCGCGTCGCCTGGCCAGTGCGGGTTTCCCGGTTTTGCGTTTTGACCACCGGGGGCTTGGCGACAGCAGCGGCGAGCGCCGGCCTTTTGACGCACTCGAAGAGGACATCGACGTCGCCCTGGAAACATTGCGACGCCAGTGCCCCAGCGTTCAACGGGTGGTGTTGTGGGGGCTGTGTGATGGCGCGTCTGCGGCGTTGCTGTACAGCGCACAGCGCACGAAGGCCCAAGTGGCAGGACTGTGCCTGCTCAACCCTTGGGTACGCTCAGAGGCGACGCTGGCACGCACGCACATCAAACACTACTACGCCCGCCGCTTGCTGGAAGCGTCTTTCTGGCAGCAGCTGTGGCGCGGTCAGTACGACTGGCGCGCGTCGTGGCTGGGGTTGCTGCACAACCTCAAAACCATGCGCATCACATCACCAACCAGCGCGCCGGAGTTGCCGTTCCAGCACCGGATGGCCTTGGCGCTGCGCCACTTTCCGGGGTCCGTGCTGTTGCTGCTTAGCGGGCACGACTACACCGCCAAAGAGTTTGTGGAATGCGCCCAGAGCGACCCGGCCTGGGCTGGCCTGCTGCAACGCCCGCATTTGCAGCGTGTGGATGTGCCCGACGCCGACCACACTTTCTCCAGGGCCCTGTGGCGCACCGCCGCTGAACAGGCGATCCTGGACTGGATGCGCCAACTGCCAGCGCAGCTTTAGCCGCTTCGCCCCTGCCCCGCATCGGTCACGACCTGCCTGTAAGATGGCCGGTTATGTTGCAGGCCACTTTGTTACCCGAATTCGTCACCCAAGCCGCGCTGCGCCGCCCGCAGGCGGTGGCATTGACACACGGCGCTGAGCACTGGACCTACACCCAGCTGGCCGATGACATGGCGGCGCTGGCCAGCGGGTTCATGCAGCTCGGGCTGCAGCGCGGTGAGCGTGTCGGCATCTACCTTGAAAAACGGCTGGAAGCGGTGGTGGCCAGTTTTGCCGCGCCGCTGGCCGGGTTGGTGTTTGTGCCGATCAACCCCTTGCTCAAAGCAGACCAGGTAAGCCACATCCTGCGCGACTGCGGTGTGCGCCTGCTGGTGACCTCGCCCGAGCGGCTGGCCACGCTCAGCACCGTGTTGCCAGATTGCCCGGACCTGCGGCATGTGGTGCTCACCACCCCCGCAGCCAACCAGTCCACCACCGAAACAACGCCGACACACTGGCAGGTCACGGCCTGGCAGGACGCCCTGCGCAGCGCGCCCAGGCCGGGTCACCGGGTGGTCGACATCGACTTGGCCGCTATTTTGTACACCTCGGGCAGCACCGGTCGACCCAAGGGGGTGATGCTGTCGCACCGCAATCTGGTGGCTGGCGCCCAGAGTGTGGCCCGTTACCTGGACAACCAGCCCGATGACACCCTGCTGGCCGCGCTGCCGCTGTCGTTTGACGCGGGCTTGAGCCAGTTGACCACCGCGTTTTCGGTCGGCGCCCGGGTGGTGCTGCTCAATTACCTGTTGCCGCGTGATGTGCTCAGAGTGATGGCGCAAGAAAAAGTCACCGGCATAACAGCAGTGCCGCCTTTGTACCTGCAATTGCTCAGCCTGGATTGGCCCGAGGCCACACGCGAGCACCTGCGTTATTTCGCCAACACCGGCGGCCATCTGCCGCAGGAGGCGCTGGCCCAGCTGCGCCAGCGGGTGCCCCAAGCCAAACCGTATCTGATGTATGGCCTGACCGAGGCCTTTCGCTCCACCTACCTGCCGCCCGAGGACGTGGACCGCAAACCCAATTCCATCGGTCAAGCCATCCCCAACGCCGAGGTGCTGGTGCTGCGCCCCGACGGCAGCGCCTGCGCCCCAGATGAACCGGGTGAACTGGTGCACCGCGGTGCGTTGGTGGCCATGGGTTACTGGAACGATGCAGAGAAAACGGCCGAGCGCTTCAAACCGTTGCCCAGCGGTTTGCCGGGTCGCCCGGCAGGGCTGCAATTGCCGGAAATGGCGGTGTTTTCTGGCGACACGGTGCGCCAAGATGCCGAAGGCTACCTGTATTTTGTCGGGCGGCGTGACGAGATGATCAAGACCTCGGGCTACCGGGTCAGCCCGACCGAGGTAGAGGACATCTTGTACGCGACCCAGCTGGTGGGTGAATGTGTGGCTTTTGGCGTGCCCCATGAGAGCTTGGGGCAAACTATTCAAATCATAGCTACTCCCCCTTTATCTATAAGGGCTGCAGGCCAAAATGACCTGATATCTGCCTGCAGAAGCCGGATGCCAGCTTACATGCTGCCCAGCGGCATTGAGTGGGTGGCCGGGCCGCTGCCACGCAATGCCAACGGCAAGATGGACCGTGCCGCCCTGCAGCGTGACTGGCTGGCGCGCCGGGCCCAGCCCACACCCTTTGAGCCTTCCGAAAAATGACCATCACCATGCAAGACACACCACCTTCTTTGCCCCAGCATGCGCCAATGACCCAGTTTGCGGTAAGCCACGGCGAGTTGATGGTGGGTGGTGAACAACTGTCGCTGTTGGCCGCTCGCGTTGGGCAAACCCCGTTTTACGCCTACGGCCGCGCGCAACTGCGCCAGCGTGTGGCCGAGCTGCGCCAAACCCTGCCAGCCCAAATCAAGCTGCACTACGCCATGAAGGCCAACCCGATGCCAGCGCTGGTGGGCTTCATGGCCGGGCTGGTGGATGGCATCGACGTGGCCTCTGCAGGTGAGCTCAAGCTGGCGCTGGACGCGGGCGCCAGCCCCAAAAACATCAGTTTTGCCGGGCCGGGCAAGCGTGACGCCGAGCTGCGCCAGGCGGTGGCCGCTGGGGTGTTGGTGAACATCGAATCGTTCCGTGAGGTGGATGTGCTGGCCCAGGCGTCGCAAGACTTGGGCCGCCCAGCCCGTGTCGCCGTGCGCATCAATACCGACTTTGAACTCAAAGGCTCGGGCATGAAGATGGGCGGCGGGCCCCGGCCCTTTGGCGTGGATGTGGAACAGGTGCCCGCCCTGCTGGCCAACCTGGGTCGCGCCGGGCTGGAATTTGAAGGGTTTCACCTCTACCCAGGCTCGCAAAGCCTGAACGCCGAGGCCATCTGCCAAACGCTGCAACAGTCGTTTGACCTGGCGGTTCGCCTGTCACAACACGCGCCGGACAAGGTGCGGGTGCTGAACCTGGGCGGTGGCCTGGGTGTGCCGTATTTTCCCGGTGATAAACCACTGGCGCTGCAACCCGTTGCCGACCAGCTGGAGCGGTTGCTGCAACTCGCCCAAATTCAGTTGCCACAGACCAGCCTGGTGCTGGAACTGGGCCGCTACCTGGTGGCTGAAGCAGGCATTTACGTGACCCGGGTGGTGGATCGCAAAGTCTCACGCGACCACATCTACTTGGTGGCGGATGGTGGCCTGCACCAACACTTGGCGGCCACCGGCAACTTTGGTCAGCTGCTGCGCAAAAACTATCCGGTGGCCATCGGCAACAAGATGGACCACGCGGCCACACAAGTCACCACGGTGGTGGGGCCTTCTTGCACACCACTGGATGTGCTGGCAGACCGGATGGCGCTGCCCGACGCGCAGGTGGGTGATCTGGTGGTGGTGTTCCAGTCCGGGGCTTACGGCGCCAGCGCCAGCCCGCAACAGTTTCTAGCGCACCCGCCGTGTGTTGAGGTGTTGGTTTAAGCCACCCATGCGAGTCCCTGGGCTTGTCTGCTGGCTGGTGGCTGGGGTATGTCTGGCAGTTGGCCTGGGCTTGGCCGGGCATCACCCGGTGTCACCCATGCTGGCGCTGGTGCTGCTGTGCCTGGCGAGTTGTCTGGTGGCCTGGCAACCCCGGCTGTGGTTGTGGCTGGTGCCGGCCTGCCTGCCCTGGCTGAATTTTTCGCCATGGACGGGTTGGCTGGTGTTTGAAGAGTTCGACATCCTGCTGCTGGGCACCTTGGCCGGGGGCTATGCCCGCTTGGCCTGGGACAGGCCAGCCGACCCCAAGAACCCGGCCTGGCAAACCAGGCACTGGCTCGTGGTTCTGGTGCTCTTGTCGGGCCTGCTGGCCCTGTGGCGTGGCGTGGCCGACGCGGGCGGCTGGTCTTTTGACTGGTTTGCCAACTACAGCGACGCCTTGAACAGCTGGCGGGTCTTCAAAAGCCTGGGGTTTGCCGTGCTCTTGATCCCGCTGCTGCGCCGCGAGTTGTCCATCGCACCCGAGCTTGCCCCAGCCACCTTGGCGATCGGTGTGGTCAGTGGCTTGACGCTGGTGGTGCTGGCCAGCCTGTGGGAGCGCGTCGCTTTTCCGGGCTTGCTGAACTTTTCAAACCCCTACCGCACGGTGGCCTTGTTTTGGGAGATGCATGTGGGTGGCGCCGCCATCGACAGCTACCTGGCCATGACCGCGCCTTTTGTGGTGTGGGCCTTGTATGCCACACGTCGACCAGCCCAGTGGCTCGGCTTGGCCTTGCTGGCCTTTTGGGGTGGCTACATTTGCCTGACCACGTTTGCGCGTGGGGTCTACCTGGCGGTGCTGGCTCCGCTGCTACTGCTGGCGTTTTTGCTGTGGTTACAAAATCAGGCGCGTCATGGTCGAAATGCCTGGCAGGGCCTGCGCCACCAAAGCAACTCGCCAAGTTGGCGCCTCAAAGCCAGCCTGGTGCTGTTGGCCACCTTGATCCTGCAAGTGTTTGCGGTGCTCGAAGGCGGCACCTTCATGTCAGAGCGACTGGCCAGCGCCGGGCAAGATCTCTCCAGCCGCGCTGACCATTGGAAAAGTGGTGTTGGTCTGCTCAACAGCCCAGGCGACTGGCTGCTGGGCAAAGGCTTGGGGCGTCTGCCCGCCAACTATGCAGCGCAGGTGCCAAAAGAAGAATTTCCCGGCGACGCCAGGCTTCACCGGGAGCCCCCCACAGGACAGGCAGCGCAACAGTTCGTCACCCTCTACGGTCCTAAAACCCAGGCGGAACTGGGCGGCGTTTTCGAGCTGACGCAACGGGTTGCTTTGGCCGAACCCAATGGCTACCGCGTACAACTCGACATCCGGGTCAAACAGACAACACACTTTGAGTTGTTTCTCTGTGAGCGACATCTGTTGTATGACAGGGCATGCCAGGCGGCTTACGTCGACATCTCCCCCGCCGAAGGGGCAATCCCGTTCGCCTGGCAGCGCAAAACCGTGGCTCTTGTCGGCCCCCCCTTGGGGGTTGAACGCTGGTTTGCCCCCCGGCTCAAAATGTTTTCTATCTCGGTGGTGGAGGCAGGTGCCCAGGCAGATGTGAACAACATCGTTCTGACCGGCTCCAGGCCGCAGACCTTGCTGAGCAATGGCGACTTTTCTGCCGGACTGGCCCATTGGTTCCCGGCGGCACAATCTTATTTTGTGCCTTGGCATCTGGATAACCTGTTGCTCGAGGTGCTGGTAGAACGCGGTGTGCTGGGCGTGCTGGCAGGCTTGTTGCTAGTGGGTTATGCGGTGTGGCGCCTGGTCCTGGGAGGCGCCAGATTGCATCCACTGGCACCCTATTTGGCGGCATCGCTGGTCGCGGTTTTGCTGGTTGGGCTGGTGAGCAGCGTGATGGATGTGCCACGTGTTGCGCTCCTGTTTTTCTTGCTGATTTTCCTGTCGATCGAATCTTCAGGACAGCCCCACGATGCCAGGCCCTAGAGGCGGCATTGTGTCGCTTTGTTGTGATAATGTTCTGAAATCTACGCTGTTTAGGGATTGTTCATGAAGATAACCGTGATTGGTACCGGCTATGTTGGCTTGGTATCGGGAACTTGCTTGGCCGAAGTCGGCAACGATGTGCTCTGTTTGGATGTGGATCCGGCAAAAATCAAAACACTCGAAGAAGGTGGCATCCCGATTTTCGAGCCAGGTTTGCAAGAACTTGTCAAACGCAATGTTGCTGCGGGGCGCCTGCATTTCACCACCGATGTCGAACGCGCAGCGCACTTTGGCACCATTCAATTCATTGCGGTAGGTACCCCGCCTGGCGAAGACGGCTCGGCCGACATGAAATATGTCACCGCTGCTGCACGCAACATCGGCAAATACATGACCGACTACAAAGTGGTGGTCGACAAAAGCACCGTGCCGGTGGGCACCGCTGACGCTGTGCGCGCGGCCATTACAGAAGAGTTGAACAAACGCGGTGTGAATACACCGTTCAGTGTGGTCTCCAACCCCGAATTCCTCAAAGAAGGCGCGGCCATTGAGGACTTCATGAAGCCCGACCGCATCATCGTCGGTTGTGACGACGAACAAGCTGCACTCAATATGCGTGCGCTTTACGCGCCGTTCCAGCGCAACCACGACCGGCTGATCCTGATGGACATCCGCAGCGCGGAGCTCACCAAATACGCCGCCAACGCCATGTTGGCGACCCGCATCAGCTTCATGAACGAACTGGCCAATCTGGCCGAGAAGCTGGGGGCCGATATCGAACATGTGCGCCGTGGCATCGGAAGCGACCCACGCATTGGTTATGACTTCTTGTACGCCGGTGCAGGATATGGCGGCTCATGCTTCCCCAAAGACGTCAAGGCATTGATCAAAACAGCGGCAGTGGATGGTGGCATCGACCTCAAAGTCCTCAACGCGGTGGAGGAAGCCAACGACCTGCAAAAACATGTGTTGGCCAACAAAATCAAGACGCGTTTTGGCGCTGATCTGACGGGCAAACACTTTGCGTTGTGGGGACTGGCCTTCAAGGCCAACACCGACGACATGCGCGAAGCCACCAGCCGCGAAGTGATCAAGGACTTGATCGCTGCTGGCGCCACGGTCACCGCCTACGACCCAGTGGCGGGCGCCGAGGCCAGGCACTGCTTTCCCGATGAACCGCGTTTAAGTTACGCCGACAGCCAAAGTAGCGCGCTTGACAACGCAGATGCGCTGGTGATCGTCACCGAGTGGAAGGAGTTTCGCAGCCCCGACTTTGACACCCTGAAAGCCAAGCTCAAGGCGCCGATCATTTTTGATGGTCGCAATCTGTACGACCCCAAGATGGTGCGGGACCTTGGCTTTGAATATTTGGCGATTGGCCGCTAAGAAAGCGGCGTTGGAGAGCAACCCCAAGCGCCAAGCAAACGGCCCAATCCAGTTGGCGCTGCAGAGAACCCAATGATCAAAATATTCAACCATTACTTTCACAAACGAACCGTGTTCCAGATCGCACTGGACTTGGTGCTGCTGCTGTTGATTGCGCTGATCAGCGCTACCGCGCATGAGACGCAACCGGCTCCTGTTGGCCTCAAGGCGGTTATGACCTTTCTGATACTGGCAGGCGCCATGATGCTTCTGAACGCCAGTCTGGGCTTTTACCAACGGGTTCACAACCGCTCTCTGGGACAAACCTGCGCACGCGCCGTGCTGGCCTGGTTATGCATGGCGCCCGTTATTCTGGCTCTGGCGACGCGTTTTTTCGATCCGAGATCATTTGCGTTGACCCTGTTGTCCGCGATCACCCTGATGCTGCTGCTGCGTGTTTATGTGATGCACTTCACGCCCCGTAATCTGATGCGCCAGCGGGTGCTGGTGTTTGGCACCGGCTCGCGCGCCAAGCTGGTGGGCACGGCTCTGCTCAAGTCCGACCCGAGTGTGGATCTGGTCGGCTATTACGCCGGCCCCAACGAACAAGAAGCGATGGTTTCGGCCTGGGGCTTGCTGTCCATGACCAACTCGCTGACCGATATCGTCAAAGAACAACAAGTGGACGAAATCGTGGTGGCACTGTCAGAACGACGTGGGGGCAGCATGCCTTTGCGTGAGTTGTTGGATTGCAAGCTGCAAGGGGTCAAGGTGGTGGACATTGCCACACACTTTGAGCGAACGCTTGGCCAGATTCGGCTTGAGTCCCTGTCTGCGGGTTGGTTGATTTTTGGTGATGGCTTTGGTACCGGCTGGTTCAGAGCATTGATCAAGCGAATCTTTGACATTATTTGCGCCACTATCCTGATTGTGCTGACCTTGCCGGTGATGTTGATCACAGCGATTTTGATCGTGTTGGAAGACGGCTTTCCCATCCTGTATTTCCAGGAACGCGTGGGACAAAACGGCCGCCTCTTCAATGTGGTGAAGTTCCGCAGCATGGGCACGGATGCCGAAAAGGATGGCAAACCACGCTGGGCCTCGGCCAAAGACGACCGGGTGACGCGTGTCGGGCGGGTGATTCGCAAAGTGCGTATCGACGAACTTCCGCAACTGTTTAGCGTACTGACTGGTGCCATGAGCATGGTCGGGCCGCGCCCGGAGCGCCCCTTCTTTGTCGACAAATTGACGCAGGAGATTCCTTATTACGCGATCCGCCATAGCGTCAAACCGGGGGTCACCGGTTGGGCCCAGGTGCGTTACCAATACGGGTCATCGGTTGAGGATGCGGCGGAGAAACTGCAGTACGACTTGTACTACGTTAAAAACCACTCCTTGCTTTTGGACATTGTGGTGATGTTCGAAACCATCGGTGTGGTGGTGATGCGCAAGGGCGCACAGTAAGGCTTCGGCACCCATGAACAGTGGCAATCTCGATTTGACCGCCTGGAGCGACGGACTAGCGGGGGTTTTCTACGCTATCTTTGCGCTGCGGCTGCTGCAATCCGGCTATCTGAGGTCTCCGAGAGAATCCACCAAGGTGACAGTGCTGGCTGCCGTGTCGCTGAGCGCTGCATGGGGCTGGTCAACACTGCTCTTAACGCTGACACAAGACCCACTGATGGCGCTGGTCACAACGCTGTTTGACCAATTGCGGTACACCGCTTGGTTTGTTTTTTTGCTCCTGCTGCTGCACACCAGTCGATCCAACAAAGGGTTGGTCGGCAACAAAAGCCTGATGATCTGGGCCGCGCTGCTGGCTATTTCGGGCCCCGTATCTCTGCTGTTTGCGACACTGGAAATCGACGCAGTGACACAGTCCACGCGCTGGCTCCTCTTCAGCGCCATGGCGATGCCTGTTTTTGCGCTGGTGCTTTTGGAGCAGGTATTTCGTAATGCCACCGAAGACTCCCGCTGGAACATCAAGCCGTTGGCACTGGGACTGGCGGGCACCTTCTTGTTTGACCTGTATTTGTTTTCGCAGGCGGTATTGTTCAATCGTCCTGATGAGGATGCGTTGAGCATTCGCGGTGGGGTGCATGCCTTGATGATGCCATTGCTGCTGCTCTCCAGCACCCGGCGCAGCGACTGGATTGCCAAAATCCAGCTCTCTCCCAAGGCTGCGTTTCACTCTGCCACTTTGCTGATCGCAGGCATTTATCTGATCTTTATTTCTGCGGTGGGCTATTACGTGCGCTACTTTGGCGGCGAATGGGGGCGTGCCTTGCAGTTGGGACTGGTGGTGTTCGCTCTGATCATGTTGGTCATACTCACCCTCTCCGGCACCATGCGGGCCAAGCTCAAGGTGTTTCTGGGCAAGCACTTTTTCCGCTACCGTTACGACTACCGCGAAGAGTGGCTCAAATTCACTCGCGCTCTGTCGGCCAGCAATTCGCCGCAGGAACTGGGTTCGCAGGTGGTTCGTGGTCTGGCAGAAATGGTCGAAAGCCCGGCAGGCGGACTGTGGTTGCGCGTTCAAGGTGAGACAGCCTTCAGCCAAACCGCACGCTGGAATTTGGCCGCCACCCACGACAAAGAGCCGGTGGACTCGCCCATATGCCTCTACATGGCCGATGGCGGCAGGCTGATCAACTTGGAGGACTACCGATCCTTCTCTCGCCGCTACGGCAGCTTGAAAATTCCGGTCTGGCTGCAGGAACTGCCCCAAGCCTGGCTGGTGATCCCCTTGATGGTGGGCGACGAGTTGATCGGCTTTGTGGTGTTGGCCAGTGCACGTACCCTGTTCGAAGTGAACTGGGAGGTCAACGACCTGTTAAAAACCGCCAGCAAACAGGCCGCCAGTTATCTGGCCCAGATGCAGGCCACCGAAGCGCTGCTGGAAGTGCGCAAGTTTGACGCTTTCAACAAGATGTCAGCTTTTGTGGTGCACGACCTCAAAAACATCGTCACCCAGCTCTCGCTCATGATGAAAAATGCCAAGCGGCTGGGTAACAACCCAGAATTTCAGCAAGACATGCTGATGACAGTCGAAAATTCGCTGGACCGCATGCGCCAACTGATGCTGCAACTGCGTGAAGGTGCCACGCCACCGGGCAAGGCCTTTGGCGTGAACTTGAGTGCCATTGTCAAGCGTGTGCAAGCGGTCTCTGCGGCACGAGGGCGCACCCTGGAGGTGTTGGCAACGGAGCCAGTGGACACGCGTGGGCACGAAGAGCGGCTGGAGCGCATCATCGGCCATGTGGTGCAAAATGCTTTCGATGCGACCGACCCAAGTGGCCATGTCTGGCTCAGACTGGAACGCGCTGGTGGCCAGGCCCGCATTGTGGTGAAAGACACCGGCCAAGGCATGACACAGGACTTTATCCGTGATCGGCTCTTCAAACCGTTTCAAACCACCAAGCAAGGTGGCATGGGCATTGGTGCTTATGAAAGTTACCAATACGTCCAAGAGTTAGGTGGCAAGATCGACGTCCAGAGTGAAGTCAACCAAGGAACCACGGTGACACTGCTGCTACCCCTGTTTGAGACCCAGAAAAATTCCGACCTTCACCCCCTAGAGCACGCATGACCTCCGAAAAATCTCGCCCTTTGATGATTGTTGAAGACGATCTGGCGCTGCAAAAGCAGATCAAATGGTCGCTGGACCGCTTTGAAACCGTCACCGCCAGTGACCGCGAATCAGCCCTCTTGCAAATGCGCAAGAGCCTGCCCGCGGTGGTCACCATGGATTTGGGTTTGCCGCCCGATGCGGACGCTGTGTCCGAAGGCTTTCGGTTGCTTGAGCAAATCATGGCGTTTGACGCTGACATCAAGGTCATTGTGTTGACCGGTCAGAATGACCAGACCAACGCCCTGCGCGCGGTGGCCATGGGCGCTTATGATTTCTTCGCGAAGCCTTTCGAGCCCGAACTGCTGAACCTCACGGTGGAACGCGCCTTTCGCCTGTTCGAGTTGCAGGCAGAAAACAAGCGGCTGCGTTCGCTACACCACCCGGACGCCCTGGCTGGCCTGACCACCCGTGACCCTCAGATGATGCGCATCTGCCGCACCATTGAAAAAGTGGCTGCCAGCAATGCCACCGTCATGCTGCTGGGCGAAAGCGGTACCGGTAAAGAAGTTCTGGCGCGCGGCTTGCACCAGGCGTCGCCCAGGCGATCTGAAAAATTCGTGGCCATCAACTGCGCCGCCATTCCTGAAAATCTGCTCGAGAGCGAACTCTTTGGCTACGAAAAGGGGGCGTTTACTGGCGCGGCAAAAACCACTTTGGGTAAGATCGAAACGGCCAACGGCGGCACCTTGATGCTGGATGAAATTGGCGATTTGCCCTTTCAGTTACAAGCCAAGCTGCTACGATTTTTGCAGGAGCGCACAATTGAGCGTGTCGGTGGCAGGCAGGAAATTGCGGTGGATGTGCGCATCGTCTGCGCCACCCACCAAGACCTGATGGCGCTCGCCAAGGAAAACCGATTCCGCGAAGATTTGTATTACCGGCTGGCAGAAATTGTGGTCAACATCCCGCCGTTGCGCGACCGGGTCGGCGACTCGGCCCTGCTGGCCCACGCTTTTGTCCGCAAGTTTGCCCAGGAGCAAAACCGCTCGTCGCTCACGCTCAGTGAAGACGCCGTCAAGGCCATCGAGCAACACCCTTGGCCTGGCAACATCCGCGAACTGGAAAACTGCATCAAGCGCGCTGTCATCATGGCCGACGGCAACCAGATCACGCGCGAAGACATTGGTCTGCGCCCTGCCAGCGACGCACTCGATACCTCATTGGACTTGCGCGTGATTCGTGACAACGCCGAGAAAACAGCCATTTTGGCGGCATTGGGGCGCGTCAATGGCAATGTGTTGAAAGCCGCCGAGTTATTGGGTGTGAGCCGCCCCACGCTTTACGATTTAATGCACCGCTTAGGGCTGAAGTAAGTTCTTTGTTCCAAGCAATTTCATTCTGGGTCCATCATGACATTCCAAAAAAATCATGCGCGTGCCGCACTCTCTGCGCTGCTGGTGTCTTTGCTGCTGGTAGCGTGTGGCGACAAGCCCGAAGCCATGATCAGTTCTGCCAAAGACTATCTGGCCAAGAACGACAACAAGGCGGCTGTCATCCAGATCAAGAACGCCCTGCAAAAAAACCCGGACCTGCCCGAAGCGCGCTATTTGCTTGGGAAAACACTGCTTGAGACTGGTGATGCAGCTGGCGCTGAGACCGAACTTCGAAAAGCGCTGACCCTGAATTACCCACAAGAGCAAACGATTCCCTTGCTGGCGACAGCGCTGTTGGCACAAGGCCAGGCACAAAAGGTCATTGCCGAGTTTGGCAAAACAAGCCTCACCGACAAGACGGCCCAGGCGGCACTCTTGACCAACTTGGCTAGCGCGTATGCCGCCCTAGGTCGGGCAGACTCCGCCCAAGCGTCTTTGACAGCAGCCCTCGCGTCCGCACCCGACTATGCCGCAGCCAGGCTGATTCAAGCACGCCAAAAGGGCGGCCAGCGCGACTTTGATGGCGCACTGGCCATCACGGATGACGTCATTGCCAAGACCCCGCTGAACTTTGAAGCCTGGAAACTCAAGGGCGACCTGCTGCGCTACGCCAAAAACCTGCCAACCGAGGCATTGGCTGCGTACCGAAAATCCATCGACATCAGGCCTGATTTCCTGGCTGGCCAGACCGCTGTGATCACCTTGCTGTTGCAGCAAAACAATCTGCCGGACGCAGCCAGCCAACTTGAACAGTTGAAAAAACTCGCGCCCAATCACCCCCAAACCAAGTTCCTGCAAGCCAATCTGGCCTACCAACAAAAAGACATGAAGGCTGCGCGTGAGCTGGCGCAGCAGGTGTTGAAAGTGGCACCGAACAGTGTGCAAGGTCTGCAACTGGCCGGGGCGATTGAGCTGCAACTCAATTCGCCGGTGCAGGCAGAGGTCTTTTTGACCAAAGCACTGCAAGCGGCACCCGGCCTACCTTTGGCCCGCCGCTTGCTGGTGATGACTTACCTGCGCTCGGGGCAAGCCACCAAAGCATTGGACACCCTGAAACCCGGACTGGCTGGCGACAATGTTGACCCCGCTCTGTACGCCTTGGCTGGCGAAGTCTTCCTGCAAAACAATGATGTGAAGAGGGCTGAAGAATATTTCACCAAGGCCACCCAGCTTGACCCCAAGAACGCCAGAAACCGCACTTCACTGGCCCTGACCCACATGGTCAGCGGTCAAGTGGATAGCGCATTTGAAGAGCTGCAAGACATTTCGGCATCCGACAGTGGCGTCACCGCGGATTTGGCACTGATCAGCTCTCATCTGCGCCGCCAAGAACTCGACAAGGCCCTCAAAGCCATTGATCAACTTGAGAAAAAGCAAGCCAACAAGCCACTGGCAGCCAACCTGCGCGGGCGGGTCTTGCTAGCCAAACAAGATATGCCTGGCGCACGCAAAAGTTTCGAGCGCGCGTTGCAGATTGACCCCCTGTTCTTCCCTGCGGTAGCCAGTCTGGCGGGCATAGATCTGGCCGAGAAAAAGCCCCAGGATGCCAAGGCGCGCTTTGATGCTGTGCTGGCCAAAGACCCCAAAAACGTCCAGGCGTTGCTTGCCAAAGCTGAGCTGGCCGCCAGAACCGAGGCACCCAAGGACGAAGTGGCCAAACTGATCACCAACGCCGTGAACGCCAACCCAACCGATGTTGCGCCGCGCCTGCTCTTGATCGACTTCCATCTGCGCAACAAAGACGTCAAACAAGCCACGTCGGTGGCACAAGACGCGGTCGCATCCATGCCTGACAGCCCCGAACTGCTGGACGCGCTGGGGCGCACGCAACTCGTAGCAGGCGAGTTCAACCAAGCCATTGCCAGCTTCAATAAACTGGCCGGCATGCAACCTCTGTCGCCGCAGCCCTATTTGCGACTGGCCGATGTGCACATGGCCAACAAGGACAAAGCCTCGGCCGCAGTCGCCCTGCGCAAAGCGCTGGAGATCAAGCCCGACTTGCAGCAGGCCCAACGCGGCACCATCTTATTGGACATGGACGGGAAAAACATCTCGGGCGCGTTGGCGACGGCCAAAACCATGCAAAAACAGGGTCCCAAAGATGCCATCGGCTATGTGCTTGAAGGTGACATCAACGCCTCACAAAAAAATTGGGGGGCAGCCGTATCGGCCTACCAGACCGGCCTGAAACAAGTCAATTCGACTGAACTCGCTATCAAGCTTCACTCCGTTTTGCTGGCAGCAGGCAAGGCGTCAGAAGCAGACAAGTTTGCGGCCACTTGGCAAACAGACCACCCCAAAGATGCCGGCTTCCTGCTGTACCTGGGTGACGGCGCGATCAATCGCAAGGACTACGCAGGCGCAGAAAAACTGTACCTCCATGTGACGCAGTTGCAACCCAACAATGCAATTGCCTTCAATAACCTCGCATGGGTAACCGCTCGCCTGAACAAAGATGGCGCCATCGCCTTGGCTGAAAAAGCAAACGCCTTGACGCCCAACCAACCTGCTTTTATGGACACACTAGCCGTGCTGCTGTCGGACAAAGGCGATTACGCCAAGGCGCTAGAGATTCAAACCAAAGCCGTTGGGCTTCAACCGCAAAACCTGATGTTTAAGCTGAACCTGGCCAAGATTCAGATCAAGAGTGGGAAAAAAGACTTGGCAAAAGCGCAACTGGATGAATTGTCCAAATTGGGAGACAAGTTCGAGGGGCAAAAAGAAGTGATGGACTTGCGGAAGTCGTTGTGATTTCTTCTGTCGGATTTGTTTACAACTTAGCCTTTCCAAAAACCATAAGCCGAAAGAAGTCAAAAAAACTTATTTAAAATCAAACGCTTATCTGTGAGATTGGCATTGGCCCGACTATTGCTTGTCTTTAACAAGCAGCATGATCGACATGCCAACAAAGTTGTAGTCAAAGACAATCTCAATGGATTGTTTGAAAAGGTGGAGTGCCATGTCCGAAAAATTTGAAAAAGATGCGCTGAACTCAAGTCTGGTCAGTGCAGCCTCAACCGGTATCGCTCGGCGCAAACTGATTCGCGCAGGATTGGCTGCAGCACCGGTGATGCTGGCGCTGAAAAGCCAGTCTGCACTTGCAGGCGGCAATGGTGAACACCTGAATTGTTCGGTTTGGGCCTCTTTGAGCGCGGCGAAAGGTTGCACGAAAAGCCATGCGCCAGCCCCCAAAAACACTTGCGATGGTTACGACAAGTGGAAGGACAAAGACACCAAGGTTTTCCCTAAATGTGGGTACAAGTTTCATAACGACAGCAATTCCAATACCCAAAAAGTGCCTTTTGATGGGAAAGAATTTAGGGACACGAATGGCAACTCATACACCTACCATGATCTGAAAATGGTTTGTGCGGGGGTAGACAGTAAGGGCAAAGCCTTCACGGGTGTCAATTACGAGAAACAACTGTTGGCCAAGCATTGTGCGGCGATGGTTCTCAATTGCGCTGTTGGAAACAGCCCTTTGACAGAAAGTCAGGTGAGATCGATCTGGAGCAGTTGCAAGGACAATGGGACTTGGACGCCGCCAGGAGGAGGCGCTGCGTGGACCCGAGCCCAATGTAATGATTATTTCAATTACATCTGCCTAGGAACCGAACCTGCTGGCTGGAAGCTTGACTGCCGAGCTTGACATTGCCTGGCGGTGTAGTCGCCGGGGCGAGTTTTATCTCAAGTCCTGGCAAGATGGTATGGTCGTCTTCAACGCGGCAGACGGACATTTACAGTGCCTGAGCCCCGTTTACGGCCAAGTGTTTGAATTGCTGGCATCTGGACAGGTGAAGTCATCGTTTGAACTGGCCAGCGAATTGCTGGCAGAGTCCGCCGCACCAGAGGATGTGGAACTGGTGGAGAATGCGCTGAACGCACTGGCTTCATCCAACTTAATCGAACGTGTGACCGGTTGACCTCCCCCACTCTCTCAACGATCTCGAAAACTGAGTTAACCCGGCAACTCCAGAGTGATGGGCTTTGGTTACGGGTGGCTCCTTTTGTCTTCCAGATACGCAGCCCCATTCCGGTCGTTGCAGATGGTTTGCACACGCTGTATGGCGACTACGAACTGGCATCCCCAGACGAGTTTGCCGACTTTCACATCACGGTGGCTTACGGCCCGCTGCACAAAAAATCGGTGTGTGTGTTCCAAGTTGACGGTGTTGAACCGTTTACGCCCTTGGCGGCGGGTGAAGGTTTTGCGTTTCTGGAATGGGGCCTCAATTGGTGCGTGACCACCCATCTGCACACCTGGCTCACCATCCACTCAGCCGTTCTGGAGCGGCATGGTCGGGCACTGATCTTGCCCGCACCACCTGGCTCGGGCAAGAGCACGCTGTGCGCCAGTTTGTTGCTCCATGGTTGGCGCCTCTTGTCGGATGAAATGACCCTGTTGGACCCAGATACCGGGCTGGTCACACCGTTTCCAAGACCGGTCAGTCTGAAAAACCAGTCGATTGACATCATCAGGAAGCGTGACAAAAGCGTGGTCATCGGCCCCATCGCTTTTGACACCATGAAGGGCAATGTGGCCCACATGCGCGCACCAACGGATAGCTTGAAGCGCGCCAGTGAAAAGGCTTTGCCCGCCTGGGTGATCTTTCCTCAATACGTGGCAGATGCGCCAGCCAGTCTGACACCGCGCGGCAAAGCCACCAGCTTCATGCAACTGGCCGAAAACAGCTTCAACCAATCAGCACAGGGGCGGAGAGGCTTTGAAGCACTCGCCCGCCTGATCGACCAGTGCGATTGTTATGACTTTTCATATGGTCGGCTTGATGAAGCCATGGCAATTTTTGCCGACCTGCCCCTGCCAACATGACTTTGCCGTCCATCAAGCTGTTAAAGGATGCGTTGGTTGAGCCGCATTCGTTGACCACACTGACGCTCACGCAATGGGATCTGTTGGTTCGCCAAGCACGCAATGCGGGCCTGCTGGCCCGCATTGCCGCAGATTGCCAGACCTTCAACTTGCTCGATGACATTCCGAGACAAGCCCGCAGACATCTGGACTCGGCGGCGGTGCTGGCCAGACGCCAGCACCGGGAGTTGCGCTGGGAGGTGCAACTGATCGAAGAAGCCCTGGCACCGACAGGCATCGCGTTTGTGCTGCTCAAAGGGGCGGCCTATGCCATGGGCGGGCTGCTGGCCGCGCGGGGGCGCATGATGTCTGACGTAGACATTCTGGTGCCCCGCACAGCGCTGCCTGAGGTCGAGTCAGCGCTGATGCAACGGGGCTGGGTGTCTGACGCCAACTCGGACTACGACCAGCGTTATTACCGTACCTGGATGCACGAGCTGCCACCGATGCGGCATTTCCACCGCGGCACCGTGATTGATGTGCACCACGCCATCGTACCCATCTCGTCGCGCTCACACCCCAGTTCTGAGGCGCTGCTGTCTTCGGCTCTGACGTTGGATGGGCACCTCAAGGTCCAGTCCTTGGCGCCTCTAGATATGGTGTTACACAGCGCCTCACATCTGTTCCACGAAGGTGAACTGGATCAGGGCTTTCGCGGCATCGTCGATCTGGACAGCCTGCTGCGGGAGTTCGGCGCCTCACCAGATTTTTGGGAGCAACTGGTGCCCCGCGCCGTTGAACTCGAACTGGTGCGGCCACTGTTTTATGCCTTGCGCTACACCAGGCTGATGCTTGGCACCCCGGTGCCATCGGACGTCATGGCGCAGGTGAGCCATGCTAGCGGCGCGCCCCAGTCATCGCTGTTCCTGGCCTGGATGGACGCGCTGTTCTTGCGCGCCCTGCGACCGACCCACGCCAACACATCCGATGGCTGGACACCGCTGGCCAGGTGGCTGCTGTATGTGCGTGGCCACTGGATGCGTATGCCACCTGGGCTACTGGTCCGGCATCTGGTGCGCAAGAGCTGGATGGCGTGGTTTCCCGACAAAAAGGATCCCGAGTCCGCCAGCGGATAATCCCGCCCCTATGGCACTCATCACACTTCTAGACGCCCAGCTGGCATTCGGCCACGTGGCCCTGCTCGACCACGCTGATTTTTCCCTGGAAACGCAGGAGCGCGTCGGCCTGATTGGCCGCAACGGCGCGGGCAAATCGAGCATGCTCAAGATTCTGGGTGGTTTGGACAAGCCCGACGACGGCACCACCCAGGTGCAAAACAATGTGCGCATCGCCTACGTGGCGCAGGAACCGCAGCTCGACGCAGACGCTACTATTTTTGAAGCTGTCAGCGAAGGATTGGCAAGGGTCAGAGCCCTGATTGATGAATATTCCGAGGGCCACGGCGACCTCGACGCGATGCAAAGCGAAATCGAGTCGCTGGACGGCTGGAACTGGGAACAACGTGTGGGCGAGACCCTGCACCGCCTGCATCTGGCGCCCGACGCGATTGTGCGTACGCTCTCAGGTGGTAACAAAAAGCGTGTTGCCCTGGCGCAAGCGCTGGTGGCCGCGCCCGACGTGCTGCTGCTCGACGAACCCACCAACCACCTGGACCTGGACAGCATCGAGTGGCTGGAAGGCCTGCTGTGCGAGTTCAAGGGCAGCATCATTTGTATCACCCACGACCGCTCCTTCCTGGACAACGTGGCGACCCGCATCGTCGAGCTGGACCGGGGGAAATTGTTGTCCTACCCCGGTAATTTCGCCGCTTACCTGGTGCAAAAAGAGGAGCAACTGGCGCAAGAGGCGGTGATCAACGCGCGTGCCGACAAGCTGCTGGCCCAAGAGGAAATCTGGATCCGCAAAGGTGTGGAAGCACGCCGCACCCGCGCCCAGGCCCGCATCGTGCGCCTGGGTGAGTTGCGTGCCAAACACCAGGCACGGCGTGAAGCGGTGGGCAGCGTCAACATGGACGTGGTCACCGGCGCCTCCAGCGGCAAACTGGTGGCGGAGCTGACGCATGTGTCCAAAACCTTTGTCGACCGCAAAATCGTCGACGACTTTTCCGCCACCATCCTGCGCGGCGACAAGATTGGTCTGCTCGGGCCCAATGGCGCGGGTAAAACCACCCTGCTCAAACTGATTCTGGGTGAACACCAGGCCGACCCGGCACCCGCCAACGCACCCGCACCTGAACCCGGCCACAGCCCGTGGGGCACGGTGCGCCAAGGTGCCAACATCTCGGTCGCCTACTTTGACCAGATGCGCAACGCGCTGGACCTGGACGCCACGCTGGAAGACTTCATCAGCCCCGGCTCCGAGTGGATCGAGATCGGCAACCAGAAAAAACACGTCAAGAGTTACCTGGGCGACTTCTTGTTCTCACCCGCACGCGCCAACTCGCCCGTGCGGTCCTTGAGCGGTGGCGAGCGCAACCGCCTGCTGCTGGCGCGCCTGTTTGCCCGCCCGGCCAATGTGCTGGTGCTCGATGAGCCGACCAATGATCTGGACATCGACACGCTCGAATTGCTCGAAGACCTGCTGCAAAACTACGACGGCACGGTGTTTCTGGTCAGCCATGACCGGACCTTCCTGGACAACGTGGTCACCAGCACCATCGCTTACGAAGGCAACGCCAAATGGCGTGAGTACGAGGGCGGTGTGACCGACTGGCTGGTGCAAAGCAAACGCGCCGCCGAGATCGCCAAGAGCAAGGGCCAAAAAGGCCCCAAGCCCTTTCACTATGAGCGCGATCAGCTATCAAAAGCGCAGCAACCAACCACCCCCGATGCGGCGCCCGTCGCAGCGGCACAAGCAGCCACTGCGGCCAAGACCCGCAAACTCAGCTTCAAAGAACAGCGCGAACTCGACGGTCTGCCCGACCTGATTGCCAAGCTGGAGGCCGAGCAGGCCGACGCCAACGCGCTACTGGCTGACGGCAGCCTGTATGCGGTGGACAACGCCCGTGCCCTGAAGCTGGCGGCGCGCAGCGCCCAGATTGATGACGAACTGCTGGCAGCGTTGGAGCGCTGGGAAATCCTGGGTAATCCGTCCGCCTGATCACAGGTCAGCCAGCGGCACGTTGCCCGCCACCTCATCCACGCGCAGCAGGGCAATCAGCTCCGCCAGATCGTGGTCGAGTTGCTGCAAGGTGGCTTCTGGCAGCTTGGCCAAGGCGCCTGGCAACACCCCCTCAAACGGGCCTGGCGCGTTGTCCAGCAACGCCAGCGCTGCGGGCATAACAAACAACAGCACCTGGCGCTTGTCGGTCTGGCCTTTTTCGGCGCGAATCAAGCCTTTGGTGAGCAGCCCTTTGACCAGGTTGCTGGCGGTGGACTGGTGCACATCCATGCAGTTGGCCAGTTCGCCCAGACCCACGCCAGGCTGATCGCGGATCACACTCAGGGCCCAGACCTGTGCACCGCCCAGGCCAACCTGTTTTTCGACTTGTTTGAAATGGGTGCGCACCGCATTAAAAACAATGCGAAAACGCCGCAAAACCTGGGCGGGTTGCACCGGCGTGGCGCCAGAGACTTCGGTGGGAGACATAAACAATCGCTGATAAATGAATGGTGGTGATCATAGTTGCCACCGCGACGGCTTGAGCTGGTTCCAGTGGCCGGTTGACTTCAGGCCGGCGCGTCTGTGAGGAGTTGCTGGCGCGCCAAACGCGTCATCAGGTCATCAAAGGAATAAAAGCCGTTTTGGCACTGGGCCAACTGCTTGAGCGCAAACACCGCGCCGGTGCCAAAGGCACGCCGCTCGATCGAGTTGTGGATCAGACGCACCGTCTGGTGCGGGAAGCCAAAAATCACCTCATGGTGACCGATGATGCCGCCCAGGCGCAGCGAGGTGATCCGCTCGTCCTCGACCTGCAGGCTGTGCGCAATCTGGCGTGCGGTGCCAGAGACTTCAGGCTTGTCACGGAAATGTTGCTCCAGGATCTCCACATCGGCAAAGGGCGCAATCTGGCGCAACAGCTTGGCGGCCATGATCAGGAAGTTGATGCCCAGCGTGATATTGGGTGAGCACATCACCCGTGTGTCATGCCCCAGCTCGCGCGCATAGTCCAGATCGGTCGGGCTGTAGGCAGAGATGGCGCTGACCAGCATGATGCCGCGCTGGCGCACCGCCGGGCCATACGCATGCAGGCTCTCTGGCCGTGAAAAATCCACCAGCGCATCAACGGGATTGGCATCCAGCCAGGGCGCCCAATCTGGCGCCGCCAGACCCACCAGCGGAATGGCTGTCTCAGGCACCGTCTGCGGCGTGACGCTGGCCGACCTGCGGGCCACCCAGGCCAGCTCAAAACCGGGTTCATCGTGCAGCACCTGTGCCACCGCCTGCCCAGCCTTACCGTATCCCACCAAACCAACTTTCATGCTGTTGTCCTCCTATTTTGTTATTGGTTGCAGATGCAAGTTGTCTGCGCCAGAGCGACAATATAACAAAATACATTTGCATCAATGTATTATTGACTCATACAGCCCCATGCCCAGTGATGATTTACCGCGCCGCGCCCACCCCATGAGCCCAGACCACCGCCACGCCCCCCTGCTCGACGCCGTGCGTCGTGACCTGTCCAACTGGCCGCTGTGGGCTGCCCGCGCGGTGGTGATTGGGTTTGCCGCCTTGTCTGGGCTGACCGTGGTGGCGTTGACCTGGCTGACCGAGCACGCCTTTAGCCTGTTTGAGCAGTTGCACCGCATGGCCACTTGGGCACCCCTGTTATGGACGCCACTGTGCACCGCCGGCATTGTCTGGGCCATGCGCCGCTACGCGATGGGTGCCGCCGGCTCGGGCATTCCCCAGGTGATGGCGGCCATGGATGCCTCTGTCGCACCAGCGCAGCGCCATCTGTTTGTATCGCTGAAACTCACTTTGAGCAAAATGGCGATGACAACCTGGGGCTTGCTGGGTGGTTTGTCGCTGGGGCGCGAAGGCCCCAGCGTGCAGATCGCGGCCGGGGTCATGCACCATGCACGGCGCTATCTGCCCAACGCGGCCCCGGTGTCCCCCAACGGTTTGTTGATGGCCGGTGGTGCCGCTGGCATTGCCGCGGCCTTCAACACACCGCTGGGCGGCATCATGTTTGCCATTGAAGAGTTGTCACGGCGCCCGGAACAACGCAACACCGGCTTGCTGCTGGCCGCCATTGTGCTCAGCGGTTTGATGGCCGTCTCGGTGTATGGCAACGCGACCTACTTTGGCGTGATCCGGGTCGATCAGCTGAGCCTGGCGCTGGTCTGGCCGGCCTTGCTGGTGGCCTTGGCCTGCGGCGTGGCGGGCGGGCTGTTTGCCCGGCTGTTGTTGCAATGCGTGCGTGGCGATTCTGCAGATGGTGTGAGTCGCTGGCGACAAGACTCACCGGTGGTCTTTGCCGCTGCCTGTGGTCTGGTGGTGGCGGTGATCGGGTTGGTCAGCCACGGCAGCACTTTTGGCACCGGCTACACGCACAGCCGCAGCCTGCTCGAAGGCAGCGGTGAAGCCACGCCGCTCTACACCTTGCTGAAGTTTTTGGCCACCTGGATCACCGCCTGGTCAGGGGTGCCCGGCGGCATCTTTGCGCCCGCGCTGTCGATTGGTGGCTCGCTGGGCAACGACGTGGCCCAACTCACCCACTATGCCAACGCGCCAACCCTGATCGCGCTGGGCATGGCGGGATTTCTGGCGGCGGTGACGCAGGCGCCGCTGACCGCCTTCATCATCGTCATGGAAATGGTGGACGGTCACGCCTTGGTGCTGAGCCTGATGGCCACAGCGCTGGTGGCCAGTGGGGTGTCGCGCCTGTTGTCGGCGCCGCTGTACCAAGCGATGGCCAAGCTGCAACTGCAACGCCTGCCACCCACCGCGCCAGCCGCCTGACAGCACCACGCGACAAACATGGGCCAAAAAAAGGAGTCCCGAAGGACTCCGAACTCGACTGTGTACTCGTTGACTGACGTCGGTGACACGAGCATAGTATATTTGTGCAAATTTAATCAGCAACCCGGGGAAACCCTTGCCACGCCAGGGTGAATCGCCGGTGCCAGCCGCTTACTGAGCGGGTGCTGTTGGCGCGCGCGCGTTCTGCGCCTGTTGCAAAGGCAAGGGCAGGGTTTTGTCCATCCAGAGGCTCAGGTCGCGCCACATTCTGGCGATCTCGTCGCTGCTGGGCGCGCGCAAGGCGTTGGGCAACTCCACCGTCACCACCGGAATGCCACGCTGCAGGCCGCTGTAGTTGCCCAACGAGCCGGGGAACACCCCCACCTGATCCAGGTACAGCCGCCCCAAGCGTGTGGGTGGCAGCACCGGGCCGTCAAAGTCGAGCACCCCATACGGCGCGTGGATGCTGACGATCAGCTGTGGGGCAAAGCGGCCGATTTCGTCAAACAGGTATTTCGCCTCGGGCTCGCTCAAGGGGCTGGGGCCGGGCCAGCGGCGCGGGTCCTTGCGGGTGCGCTGCTCCCAGTAGACCTTGGTCTCGCGCTGCCAGTTGGGGGTGGGAAAGTTGCGGTTCAGGTCCACACCGTGGGCGTTCATGCGCCAGGGTTTGGGCCGGGCCAGACCGTCCGGGTTGAGCACCGGGATGAAACGCCAGTGGGTTTGTGCGGGCGCGGCCTGCGCCAGCTGCAACCAATGCAACGCGACCGACGCTGCCGTCAACTCGTCGCCATGCATGGTGGCCACCACCAGCACGCGCCGCTGCGCGTCCGCTGGTGCCAAATCGCGCACCAGGATCGCCCTGCCCTGCACGCTGCGCGCCCCACTGGGTTGCAGTTGCGCGGCTTGGCACAGCGCGGTTGACACCGCTGGCAGTTTGGCATAAATGTCAGTGCAGCCCCAAGCGCCATAAGGCGATACAGCTATAAAAAACATAACACCCTGAACGAGGGACTTGAGGCGGATAGACATGCTAGGGATTCTATGAAAGGTTTTTGCCGGGTCGATTAGCCTATCAACCCCGTCAAGCGGGCGTTTTGCGGTAGATTCAGGCCGATGATTTCAAGTCCTATTCGCGCCCAAGCGCAAGCACCCGGTTTCTCCAGCACCGAATTTCGTACCGCCCTTGGCATGTTTGCCACTGGAGTGACCATCGTCACCGCCCGCTCGCCAGAGGGTGCGCTGGTGGGGCTGACGGCCAGTTCGTTCAACTCGGTGTCACTGGCGCCACCGCTGGTGTTGTGGAGCCTGGCCCAAACCGCCAGCACCATGACCGCCTTTGCCAAAGGCTCGCACTACGCCATCAACATCCTGGCGGCTGACCAGCAAGCGCTGGCGCTGCGCTTTGCCTCGCGCACGGCAGACCGTTTTGCCGACGTCGACTTCAGCATCGGCCAGACAGGTGCCCCGCTGATCACCGGCAGCGTGGCCAGCTTTGAGTGCTTTAACCGCAGCCAGTATGTCGAAGGCGACCATGTGATTTTTGTGGGTGAAGTGGAACACTGCAGCTGCAGTGCAGGTGCCGCGCCGCTGCTTTACCACGGTGGCAAGTTTTACACCGAACACCCGCTTTACTACTGAATCAGTAGCTACAAGCCCTTATTAAATAAGGGCCACGGGCATTTTTCATACAAACGACTCGGGTCAAACACATTGTTCAAGCGCCCCCCGCAAACGCGCACCGCCCACGCGCGCGCCAAAGATTGATGATTTTTGTCATGTGGCACAAGGGCACAACGCGCTAGCATCGCGGCGACCTCACCATCCCACTTTGCCACCGTGTCACACCGCAACCTTCTCATCTACTCCACCGTTGACGGCCACACCCGGCTGATCTGTGAACGCATGCAAGCTGCCATGACGGCGCTGGGGCAGCCAGCCACGCTGGTGGCGCTGGAGCAGGCGCACACGCTTGAGCTGGCATCGTTTGATCGCATCGTCATTGGTGCCAGCATCCGCTACGGCAAACATCGCCCGCAGGTGATGGCCTTCATCAAGCAGCACCAAGCGCTGCTGGAGCGCAAAGCCAATGCGCTGTTCAGCGTCAACATCGTGGCGCGCAAGCCCGAGAAAAACCAGCCCCACACCAACCCCTACATGGTCAAGCTGCTCAAGCAGTTGGACTGGCAGCCGCAGTTGCTGGGGGTGTTTGCCGGTCGGCTGAACTACCCGGCGCTGGGCTACATTGACCGGCAGATGATCCGCTTCATCATGTACATCACCAAGGGCCCGACCGACCCGACCCAGGTGGTCGAGTTCACGGATTGGGCGCAGGTGCAGGCCTTTGCGCAGCAAGTCTGTGCCTTGCCACGGCCCGGCGAGCACTGAGCAGCGGCCTGCCCACGGCTGGCCGTCAAGCCGGCGGCGGGACTGGCGGCCAACAAAAAAACGCATGGATCAGCCACCTTGTGCTGACACCATGCGTTCTTGTTGAATCAAGACCAGATACTATGTTTTATGTAGCACCTTGTCCTTTTATCAAAAGGGCTAACCGCCTCTTTTGATACAAACCGGCCAAAATTACTGTTTGACGGCTTCGACTTGCACCACCAGGTGCACGTTCTTCGGGAAGCCCCAATCCAGACCGTAGTTCATGCCGTACTGGGTGCGGTCCAGCGTGCCTTCAAAGTCGCCGCCACACACTTCGCGCTTGACCATCGGGTTGTCATAACAATTGAAGTTGGTGGCCTTGAGGGTCAGCGGGTTGGTTTTGCCCAGCAGCGTGAGCGAGCCAACCACTTCAGACACCTTGTCGCCGTTGAAGACAAACTTGTCAGCGACAAATTTCATGGTCGGGAATTTCTCTGCGTTAAACAGCTCGGGGCTTTGCAGGTGTTTGTTGAACGGGACAAAACCGCTGTTGATGGAGGTGGTGTCCACCACGATCTCGACCTTGCCGGTCTTGGCTGCGCGATCCAGTTCCACCGTGCCTTCTTTTTTGTCAAAACGGCCACGGTTGGTGGACGTGCCATAGTGGCTGATCTCAAACGTCACATAGGTGTGGCTCGGGTCAATGGCGTAGCTGGCGGCCTGGGCGGACACGGTGCTGGCGAGCAAAACTGCGCCAGCGGCTGCGGAGATGAAAGACAAACGCATGAAAAGACTCCTGGAGGGTTGAAGGAACGAGAAAAAAAGGGGGTCAGAGCTTGCCCACGCCGCTGATGGCCAGCTTGAACTTGACCTGAACATCGTCGGCCACCATCGAGGTGTCGGCCCAATCGCCTTCACCAATCTTGAAAGCCAGCCGCTTGATCGGCACCACGCCGGTGGCCACTGTGACTGCGCCAGCTTGTGTCATGGTCAACGGCACCACCACCTCGCGCGACTGGCCTTTGATGCTGAGTTGGCCAGCCAACTCGTACTTGCCCGCACCCAGCGCCTTGAAGGCACTGGAGGTGAAGGTGGCCTGGGGGAACTTCGGAGCGTTGAACCAGGGCAGCGTGGGCAAGGCGGTATCAGCCTCCACATTGCCCATGGTGGCGCTGCCCATGTCCACGGTGAACGACACCTTGCTGGCAGCCAGCTTGGCGGGGTCGAAACTCATCTGGGCGTCAAAGCGCTTGAACTGGCCACTGACCGGCACACCCATTTGTTTGGCCACAAAGCCCAGTTCGCTTTGGGCTGGAATGAGTTTTTGCTGCGCCGCAGCGGGCAAGGCAACACTGGCCACCAACACGGTGGTCAAGGCAGAAAGCAGGTATTTGGTTTTCATAGGTAGATCAAGAAAAAGATGAACAAATCACTGTCAGGAAATCACGCGATCAGCCCCGGCTTGGCAACATGCGCTGCAGCAGGCCGTCGCGGTCCACCCACTGGTGTTTGAGGGCCGCAGCGATGTGCAACACCGCCAGAACCACCAAGGCCCAGGCAAACCAGCCGTGCAGCGGTTTGATCAGCTCAGACAGCGCCTTGTCAGGCCCGCCCAGGTTCGGCAAGGGCAACACCCCAAACAGCACAACCTGATAACCAATCGCCGAGCTGTAAACCCAACCCAACAGCGGCACCACAAAAAACAGCGCATACATCAGGTGGTGGGTGGCGTGGTACGCCTGCATTTGCCAGCCGGGCATGGACAGGCTGACCGCCTGGGGCAACGCCGGTGGGCGGTGGGTGACACGCCAGACCACGCGCAGCACCGTCAAGAACAGGAAAATCATGCCCGCCCATTTGTGCCAGTTAAAGAGCTTCATGCGCATCGGAGAAAACGGCAAATCAGCCATGTACAGGCCAACCGCAAAGATCGCCAAAATGGCCAACGCCAGCAGCCAGTGCAGCACGATGGCGACGGCGCTGTAGCGGGGTTGGCGGGACAGACCCGCAGATGAGGATGAGGTCAAAACGATTCTCCGAATAGGGGCTTTAGGGTTAGTACTAAGCTTCGCGGCAGTTTAGAAGTCAGTTGGTACAAAAAAGTTCAACGAAATTGTTGGCTGCATTCATTAATTTTCATTTGATGCGTGTGGCTGACCGATACTGGCGGGTGATGACACACCAGATGCCTCACTTAAAAAATCAGATACACAGGGATCTTGATGTCATGGAATACCCCGCATGCCCGAAACCAAAGCGACGCCAGTCAACGTAGATTGGGTTGCAGATCAGAAAAAACTCGCACTGCTTGAGTCAGTGTTTGATGAAGCCCCCGATGTCATCTTGCTCAAGGACGCCCAAGGCAATTTTTTGCTGGGAAACCGCGCACTGGCACGCCTGTACAACACCACGCCCGAGGCCTTGGTGGGCAAGCAAGATGCTGACTTTGGCGTGCCCCAAGCTTTGGCCGACAGCAACCGCGCCAATGAGCTGGATGTCATGGCCCGCGGTGAAACCGAGGTGGTCATGCAAGACAGCCACAACGCCGTTACCGGCGAGACCCGGCACTTCAAAGCGATCAAGCACCCCTTCAAAGACGCCCAGGGCAACCACCAGATCCTGGTGATTGCCCACGACATCACCGACCTGGTGCGGGCGCAACAACAAATCGCCCAAAGCGAGCAGCGCCTGCAAGAGGTGCTGGCAGCCACCCGCGAAGGCATTTGGGACTGGCATGTGGCCAGCGGCCGGGTGGTGCACAACCAGCAGTGGTATTGCCTCTTGGGCTACACCCAGGGCGAAATCATCGGCCATGTGGATGCTTTTTCGGCCCGTATCCACCCCGATGACAAGGCGCAGGTGTGGCAACAACTGCGCCAGTTGCTCAGTGGCAGCCAGATGTTTTACCAGTCCGAACACCGCATGGTCTGCAAAGACGGCTCGGTCATCTGGGTGCTTGACCGTGGCCGGGTGGCCGAGTACGACGCCAACGGCACCCCGGTGCGCGTGGTGGGCGCCTATTCAGACATCACCGAACGCAAACACCAAGAAGCGCAACTGCGCCAGGCACTGGTATTGGCGCAAGCCAAGGCGGGCGACTGACGCGCGGCGGCGTTCAAATCACACGGCGCAAGCGCAAGGCAGAGATCGCGGGCGCATCCAAACCCAGTTCACCCAGCACCTCATCCGTGTGCGCCCCCAGTTGCGGTGGGGCGCGGCGCAGCACCGGCGGGGTGGCAGACAGGCGCAGCGGGCTGGCAACCGTGCGCACGGCAGGCTGATCTGCTTTTATTTCTGTAGCTGCTAGCCCTTTATTGATAAGGGCTAGAGGCTGTTTTGTCACTAAACCCCGTGCAACCACCTGGGCGTCAGCAAAAGCTTGTGCCAGGGTGTTGATCGGGCCGCAGGGCACGGCCTTGTCTTGCAGCAGCGCAATCCACGCTGCGGTGCTGCGACTGCGCGTCACAGGCTGCATCAGGGCCACCAGCGCTTCGCGGTTTTGGACGCGCAGGGTGTTGGTGCGAAAACGCGCATCCTGCGCCCAGTCAGGCTGACCGGCGGCGTCACAGAAGCGGGCAAACTGGCCGTCGTTGCCAATGGCCAGCAGCATGCGGCCATCCAAGGTGTCAAACGGCTGGTAGGGCGCCAGACTGGGGTGCGTGTTGCCCTGGCGCTGCGGCACCTGCCCGGTGTTCAGGAAACCCGCCGCCTGGTTCGCCAGCACCGCCATGCCGACATCGAGCAGCGCCATGTCGATGTGCTGGCCTTCGCCTGTGGTGTGGCGCGCCTCCACTGCGGCCAGGATGGCGCTGCAGGCGTAGATGCCCGTCAGGATGTCGATCAGCGCCACCCCCATGCGCATCGGGCCACCGCCGGGCTGGTCGTCCCCTTGGCCGGTGATGCTCATCAGCCCGCTCATGGCCTGGATCATCAGGTCATAACCAGCGCGTTCGGCATACGGCCCGGTCTGGCCAAAGCCGGTGACCGAGCAGTAGATCAGGCGGGGGTTGATGGCTTTGAGGCGCTCGTAGTCCAGCCCGTATTGCGCCAGACCACCCACCTTGAAGTTTTCCACCAGGATGTCGCTGTTGGCGGCCATCTGGCGGATCAGCGCCTGGCCTTCTGGCTGGGCGATGTCCAGCGTGATGGCGCGTTTGTTGCGGTTGCAGGCGGTGAAATAAGTCGCTTCTGCTGTGTCATTGCCGTCGGCATCTTTGAGAAACGGCGGGCCCCAGCGGCGGGTGTCGTCACCGGCACCGGGGCGCTCGACCTTGATCACATCGGCACCCAAATCGGCCAGCATCTGGGTGCACCAGGGGCCAGCCAGCACGCGCGACAGGTCCAGAACTTTGAGGTGGCTGAGGGCGGCTTGCTGGGTTGTCATGGTGTTGTGTTGTTTGAATTCACTGGGGGTCAATCGTTGACAGTTCTAGGTGTGTGGCTGGCCACGCGGGCTTGGGCAGGGGGCCTCAACGCGCTGCGCTTTGCGAAGTCGGCCCCCTGCCCAAACCCGCATGGCCCAAACGGCGGATGGGTGCGTCGCGCAGAAAACCCAATGCAGGCAGACAACGGGGTTGGCTTGCTTGGACGACTTGAGGTGATGTATCCACCATTGGCGCATTGGCTGACTGCCTGGGTATTAAAAGCCCGCACCCTGAAACGCCTGCAGCAGCGGGTGGGCTGTGGGGCCCCGCCGACTTCGCAATGCGCCGCGCGTTGTGGCGGGGGCCCACAGCCCACTCGCGGCCACCACAGATGCCCGCGTCCTCATGGTCGGGTGTCTGGCAGTTCCCACACGTTCGCCCTATTCAGCAAAACGCAGCAATCCCGGTCTGCGCCCGCCCCAGAATCAGCGCGTGGATGTCGTGGGTGCCTTCGTAGGTGTTGACCACTTCCAGATTCACCAGGTGGCGCGCCACGCCAAACTCGTCGCTGATGCCGTTGCCGCCCATCATGTCGCGCGCTTGGCGGGCAATGTCGAGCGCTTTGCCGCAGGAGTTGCGCTTCAAGATGGAAGTGATCTCAACCGCCGCCGTGCCCTCGTCCTTCATCCGACCCAGCCGCAGGCAACCTTGCAGGCCCAGCGCAATCTCGGTTTGCATGTCGGCCAGCTTTTTCTGAATCAATTGGTTGGCAGCCAGCGGGCGGCCAAACTGCTGGCGGTCCAGCACGTACTGGCGTGAACGCAACCAGCAGTCTTCAGCGGCGCCCAAAGCGCCCCAGGCAATGCCGTAGCGGGCGCTGTTGAGGCAGGTGAACGGGCCTTTGAGGCCACGCACTTCGGGGAAGGCGTTCTCCTCGGGGCAGAACACGCCGTCCATCACGATCTCGCCGGTGATGCTGGCGCGCAAGCCCACCTTGCCGTGGATGGCCGGGGCGCTCAAGCCCGGCGCGCCTTTGTCCAACACAAAACCGCGAATCGGGCCGACCGCGCCGGACTCGGACACCTCTTTGGCCCAGACCACAAACACGTCAGCGATCGGCGAGTTGGAAATCCACATCTTGTTGCCGCTGAGTCTGTAACCGCCAGGCACTTTGACGGCGCGGCTCAGCATGCTGGCCGGGTCGGAGCCGTGGTTGGGTTCGGTCAGGCCAAAGCAGCCGATCCATTCACCACGCGCCAGTTTGGGCAGGTATTTTTGGCGCGTGGCCTCAAGGCCAAACTCAAAAATCGGCAACATCACCAGCGAGCTTTGCACACTCATCATGCTGCGGTAACCGCTGTCCACCCGCTCGACCTCGCGCGCAATCAGGCCGTAGGCCACGTCATTCAAGCCGGGGCCGCTATAGTTTTCTGGAATGGTGGGGCCCAGCAGGCCAAGTTCACCCATCTCACGGAAGATGGCCGGGTCGGTCTGCTCGGAGCGAAAGGCGTTGATCACACGCGGCTGCAATTTGTCCTGGCAGTACGCGGCGGCGGCGTCTTTGACCATGCGTTCGTCATCGGTGAGCTGCTGTTCCAGCAAAAAAGGGTCTTGCCAGTGGAAGGTCGCATGGGCCATGGGTGTCTTTCGGTGCAGGGAAGATGGCGTTCATGGTAGAGCGCACACTGGCAAGCCACAAACGATTTGTTATCACACAGATATCGCATTTCGTCATGAATAAGAGGAGGGACGCCATCTGTGCTGGTTAGAAGTTCACATACAAATAGCCATCTAGCCCTTATCAATAAAGGGCTAGACGCTATACAAGACATACCATGCCAAACCTCTTTGCAAGGGCTATTGTGTATATTGCACACACCATGCGCAGAAAAATCCCATCCCTTCAAGCCCTGGCCTGTTTTGAGGCGGCGGCCCGACACCAGAGCTACACCCGCGCCGCCCAAGAGCTGGCGCTGACCCAGGGCGCGGTGTCACGCCAGCTCAGCGCACTGGAAGACTTTGTCGGGGTGGCGCTGTTCAAACGCACCCGCCACGGCGTGCTCCTGACCGAGCGCGGGCGCGACTACGCAGCGCAGGTGGCCATTCGCCTGCAGGCGCTGGAGCAAGACACGCTGGAGGTGATGAGCAGCCAAAGCGGTGCGCTCAGTCTGCACCTGGCGGCGGTGCCCACCTTTGCCACGCGCTGGCTGATTCCGCGCCTGCCCGACCTCAAGCGCCAGCACCCGGACCTGACGGTGCATCTGGACACCTGCACCCGCCCCTTCCTGTTTGCCGACACCACCTTTGACGCGGCGCTGTATGCCGGTACGCCAGACCAGATCAGCCAATGGGCGGGCACCCAGGCGCTCAAGTTGCTCGATGAAGTGGTGCTGCCAGTGTGCGCGCCCAGCCTGCTGCAAGGCGCCAGCAGTTTGTCGCCCGAGGCCATCGCCCGCTTGCCACTGCTGCAGCAAAGCACCCGGCCCGACGCCTGGCGGCAGTGGTTTGAAGCGCAAAGTGTGGCAGCGCCCCAGGCGCTGGCGGGCGCCCGCTTTGAGCTGTTTTCGATGACCGCCGCTGCGGCGGTGCAGGGCATGGGCCTGGCGCTGGTGCCGCAGTTGCTGATTGGCGATGAGCTGGCACGCGGCGACCTGGTGGTGGCCTGCAAACAGGCGCTGGCCAGTGATCGCGCCTATGCCCTGATCTGCCCGGAGCGCGAGGCCCCCTCCCCAGCGGTGCAGCTGTTTCGCGACTGGCTGCGACAGACCGTGCGCCCGGAGGCACTGGCAAATAAACAACAATAATTATCAATTAAAGATAATGAATTGTTAGCAAACGCCATTAACCGTCAAATATGAATGGTTTTTACCGTTTAATTCCACAGATTGGCAAAGTCTCATTAGACTCACCTCGCGATTTCTCTGAGAGCGGTCGTTGTTTAGCTGTCAGCCAAGTTTGTGCGCATACCGGCACGCTCGGCTGACTAGGGCAAACCTGGCGAAAGCCAGGGACGCAAAGCCACCGGGCTTCGATGCTGATTCAGATCGGCGTCATGCCAGCGGGGTTACCGGAACTGGGTCACCGTCACGTACCCAGTCTGTTGCGTTGCCTTTGGGTCGTCAAAGCTTTAAGGATGCAACATGTTCAAACTCAATTACCTCACCGCGGCCAGTCTGACCGCCCTCTGTGGCAATGCCTTGGCGCTCGATGATGTGCCCCTGCGCGACCTCTCGGAGGACGACGCCGAACTGCGCACCCTGGCCACGCCAACACCGGTGACGTCTGGCGCCACGCTGGTCAAAGCCGCACCGACCAACGCTGAAAAAACCGCCCGCTCTTACCAAGGCTGGCTCAACCAGATCAACAAACCCTATGCCAACCAGCTGGGTACCGGCAATGGCGCTGGTGTGACGGTGGGTGTGGTCGATACCGGTGTGCAGGTGAGCCACCCTGAACTCAGAGGTCAGGTGCTGGCCACCTACAACGCCTTCACCGGCGGCACGGATGTGACCGACCAAATGGGGCATGGCACCCATGTGTCGGGCATCATCGCGGGCACCACCGCCAACGGTGGCTTGCTGGAAGGCGTGGCACCTGGCGCCAAACTGGTCATGGCCAAGGTGTTCACCACCGGCGGCTCCGACAGCGTGACGATTGGCCGCGGCATTGACTGGGTGGTCAATGTGCAAAAAGCGCCCATCCTGTCGCTGAGCTTGGGCTCCAACGCGGTGTCGATGCAAGCCAACATCCAGAACGCGGTCACCAAAGGCACCCTGATCACCGCCGCACTGGGCAACGACGGCCGAGCCACCGGCAGTTGGCCCGCCGAATTTGCCAAGGCCAGTTGGGCCAAGGGGCAGATCATCGCGGTGGGCGCGCTGGACGCCAACAACAAGCGCGCCAGCTTCAGCAATTACGACCCGACGCTGGCCAACTGGACGGTGTTTGCGCCTGGCGTGAATGTGGCCTCAAGCTATTCCACACCAGCCACACCCAGCAATTACGCCTACATGTCTGGCACCTCGATGGCCACGCCGATCGTGGCCGGTCAGGCGGCGCTGATCAAAAGCAACTGGAACTTCTTGACCGCAGCAGACATCGCCCAGGTGATTTTCCAATCGGCCACGCATTTGTGCAGTGACTCGGCGAGCGCTGCGGTGTGCGCCGCCCGCAAGACGGCTGACGCGTTGTATGGCTGGGGTTTGGTCAATGTCGGTGCCTCGCTGCAGCCCATTGGCGGCCTGAATGTGGGCACCAAGACCGGCGCGGTGGTGAATTTTGCCGGGTCATCCCTGGCCAGCTCCAAATCAGGCCTGGCTTCGGGCTTGAAAGGCGTCAACACGCTGGCGGTGGACAAATTCAACCGGGCGTTTGTGGTGAATCTGGCCAGTGCCGTGTCGGCGGCCTCGGTGACCACCGGTGCCACCCCGACCACGGCGGCACCCACCGTCAGCGCCAACGGCGTGAAGTTCTCGGCTGAATACGCACCGGCAAACACCCTCCAAAACCTGTGGAGCAGCAACGACACCGCAGCGTCGAGCAGCTTGGGCAAGGTGAGTTACAGCTTTGCCAACGATCGGGGGGTGTCCTACGGCTTTGGCACCCACGGCACAGCGGCCAGCTATTTTGGTTTGCAGTCCACCGGCCTGACACCACTGAGCCTCAATGGGGAAGGCAGTCGCTTCAATTCGCCGTTCTTCGAACTGGCTGAGTCGGCCACCCACTTTGGTTACGGCACCACCTTCAAAAACGGCACCGTCCTGCGTTTCGGCTTCTTGTCGCAAGGCAGTTCAGACGCATCCACACTGCAAAACCTGACGACACCCGTGGTGGCGCGCTCTTTGACCACCATGGAAGTTCAAAAGACCTTTGGTGATGTCACCAGCGTGATGACCATCGGCCAGTTGCAAGAAAACAATTCGGTGCTTGGCATGACGGGCGCGGGCGCTTTGGGGTTGAGCACACGGAGCAGCACCACCTTTGTGACGCTGGCGGCCTCGATGCCACTGGCTCCCAAAACCACGTTCTCGGCCATGGCCACAATGGGTCGCACCGCCGGGTATGACAATGCCAGCACCTCGCTGATCGACGGCGCCAGCGCATCACGCTCGTCCGCCTGGAGCCTTGGCTTGGCCAGACAGGACATCCTGCGCGATGGCGACAAACTTGGCTTGACCTTGTCGATGCCGCTGCGCACAAACTCTGGCACCATGCAAATGACCACCGCTGTGTCCCAAAGCCAAGCGGATGGCTCGCTGCAATACGCCACCCAGTCGGTCAGCCTGCGCCCCACTGGCATGGAGCGCGACATGGAGCTGGCTTACAGCACACCCATGCGCTTTGGTGGCCAGTTGGCGGCTCTGGTGCAAGCCAAGTTCCAGCCCGGACATGATGCGCAAGCCCCCACCCAGTTGGGTCTGGGCGTCAAGTACGTGCTCAGCTTCAAGTAACCGCGGGCGGTCATTGGGGCCGTTGTTGGCATGCTAAGCTGGTTGCACCTGCCAACAACTTGGAGCGCTTTCTATGCCCGGACTTCTTTCCAACGTCGACCCCGACGGCCTGCTTGAATTCTCAGTGGTCTACACCGACCGCGCTTTGAACCACATGTCGCAGCGCTTTCAGGGCGCCATGCGCGACATCTCCAGCATCCTCAAAGAGGTGTACCACGCCCAAAGCGCGGTGATCGTGCCGGGCAGCGGCACCTTTGGTATGGAATCTGTCGCACGGCAGTTCGCCACCGGCAAAAAAGTGCTGGTGATCCGCAACGGCTGGTTCAGCTACCGCTGGACGCAGATTTTTGACATGGGGCATATCCCCGCTGAGTCCACCGTGCTCAAAGCCCGACGCACCGGCACAGGCCCACAGTCGCCCTGGATTCCCTGCCCCGTTGAGGAAGTGGTGGCCACCATCCAGGCGCAAAAGCCCGACCTGGTGTTTGCTCCGCATGTGGAAACCTCGTCGGGCATGCTGCTGCCCGATGACTACCTGCGCGCTGTCAGTGACGCGGTGCACGCGGTGGGCGGGCTGATGGTGCTGGACTGCGTGGCCTCAGGCACGCTCTGGGTCGACATGCAAGCCACGGGCATCGACGTGCTGGTGACCGCACCGCAAAAAGGCTGGAGCGGCTCACCCTGTTGCGCCATGGTGATGCTGAGCCAGCGCGCCCGCAGCGCGATTGAGGACACCACCAGCAGCAGCTTCGCCTGCGACCTCAAAAAGTGGCTGCAAATGATGGAAGCCTATGAAAACGGCGGCCACGCCTACCACGCCACCCTACCCACCGACGCGCTGCTGAACCTGCGCGATGTGATGCAGGAAACCCGCGCCTACGGTTTCGAGAAGGTGCGCGCCGAACAGATCGTGCTGGGCAACAAGGTGCGAACCCTGCTGGAAAGCCGAGGCCTTCCGAGTGTGGCCGCAGACGGTTTCAAGGCGCCCGGTGTGGTGGTGAGCTACACCACCGACCCGGAGATCCAGAACAGCAAGAAGTTTCTGGCGCAAGGCCTGCAAACCGCCACCGGTGTGCCGCTGCAGTGCGACGAACCGGCCGACTTCAAAACCTTCCGCATTGGCCTGTTCGGCCTGGACAAACTGCACAACCCGGACCGCAGCGTGGCGCAACTGACGGCGGCGCTGGACCAGATCGGCATCCGCTAACACCCGCTCGGTGGCACCCGGCGGGTGCCACCAACCCCACTGCCAAAGTGGTTTCAATTGCCTAAGCAAAGGATGACTTGACAATCATTGCCTAGGCAAATATAATTCGGGCCATGACCTCCAAGCCCGTCTCCACCCTGCCCGCCAAGCCTGACACCGCGACGCCACCGGCGCCTGTGGTGGCGTTCTACAACGCTCAGGCTTACGATCCCAATGACAGCATCGGTTACCTGATGCGTCGCATCCTGAACCTGGTGGGTCAGGGTGTGGAGCGCGAACTCGAGCCCACCGGGTTGACCAATGCGCAGTGGATTCCGCTGTTCAGGCTGTACCGCGGCTGCGCCAACACCGTGGCTGAGTTAGCCCGCGAATGTGGCCACGACGCTGGCGCCACCACCCGACTGCTCGACCGGCTGGAAGCCAAAGGCTTCTGCCAGCGTGTGCGTTCACAGGAAGACCGGCGCGTGGTCCACATCGAGTTGACGCCTGCGGGCGCGGCAGCCGCACAAGACATTCCCGTCACCCTCAGCAAAGTCCAGAACGACTACTTGGCCGGTTTCACCATGGAGGAATGGCAGACCCTGAAGGGTTATCTGCAGCGCATTCTCGAAACGGCACAGACTTTGCAAACCGCGAAAGAACCTCATGAACACTAAAAAACCACACGCCCTGGCTGCTGCATTGCTGATGGCCAGCCTGGCAGGCTGTGCCGACTTCTCTGGCATCAACACCCAATCTGAACTGCGCAGCGCAGACGCCGTGGGTCTGCCAACCACCTCGACCCAAGCCGCCACGCTGGACGCCCAATGGTGGCGCGCTTTCGGTGACGACACGCTCAACCAGTTGGTCACCCAGGCGCTGCAAGACAGCCCCAACCTCAAGCTGGCGCAGACCCGCATCGCCGCCGCGCAAGCCGTCAGCCAACTCAGCGACGCTGCCCGCAAGCCGCGACTCGATGCGCAGCTGAACCTGGCACGACAGCTCTACACCGCCAACGGGCTCATCCCGGCGCCGCTGGCCGGTACCGTGCGCGACACGGGCACCGTCCAGCTGGCTGGCAGCTGGGAGTTGGACTTTTTTGGCAAAAACAGCGCCGCGCTGAATGCCGCTTTGGGCCAAGAACGCGCCAGCCAAGCCGATGCCCAAGCGGCCCGGGTGCTGCTGGCTGCACAGGTGGCGCAAAGTTACTTTGCCTGGGTCGGCCTCAACGAGCAACACAACGTTGCCAGTCGCATCCTGGCCCAGCGCGAACAAATGCTGCAGCTGGTGCAAGACCGGGTCAAAGCGGGCCTGGACACCCCGCTGGATCTGCGCCAAGCCCAAGGGGCGTTGCCAGATGCGCGGCTGCAACTTGAAATACTGGACGAGCAAATGGCTTTGACGCGCAACGCGCTGGCGGCCTTGATTGGTCAGCCAAATAAGCCTCTAGCCCTTTTACCTAAAGCGCTTTCAGCTATCAAATCCATATCTCTTGGCGACAACATCGACGCCAACTTGCTGGGCCAGCGCGCCGATGTGAGCGCCGCACGCTGGCGCGTGGAGGCTGCCGAACAAAGCGTGCAGAGTGCGCGCGCCCAGTTCTACCCCAATATCAACCTGACCGCGTTTGCCGGCTTCTCCAGCATTGGTTTCAATCAGATGTTCAAGGCCGGCAGCGAGCAATGGGGCGTGGGCCCGGCATTGAGCCTGCCGCTGTTTGACAGTGGTCGCTTGCGCGCCAATCTGGGCGGCAAGACAGCTGACCGTGATGCCGCGGTGGAAAGCTACAACAGCACCGTCATCAACGCGGTCCATGATGCGGCAGACCAACTCGCCTCGCGCCAAGCCATCGCCCGCCAGCAAGCCGAACAAGTGCAAGCCGCACAAGCCGCGCAAGACACCTATGCCGCCGTGCAACAACGTTTTCGCAACGGGCTGCTCAACGCCCAGCAGGTCTTGACCGCCGAGACGGCCGTGCTCGCACAACGCAAACAAGCGGCAGACCTGGCGACCCGCTCGCTGCAAAACCAGGTGGCGCTGGCCCGTGCGCTGGGCGGCGGTTTCCACTCGGAAAGCCTTGCATCCAACTGATAAACGCTACCTTTTAAATAGCTACGCACCCTTATTTCAAAAGGGCTAGAGCCCTAAAACACCCCATTATTTGACCGTCTACCGACAGGAATCAGCATCATGACCGACACACCCGCAATCTCCGAACAAGACAGCAGCCGCAGCAGCACCCGCAAGCAGGGCTTGACCACTCTGGCCGCCGTGGTGGTGGTGGCAGGCCTGGGCTGGGCCACTTACGAATACCTGGTGGCCAGCCACATTGAAGACACCGACAACGCCTATGTGCAAGGCGACGTGATCCAGATCACCCCCCAGATTGGCGGCACGGTGCAACGCATCTTGGCTGACGACACCGACTTTGTGAAAGCCGGGCAGGCCCTGGTGCAGCTCGACCCGGCCGACGCCAAGGTCACGCTGGAGCAAGCCCAGGCAGCCCTGGGGCAGGCCGTGCGCCAAGCCCGCACGCTGTACGCCAACAACACCACGCTGGAAGCCCAGATTGCCCTGCGCGAAGCCGAAATTGCCAAAGCCCGCATCGATGTAGAACGCAGCAGCGACGATCTCAAACGCCGCCAAGCCCTGAGCGGCAATGGCGCGGTGTCACAAGAAGAACTCAAGCACGCCCAACAGCAACTCGAAAGCGCACAAAGCACCCTGGCCGCCGCCCAAGCAGGCTTTGTCACCTCACGCGAACAGTTGCACAGCAACCAGACACTGACCGAAGGCGCCAGCGTCGAGCAGCAACCCAACGTGCAACTGGCCGCAGCCCGCCTGCGCGAAGCCTTCCTGGCAACCCAGCGCACCGCCTTGCTGGCACCGGTGGATGGCTACGTGGCCAAACGCACCGTGCAGCTGGGCCAGCGGGTGGCGGCTGGCACCCCCCTGATGTCGGTGATTCCGCTGCGCAGCGTCTGGGTGGAAGCCAACTTCAAGGAAGTGCAGTTGCGCAACATCCGCATTGGTCAACCAGTCAAGATGGTGGCCGACCAATACGGCAACAAAGTCACCTACAACGGCACGGTCAGCGGACTGGGTGCGGGCACAGGCTCGGCGTTTTCCTTGCTGCCTGCGCAAAATGCCACCGGCAACTGGATCAAGGTGGTGCAACGCATTCCGGTGCGCGTGGCGCTGGACCCCAAAGAACTGGCCGAACACCCGCTGCGGGTCGGCTTGTCGATGACCGCTGATGTGGATGTGAGCAAGACCGATGGCCTGGCCTTGGCCGATGCACCGCGCAGCAGAGCGCCAGTGATCGCCGCCGCGCCCACCGACGAGGCCGCAGACGCCCTGGTGAAGCGCGTGATCACGGCCAACCTGGGGCAAGGCGGTGCTGCAGGCAAACCAGGCGCCAAGCTCTGAGCCCTGAAACTGGATTGAATCTCCCATGTCCCAATCTAATTCCGCTGGCGCTTATGTGCACCCGGCGCCCCTGAGCGGAACAGCCCGCATTCTGGGCACGCTGGCGCTCTCTGCCGCCACGTTCATGAATGTGCTGGACACCTCGATTGCCAACGTGTCACTGCCCTCCATCGCCGGTGACCTGGGCGTCAGCCCCAACCAGGGCACCTGGGTGATCACCAGCTTTGGCGTTGCCAATGCGATCGCGGTGCCGCTCACTGGCTGGCTGTCACAACGCTTTGGCCAGGTTCGCCTGTTTGTCACCAGCGTGCTGCTGTTTGTGCTGACCTCCTGGCTGTGTGGTCTGGCACCGAACATGACCATGCTGATCTTCTTTCGAATTTTGCAAGGCTTGGTGGCCGGGCCGATGATCCCGCTGTCGCAGGCCCTGCTGCTGTCGAGCTACCCACCGGCGCTGGCAGGCATCGCCATGGCGCTGTGGTCCATGACCACCTTGATCGCCCCGGTGATGGGGCCGCTGCTGGGGGGGTGGATCACTGACAACATTTCCTGGCCCTGGATCTTTTTCATCAACATCCCGGTCGGGCTGATTTCGGCGCTGGTCACCTGGGCCATCTTTCGCAAGCGCGAGACCCAGACCAAGAAGCTGCCCATCGATTCGATCGGTCTGGCTTTGCTGGTGATTTGGGTCGGCTCGCTGCAAATCATGCTCGACAAGGGGCAAGAACTGGACTGGTTCCAGTCGCAAGAAATTGTGGGCTTGGCGGTGGTGGCAGTGGTTGGTCTGATCGCGTTCGTGATCTGGGAGCTGACTGAAAAGCACCCGGTGGTGGATCTGACACTGTTCAAAAAACGCAATTTCTGGGCCGGTGCGCTGGCCCTGTCTGTCGGCTACGGGCTGTTCTTTGGCAATGTGGTGCTGCTGCCGCTGTGGCTGCAACAGTTCATGGGCTACACCTCCACCAAAGCCGGCATGATCCTGGCGCCGGTTGGGTTGATGGCCCTGCTGCTGTCTCCGGTGGTGGGCAAAAACATTTCCAAGTTTGACCCTCGGCACTTTGCAGCCTTTGCCTTCGCGGTGTTTGGACTGGTGCTGTGGATGCGGTCGAACTTCAACACCCAGGCCGACATGGCCACCCTCATGATCCCGACCCTGATCCAGGGCGTGGCGATGGCGTTTTTCTTCATCCCGCTGATGACGATCACGTTGTCTGGCTTGTCACCGGATCGCATTCCGGCGGCGTCAGGCCTGTCCAACTTTGTGCGGATCACGGCAGGCTCTTTTGGCACATCGATCTCCACCACCATGTGGCAAGACCGGGCGGCTTTGCACCACGCGCAGATCACCGAATACGTCAACCCGGGCAGCGGCGCCGCCACCAACGCCTTGTCGGGCCTGGCGTCCAGCGGTTTGACGCACGACCAAGCGCTCTCAAGTCTGGACCGGCTGGTCAACCAGCAGGCTTACATGCTGGCTGCCAACGACATCTTCTATGCGTCGGCCTTGGTGTTTCTGGCGATGATCCCGCTGGTGTATTTGACCCGCCATGTTCGCGGTGGCAGCGGTGGTGCCGATGCGGCGGCAGGCGCCCATTGAGTCCCCGTTGGGCACCGCCCCAACAAGGTTAAACCGCACCAGCCAGAATGCCGCTTTAACCGACTCAAGGTGGACCGCATGGATCAGCGACAACTGATTGAGAAAACCAGCTGGCTGCGTCCCTACACGCGCTGGGCCACCAAGGTGTCGCTCAGTGCGCCCAGATGGCTGCCAGCCTGGTTACGCTTTGCCCCGCTGAAGTTGTCTGCGCTGATCCTGCGGGCCTACCACCGCAGGGGGCGCTGACGGGTGCGGGCACAACGCCCGGACACACTCTTTACGGCGGCTTTACAGACCCGACGTCCAGGCAACTGAACGCTCAGGCAGCATGAAGACCTGTTCAACCCATCAGGTCACGACCATGAAACACTCCTTGTTGTTCCTCACCGCACTGGCCGCCAGTTTCTCCAGCATGGCGCAAGACGTCGGCCGGGTCATTTCATCCACGCCGGTGCTCACGCAAGTCGCTGTGCCCCGCAATGTATGCACAGTCCAGCAAGTGGCCGTGCAGCAGCCCAAGTCTGGCGCAGGCGCCCTGATGGGTGCGATTGCCGGTGGTGCCGTTGGCAACGCCATTGGGCAAGGCGGCGGGCGCGCGGTGGCCACCATGGTTGGCCTGATGGGCGGCGCCATCCTGGGTGACCAGATTGAAGGCCCTTCACCCGCGCAGTTGCAGAACGTGCAACGCTGCACCACCCAGACCAGTTATGAAAACCGCATCACCGCCTACAACGTGGTGTACGAGTACGCTGGCAGGCGCTACCAGGTGCAAATGCCGTCCGACCCGGGGCCCACGATTCGCCTGAACGTGAGCCCGGTGGGCACCTCGGTGGCACCTGCACCGAGTGTCACCACCGTCTACGAAGAGGCGCCGCGCTATGTCGCACCGGCGCAAGTGGTGTTGGTGCAGCCCGTGCGCCAGCCCTACCCGCTCGTCATGGTGCATGACGGCTACCGGGGCCACCGCTTTGACTACCGCGACGACTGGCAGGACCATCACCGCGGCTGGAACGATGACTGACCCAGGCTTCTGACGGCGCCCTGGCGCTGCAAAAAGCCAAACAGCGGTTGGCGATCAGCCGCGGTGTGGCTTTTGGCGGGCTGTGGCTTTAGTAAGAGCTTTTCGGTGCAGATGCGGATGCGCCACCCGTCACCGCCACCAAGGCATCACTCATCGCCTGGGTCAGCAGCATGGTGTCGACCGCAATCGCGAGAAAATTGGCACCACACTTCAGATAGTGTTTTGCCACGGCCGGATCTGGCGCCAGGAAGCCTGCTGCCTTGCCTGAGGCACAGATGCGGCGGATGGCATCTTCAATGGCGGCCTTGACATCAGGGTGGCCGGCATCTCCCATGTGCCCCATGGAGGCAGACAGGTCAGCTGGCCCAATGAACACGCCGTCAACACCTTCGACCAGCAGGATCTCATCCAAGTTCTTCAGCCCTTTGACCGACTCGACCTGGACCAGCAGGCACAACTCTTCTTCGACCTTGTCGGTGTAGTCTTCAACACGGCCCCAGCGCGATGCGCGGGCAATGGAGGCGCCCACGCCGCGAATACCGCGTGGGGCATAACGCATGGCCGAGACCAGATCACGCGCGTCTTGCGCTGTGTCAACCATCGGAACGAGCAAGGTTTGCGCCCCGATATCGAGAACTTGCTTGATCAATGCCGGGTCCTTGTTGACCGGACGCACGATCGGATGGCTCTCATAGGGTGCAATGGCTTGCAACTGAGCCAGCAAGGTCGGGATGTCGTTGGGGCCATGCTCACCGTCAATCAGCAGCCAGTCGTAGCCTGATGTTGCGGCAATTTCCGCCGTGTAGGCGTTGGCGCAGGACAGCCATAGGCCGAGCTGGGTCTGTCCGGCCTTGATGGCTGCTTTGAATGCGTTGTGGGGAATCTGATGTTTCATTTTGTTGTCCGTAAGGGATGTGGTTAGATTATCTTTTGGACCCGCGGCAAATTGCCTCAGGTTGGGCTGATGGCCATGGCCCGCCGTTCGGGCGGGCATGACGCGGGTTAATACAGTTGTTGGTACAGCGAGAGGATTTCTTGCTCGGTCACATCGCGTGGGTTGCCAGGGGTACAGACATCGTTGAACGCCGAGGTCGCCAGCAATGGCAAGTCTTCCTCCTTGGCGCCAATCGCCGACAGGCTTTGCGGGATGCCGACATCCAACCCCAGTTGGCGCACGGCGGCGCAGGCCGCTTGGCGATACTGTTCTTGGCTCATGCCCTCTGTGCCCGCCACACCCATCGCACGGGCAATGTGGCGGTATTTCTCGCCTGAGGCCGGGGCATTGAAGGCCATGATGTGGGGCAGCAACAAGGCATTGGCCACACCGTGCGGCGTATCGTAGAAAGCACCAAGCGGATGGGCCATGCCGTGCACCAGCCCCAAACCGACATTGGAAAAACCCATGCCGGCAATGTATTGGGCCAGCCCCATGGTTTGCCGTGCCTGCGGCGAGTGTTCCAGCACCGAGGCACGCAAGTTGGCCGCAATCAGCTCAATGGCCTTGAGCGCAAACATGTCGGTCATCTCCCAGGCGGCGCGGGTCAGATAACCTTCAATCGCGTGGGTCAGCGCATCCATACCGGTGGCTGCCGCCAAAGCCTGGGGCATGGAGGCCATCAGGTCTGAATCAACAATCGCCACGGTCGGAATGTCGTGCGGATCAACGCACACGAACTTGCGGCGGTTGTCGTCGTCGGTCACCACGTAATTGATGGTGACCTCTGCTGCCGTGCCTGCGGTCGTTGCAATCGCAATCAAGGGCAGACTTGGGTTCTTTGTGGGCGACAACCCTTCGAGCGAACGCACGTCCGCAAACGTCGGGTTGGTCATGATGATGCCAATGCCCTTGGCGGCGTCCATGGCTGAGCCGCCGCCAACCGCGATCAGAAAGTCAGCACCGCACTGTTGGCATGCGGCGACGCCTTGCTGAATATTGCCAATGGTTGGGTTCGGTTTGACATCGGCATAAGGCGTGTAGGGAATGCCGGCAGCCCGGAGCACGGCCTCCACCTTTTCCACCGGTCCAATGCCTTTGAGCCCCTGGTCGGTGACCAGCAGGGCGTGGCGCAGCCCTCGACGCGCCACTTCATCAGGGATGGCGCTGATGCTACCGGCACCAAAATACGATGTTTCGTTCAGAATCATTCGGTTGGTCATGTGTCTTTCTCCTGAGTTGACGGATGGCGGGCAAGCAGCGCGGCTGGCCCGCCGCATTCACTGTTGGGCCGCCTCAAGCCCTGGCGCGTTTGGCGTCGTCCTGCGTCGCTTTGGGCGTTGATTGCACCTTTTTCAGGGCCATGATGGCGATGGCGCCCACCACGGTGAGGGCTGCCAATGTCAACAAACCGGCGATCTGGTTGTCAAACAGCGTCTCGGCCTTGACCCGAATGATCGGGGCCAAGAAGCCGCCAATGGCACCAAACATATTGGTAAAGCCAATCCCTGCTGCCAAAGCGGTTCCTGAAAGCAGGCTGGTTGGCATCGTCCAGAACACCGGTTGCACTGCAATAAAACCTGCTGCTGCAAAGCACAAGGCAATCAGTGCCACCAGCGGACTGGCCAATGCGGATACGCCAATGCCGATCCCCGCCATCAGGAGCGTCAAGGCGGCCACGTTGCGACGCTCACCGGTACGGTCCGAATAACGCGGAATGAAGTAGGTGCCCATCAGTGCAAAGATCCACGGAATGGCCGTGACCATGGAGACTTCAAAGCCCACCTTCTTGCCCAGCAAGGCTCCCACCTGGGTTGGCAGGAAGAAAATCAGTCCGTACACGCTGATCTGGATCAGCATGTAGATGATGGCCAGATGCCAAACCTGCGGGTTACGGATGGCGTCGGCAATGCGGGATGTGGTCTTGGCACTTTCTTCAGACGCGAGTTGACGCAGCAAGACGTTTTTTTCTTCCTGGCTCAGGAACCGTGCCTCTTGTGGACTGTCATCCAGGTAGCTGAAGGTCCAGAAGGCGGCAGCCACTGCCAGCAAACCTTCAATGACAAACATCCAGTACCAACCCGGATGGCCGCCAAAGCCATGCAACTCCAGCAAAGCGCCCGAGAGCGGCGAACCCAAGGTCAGTGCCAGCGGTGCACCCATGTAGAAAAGGCCCATGACACTGGCGCGGTTGCGCTGTGGAAACCATTGCGACGTGAGGTAGATCATGCCGGGGAAAAAACCCGCCTCGGCTGCGCCGAGCAGGGTGCGAACCACCAGGAATTTCCAGTCGCTGTCGGCATACGCCATGGCGGCTGACAACAGACCCCACAGCAGGGTGGTCAGACCAATCCACATGCGGGCGCCGAATTTCTTCATCAGCAGATTGGCGGGCACACCCAGGCAGGCGTAGGCCACAAAAAAGATGCCAGCGCCAAAGGCATAGGCTTCGTTGCTCAGGCCAGTGTCTAGCTGGTAGGCCTGTTTGGCGAAACCGATATTGGCGCGGTCAAGAAATGCCAGCACATACAGTGTCAGCATGAAGGGGATAAGCCGCCACCGCATTTTGGTGACGGTTTGATCGAGAAGATTAGCCATGATTGAATTCCTTATTCCTTGTTGATACAAGAGAAAAAACCAGGATCGCAGGCAAAGCGCGGCCCACCTCGCCCGTCAAGGGCGAAGGGACAGGCCACAGACAGGGCGATCAGTGCGTGTAGGGACGGGTCAGCTTGCACTCGGGGTTGATCTCGACGCCGAAGCCCGGCTTGTCGAGGACCGACTTGTGCATGCGCCCGTTGACGGGCACCGGCTCGTCCAGCAGGATCGGATCAAATTGCGGACGCATGGTCGAACAATCCGGGCTGGTCATCAGGAATTCACTGAAGGGGGTGTTGGTGAAGGTGATCACGGCATGGTGGGAGTACACAGACGAGCCGTGTGGCACCACCAGTTGACCGCGCGATTTGGCAATCGCGGCAATTTCCACCAGGGTGGTGAGACCACCGCACCAGCCGACATCGGGCTGAATGATGTCGATGCCGGTATCGGCCAAGGTGCGGAACGATTGCAGCGTGCCGTGGTGTTCGCCACTGGTGACGAGCATGCCCGGAGGCGCGTTGCGTTTGAGCTCGGCATACCCTTCATACTGCTGGGGCGGCAGGCATTCCTCGATCCATTTCAGGTTGTAGGGTGCGCAGGCATGGGCGAGTTTGGTCGCGTAGTTCACGTCCTGGCTCATCCAGCAGTCAAGCATCAGCCAGAAATCCGGGCCGCATTTTTCGCGGTACTCAGCCACCATGGCGGCATCTTTGCGGATACCGGCATCACCGTCATGCGGGCCCCAATGGGTTGGCATCTTGCCGCCAATGAAGCCCATTTCCTTGGCAAGGTCGGGGCGTGCGCCGGTGGCATAGAACTTGATTTCGTCGCGCACCGCACCACCGAGCAATTTGAAAACCGGTTGTCCGACAACCTTGCCGAACAGATCCCACAGCGCCAGGTCGACGCAGGAAATGGTGTTCATCACCAGGCCACCCGAGCCAGAGTAATACATGGTCGCATTCATCATCTGATCTTGAATCAGCTTGATGTCGGACACACACTTGCCTTCGATGAAACGACTCAGGTGTTTCTCCACAATGAAACACCCCATTTCGCCGCCGGTGGAAATGGCAAAACCTTTCACACCGTTGTCGGCTTCCACTTCAACCACCAATGTGCCAAGCACATTGATCCCGAAGGCCTGACGCGATTGTTCATATTCCTTGTACTTGCTCATCGGCGTGGCAATGTGATCGTCGATCCAGTGCTTGCCGCCCTGGTCGTGGTAGTCGGCACCACCGCTGCCCTTGACTGCGGTTGCACCGCCCATGAAATACGCACGAACTTGTTTGATCTTTGGCAAAGCCATCATTTGCTCCAACTGAAAGTATTAAAAAATTACTACTCTGAAGACTTATGTCGGGCAGGGTCAGGGGCCGCAAGGCGATCGGGCTGTTGTGGCATGCAGCAGCCGGAGCATGAACACTCCAGATGCCACTTGCCACGCACGGCGTTTGCCGCTTGGCGTCTCCAGTCTTTCCCCGGCAATTGAAATTGCCTGTCTTTCTAGGTATGCCTGCAAAAAAAGCCGCCGATGCCGTGGCCAGCGTCACCGGCAGCTCAACCGTTCAGGGGCAATGCCCCAATTCCTTGGAAATCTGGGCCGCGGCTTGCATGACCTTGGCCGTGATTTCTGACAATGTTTCTTCGTGAATCTGCAAGGTGGTGCCCACCCCCGATATGGCGGCGGCTATCTTGCCGCTCGCATCAAATACCGGGCTGGCGATGCAGCGCACCTCCGCCAGGTCTTCACCGTCGTCGTAACTCCAACCCCGCGCGCGGATCTCAGTCAGCGCCGCGCGCAACTGCTCTGGCGAGGTGATGGTTTGCGGCGTGGCGCGGACAAACTGCAGCTTGTCGATCAGCTGCTTTTGCTGCTCCGGCTCAGCCCATGCCAACAAACATTTGCCCAATCCTGAGCTGTACAAGGAAAGCCGCTTGCCTTCCCAAGAGCGCACCCGGATCGTGCCTTGTGATTCCACCTTGAGGATGTAATAAGCCGCGTCGCCTTCAATCACACCCAGGTGACACAGCAACCCGGTTTCGTGCATCAGGGCATTCAAATGGGGGCGCGCCAACTCGCGCATGTCCAGCTGCCCGGAAGCCTGTTCACCAAATTCGATCAATTTGATGCCGAGGCGGTACAGCCCATCTGCGCCTTGCGACAGCAAGCGCAGTTGCTTGAGTTCTTCCAGCAACAGATACACCGAGCTCTTCGGCGCATTGAGCACCGGGATGAGCGCACTGCCTTGACAAGCGCCCTGCTCGGCGACGTAGTCAAGGATGGCGACTGCACGGTGCAGTGCAGGAACCTTTGTCTCCTTCTTGTCCATCCTATTGGACTCCTGTATTATGTATTGGACAGAATAATTCTAGGACGAAAAAAAGAGATTGCAAGTGGGCAACCACAAAATTAACAAAAGATCGTCAAGCAGCGCTTGAGGCACCAAGCGCCACAGACAAACCGCAGCGGGTCGGCATCACGCCCATCACCAGATGCGCGCCAAAGACGCCATCTGCGCGTTTATCCCGATGGTTTTCGCTCGGCTGTCTCACACACTCATTGGCACGGAAATCGCATTGGTGCAGTGCACAAGTTGACCAAGTGGTTAGTTTCTTGCAGCAAGGCAGCTTTTTGGTGCAACCCTCACTTTTTCCGTGCCCATGAAACATCCTCAAGACGCATCCATTCTTTCCAAGCGCCAGCCACCAGCGAGCGGGCGCTTGGCGGTCGAGATTCGACAAGCGAGCGTGGTCTACCAGACAGCGGACGCGCCTGTGCATGCCTTGTCCGAGATTGATCTGACCATCCGCGAAGGCGAGTTCGTCTCCTTGATTGGCCCGTCGGGCTGTGGCAAGACCACGCTGATGCGGGTGATTGCCGACTTGGAGCACATCAGCGCCGGGCAGGTGTTGGTCAACGGAGTCAGCCCGCATGAGGCGCGGCTGGCGCGCGCCTACGGTTATGTGTTTCAGGCGCCCGCGCTGTTTCCCTGGCGCACGGTGCTCTCCAACGTGACACTGCCACTGCAAATCCAAGGCCGCTCCAAGGCCGACAGCAAAGTGATTGCCATCGAGCACCTGGAGCGCGTTGGGCTCAAAGGTTTTGAGAACAAATACCCCTGGCAGCTCTCTGGCGGCATGCAGCAGCGCGTCTCGATCGCCCGGGCCTTGTCGTTCGAGCCCAAGATTTTGATGATGGATGAGCCGTTTGGCGCACTCGACGAGATCACCCGTGACCGGCTCAACGAGCAGCTGCAACAGCTCTGGCTGCGCGAACGCCGCACGGTGGTGTTTGTCACCCACTCGATTGCCGAGGCGGTGTACCTGTCGAGCAAGATTGTGGTGATGTCACCGCGCCCCGGGCGCATCGTCAAGGTGATTGACTCGCCCTTGCCCGATGAACGCCACCTTGGGCTGCGTGACACCACCGAATTCATGGCGGTGGCGCATGAGGTTCGCGAAGCCTTGGCGGACGGTCACCATGGCTAAGCCGCCGGGTTTTATGCACAAAATTGGCCACAAGTCCTTGCCAATACTGGTGATCTTGCTCTTTATTTTGATACTCTGGTATGGCGCCGCCGTGGCCATGAATGCGCCCGGCGCGATCGAGCGGGTGTTGCCCGCCGACACGCCCTGGACATGGCAACAGCTGGTGGGGGCCACCATGGACATGCAGCGCCCGGTGTTGCCCACACCGCACCAGATTGCGCGTGATTTCTGGAGCAGCCTGGTGGACTGGCCGATCGATTCGCCGCGCAACCTGCTGTTTCATGTGGCGGTCACCGCCGAGTCAACCTTGTGGGGTTTTGGGCTGGGCACGCTGCTCGGGCTGGTGCTGGCGGTGTTGATCGTGCATTCGCGCACGCTGGAGCGCGCCTTGTTGCCCTGGATCGTCGCCTCCCAAACTGTGCCGGTGCTGGCGATTGCGCCGATTGTGCTGGTGATTCTGGGCAGCCTGGGTTTCTCTGGCGTGGCGCCCAAGGCGGTGATTGCGATGTATTTGTGCTTTTTCCCGGTGACGGTGGCCATGGTGCAGGGTCTGCGCTCACCGCAAAAGATCGAAAGCGAGATGTTGCACACCTATGCCGCCAGCCGCTGGCAGGCGCTGTGGCTGCTGCGGCTGCCAGCGTCCTTGCCGTTTTTGTTCCCTGCCCTGCGGGTGGGCATTGCGGCCGGGCTGGTGGGTGCGATGGTGGCCGAGTTGCCGACCGGCGCAGTCGCGGGCTTGGGCGCGCGGCTGCTGACCGGCTCGTATTACGGCAACACGGTGCAGATTTGGTCAGCGCTGGTGATGTCGGCGCTGCTTGGCCTGGCGCTCACGCTGGCGGTGGCGGGTGTAGAGCGGCTGGTGCTGAGCCGCCGCGGGGGACAAGCATGAAGATCTCGCTGGTCAAAGCCCTGGTTTTTGCGGTGTGCAGCTTGGCGGGTGCCTGCTTGTTGTTCATCCATCCGGGCGCGCAAGGCACCTTGCCTGAGGGCGGCTCACCGGGCGCTGTGTTCTGGGTTGCCACCATCGTCATCGCGGCTTTGGCGGTGCAGTCGGTGCGTTTGCTGGCCGCACTGGACGGCAGCCGCTGGCTTGGACTGGCCACGGCGGCACTGTTTGGCATCTGGATCGTTTACTTCTGGCAACTGCTGGTGGTGGCCTGTGAGGTGCCGCGGGTGTTGTTGCCGCCGCCCGGTCTGATCCTGCAGTCCCTCAGTGAACACAGTGAGGTGTTGTGGGGCGACTTTGTGCAAACCGTGCTCAAGGCGGTGCTGATCGGCTGGGCACTGGGCTCGGGCCTGGGTTTTGTTGTGGCGGTGGCGATCGATCGGCTGCCGTTTTTGCAGCGCGGCCTGTTGCCGCTGGCGGCGCTGACCAGCACGGTGCCGCTGGTGGCGGTGGCGCCGATTGCGGTGATGTGGTTTGGTTTTGAGTGGCCGTCCAAGGCCGCGGTGGTGGTGCTGATGACCTTTTTCCCGATGATGGTCTCGACCCTGGCCGGGCTCAAGGCCGCAGGCAAGTTAGAGCGCGAGCTGATGTACAGCTACGCCGCCAGCTACACCCGCACGCTGCTGGCGCTGCGTCTGCCCACCAGCATGCCCTTTATTTTTGGGGCGCTCAAGGTCAACGCCACGCTGGCGCTGATTGGGGCCATCGTGGCCGAGTTTTTTGGCTCACCCACGGCGGGCCTGGGCTTCAGGATTTCGACCGAGGCCGCGCGCATGAACATGCCACTGGTCTGGAGCGCCATTGTGGTGGCAGCGGTGACGGGCTCGCTGGCCTACGCGCTGCTGGTGCAGTGTGAGCGCCGTGTGGCGTTCTGGCACCCCTCGGTGCGCGGACTCTGACTGTTTTTTTTCAACCCCAAGGAGCTTTTGCCATGAGTCGTTCTTCCAAGTTCTCCAGCGGCCTGATGGCTGCGGTGCTGGCCGTGTGTGGCGTGACGGCCAGCATGGGCGCCAGCGCGGCCGACAAGGTCACCGTGCAGCTCAAGTGGCTGCCACAGGCGCAGTTTGCCGGCTATTACGTGGCCCAGAGCAAGGGCTATTACAAGGACGCCGGGCTGGATGTGACGATCAAACCCGGCGGCCCCGACATCTCGCCGGTGCAGGTGATTGCTGGCAATGGCGCCGACGTGGTGGTGAACTGGATGCCCGACGCGCTGGCCGCGCGTGAAGCCGGGGTGCCGCTGGTCAACATCGCCCAAGTGTTCAACCAGTCCGGCCTGATGCTGACCTGCAAAAAGGCCAGCGGTGTGAGCAGCCCGAAAGACTTCAAGGGCAAAACCCTGGGTGTCTGGTACGGTGGCAACGAGTACCCGTTCCTGAACTGGATGGCCAAGCTGGGCTACAAGCCGGGCACCGACATCAAGATCCTCAAACAAGGCTTCAACGTCGACCCGCTGTTGCAAAACCAGGCCGCCTGCATCTCGACCATGATCTACAACGAGTATTGGCAGGTGGTGGACGCGGGTGTGAAAGAAAGCGATCTGGTCACTTTCTTCTATGAAAAAGAAGGTGTGGCCTCGCTCGAAGACGGCCTGTACGTGCTGGACGCCAAGCTCAAAGACCCGGCCTTTGTCGCCAAGATGGGCAAGTTCCTGAAGGCATCCTTCAAGGGCTGGAACGACGCGGTGAAAAACCCGGCTGAAGCCGCCAAGATTGTGGTGGCCGCCGACGCCTCGGGCAGCGCCACCGAGAAGGTGCAACAGCGCCAGATGGAAAACGTGGCCAAGCTGATCACCAACGCAGGCACGACCAAGATCGGTTACCTGGACCCGGCCGCGTATGAACGCACGGTCAAGGTGCTGCTGGCCGCTGGCAGCTCACCGGTGATCAAGAAAGACCCGGGCCAAGCCGCCTACAGCCACGTGGTGTGGGAGGCTGCGGCCAAGTAAACTGCCGTATCCCGAATCCAAAGGGTCTTGTCCTCACGGGTAAGACCCTTTTTTTGACCATGACACCGCTCCAACGCAACCAGCTTCAAGCCAGCACCGACGACACCACCAAAGGCCAGATTCGCCAGGCCAACGAAGCCCGCATCCTCACCGCCGCCGAGCGGGTGTTTGCTGGCGCCGGTTTTGCCGGTGCCACCATGGCCGCCATCGCCGAAGAGGCCAGCTTGCCCAAGGCCAACCTGCACTACTACTTTGGCGCCAAAGAAGACCTCTACCGCGCGGTGCTGGCCAAAACCCTGCAAGACTGGCTGGAGCCCACCCACGTCATCACCCCAGAGGCCGACCCGAAAACCGCGATCGAAGCCTACATCCGCGCCAAGATGGCGCTGGCGCTGGAGCGCCCGCACGCCTCACGCGTGTTTGCCAACGAACTGCTGCACGGTGCACCGGTGGTCAGGCAACTGCTGGAAACCGACCTCTACAACCTGATGCAGACCAAGACTGCGGTGATCGCCCAGTGGGTGGCCAGCGCACGCATGGCGCCGGTCGACCCGGCGCATCTTTTCTTCACGCTGTGGGCCGCCACCCAGACCTATGCCGACTTTGAGGTGCAGGTCTGCGCGGTGCTGGGCCAACACAGCTTCACCGCAGCAGACCAAGCGCGTGCCACCGAGCATGTGGTGAGCCTGCTGCTGCGCGGCTGTGGTTTATAAGAAATCGGCCGCTAGCCCTTATGCAACAAGCCCTACATGCTATTTTTTAGATAGTATTTCAACAGCCAACCTGCGGCCACGTTTTTTTTCTGAGGACCAACCCATGTCAACGCCCCAACCCATCACCCTGCGCGGCCAAGCCATTGCGCATGGCAAGCTGCCGCTGATCTGCACGCCGCTGGTCGGACGCAGCCTGGAAGCACTGATGGCCGAGCTGGCGGTGGTGCTGCCCAAACAACCCGACGTGCTGGAGTGGCGCATCGACCACTTTGCGCCAATCGCAGACACCAGCGCCGTCATTGCTGCGGCCCACGCTATCAAAAAAGCAGCAGGTGAGTTGCCGCTGCTGTTCACCCGCCGCTCCACCCTCGAGGGTGGTGAACCCATCCCACTCACCGAGGCGCAGGTGATTGCGCTGTACCAGGCGGTGTGTGAGAGCCAATGCATCGACCTGATCGACTACGAAATGGCCAACGACCCGGCCCACATCGCCCAAGTGCGTGCCTTCGCCCGCGCCAACAGCGTGGCGCTGGTGCTGTCGTTCCACAACTTTGTGGAAACCCCGGCGCCTGAAGCGCTGGTGGCCAAATTCTTGCTGGCCGAACAACTGGGGGCCGACGTGGCCAAGGTGGCCGTCATGCCACGCGACCTGGACGATGTGCTGACGCTGCTGAGCGCCACCCGCCAGGCCAGCCAGCAGCTGCAGATTCCGCTCATCAGCATGTCGATGGGGCCGTATGGCGCGGTCAGCCGCCTGGTCGGCGGCGTATTTGGCTCGGCCCTGAGTTTTGCCGTAGGTGCGGCCAGTTCGGCGCCGGGGCAGGTGCCGATTGAAGACTTGGCAGCGGTGCTGCGGGTGCTGGAGCGGGCGATGGGCCGCTGACCACACCTGCAGTGACCACGACGATACGGTGACGCGCTGTTGCCGCGGCCTCAAAGTAAAAACCGTGTCGGTGCCAAGCGCCGCAGCTGACGCCCCAGCTTGTCCCGAAACGGTGGGCTGTGCAGGCAGATGCCACCGACCAGCCCCAGCACCGAGCCCAGCACGGTGTCGATCAGGCGCGACACCAGCAGGGCATCGGGCGAGCCCATGCCCAAATGGGCCGACTCGGCCAGAAAGATCGTCGTCGGGGTGATAAAAATCACGGCCAGTCCGTAGTGGCGCACCACCAGCATTTCGGTCGCGAAGGCCAGCACCATCATGATCAGCGCAAAACGCCAGGGGTCCAGTGGCAACAAGAGCAAGCCCCAGGCCAGAAACAAACCCAGGCCGGTGCCGATGATGCGGTGCACCTGCTTGGTCCAGACGGCCCGCCGTGTCATGCCCTGCATGACGGCCAGGCAACTTACCGGCACCCAGTAAGCCCGCTCCAGCTGCAGCAGCTGGGCCACCAGCAGTCCCATGCCAACGAACACACCGGTCACCACCGAGTCGAAGATCACAAAATCAAAAGTAGCAACGGGCGGCGGGGAAACCGGCTGCGCGGCTTGTTGCCGCAGGCTGTAGAGGCTGTAAAAAAACGCAATCAGGCAGGCCTGCAAGCACCCCATGGTGAGCAGCCCAACATACAAGGGCAGCTGCAGGAGCTCGATCGGTGAAAAGGCGCCGATGGCGGCAGCCATGATGAAAAACAGGCTGCCCGGCGGGCCAATCAGATAAAACCGGCACACCATGGTGACCACGATGGTGATGAAGGTCAGCATCGGCACCAGCATCACCGGAAAGAAATGCGCCATCAGCCCCAAGGTGTAACACGCACAAAAGCCAAACGCGCAGGTCATCAGGGTCACCATGCGGTGCGACAGCGGCGTCTTGGGCGCGTACAAAAAGACCAAGCCCCCCAGCGAGGACACCAGGCCAAAGTTCAAATGGTTGAAGTACGCCCCCACCAAGAGTGGCATGCCGGAAGCAAGCGCCGCGCAAAACGGCATATGCCAGCGACGGTCTGTGCGGTGGATCGTGGCCAGGTGCGCCACTTCGGCCTGAAGCTTGCGCCATGCCTGCCAAATTGTCATGTTCATCCCTGCTGTTTGCGCGGCCAATCCGCCTGTTTTTAGCTATCTATTTTATAGCCAAGCATGCACACAGCACGTCGGGGAGATGGGCACCGGGTTGGCGGCCCGGCGTGCAGCCTATTCCTATTGACTGGCAGCGCCAGGCGCGTCCTTGGGGTGTTTCTTTTTATAGGCTTCGGTGCGCGGCACTTTTTTGTCGATCGCCTTGCCGGTGTGACGGATCGCCTCGGCGGTGGCGTGGCCGGCCTTTTTGGTGGCTTTTTTGGTGCGCTCAAGCAAGCTGGGTTCGGGCGCGCTGGCCTTGCTGGCGTCGGCGGTGGCGGCCTGCACCCGGCTGGTGTAACCCAGCGTCAAGGCGGTAGCAAAAACCAATGCGCCCAGTGTCGCGGTGCGGCTGGAAAAACGTGTCATGACCAATCCTTGTATGGTGGGAAACCGGCAGATTGTGAAGGTATTTTGTGCGTGTGGTCTTGCCCGCCACAGCCCAGCGCACGGCAATGGTGCCCGCGGCCACCGTCACCCAGAGGATCTGGCTGGCCTGATCACACGCCGGGAAAACATCAAAAACAAGAGCAAACTATGCCCGTATTAAAAGGGCTAGAGGCATTTTTGACTGCAAATTTGCGACTTACTCTGCCAGTGAACGGGTGGCGGTAAACCGGCGCTCCATCTCGCGGCGCATGTCCTTGCGCACCAGCGCGGCGGCGTGGCGGCGGATCTCGTCGGGGGTCACAGGCACCAGCGGCGTCACCGGCACCGGTTTGCGCTCGTCGTCCACCGCCACCATGGTGAAAAAGCAGCTGTTGACATGGCGCACCGAGCGGTTCTGGATGTTCTCGGCAATCACCTTGATGCCCACTTCCATCGACGAGGAACCGGTATGGTTGACCGACGACAAAAAGGTGACCAGTTCACCCACATGGATCGGCTGGCGAAACATCACCTGGTCCACGCTCAGTGTCACCACATAACGTCCGGCATAGCGGCTGGCGCAGGCGTAGGCCACCTGGTCGAGTAACTTGAGGATGTTGCCGCCATGCACGTTGCCTGAGAAATTGGCGGTGTCGGGGGTCATCAGCACCGTCATTGACAGTTGGTGCAGGGGTAAATCCATGAGAGTTCCTTGTGGGGGCGGCTTGACTGCGGTCAATGATAGCGCCCGCTCCTCGTCCATCGCGGCGCCAGGGCCACCGGCAGCACATCGGGTAAGCACCCACATACAAAATGGCACGCCACTTGCTAGCATGAAAGTCGAACCTGACCAAACGGTCAGATTTAACAGGAGTTCATCGCGTGTCCCTCTCCCTTGCCCCTGATACCCGTTCCGGTCGGCTCGCAGCCGCCGACTACACCCAGCGTTTTGCCGATGCCACGCCGCGCCTGACCCGCGCCCAGGCGGTGCTGGAGGCCGAGCGATGTCTGTACTGCTTTGACGCACCCTGCGCCACCGCCTGCCCCACCCACATTGATGTGCCCTCGTTCATCAAGCGCATTGGGGATGGCAACCTGCGTGGTGCGGCAAGCGCCATTCTGGAGGCCAACCCGCTGGGCGGCATGTGCGCCCGGGTTTGCCCCACCGAAAACCTGTGTGAAGCCGTCTGCGTGCGCAACACCCAAGAGGGCAAACCGGTGGCCATTGGCCGCCTGCAGCGCCACGCGGTCGATGCGCTGCTGGACAGCGCCAAGCCACAACTCTTCACCCGCGCGGCCTCCACCGGCAAGCGGGTTGCGGTGGTGGGCGCGGGCCCGGCCGGGCTGGCCTGCGCCCACACACTGGCAAAACTGGGCCACGACGTGGTGGTGTTTGACGCCAAACCCAAGGCCGGCGGCCTCAACGAATACGGCCTGGCCAGCTACAAAACCACCCACAACTTCGCCCAAACCGAGGTGCAGTGGCTGCTGGCCATCGGCGGCATTGAGCTGCGCCAGAGCTGGCGGCTGGAAACCGCCGAGCAGTTCAACGCTCTGCGCCAGGACTTTGATGCGCTTTTTCTGGGCATGGGCTTGGCCAACACGCACCAGCTTGGCGTCCCAGGCGAGCACTGTTGCGGCGTGCAGGATGCGGTGGCCTTCATCGCCAGCCTGCGCCAGACCGAGGATGTGTCAACCCTGCCGATTGGCCGCCAGGTGGTGGTGATTGGCGGCGGCATGACCGCTGTGGATGCCGCCGTGCAAGCCAAGCTGCTGGGCGCACAAGACGTGCACATGGTCTACCGGCGTGGGCCGCAGGAGATGAGCGCCTCCAAAGCCGAACAAGACTGGGCGCTGACCAACGGCGTGGTGATCCACCACTGGCTCAGCCCGCTGGACATCGTGCCCAACGAGGTGGACCCGCAATGCGTGGGCGGCGTGCGTTTTGCCCGCCAACAGCTGCAAGGCGACAAGCTGGTGGCCACCGGTGAGACCCTGGTGCTGGAAGCCGACATGGTGCTCAAGGCCATTGGCCAGACGCTGGGCAACCCGCTGCTGGCGCAAGTCGGGCTGGCCTTGCAGGGTGGGCGCATGGCCACCGATGCCAACGGCCTGACCAACCTGCCCGGCGTGTGGGCCGGTGGCGACTGCCGCTCTGGCGGGCTGGACCTGACGGTGGAGGCAGTGGAGCACGGCAAGCTCTCCGCGCAGGCGATCCACGCGCAGTTGAGCGCCTGAACCGCTCACCTCAGGCAAAAATAGCCCGCAGCCCTTCACCAATAAGCGTTAAGCACTATGCAAGTAGTAGCACCCAGAATTGAAAGCACACCATGGCCAATTTAACAACCCACTTCATCGGCATCCAAAGCCCCAACCCGTTCTGGCTGGCCTCTGCCCCACCCACCGACAAGGCCTACAACGTCAACCGCGCTTTTGAAGCCGGTTGGGGCGGCGTGGTCTGGAAAACCCTGGGCGAGGAAGGCCCGCCGGTCGTGAATGTGAACGGCCCGCGCTACGGCGCGCTGATGAGCGCGGATCGGCGGGTCAATGGCTTGAACAACATCGAGCTGATCACCGACCGCGACCTGGCGCTCAACCTGAAAGAAATCACCGAGATCAAACGCCTGTGGCCAGACCGCGCGGTGGTGGTGTCGATCATGGTGCCGTGCAACGAGGACGCTTGGCGCGCCATCCTGCCGCGCGTCGAGGCCACCGGCTGCGACGGCATTGAGCTGAACTTTGGCTGCCCACACGGCATGAGTGAACGCGGCATGGGCGCGGCGGTGGGCCAGGTGCCCGAGTACATCCAGATGGTGACCCACTGGTGCAAGCAGTATTGCAAGCTGCCGGTGATTGTGAAGCTCACGCCCAACATCACCGACATCCGCCTGCCCGCGCGCGCCGCCAAAAACGGTGGCGCCGACGCGGTGAGCCTGATCAACACCATCAACTCGATCGTCGGTGTGGACCCGTACAGCCTGACCATGGTGCCCAGCACCGGCGGCAAAGGCTCGCACGGCGGCTACTGCGGCCCGGCAGTCAAACCGATTGCGCTCAACATGGTGGCCGAAATTGCCCGTGACCCGCTCACCGCAGGTTTGCCGATTTCGGGCATTGGCGGCGTGGGTACGTGGCGGGATGCTTTTGACTTCATCGCACTGGGCGCTGGCAACGTGCAGGTCTGCACCGCCGCCATGGTCTATGGTTTCAAGATCGTGCAGGAGATGATCGACGGCCTGTCCAACTACATGGACGAGATGGGATTCACCAGCATCGAGGACTTCCGGGGCCGCGCCATTCCCACCGTGTCGGACTGGAAACACCTCAACCTCAACCACATCAGCAAAGCCGTCATCAACCAGGACAGCTGCATCGAATGTGGCCGCTGCCACATCGCCTGCGAAGACACCAGCCACCAGGCCATCACCACCACCAAAGACGGCAAGCGCCACTTTGAGGTGAAAGAAGACGAATGTGTCGGCTGCAACCTGTGCACCCTGGTCTGCCCGGTGCCCGACTGCATCACCCTGCGCACCGTGGCGCCCGGCGAGCTTGATTTGCGCACCGGCAAAACCGTGCAAGCGACCCATGCCGACTGGACAACCCACGCCAACAACCCGGCGCGGGTGGCGGCGTAAGATTTGTGGCCGCTGCCTGGACGCGCACCACACCTTTCAAGCCAAATTGGCCTCTAGCCCTTATTCCGTAAGCGTTAACAGCTATTAAAGAAGGAGTATTTATGAGCAGCATCCTGATCCGTGGCGGCACCGTGGTCAACGCCGACCAAGCCTTCCAAGCCGATGTCTTGACCCAGGACGGCAAGATCATTGCCGTCGGCCCGAACCTGCAGGCGCCCGCCGGCGCCCAAGTGGTGGACGCCGGGGGCCAGTATGTGATGCCCGGCGGCATCGACCCGCACACCCACATGCAGCTGCCGTTCATGGGCACCACCACCATGGACGACTTCTACACCGGCACCGCCGCTGGGCTGGCTGGCGGCACCACCAGCATCATCGACTTTGTCATCCCCAACCCGAAACAGCCGCTGATGGAGGCCTACCAGACCTGGCGCGGTTGGGCCGAAAAGTCTGCGGCTGACTACGGCTTTCACGTCGCCATCACCTGGTGGGACGAGTCGGTCAAACGCGACATGGGCACCTTGGTGCAACAGGAAGGGGTGAACAGCTTCAAACACTTCATGGCCTACAAAAACGCCATCATGTGTGACGACGAAACCCTGGTGAACAGCTTCAAACGCGCCCTGGAACTCGGCGCCATGCCCACCGTGCACGCCGAAAACGGCGAGCTGGTCTACCTGCTGCAGCAAGAGGTGGCCCAACGCGGCATCACCGGCCCCGAAGGCCACCCACTGTCACGCCCGCCAACGGTGGAAGGTGAAGCCGCCAACCGCGCCATCGCCATTGCCGAAGTGCTCAACGTGCCGATCTATGTGGTGCATGTGTCCTGCAGCGAATCTGCCGAGGCAATTGCCCGTGCCCGTGCGCGTGGCCAACGCGTTTACGGCGAGGTGCTGGCCGGGCACCTGACGATCGACGACAGCGTCTACCGCCACCCCGACTTCTCAGTAGCCGCCGCCCATGTGATGAGCCCACCGTTTCGCGGCAAAGGCCACCAGGAAGCGCTGTGGCGCGGCCTGCAAAGCGGCAGCTTGCACACCACCGCCACCGACCACTGCACCTTCTGTGCGGCCCAAAAAGCGGCGGGCAAAGACGACTTCGCCAAAATTCCCAACGGCTGCGGCGGCGTCGAGGAACGTATGGCCGTGGTCTGGGACGAAGGGGTCAACACCGGGCGCCTGACGCCATCCGAATTTGTCGCCATCACCTCAGCCAACACCGCCAAGCTGTTCAACCTGTACCCCAACAAAGGCAGTGTGAGTGTGGGCGCCGATGCCGACATCGTGGTCTGGGACCCGGCAGGCACCAAAACCCTGTCCGCCAAAACCCAGTTCAGCAAGGGTGACTACAACATCTTCGAAGGCCGCACCGTGCGCGGCATCCCGAGCCACACGCTGAGCCAGGGCAAGTTGGTGTTTGTGCAGGGTGATTTGCGGGCTGAGCGCGGGGCGGGGCGGTACATCAAACGGCCGGCGTTTAATGCCAACTTTACGGCGAGCAAGTTGAGGGCGGATGTGATGGCGGTTGGGGCGGTGAAGCGCTGACCTTTTTGCACAGCAGCATGGACGCTTTTCACATGGCTCTTGCTGGTGCGGCTGCGCCCGCTGGCGCCTGTTGGCCGGGTTTCGCCCCGGCGGGCGAGGCACTTTTCTTTGCTTCGCCAAAGAAAAGTACCCAAAAGAAAAGCGAGCCCACTGTTTGTGTCCCTACGCTACGCTGCGGGCAACCTGCGGTGCTCGCTTCAGGGAGGGTCGCGCTCGAACTCGGCTATCGCCTCAAACAATCGCGCGCCCTGATCTCCCTGAAGCTGTGCTCCTCGGCACAAACAGAAGGGCCGGGAACAGCGCAGTCCGCCCGGCTCGTGGCGCTTTGCGCCACCTTGCCGAGCGCGAGAACTCCGTGGCTGGCCAACGCGGCACGAGCGAAGCAAAGTGCCGCAACGCTCGCCGCCGTTGAGGCCGGGCTGAGCAGCGCAGCAGACTGCGGAAAAAGGGCTGGCGATTGTTTGAGCGAAGCGAGTTCGAGCCAGACCCCGCAGGCTGCGAGCAGCGCAAGGCACCGCGCAGCGGCCCGGACGTCGGCTCGCCTTTTCTTTGGTTACTTTCATTTGGCGAAGCAAAAGAAAGTAACTCGCCCGCCAGGGCGAGACCCGGCCAGCGGCAGCAAGCCGAACAGCCTGCGCCAGCAAAACCACGCGAAGTACAGGCACACCGCTTGCTTTGAATAGCCAACCCATCCACCAAGGACGATGACATGACCACCACCCAAACCGACATCTCCACCCTCCGCATCAACGGCCCCCGCCTCTGGGACTCATTGATGGAACTCGCCAAAATCGGCGAAACCCCCAAAGGCGGGGTCTGCCGCCTCACCCTCACCGACCTCGACAAACAGGGCCGCGACCTGGTCACCAAATGGGCCAGAGAAGCGGGTTTGACCGTCACCATCGACAAAATCGGCAATGGCTTCATGCGCCGCCCGGGCCGCAACAACGCGCTGCCACCGATCGTCACCGGCAGCCACATCGACACCCAGCCCACCGGCGGCAAGTTCGATGGCAACTACGGTGTGCTCGCTGGCATGGAAGTCATGCGCACACTCAACGACCATGGGATTGAGACCGAGGCGCCCATGGAGGTCAGCTTCTGGACCAACGAAGAAGGCTCGCGTTTTGTGCCGGTGATGATGGGCTCAGGCGTGTTCTCCAAAACCTTCACGCTGGAGCACGCCTACGCCGCTAAGGACATTGATGGCAAAACGGTGGGCGAAGAGCTGGCACGCATTGGCTACATCGGTGACCAAGAGCCCGGTGACCACCCGATTGGTGCGTTTTTTGAGACCCACATCGAACAAGGCCCGGTGCTCGAAGACAACGATGTGACGATTGGTGTGGTGCAAGGCGTGCTGGGCATCCGCTGGTTTGACTGCACCGTGACCGGCATGGAAGCGCACGCTGGCCCCACGCCGATGGCGCTGCGCAAGGACGCGATGCAGGTTGCCGCCCAGATCATGCAAGAGGTGGTGGCAACCGCGATGCGCCACCAGCCGCACGGGCGCGGCACCGTTGGCATGGTGCAGGTGTTCCCGAACAGCCGCAATGTGATCCCGGGGCGGGTCAAATTCAGCATCGACCTGCGCAACGCGACAGACGCGCTGGTGGACCAGATGGCCGACGAGGTGAAGGCTTTTGCCGCCAACCTGAGCCAACAAACCGGCCTGGGCGTGCAGATTGAACTGGTGTCGAGTTACCCGGCGCAAGCCTTTCACGAGGATTGCAAAAACGCTGTGGCCAGCGCGGCGGCCAAACTCGGCTATTCCAACATGCCGGTGGTGTCCGGCGCCGGACATGACGCGGTCTACATGTCGCAACTCGCGCCCACCGGCATGATCTTCATCCCGTGCAAAGACGGTATCAGCCACAACGAGATCGAAAGTGCCACACCCGAACACATCACGGCGGGCTGCAATGTGCTGTTGCACGCGATGTTGGAGCGTGCTGGTGTGGTGTAGCCGATAACCCTTAACCTGCCCATTGGCCAGGGAGCTGTTAGAGTTTGACCCAGATAAACGTCACGCGACGTCTCTCAAGCCGAGGTGATGGGCAGCACATGAATACCTTTGTCGAACGAATCGCTTGGCCGGCATCCATCACCCCTGTGGTGACATCCCAAGCACGCTGCAGCAGCTGTGTTTTGCCCATGTCAACGACGGGCTTGCTGCCTGGTTGCCATGGATGAGGTCGAGCTGAGCAAAACGCAGCTGGCCTTGGCGCTGGAAGCCGCCGGGCTGGACCTGTGGGAAAACAATTTGCTGACCGGTGAGGCCACTTACCGTGCCCTGAAAACGATCTCGACCCTGGGCTACACAGACGAGGAACGCCCTGGCAGCATCGACGACTTTTTCCAGCTCGTCCACCCGGAAGATCTGCCGCGCGTGCAGACCGCCCTGGACGAGCATCTGTCCGGCCACACCCCCCAATACCGCTGTGAATTCCGGTTGCGTGCCAGAGACGGCCGATGGATCTGGTTTGCCAATTACGGCAAAGTCATGGACGCTGGCAGCAGCACACCGGGCCAGCGGTTTATTGGCGTGACCTTCAACATTGATGACCGCAAGCGCCAGGAAGACGAGATCGCCCAAATCAACCACCGCTTGGCCGAGCAGAACGCCTTGCTGCAGCGCTACAACACCGAGCTGGAGTTGCTGGCCTCCAGCGACTCGCTGACCGGGCTGGCCAATCGGCGCAAGCTGATGGAACTGGGTGCCCAAGAGTGCAAACGCTCCGAACGCTTTGGCCACCCGCTGTCGCTGCTGGTGATGGACATTGACCTTTTCAAAAACATCAACGACGCCTGGGGGCATCAGGCGGGCGATCGGGTGATCTGTGCGGTGGCGGAGACCTGCAGCAGCCGCATCCGGGTTGGCCTGGACACAGCCGCCCGCGTGGGCGGTGAAGAGTTTGTGGTGTTGCTGCCCGAGACCGATTACCCCAGTGCCCATGCGGTAGCGCAATCCCTGCGCCTGACGGTTGCAGCACGGCAGGTAGCGGCTGACGATCAAGGCACCCAGATCAGCTTTACCGTCAGCATTGGTGTTGCCACGCTGCACGGCACAACCCTGTCCTTCGACCAGTTGTTCAACAACGCTGACAAAGCGCTTTACCGGGCCAAGCAGGCTGGGCGCAATAATGTGCAAGGGTTCGACGATGCAGCCGCGACAACTTCAGCGCACTGACTTGACCGCCCGTGCACCCTTCTAACCAACACCTCTTTGGAACCTAACCATGACCCTGACCACCTGGTGGCTGTTTATTGCAATGACGTTTGTGGTCTCGGCCACGCCGGGGCCCAACATGCTGCTCGTGATGAGCATCAGCGCCCGCTACGGACTCCGCTCAGCGGTGCTGGCCATGGCAGGCTGCATGACCGCTTTGCTGGCGATGCTGAGCCTCTCAGCCGCTGGCCTGGGGGCGCTGTTGCAAAGCTTTCCAGCGGTGTTTGACGCCCTGCGCCTGTGTGGTGCGGCCTACCTGGCCTACCTGGGGGTGAAGTGCTGGCGCGCACCGGTGCAAGATCAAACGGCTGCGCCATCTGACGCCCCTGCCCTCACTGCCGTTGCAGCATCAGGCACCCTGTACCGCCAGGGTTTTCTGGTGGCGGCCAGCAACCCCAAGGCCATCCTGTTTGCGGCAGCGTTTTTTCCGCAGTTCATCAACCCCAGCCAAGCCCAGCTCCCCCAATTTGCTGTTCTGCTGGCCACCTTTTCGGTGATTGAGGTGGCTTGGTATTTTGTCTACGCGGTCAGCGGCAAGCGCCTGTCGGTCTACCTGCAGCGCGCCACCATCATGAAAGCCTTCAACCGGGCGACCGGTGGTGTGTTTGTGGGGTTTGCCGCACTGATGGCCAGCGCCCGGGCCTGACCCAACAGGCGCCGTGGCCCGCAAGCGCGGGCGGTGCAGCGGTGGTGCGCATTTGTTGTTTAATGCATCACCCGTCTACCTTGAGAACACCACCATGCCTTTGTCCGGTCTGACCTGTGCGACGCTGTTCAACCATCTGCCTGATGCGGTTTTTTTGATTGATCCGGACACGTCCAACATCCTGGACTGCAACGAGTTTGCGCTCAAACAAACCGGTTTGGCGCGCGATGCGTTGATCAACCACTCGGTGCTGAAACTGCACGCCGAGGTGATGGACACAGCCCAGTGGGCCAGTCTGGTGCAGGCCATTCGCGCCAACGACAACCATGTGTTTACCAGCCACTACCGCCATGCGGCAGGTGCGCCGTTTGCGGTCGAGGTCAGCACCAGCCAGTTCTGGCAGGACGGGCGTGAGTATGTCCTGCTGATCGCCCGCAACATCAGCCAGCGCCCGGGCCAGGAGCGAGACCCATCCCGCAGTGAAGCCCAGCTGCGTTACGCGCTGACCGAAGCCTCAGATGGCCTGTGGGACTGGAACCTGCAAACGGATGAGGTGTTTTTCAGCCCTCAGTTCGCCCGCATGCTGGGCTACGGGCCAGACGAGATGAAACCCACGCTCAATACCTGGGCCAGTAGTTTGCACCCACAAGACGCCGTGTGGGTGCGCAAGGTGTTGCAAGAGCACATTGATGGCCAGCGCAGCCGCTACAACGCCGAGTACCGTCTGCGCAACCGCAACGGCCACTATGTCTGGGTGCATGCGCGTGGGCGCGTTTGCGAACACGACCACAATGGGAAACCGACCCGTATGGTGGGCATGACGCGCAACGTCACCGATCAGAAAGCCCTGGAACTCACGCTGCAGACCATGGCCGCCCACGACCCGCTGACCGGGCTGCTGAACCGCCGCGAGGGTGAGCAGGTGCTGCAACGCCAATGGGCGCTGTGCCGCCGACTGGCGGTGCCGATGGGCATGTGTCTTTTTGACCTGGACAACTTCAAGCGCATCAACGACGAACACGGCCACGCGCTGGGTGACAAGGTGCTGCAGCGCTTGGCCCATACCGTCTCGCGTGAAGTGCGCAGCACCGATGCCCTGTTTCGCTGGGACAGTGAAGAGTTTCTGCTGCTCTGCATCGGTGCCGCCGAGGCTGACCTGCTGATGCTGGCTGAAAAAATACGCAGCAAAATTGCCAGCATCCATTGGCAAGACTTGGGCCAGTTGCCCACCATCACCTGCAGCTTTGGTGTGGCAGTGTTTCCCGAACACGCAGACAACGCCGAGAACCTGTTTGTGGCGGCCGACTCGGCGCTGTACCGTGCCAAAGCCCTGGGCCGCAACCGGGTCGCATCGGCGGCCGAACTGACACAAACGACGTAGACCTCCCCACCAACACAAAAAACACCTGTAGCCCTTGATTCACAAGGACATACAGCTACTTTAATCATAGTGACACAGCCATGCTTGATTTGCTGATTCACAACGCCACCTTGCCGGATGGACGCCAGCAGATGTCGGTTGCCGTGCAAGACGGCGCCATTGTGGCGGTGGCCGCTGGTCTGCTGGCCCCAGCGCACCACAGCATCGACGCCCAGGGCCAGCTGCTGAGCCCGCCGTTTGTGGATGCCCACTTTCACATGGACGCCACCCTGAGCTATGGCCTGCCACGCGTCAACCAAAGTGGCACGCTGCTGGAGGGCATTGCGTTATGGGGCGAACTCAAACCGCTGCTGACCCAAGAGGCCCTGGTGGAGCGCGCCCTGGCCTACTGCGACTGGGCGGTGGCCAAGGGTCTGCTGGCGATCCGCACCCACGTCGACGTGTGTGACGACCGCCTGCTGGCGGTGGACGCGCTGCTGGCGGTCAAACGCCAGGTGGCGCCCTACATCGACCTGCAGCTGGTGGCTTTTCCGCAAGACGGTGTCTTGCGTGCGCCTGGCGCCCTGGCCAACCTCCAACGTGCATTGGATAAAGGGGTGGATGTGGTGGGTGGCATCCCGCACTTTGAGCGCACGTATGAGCAGGGCACCCAGAGCGTCAAGCTGCTGTGTGAACTCGCCGCCGAGCGCGGCCTGCGGGTGGACATGCACTGCGACGAGTCGGACGACCCGCTGTCGCGCCACATCGAAACCCTGGCCTTTGAGACCCAGCGCCTGGGCCTGCAGGGCCGCGTCACCGGCTCCCACCTGACGTCCATGCACAGCATGGACAACTACTATGTGAGCAAACTGATCACCTTGATGGCCGAGGCACAAGTGCACACGGTGGCCAACCCGCTGATCAACATCACGCTGCAAGGCCGCCACGACAGCTACCCCAAACGCCGAGGTATGACCCGCGTGCCCGAGCTGCTGGCGGCAGGCATCAATGTGGCGTTTGGCCACGACTGTGTGATGGACCCGTGGTACAGCTTGGGCAGTGGCGACATGCTCGAAGTGGCCCACATGGGCCTGCATGTGGCGCAAATGACCAGCCAGGCCGCCATGCGCCAGTGTTTTGACGCGGTCACGGTGAATGCGGCGCGTGTGATGGGCTTGGAACACTACGGGCTGGCAGTGGGCTGCCACGCCGATTTTGTGCTGCTACAAGCGCGTGACCCGGTGGAGGCGCTGCGTCTGCGCGCCACCCGGCTGCAGGTGTTCAAACGCGGCAAGCTGCTGGCGCAGACACCCGCCACAGCGGCGCAGCTGCATCTGCCTGGCCGCCCGGGACAAACCCACTGGATGAGCGACACACCCCGCATCGGCTGACACCGGGCACAGCTCAGAAGCCCGTCGCCGCCCGGGTGAACCGCTCAAACGTAGGAGACGTAGCGCGGGTCGTACACATGGGCACGCACCAACGCCTGCAGGTCTTCCGGCCGCGACTTGGAAGCCAGGCCTTGCTCAAAAATCACCTCGGCCACGGCCACCGCAATCTGCACCGACACCTCGCGCACGCTGGTCAGCGGTGGCAGCAGGCTGCCTTGCGCCAGATCTTCAGGCGTGACCGATGCCGCCAGGGTGTGGGCGGCGGCCAGGAACATCTCGTCGGTGATGTGTTTGGCACCACAAGCGATCGCCCCCAGGCCCAGGCCCGGGAAGATGTAGGCGTTGTTGCCTTGGCGCGGCACCAGGGTTTTGTCCTGGTAGACCACCGGGGCAAACGGGCTGCCGCAGGCAAACAGAGCGCGCCCGTTGGTGGCGTGGTAGGCCTCTTCTGCGGTGCATTCGGCTTTGGAGGTGGGGTTGGACAAGGCAAACACAATCGGTTGCGGGTTGATCTCGGCCATGGTCTGCAGCACCTCGGTGTTGAAGGCGCCACCGACTGCCGCTACACCGATGATGGCGGTGGGTCGCAACGCCTGCACCGCACCCAGGAAGCTGTCTACCGCGGCATGCGGGTGGGCATAAGGTTGTTTTTGTGCCGCCAAGCCAGTGCGTGACTGCACCACCAGCCCCTTGGAGTCCACCAACCAGCAGCGTTGGCGCGCCAGCTCGGGTGAGAGCCCTTGCGCGACCATCGCGGCAACCAGCAGGTCGGCAATGCCGGTGGCGGCTTCGCCAGCCCCGAGGAACAGGAAGGTCTCATCCGCCAATTGGGTGCCTTTGACCTGCAGCGCTGACAACATCGCCGACAGCGCCACCGCAGCGGTGCCCTGGATGTCGTCGTTGAAGGTGCAAATCTTATTGCGGTATTGCTCCAGCAGGCGGAAGGCGTTGTGGTTGGCAAAGTCCTCAAACTGGATGATCACATCCGGGAACACCTGCTGCGCCGCCGTGATGAATTCCTCCACAAAATCGTCATACGCCTGACCCGTGACCCGGCGGCGGCGCAGGCCCACGTAATAGGGGTCGGCCAGCAGCTCTTCATTGTTGGTGCCCACATCCAGCGTGATTGGCAGGCAGATCGCCGGATCAACCCCGGCACAGGCGGTGTAGAGCGAGAGCTTGCCCACCGGGATGCCCATGCCGTTGGCGCCCAGGTCACCCAGGCCCAAAATGCGCTCACCGTCGGTGACCACGATGATGCCCGCTTTGTGGGGCCAGTTGCGCAGGATGTCGCTGATGCGACCGCGGTCATTGATGCTGAGGAACAGACCCCGATGGCGCTGGAAGATGTGGCCAAAACGCTGGCACGCCAGGCCCACCGTGGGCGTGTAGATCAGCGGCATGATCTCGTCCAGGTTGTCGCACACCACGCGGAAAAACAGTCCTTCGTTGCGGTCATGCAGGCCGCTGAGCGCAATGAACTTGTCCAACGGGTTGGGCAAGCGGCGCATGTTCGCCAGAAAGCGGGCGACCTGCTCCTCCTGGGTTTGCACATGGGGGGGCAGCAAGCCACGCAGGCCCAGCGCGTCGCGCTCAACCTCGGTGAATGCGGTGCCCTTGTTGAGCAGGGGATTTTGCAGCAAGGCAATGCCATGCTCGATGGTGTCGGCGCTGATCTTCATGGGTGCCATCCTCAGATGATGTTGTCTCTGCCATGAAGCACTCATGGCCGCTAAATCGTGCGCCTGCCGTGACACGGCGGCGCCCTTTTAGCTACTTTTTATATAGCTTTAAGACCTTATGATATAAGGGCTAAACCAATGTTTTTATAACTTTTATGGTTTTTATGGTGTTATTCCGCCAGACGCTTTTGGCGGGCTGCCAGTTCGTCGGCAAACTGGCCTTTGGCCTCGGGGTAGATCAAGGTTTCTTCCAGCACGATGTGGTCGTGCTGGAGCGCTAGAAAGACCTCCACGTTGTGCTGCAACTCGGCCATGTCCACCCATTCTTCGCCATTGGCAATGGCACGCAGCATGGGGGACAGCTCCAACCAATTTTGCTCAATCCAGCCGTGGTCCTGCTGCAATGTGCGCACGGCCTGCACCAGTTCGGCGTTGTCGCTGGTCAGCAACTTGGGGAAAACATTTTTCTCCTCGTCCTCATGGTGTTGACGTGCTGTGGCAGAGAAAAAGGCCTCAATCCCCCGTACCAATTCGCGGTACTGCGCCTCGTCCGCTCCAGCCTGAATCTGCTCCAGAACTTGGGTCAACTGGGCCAGATGTTCATGGATTTGCTGATGGCAGGCATCCAGCGCTTGGAAACGATCGGGTTGGGGAACTGGCTTCATCACTCACTCCTGATAATGGGTATCGTCGTTGATTCTGTCAACGCGACGGTAGATCCAACGACGGTTTGAGTTTCGCTATTTCAGGTCCTGTTGTCACTTGATTTAGATCAGGGTCACTGCAGATTGCGCAACTCGCGCAAAACCTCGGCGCCAGCTTTGGCGTGACCGCAAACGCGCCCGTCGCAGAGCGACCCGCGCCCCAAAATCAGCCACCAAGTGGCCTGATCACCAAACAAAACAATGGCGCGCTGGCCCAAGCGGGTGGCCACCTGAACGGGCGCGGCCGGGGGGCAGGTCGCATGCAACGTATATGTTTTTGTAATTAGAAAATGAAAAAACAGTAGTTCCAGTTTGAACGCTTGTCTCCCAGAATGCGCCTTATTGCACCGACGCAATGCCTTCTGAGGACCCAACCGTGAAACCAACGCTCCCCATTTCCCGACGCATTTTCAGTCTCGCCACAGCGGCGCTGCTGGCCACGGGCAGCTTGGCTGCCAATGCACAACAAGCCGTCACGCTGCTCAACGTCTCCTACGACCCCACGCGTGAGCTCTATGTCGAGTTCAACGCTGCTTTTGCCAAATACTGGAAAGCCAAAACCGGCCAGGATGTGACGATCAAACAATCACACGGCGGCTCAGGCAAGCAAGCGCGCTCCATCATCGACGGTTTGGATGCCGATGTGGCCACCCTGGCCCTCGCAGGTGACACCGACGCGCTGGTCAAGAACGGCGGTTGGTTGTCAGCCGACTGGCAGAAAAAGTTGCCGCACAACGCCTCGCCCTACACCTCCACCATCGTGTTCGCCGTGCGCCAAGGCAACCCCAAGGGCATCAAGGACTGGGACGACCTCATCAAACCCGGCATCAGCGTGATCACCCCCAACCCCAAAACCTCAGGTGGTGCCCGCTGGAACTACCTGGCGGCCTGGGAATTTGCCAAACGCAAATACGGTGGTGATGCCAAGGCCAAGGAATTCATTGCCAAACTGTTTGCCAATGTGCCGATTCTGGACACCGGCGCGCGTGGCTCCACCATCACCTTTGCCCAGCGCGGCCAGGGCGACGTGTTGATCGCCTGGGAGAACGAGGCCTATCTGCTGGAGAAAGAATTTGGCTCCAAGTTTGACATCGTGGCACCCAGCTTGAGCATCCTGGCCGAGCCTGCGGTGGCCGTGGTGGACAAAAACGTGGACAAAAAAGGCACCCGCGCGGTGGCCCAGGCTTACCTGGAGTACCTCTACACCGAAGAGGGCCAGGACATTGCTGGCAAAAACTTCTACCGCCCAGCCGTGTCTGAAAAAGCCAAGGCCAAGTACGCGCACCAGTTCGCCAAGCTCAACCTGTTCACGATTGACCAAGCCTTTGGCGGCTGGACCAAGGCTGACAAAGAGCACTTTGCGGATGGCGGCAGCTTCGACCAGATCTATCTCAAAAAATAACTGAAACACCGCCCGCCTTCACGCTGTCACACACCAAAGTCTCACGGGAAACCCATGGCCGTCTTATTGGTTGCAGGAAGTCCGACCGAACGCTCACGCTCGGCGGTACTGCTCGATGCGGTCGCGCAACGTCTGCAGTTCCGGGGGGTGCAGAGCGAAAAGCTGCTGATCCGCGACCTGTCGCCCCAGGCGCTGATCCTGGCCGACTTTGGACACCCCACCATCAGCCAAGCGATTGGCCGGGTGGCCAAGGCGGACGTGGTGGTTCTGGCAACCCCCATCCATAACGCGGCCTACAGCGGGGTGCTCAAGGTGTTTCTGGACCTGCTGCCACAAACCGCTTTGGCAGGTAAAACCGTGCTGCCGCTGGCCACCGCCGGCGGCGCGGGGCAATCACTGGCCATTGACTACGCCCTGCGCCCCGTCCTGCAATCTCTGGGCGCAAAGCAGATCCTTGGCAGCATTTTTGCCACCGATGCCCAGATCAGCATTTCAGAAACGGGCGCGTACCAACTCAGCGGAGAACTCGGGCAACGGCTGGACGAAGCCATCAACACCCTCATCACGGAAGTGCTGCCCGCTTCATTGGCTCACACCAGGCGTTTTGCGCCGGTTCACTTTTCACAGGTGTCATGTAGCGTTTGAAACCACCACGGGCAAGCTGGCGCACTGGCAGTCCTGGTCCACCCCATTTCAACACCCGCGTGTCTGCAGCGATGCCACACAGGTTCGCCAGATTTGTATTCCCTATTTCAAAAGGATTGAGCATGCACCGTTCACCTCAACTGTCACGTCGTCAGCTGCTGGCCGCTGGCCTGGCCAGCGCCGCACTGCCAGCAAGCTCGCTGGTCCACGCCCAAACGGCGAGCCGCACACTGCGCATCGGGTACCAAAAAGGTTGGTTGTCGATCCTCAGGGCGCGTGGCACCTTGGAAAAAAGCCTGTCGCCGCTTGGCGTGGCGGTGACCTGGACCGAATTTAATGCCGGGCCGGTACAGCTCGAAGCCCTGAATGTGGGTGCCATCGACTTTGGTGATGTGGGTGAAGCGCCGCCCATTTTTGCCCAGGCCGCTGGCGCACCGCTGGTCTACGCCGGAGCCACCGTGCCACGCCCGCAGCTTGAAGCCATCATCGTGCCCAAAGACTCGCCCATCAAGTCGGTGGCTGACCTCAAAGGCAAGAAGATTGCCTACAACAAAGGCTCCAACGTTCAGTACTTCCTGGTCAAGCTGCTGGAAAAACACGGCCTGAAGTACAGCGACGTGCAATCCATCTTTCTGCCGCCGCCCGATGCACGCGCAGCCTTCCAGAAAGGCGCGGTGGACGCCTGGATCATCTGGGACCCGTTCCTGGCCTCGGCGCAGAAAACCCTGGACGCCCAGATCCTGAGCGATGCCAAGGGTGTCGTCAACAACCGCCTGTACTACTTCACATCGCGCGACTTCGCCACCAAAAATGCCGATGTGCTGAAGATCGCCATCCAGCAGATCAACACCATCGACACCTGGATTGACCACAACAAACCCGCTGCCGCGACCGAGCTCTCCAGTGTGCTGGGCCTGGACAAAAACATCACCGAACTCTATGTCGGCCGCGCTGGCTACGGCACAACCCTGGTCACACGCGACATCCTGGCCGAACAACAGAGCATTGCCGACACCTTTTTTGAGCTCAAGCTGATCCCCAAAAAACTCAACCTGCTGCACGCCGCGCCGGTGAACCCAAGCTGAGACGACGGATGAACATTTTCTGGTTTCTCCCTATCCATGGCGATGGCCGCTACCTCGGCACCCAGCAAGGCGCACGCGCGGTGGACCACCACTACCTCAAACAAATCGCCCAGGCGGCTGACGAGCTGGGTTATGGCGGGGTGCTGATCCCCACTGGGCGCTCTTGCGAAGACTCATGGGTGGTGGCGTCGAGCCTGATCCCGGTGACGCGGCGGCTCAAGTTTCTGGTGGCACTGCGCCCCAGCACCATCTCACCCACAGCGGCAGCGCGCCAAGCCGCTACGCTGGACCGCTTGAGTGAAGGCCGCTTGCTGGTCAACATTGTGGCGGGCGGCGACACCGGTGACCTGGAGGCCGACGGCACCTTCCTGAGCCATGACGAACGCTACGAACACGCCAGCGAGTTCATCGACATCTGGACCCGCCTGCTGGCCGGTGAAGAGGTCACCTACGAGGGCAAACACCTGCGCGTCAAAGGCGCCAAGCAGCTGTTCCCGCCGGTGCAACAACCGCACCCACCGCTGTACTTTGGCGGCTCATCGAATGCGGCGCATGACCTGGCCGCAGAAAAAGTCGAGCTGTACCTGACCTGGGGTGAGCCACCCGCTGAAGTCGAGAAAAAGTTTGAGGATGTGCGCCAACGCGCCGCCAAACTCGGGCGCAAAGTGAAGTTTGGTGTGCGCCTGCATGTGATTGCACGCGAAACCAATGAGGAGGCCTGGGCCGCCGCCGATGACCTGATCAAGTACCTTGAAGACGACGCGATTGCCAAGGCACAAGCCAACCTGGCGGGCATGGACTCCGAAGGCCAGCGCCGCATGCGCGCGCTGCACGGCGGCAACCGCAGTCGGCTTGAGATCAGCCCCAACCTGTGGGCCGGGGTCGGCTTGGCGCGCAGCGGCGCGGGCACCGCCTTGGTGGGCGACGGTGAAACCATTGCCCGCCGACTCAAAGAATACGAGGCGCTGGGCGCAGACACCTTTGTGCTCTCAGGCTACCCCCACCTGGAAGAAGCCTACCGCTTTGCCGAGTTGGTATTCCCACACATCGGGGTGCAGGCGCCGTCCCGCACCTCGGGCTTGAATCTGGTGCGAGCGGCGGGCGAGGTTATGGGCAACGCCCATGTGCCCAGCGCAGCCACCGCCCACCGTTGAACCACTGCGCCTATGACTTACCCCAACGACACACCCCGTCCTGGCGTCGGTAGCATCCCCCCCGATCAACTCTGGCCAGGGCTGTACCCCGAAACACCGCTGCCGTGGCGCAAACTGGCAACGCTGCTGGTCGCCATCTGGAAACGCCTGCTGCCCTGGTTGGTGCCGGTGGGGCTGATCGCCGGGTGGCAAATCGCGTCCAGCCTGGGCTGGCTGTCAACCCGCGTGCTGCCGGCACCGCTGGCGGTGGTTCAGGCCGCCTGGACGCTGTCAGAGTCTGGCGAGCTGTGGGTCCATGTGAAGGTCAGCGCCGCGCGTGCGTTAACCGGCTTGGCAGTGGGTGGCGGTTTGGGCTTGCTGCTGGGTCTGCTGACAGGTTCGTCGCGCATTGCCGAGACGCTGCTGGACTCCAGCATCCAGATGGTGCGCAACATCCCGGCGCTGGCGATGATTCCGCTGGTGATCCTGTGGTTTGGCATTGACGAGTCGGCCAAGCTGTTTTTGATTGCGGTGTCGGTGTTTTTCCCGATTTACCTCAACACCTTTCATGGCATTCGCGGGGTGGACCCGGGCCTGATCGAGATGGGCCGCACCTACGGCCTGAGCCGCTGGCAGCTCTACACCCAGATCATCCTGCCGGGGGCGTTGTCATCGATCCTGGTGGGGCTGCGCTTCTCGCTCGGGCTGATGTGGGTGATTCTTATCGTGGCTGAGACCATCTCGGCGCAGGCCGGTATTGGTTACCTGACCATGAACGCCCGCGAGTTCCTGCAGACCGACATCGTGCTGGTGGGCATCCTGCTCTACGCCTTGCTGGGCAAGTTGGCCGATGTGTTTGCCAAGGGGCTGGAGCGCTACTGGCTGCGCTGGCATCCGGGTTACCAGGCCCAGTGACGGGTTGGCATCAAAAGATATCTTTATTGATAGCAATGTGCGCTGATTACATAAGGGCTTGAGGGCATTTTTATGACAAACTCTTTGCAAGCACCGCGACGTGGTGAACCGCTCCTGATCGACGGCCTGAGCAAGTCGTTTGGCGAGCGTGAGGTGCTGCGCAGCACCCAACTGGCGGTACAGCCTGGCCAGTTCATCGCCATCGTCGGGCGCAGCGGTTGTGGCAAAAGCACCCTGCTGCGCCTGGTGGCGGGGCTTGAAAGGGCCAGTTCGGGGCGCATTGAGATCGATGGCAAAACCCTCACCGGCCTGTCTGAGGGCACCCGCATCATGTTTCAGGACGCCCGCCTGTTGCCCTGGAAGCGCGTGATCTACAACGTGGCCCTGGGGTTGCCCAAAAACCGGCGCGACGATGCGCTCAAGGTATTGGCGCAGGTGGGTCTGGAAGACCGGGCCAACGACTGGCCAGCGCGCCTCTCGGGCGGGCAGCGCCAGCGGGTGTCGCTGGCGCGCGCGCTGGTGCACAACCCACGCCTGCTGTTGCTGGATGAACCCCTGGGCGCACTGGATGCGCTGACCCGCGTTGAGATGCACCGCCTGATCGAGGAACTGTGGCTGGCCAACGGTTTCACCGCACTGCTGGTCACCCACGACGTGCAAGAGGCGGTGGCGCTGGCCGACCGGGTGATCCTGATCGAAGACGGGCACATTGCGCTGGACGAAACGATTGCCCTGGCGCGACCACGCTCGCAGGGTGACCCGGCTTTTGCCGCGCTGGAAAAACGCATTCTGGACCGTGTGCTGCAAAAGCCCCAGCAACCCGGGCGCGTGTCGTTGACCCACCCCAAAGGCAGCGAGGCTGACTGGCCCGGCGTGCCAGCGCATGGCCTGCGCTGGGCGATCTAGATGTTGCGCTCACACCTGTTTTCACCTGCACGGCACGGCCCCTGAGGGCAAGCCTTTTTCCATTTCCCATCACGAACTTTTCAGGAGAACACCATGTCCATTCAAGCCATCAACGTGCGCAACCAATTTCGCGGCAAGGTCAAAGAAATCATCCACGGCGACGTGGTGTCAGAGGTGGATGTCGAAACGCCCTGGGGCATCGTCACCTCGGTCATCACCACCCGCTCGGTCAAAGACCTGGACCTGAAAGTCGGCTCTGAGGTGGTCGCGCTGGTCAAGTCCACCGAAGTCTCGATTGCCAAGTTGTGAAAACCAGGAACGCCATCATGACGACAGACCGTGGATTGACACGAAGAGCCTGGGGCCAGCGCGCAACTGCCCTGGTCGCCACAGGGGTCTCCTGCCTGGCCATTCCGAGGCTTGCAGGAGCCGCCCAGTCGCCGGTGCCGGAGGCAGCCCGCATCTTGGTGGGCTTTGGCGCGGGTGGCGCCATCGATGTGGTGGCCCGCATCCTGGCCGAACGTATCGCGCCCCAGCTGGGCAAGGGGCACCACATCATTGTGGAAAACAAGGCTGGCGCCAATGGGCAGATTGCGGCGCAGGCGCTGCTGAGTGCGCCCACCGACGGATCCACCTACCTCATCGCCCCGCTCATCACACCGGTGTTGTCACAGTTGGTGTTCCGCAAACCCGGCTATGACCCTGCGGTGGATTTCACCCCGGTGGGACTGGTGGCGCACTTTCAGTTTGCGCTGGCGGTACCTGCCACGCACCCGGCCAAGAACCTCACCGAATTTGTGGCCTGGCTCAAGGCCAACCCGACCAAAGCCAACTTTGGCAGCCCGGCCGCCGGCAGCCTGCCGCACTTCTTCGGTCTGCTGCTCGGCAAGGCTGCTGGCGTGGACATCGTGCATGTGGCCTACAAGGGCAGTCAGGGCCTGTTTACCGACCTGGTGGGTGGACAGTTGACCTCGGCCATCGAAACCACGTCCGGACTGGCACCCTTGCACCGCGAGGGCAAAGTACGGGTGCTGGCCACCTTTACCGACAAACGTACCCGTGAATTACCAGACGTACAGTCCGTGGCCGAGGCGGGTTTCCCGCAGGCCAAAGGTAGCGGCTGGTACAGCCTGTGGGCGCGCAAAGGCACGCCAGCGGCAGCTGTGGAGGCTGTCAATCGCGCGTTGAACACCGCTCTCGCTGAGCCTGCCATCAAGGCCAAGCTGGATGAGTTGTCGCTGGAAGGTGATCCACGCACCCCGCAACAACTGGAGCAATTGCGCCTAGCCGACTTGGGCAGGTGGCGCCCGGTGATTGTGGCCTCTGGCTTCAAGGCGGACTAAAGGATGGATATGCGTCGTCAACCCAACATCGTCTTCATCCTGGCCGACGACCTCGGCTGGGCGGACCTGGGCGTCTATGGCGCCACAGACTTCGCCACGCCCCATCTGGATCGTCTGGCGGGCCAGGGCGTGCGCTTCACACAGGCCTATGCCAACTCCGCGGTGTGCTCGGCCACGCGGATTGCCCTCATCACTGGGCGCTATCAGTACCGCCTACGGGCCGGGCTGGAAGAGCCCATTGTGCTGCGCGACACCGGCCTGGGCTTGCCACCCGAACACCCGACACTGCCCTCCCTGCTGAAGGCGGGCGGGTACGACACGGCGCTGATCGGCAAATGGCACCTGGGCTTGCCACCCACCTACGGCCCGCGCCTGAGTGGCTATGACCACTTTTTCGGCAACCACCACGGGGCCATCGATTACTTCACACACAAGCCCGGTGTGGGCGAACACATCAGGCCTGACCTATGGGAGGGTGATGTCCCCGTGGAACGGGTCGGCTACTACACCCAGATCCTGGCAGATGAGGCCAGTGGCTATCTGCGCCAGCCGGAACGGGTGCACAAGCCGTTCTTTTTGTCCTTGCACTTCACGGCCCCGCACTGGCCGTGGGAAGGGCCGGGTGACGAAACCGTTTCTCGCGACATCAAAGACCTGTTCCACTATGACGGCGGCAACCTGCGCAAGTACGGTGAAATTGTGGAATCACTGGACGCCGCTGTGGGTCAAGTGCTGGCGGCACTGGCCGCGTCCGGCCAAGCCGACAACACCATCGTTGTTTTCACCAGCGATAACGGCGGCGAGCGTTTTTCCAAGACGTGGCCGTTCACAGGCCAGAAGACCGAGTTGCTCGAAGGTGGGCTGAGGGTGCCCACACTGCTGCGCTGGAGCGCCCGCATCCAGCCCCAGATACAAGACCAAGTCAACATCACATTTGACTGGCTGCCTACGCTGCTGGCTGCGGCGGGCCTGGATCCTGACCCGGCGTTCCCCACAGATGGCGAAAACCTCCTGCCGGTACTTGAGGGCCAGGCCCTCCCACACCCCCGTACGCTGTACTGGCGCTACAAAGCTCAGGCCCAGTGCGCGCTGCGCGAGGGAAATTGGAAGTACCTGAAGGTGAACGACAACGAATTCTTGTTTGACGTGGTGGTGGACCAGCGCGAGCGCGCCAACCTGCGGCACCGCCACCCCGAAGTGTTTGAGCGGCTGCGTAACCAGTGGATTGCGTGGGACACCACCGTGCTGCCCATCACCGATGACGTGCGCACACACGGCATCACACCCGACATCCAGGCGGATCGCTATGTCCCCCACAAGCTTCAGCGCGGCTGAAGCCACACCAGCCGAACTTGACAACATCCACCTCACCTACCCTGATCACCCGGCGCCAGTGCACACCTTGCGCGATATCAACCTGCGCTCCAGTCGCACCGAATACGAAGGCAGCACGCTGCGCGAGAAACTGGGGCTGGCGCGGCCACAGAACCAGCATGCGGCACGCCGTGGGGAGCGCAAAGCCGCCTGATCGGTCGGGCACCCGTGGCCAAGGGGTCTGTGATCGGCAAGGTGGCCGCAACTTCGAAGGGCCAACCGATTGGCGAAGCACCACCCGTTGCCCAGGTGGATGTGGAACGCGCGAACCTGCTGCGAACTACCCGACCGGGGAGTCGCATTTTTTCTTCATTCACATAAGATTATCTTCATCAAAAAGTGGTCGAACCGGTGCTTGCATGATCACTTGTTGACTGATTGAGAATAGGGGTCTTGGCGTGGTGGCATCGACTTGCTGCCAAGCTAGATGCCGCACGCAAGGCCTCGCCGGAAACGGCGGGAAGTCACCGGAAGAACAGCGCGAAGCTGCAGATTAAATTTTTTCGGAGACTCACGTGGGCACATATTCAGAAGTGGTCGGTGGCGTGGTTTTGGACAGTCCGTCCCGGGAATCGTCGGATCGTCTGGCGGTGTGGATGTCCCGGTTGATGAAAATCAGAATCGGCGTCATGCCGCTTCCTGCATTTGCGATCATTGCATGCATTGTTTTTGGCGCATCGCTCGTCGAGATCAAGAAGGGCTCAAACCTGGTCTCCGCGCTGCCCGCAGACATGTTGGGCGGATTTGCCGTCATCATGGTGATGGGGTGGCTGTTGGCGGAGATCGGAAATCGCATTCCGGTACTTAAAAATATCGGTGGTTCGGCGATTTTGTCGTTGTTCGTGCCTTCTGCGATGCTCGCCTATGGTGCATTTAATCCAGCGATGAACGCGGCCACTGTGGCGGTGATGAAGACATCTAATTTTCTCTACTTCTACATCTCCTGCCTGGTGTGCGGCAGCATGCTTGGCATGAACCGCAAGGTACTGGTTCAAGGGTTTTTGAGGATGTTCGTGCCACTCCTGGTCGGCACGATCACCGCCACTGTCGTTGGCATTGCAGTCGGCCTGCTGTTCGGTTACACGCCTTATCGGACCTTCTTTTTCATCCTCATTCCGATCATGGGCGGCGGCATCGGCGAAGGCATACTTCCTTTGTCTGCGGGCTATGCGGAATTGGGCATCTTGGGCAAATCTCAGGGTGAACTGATCGCCATGCTGATTCCGTCGGCATTGATCGGCAATGTCGTGGCCATTGTGCTCGCTGGCGTACTGGACCGCATCGGCCAAAAGTATGAGCAGTACAGTGGCAAGGGTTTGCTGGTGCGTACCGGGCATGACAACGAATTGCTCAAAGAAATGGGCGAGGTCAAGGCGATTGAACTGCCGTTGATGGGCTGCGGTATGCTGATGGCCTGCGCTTTCTGGATCCTCGGTGGACTCTTGGCTCCCTACACTGGCATTCCGGGTCCGATCCTGATGATCCTCGGTGCGGCGCTCGCCAAGGTTTCCAGCCTTGTCCCGAAACGCATGGAACTGGGTGCTGCCCAGATGTACAAGTTCGTCGCTAGCAACCTGACCTACCCGCTGCTCGTTGGTCTGGGTGTCCTTTACGTGCCGTGGAAAGACCTCGCTAGTGCATTCACCTTGGGTTACTTCTGCATCTGTGCCGCGTCAGTCACCTCGTTGGTTGCTTCCGGATGGTTCGTTGGACGTTTACTCAACATGTACCCGCTTGAATCGGCAGCCGTGACCGCCTGCCATAGTGGCTTGGGCGGCACCGGTGACGTGGCCATCCTCTCCGCATGCAACCGGATGGGTCTGATTCCGTTCGCTCAGATCTCCACGCGAATTGGCGGTGCCTTCATGGTCGTACTTGGCGTCTTCGCCATTAAGTTCCTTGGCTGAGCGTCAGTCCTTGTTCCGGCGCTGCTCAGTCCGCGCCGCCCGCCCGCCACATCTCTGGCGAGCGCGACAAAACCTGCGCGATGCCAGGTCGGTGCGCAAACGATAAATCCTGTGTTCACGACGACAAGACTTGATCCATCGCAAGGCCGCAACACGCTAGGCCCCAAACGGCTGCGCAACCTGGTTGCCTGCCTCTGTCTGTTGTTGTTTACAGGCTATGTATCCTATGAATACAGCTGGCGGATCGGTGTTGGTGCCCAACAAACTGCCGCAGCGCGCCGCCTGGATACGTTCAGTGCGGTGCTCTTTACGCCGATGGACAAGTACGACTATTTGCCGGAGGTCATCTCAAACCATCCCATCGCCGTTGACGCGTTGGAACATCCGGATGACCCGGCCCGAGTCCGCAAACTCAACGTCATCCTTGAGGATCTCAATCGGACCGTCAAGACCGAAGACATCTACGTCATGGACAGTCGCGGCCTCACGATCGCCAGCAGCAATTGGCGTGAGTCGGTGACGTTTCTCGGCAACAACTACCTGTTTCGACCCTATTTCCGCGATGCCATTGAATACACCAGTGGCCGTTTTTTTGCCGTCGGAACCGTCAGCCAGCGCGCTGGCTACTACCTTTCCCACTCGATCCGATCAGATGGTCAGGTGCTTGGGGTCGTTGCGGTCAAGGTTGATCTCGGGGAACTCGATGCCGGATGGGAGGCAGACGAGGATGTCACTCTGGTCTCTGATGAACACAGCATCATTTTCTTGAGTTCGCGAAAGGACTGGAAATACAGCGCTTTAAGACCCCTTGACAAGGCGACGGTCAAACAGCTTGAGCAGACGCAGCAATACGGCTCCCGTCTGAAGCCAGCGATTCGCCTTGAGCTGGAGACCAGCCTGGACAACGGCGACCGTGTCGTGCGCATCCCGGGGCCCCGCACCGGGGCGGAACGCTATCTGGTCCACTCCCGCACGCTTCAAGGCTCGAAATGGGAAGTCAGTATTTTTTCCTCGCTCGCTGAGACCGAATCCAATTCACGTCAGACGGCGGCTGCGGCCTTGGCCAGCGTCACGTTCGCCATCCTGCTTTTTATGTACGTGCAACAGTCCAGCAAGCGCAGAAGAGAGCACAAGGAATCACAACGTGCCCTGCAGCACGCGCACCAGAAACTGGAGGCTAAGCACGGGGAACTCGTGCGTCTCAACCACCATCTTCTCGAGCAGAGCGGACATTTGACGCGCACGGTATTGGAACTTGAGCGTGCGAAGCTCGAAGCCGATTCCGCCAACCAGGCCAAGTCTGAATTTCTGGCCAACATGAGCCACGAAATCCGCACACCGATGAACGCCATACTTGGCCTGACCAACCTGGTCCTCAAGACTGATCTGAGCGCCAGGCAGCGAAGCCACCTGACCAACGTCGATGGTGCCGCGACCGCGTTGCTCGGCGTGCTCAACAACATTCTTGACTTCTCCAAGATTGAGGCCGGTAAGTTGCAGATTGAACACACCGCCTTTCACTTGCCCGAGATCTTGCGCCAGCTTTCTGCGATCCTGACCTTGAGCGCCGAGAGCAAGGACATCGAACTGATCTTCCGGATCGATCCGTCAGCCCCCGTTGACTTGGTCGGCGACCCGTTGCGGCTCGGTCAGGTGCTGCTCAACCTTGTCAGCAACGCGATCAAGTTTACCGAGCAGGGCGAAATACTGGTTCGCGTCGATCGCGGGAGCGCCCAGCCGGGTCGCGCCGCGCTGCACTTCAGTGTCAGCGATACCGGTATTGGCATCGTCGAGCAGGAAAAACCGCGTCTGTTCCAATCCTTCAGCCAGGCGAATCAGTCCACAACCCGCCGCTACGGCGGCACGGGTCTGGGTCTGGCGATCAGCCAGAAGTTGGTGCAAGCGATGGGCGGCAGGATTGAAGTCCAGAGCTGCCCCGGACAGGGCAGTACCTTCAGCTTTGAGGTAACGCTGGGCTGTCCGGACGACGTGCCGCTGCCTCAGGAAGAAGGCGCGCCGGGCCTGGCTGGCATGCGGGTGCTGGTCGTTGATGACAGCGCCAACGTGCGCGCACTCCTGTCGGATCTGTTGACCGCGTGGTCGATCCGGGTTGACCTTGCCTCCTCGGGAGAGGCGGCGATCCATGCGCTGAATGACGCGCGTGCAGACACGGGTGCTGCTTTCGATCTGATCCTGCTCGACAGCCGGATGCCGCAACACAACGGCATCGAAACGGCGCGCCGGATAAGGGCGCTTCCCAGGTTCTTGAGCCAACCAAAGATCGTGCTGTTGACCTCACGCGGTGGCGACGATGCCGTGCGCCAGGCGGCAGAGATCGGTGTCGACGCGCTGATCGCCAAACCCATTGAACCCTCAGCGCTGCTGGTCGCCATGCATGAAGCCATCGAAAGCACGGCTTGTGCCGAGGCCGACATCACACCCATCGTGGTGCCAGACGTGATCGACCCACTTGACCGAGGACGTGTGAAAGATCTGGTCGCCGATCTGGATGCTTCACTGGCGACCAACAACACCCGTGCTGAGGAATGTGCTTTCGAATTGCGTAGCGCGCTGCGTGGGCATGGTCTTGATTCAACTCTGGACACGCTGGAACTTGCCATCGACCAGCTGGACTATCGTCGTGCGCAGGAGGTTCTTGCCGAACTCTCTTGTACGCTTGTGCTGGCCGAAGAGAAGGACGTCGGTGACAAAATCTGGCCCTCCGCGCCACCGACCAGTTCGCCGTGACGAGGCGCTCAACACGTTGTGATCAACATCATGTCTTCTCCCAAATTGAACTCTGTTCTGCTCGTTGATGACGAGCCGGTCAACATCAAGATTCTTTCGGATGTTCTGAAAGATGAATACGATGTCATGTTCGCCATGGGCGGCGAGGAAGGCATTCGCCTGGCCATTGAACTCAGGCCCGACTTGATCTTGCTGGATGTCATGATGCCGGATATGGACGGCTACGAGGTCTGCGCGAAACTCCTCGGCGACCCGCGTACTGCAACGATTCCAATCATCTTTGTCACGGCCCTCGGCTCTACAGCGCAAGAGGTTCGGGGTCTGGAAACCGGTGCACTCGACTACATCACGAAACCGATCAATGGCGACATCGTTAAGGCCCGTGTCCGAAATCACCTGAAATACAAAGATGTGATCCTGGCATCGTCCGTATCTGACACCTCCGCAGAGTCAGAGGCCGCTTCCCTGCAATCCATGACCGGTCGACAGCGCGAGATATTCGAGTGGGTGAAGCAAGGGAAAACGAACTGGGAGATCTCGAAAATCATCGGCTGTTCGGAAGAAAACGTCAAATACCATATGAAGAACATCCTGCGTATCTTGGGCTCGCACAATCGCACTCAGGCGGCAGCGATTCACTCACGCCGTACGAGCGGTATCTGAGATGCGTGTGCGGGCGTCGCAACAAACCCGAGTCGCTTCAACTCAATGGAAGCGTTCAAAGCCCCGTTCTGAGTTGACTGAATATGCGTTTGAGATCAAAATCCTTGGCATCTAGGACACTTTATGACGCCAAACGCAAATTCATTGCTCACCCTACAGGATGCAGGTGAACGCTGCCAGCAGCTGCGCAAAGCTGCGGGCAAAACCCAATCCGAAGTCGCCGCGGCTGCCGGGCTGCGGCAGGAAACACTTTCCCGCTTTGAGCGAGGCCGCGCAAGCGATCTGTCCACCACCAAACTCCTGCGGCTGCTGGAGGTTTTGGGCATGCAGATGGCGTTTGTTCCTGCCACCCGGCGGCCCAACTTGAACGAGTTGCTCCAAGAACGCCGTCAGGGCACATCCGCTGTGAACAGTGGCCAAGCATGATCAACAGTGCGGCCCTCAACGCATCACCCGCGACCGTCGGCCAGGCCGGGCTGAACGTCTTTGTCAACGGCAAACACGTTGCGGTGCTGCAAAGCCCGTCAGGCTTTGAGCACTATCTGACCTACCTCAACGGCACCCGCCCAGAGGATTTTGTGTCGCTGCTCATGCCAGTGCAGTCTCCTAGTTGGGAATGGCCCAGCCTGCATCCCTTCTTTCAGGTGAGCCTGCCCGAGGGCTTTTTGCTGTCCGTCTTAAAAGAGCAACTGGGGCCGCATTTGGGTGCCAGCCCGATGGATCTGCTGTCTGTGGTCGGACACAACATGATTGGCCGTGTGCAGGTGAGTGCGGGCAACAGCCCTCAACCCCAACTGGCCGCCAATGAGCTTGACGGCCTTCTGCATGGGAGCGCCTCGCGCGAAGTGTTCATGGGCCTGATGAGCCAATACGCCGCCTCTGGCGTGTCTGGTGTGGTCCCCAAATTTCTGACCCCGGAAACCCAAGCGCTGTTTCGCAAAGGCACGGTTTCTACCGAGCGGCACATCGTCAAAGCCAGCTCGGACAAGCAGCCGTTCATTGGCCTCAACGAACACCTGTGCATGACAGCCGCCAGAGCCACCGGATTTGCTGTGGCCCAAACGGTGGTCTCAGACGACGGCCAAATCCTGGTGGTGGAACGCTTTGACATCGATCCCACCAGCGGCCAACGGCTGGGGTTTGAAGATTTTTGCAGCCTGCTCGGACTGAACGCGGATCAAAAATACAACGCCACCTGGGAACGCACCGCCCGCCTGGTGCGTGACTTCGTTCCTGCAACGGGCTTGCGTGCGTCCTACGAGCAGTTGGCCGTCACGCTGCTGCTCACCTACGCACTGGGCAATGCCGATTGCCATACCAAGAACCTAGCGTTTTTGTATTCTGGTTATGACGACGTGCGTGTGGCCCCCATCTACGACATGCTGACGATCCTGGCCTATGACAGCTACGCCGACAACCCACCGGGCATGTACATCGACGGACGCAAGAGCTGGGACAACATGAAGCCGGTTTGGCGACTGTTGCAAGTTTTTCTGGGCATCGATCCACCCCGCCAGCGTGAGCTCATTGACAGGGTCAGCACGGCGGTGGCATCCACCATTGTTGAGGTGATTCAGCACATGAAGCACACCCCCGGTTTCGACACGGTTGGCGCACGCATGCTGTGGCACTGGAACGATGGGCTGAACCGCCTGAATCAGCGCATCAGCATGCCGGTGCCTGACATCAAGGCACTGACCACAGAGGCCGGCGTCGCAGAACCCACGCCACCGCAAAAGTTTGCTGCGCCCAGGTATGGCGAGTCGCCGTTGTTGGCGACCAAACGCGGGGCAAAGCCGGTGCGGCCATCTTGACTCTGCTGGTTTGCCGCTGTCGCTCAATCGCCATACAGCTCGCACGCGCATTTCAGCGTGGTTGGTTACGAAGGCAGCACGTTGCGTGAGAACCTGATTCTGGCCCGGCCAGAATACCGACACACCGCATCCTATTAAGAGCGCAAGGTGGCTTGCAAAGGGTTGTGGTGCAAGTGTCTGTGAGGTGGAATGCCTGTGGCTGAATCGGGCATTGGGTTCAGATGCTGTGCACCGCTTTCAAGTGCCCAGTGGTGGCCACTGACCCTCAGCGGCAGGTTCCAAAGTTGAGCGGCCATTGGCGGCTTGCCATATGGGCGGCTGCTCCTCATCACATTGCGGCCATGATCCAACCACCCAAAAATGGAGTGGCTTTCTGCATTCGCGGCGCCGGACTTCGATCTTGTCGCCTCGCGTCAGCGAGAAACCTTCTGCCATCTATTTCTTGTACGCAAACTACCAGGATAACCCCACGCCATGGTGTGGGGTGTTCAGGTGAGTTATATCAGTTGCGTTTCCATCGAAGCATCCATTTCCACAATTCAGAATCTTTATGAGCGGTGAGCCAGGAGGATTCATGCTGCCCGCCTTCGATTTCGGTGTACCGCAGCGTCTCCGAAGTTGCACCGGCATCTTGCATTGCTTTGACCATGTTGCGCGTCACTTCGACGGAGGTGGTCGTGTCGCCGTTACCGTGGAATGCCCACGTCGGCAGCTTTGCAATCACGGACGCGTACTTTGGGCTGCCCGCGCCAGCTATTGGCACAATCGCTGCAAATTCCCCAGGACGAACCAACGCGGCGTACCACACGCCTTGACCTCCCCGTGACAGGCCCGTCATGTAGATTCTGCTTTTGTCGATTGCCGGATTCGCCTTGAGTTCGTCAAGGAGCTTAAGAAGAGCGTTCATTGAAATCGTGATCGGCGTCGTATTGAAGTCGTACTCGGTCAATCCCGTACTCGCCCAACGAACCGGACCAGGCGTTTGGGGGGCCAGCACGAAGGCTGCTTGAATCCCCTGGATGGCGCTTGAAGCAAAGTAGTCAGGCCCAATGTTCTTGCCGGAGTAAAGCTGCGCTTTGTTGTCGACGCCTGCTTCGCCGCTGCCATGCAGATAGATGACCAATGGCAGTGGTCCAGAGGCCTGTGCCTTTGCAGGTTCGAAAAGCTGATAAGGCAGTTTGAAGTGTCCGTCCGTAAACTCGCCAGCCTTCCATCCCTCTGCCAGTACAGCAATAGGTAGACAGACCGTACAAACGAACACCATTTTTGCCAAAAGTCTTTTGATCGACATCATTACTCCTTTTCTAAGAACAGGTTCCGCGAGTCGGAAAGTCCGAGGCCATTGCGGAGAAAGCATGGGTTGGGGCTACGATTTTTGGAATTGATCGGTCAAGCTTCAGTGAAGTGCCGGATGAATTCGGTTTTCCATCGTAACAGCGAGAACGAGACTCGTGGTCATTGGAAACACCAGGGTCACAGGTTGGTTAGTGAAATCATTTGCTCCTTTGCATATTCCGGACCAAAAACGCCACCCAATCCGGCGCAAAGAAGCCACTGAATCCGGTTCAAAGAAGCCAGTCAATCCGGCGTTAACCTTGCCAGTCATTCCGATTCAAAAACGCCACCCAAGTCGATAAAAAACCCGTCACCTGGACGGGTTGGTAAAAATCAGTTGTCGACCGGGTTGTCAAGCCTTGCTTTTGTCTTTTGCAGCAACCCGTGGCTTACGCATCGAGTCCCCCTTGAGTTCAATCCGGTGCGAGCCACTGACCAACCGGTCCATGATGGCATCGGCCACGGTCGGGTTGCCACCACTCAAATAGTCATGCCATTTGTCAACCGGCAACTGGCTGGTAATCAAAGTGGCTTTCCTGCCGCGTCTTTGCTCAATGACCTCCAGCAGATCGCTGCGACCCTGCGCTGTTAGGGTATTGATCCCCAGATCGTCAAGAATCAGCAAATCAAGCTTGGACAACTGGGCCAGCCGTTTGCGAAAGCTACCGTCTCCATGAGATACCCCCAAATCTTCCAGCATCAGCGGCAAGCGTTGAAAGCCGACACTCAATCCGTGCCGACAAGCCTGATGACCGAGTGCACAAGCCAGCCAAGTCTTGCCGCCACCGGTTGGACCTGTGATGATCAGGTTGACCCCATGGCGAACCCAGTTGCACAAGGCCAGTGAGGCCATATCGGAACGATCCAGATTTCTGGATGCACGGTAGTCAATGTCTTCGACGCAAGCTGACTCGCGCAATTTGGCCATTGCCAACAGCCGTTGCAGGCGGCGGTTGTCGCGAAACGTCACTTCCTGGTCCACCATCAGACCCATGCGGTCCTCAAAGCTTAAATGCGCAGCTGATGCGCTGGCGATCTGCTCGTCAAATCCATGGGCCATGCCAAACAGCTTGAGTTCATTGAGCTTGCGTAGCGTATCGGTTGTCATCATTGATAAGTTCCTGTTCCTTGTTGTGTGGAATGTCTATGGCCGCTCAGTGGTAATACTGGGCACCGCGCACGTTGTGATGTTCAAAGTCAGCCTCCTGTGGCGTGCCCTGACTGACTGATTCCATGCGGGTTTTGAGGATGGAGCGGATGTTTTGCAGCGAACTGGCCCCAATGTCGATGGCCTTGCGGCAGGCTGCATCCAATCGTTGCGCCCCCGCTTCACGCTCCAGTTTTTTGAGGCCCATGGCCAGACGGTAACCCTGTTCCTTGAACTGCGTGTCTTGCAGTCCGGCCTGCAAAAAGGCATGCACGTTGGGTCCCACCGTCAACGCCCAGTCCAACTCGTTGGCACTGTTCCAGGCTCGGTAGTAGCGTTGTGAGTCACTCAGGTGCAAGGGATCGATCACCGGCTCGCTGCCAGGCGTCCGCTGGTGGCTGGCGACACGTCGGCCACCGTAAAGCACCTCAATCACACCCGCTGTCAGCCGCAATTCCACCTCCTTGCGGACCAGGGTCTGCGGCACGCTGTATGACCGGTCATCCACTAACACGCAGCCATCCATGCCGACGCGCACCCGCCGAAACTCGGCATACTCGAAAGCCCCGCTGGGCAAGGGTTGCATGGCGGGCAGGTCAAGCGCTTCAAAGGTGCTCCGACGCGAACCGGGCAGTTTCTGGAACTTGCGTTGGTTGAGATCCAGCAACAGTTCCTGAATGGCCTGGTTGAGCTCGCGAAGTTGGTGAAAGACCCGCTTGCGCAATCGAAACAAAATCCAGCGCTCCACCACCAGCACGCCGTTTTCCACCTTGCCTTTGTCAGTGGGTGTCCTGGGGCGCGCCGGAATGATGGTCAAGCTGTAGTGTTCAGCCAAGTTCTGGTAAGTGGTGTTGATGACCGGCTCGGTTCGGCTGGCATGCGTCACGGCCGACTTGAGGTTGTCGCAGACGATGACTTTCGGTACGGCACCAAAAAACTCGAACATGTTGGCATGCGCGGCGATCCAGTTTGGCAGTTGCTGCGACCAGTGCGCTTCGGCATAGGTGTAGTTCGATGCGCCCAACACCCCGACAAAAATTTGTGCCCGTCGGATTTCTCCGGTGACGATGTCAATGACCGGCATGGTGGGACCAGCGTAGTCAACAAACACCCGCTCCCCGGCGACGTGGGTGACCCGCATGTAGCTCTTGAGTGTTTTGCACCACTGCCTATAGCGTTCACAAAACTGACTGCGCTGTAGACCGTCTGGATGGGCCGCCAAGTATTCAACATGCAGCTGAGTCAAGGTCGCCCCTTTGGCTTTCAGCTCTTGGTGAACCTCGACCCAATTGGGCTCGACTTTGCGCTGGAAGTGTCCCGTCTGGGCAGGAAACAAGCGTTTTTCGAGCGCAGCATCGTCGATGTCTGGCGGCAGCGGCCATACCAGACCGGCTGCAGTGGCTCTGGTGATGTGGCTGCTGACCGCCTCCCTTGACAATCCCAAGCTGCGGGCGATGGCCCGCTGACTGAGATGGGTTTCATGAACAAGTCTCAGGACTTGCCTGATTTTCCGCATGGTGATTCTCCGATTCATCGTACTTGAACCGGCCAGCGTGGCTCCCGCCGACCGGCACCCTTCGTCGGCTGTGGCAGCCACGACCAAGTCGTGTCAACCTCAGCAATGAGGAACAAGCAGGTGGCCGCCCGTCGGATAGTCGCGTGACTTGACGGCGGGTCGAGGGAAATGCACAATACGCAGCGAAGTCCTCACTTCAATGACGTTATGAAACAGCCCGCAGTTGACGCTACGGGCTGTTTCGCTTTTCCCGGCCTCGATTTCTGTCAATCTATGGCATGGGTGGTATCTCCTTCTGGCTTGGTATCGGTCGCTGTCGCCGATTGGCTGACGGACCTCTGGGTTTGAAGCTGTAGCGTGTCGGCCACAACTCCCGGATTTCCATTCCCACCACCTGGGCAATATGCTGTGCCACAGAGAAGGCGGTGATTCGATCATGAATGACATTGCCAACTACTGCCTGCGACACCCCGAGTTGTCGTGCAAGCAGGGTCTGGGTGACCCCGGCCTGGCGCAGTCGATAGTTGATCTCAAACGCTTCCATTCGTGACAGTCTCGCGTGTTGGGTGTAAATTATCTCTATCTAGACCAAAAATGTCTTTATAGAGATAAATATACACCACATGAGATATAAAAATCAAGAAGAATCCGAAGCATCAGCCCACGACACCCTGGCTGACCTGCCCACACGTTTGACGCAGGTGCTTACCCATCTGGGCATCACGCAAACCGAGCTGGCCAGGCAGATTGGCATGTCACCAGGCTTCATCAGCGATGTGATGCGGGGCCACAAGCGGCCTGGCGCAGAGTTTTTCGTGGCCATGCGCAAGCTTTTCTGCGTCTCAATCGACTGGTTGATGACCGGTGACGGCACGATGACAGGCGATGTCGGTATCCGCTATGAACTGCTGCAGGCCATCCGGATTCACATTGCCGTCGCCCGCGCGGCAATCAACGAGGATGATCCCGCTGCACGTGCCTTGCTGATCCTGATTCGCGAGGGGCAGTTGGCCAACGCTGCGAAGGATGCACATTTTCAGGAGCTGCTGGAGCGTATCGCGCCCTCTGACAGCGACCTGGATCTGGCAGTGGAGCTTTACAACGGCCATTTGGGAGCCACCGACCCGATTGTCCAGCGACGCAATTTATTGGCAGCGGCCGTGGCGCACTTTGAAGCCCGCAAGCCCATCGACAAGATGGCTGCGATGACAGGCTTGCTCAAAGCAACTGGGACATCCCGAGTGCAGATCAACACCGGCCGGGGACAGCGCATTGCTGGCAACAATTACATCGACCAACGCCCACAAGGTGCCGGGGAGAAATGAGCACTTCGCCCAACTGATTTCTTAACCCTCCAGGAGCTCCTGATGAACCAGCAAACCACGCCTCCCGTCTCATCTCACTCGAATCTTCAAGTCAACCACGGCGATCACCACCGTATCGCCTTCAGGGACTACCATGAAGGTAGTACACCGGACACGATCCAGATGTACCTGGCGACAACACCCGCTGCGCAGATCGACGCCGAATCCATTGACAATGAGTTTTTGTTTCGGCATCGCTTCGGTTTTGATGCAAACCCTTTTAGTCGTGCCAAGGTCATTGCCTTGAAGACTCAGTTGCAAATGACGGATGAGGAATTTATTTCGTTGCGTAAGTCGGGGCAGATTTCCGTCAAGCGAACCGAAGTCAAAATTTCACCGGATCGTTCGGTGCCCATCGTGGGCTGGTTGTACTTGAGCATCATCAGCTTCTATTTGCTGCCCAGCATGCTTGTCATCGCCTTGTGTTCTGCTCCTTTTTGGCAGCAATATCTTGGTTTGATTACTCTGGGCGCTATATGGCTTGCAGCGGTATGGTTCATCAGCAAAACACACATTCATCCATGGAGATTGCTCAAACAAATTGGTGCTTTGCAATCTGCCGGTACGCCAATGGGTTGAGGTCAAAGTGAGCGACCCACAACCCCAAGCCGTCGCAGGGTACGGGTGCAGTGTGATCCCGCCAAACCGAGGTTGCAACTCCCCCAAATCTGCGTTTTTTCAGAAATCACATTTCTTTTCCTTTCCGACCAACTTCCCTCCAAAAACCACAACTATTTCTCCAATATCCCCCAAATGGGGGATACCCAGTTGGAACGATCATTTGTAAAGTTGACGACATAAAAGTAAACAAAAATTCCTCCACTGCCCAATGACTGGGCACCGTCGTTGAAGGGTGTCTGTGACGATCCATACCAGCAAAGGGGCGATAGACGGTGCGGCGCAAGACGCGCAGGACAACGATCCGGTTGCTTCGCCACCCCCATCACACCCCGCTGGCCATCAGCCCCCAACTTCCACAGACAGCCCCCCCAGCCTAGGCCCTCTCGCCGCCCTGTGCGCGATAGCCCGCTTCCACCAAGTCGCCGCCGACCCAGCCACCCTGGCCCACCAACTGGGCCTGCCTGAGCATTCATCTGTAGACACCCACGACCTGCTGCGTGCCGCCCAACACCTGGGCTTAAAGGCCCGCCTGGTTCGCACCAAGCCAGAACGCTTGGCCCTGACCCCCTTGCCCGCCTTGGCCCTGATGCGCTCAGAAGGGGAGGTTTTGCGCACCGTGCTGCTGGCCCAAAGCGACGGCCAGCGCGTCTTGCTGCAGGACCCCAGCCAAGCGGGTCGCCCCACCATTGAACCCGTCGAGGTCTTCGCCAGCCAGTGGACAGGCCAACTCATCCTGTTCACCAGCCGGGCCAGTCTGGCCGGGCAACTGGCCAAGTTCGACTTCAGCTGGTTCATCCCGGCCTTGGTCAAATACCGCAAGCTGCTCGGTGAGGTGTTGCTGATCTCCTTCATGCTGCAACTCTTTGGTCTGGTCTCACCCTTGTTCTTCCAGGTGGTGATGGACAAGGTCTTGGTGCACAAAGGCATGACCACCCTGGACGTGCTGGTCATCGGCTTGGTGATTGTGGTGGTGTTCGAGAGTGTGCTCAATGCCTTGAGAGCCTATGTCTTCAGCCACACCACCAGCCGCATCGACGTCGAACTCGGTGCCCGCCTGTTTCGCCACCTGGTGCAATTACCCCTGGCCTACTTCCAGGCCAGGCGGGTCGGTGACTCGGTCGCCCGGGTGCGGGAGCTGGAGAACATCCGCAGCTTCCTCACCGGCAATGCGCTCACGGTGCTGCTCGATGTCTTCTTCTCCATCGTCTTCATTGCCGTGATGCTGTTCTACAGCGTGCCGCTGACCTTGATTGTGCTGGTGAGCCTGCCGCTGTACTTTGGCCTGAGCCTGGCCGTGGTGCCGATCCTGCGGGCCAGATTGGATGTCAAGTTCGCCCGTGGTGCAGAAAACCAGGCCATGCTGGTGGAGACCGTGACCGGCATCCAGACCGTCAAGGCCAGTGCCTTGGAGCCCGCCTTTGGCAAACGCTGGGATGCCCAACTGGCCTCTTACGTCTCAGCCAGCTTCAAAACCCAGAACCTGGCCAGTATCGCCCATGAGGGCGTGAATCTGATTGGCAAACTGGTCAACGCCGCCACCCTTTGGTACGGCGCCCATCTGGTGATGGACAACGACCTGACCGTGGGTCAGTTTGTCGCCTTCAACATGTTTGCCCAGCGCGTCAGTCAACCGATCATGCGCATGGCCCAGCTCTGGACCGACTTCCAACAAACCGGCATCTCGGTCGCCCGCCTGGGTGACATCCTCAACACCCGCACCGAAGTCCCGCCCACCAGCACCGCCCAGCTGCCTGCCCTCAAAGGCCGCATCACACTGGACCAAGTCACCTTCCGCTACCGGCCCGAGGCCAGCCCGGTCTTGAACAGCCTGAGCCTGGAAGTGCGCCCCGGCGAAGTCATCGGCATTGTCGGGCGCTCCGGCTCTGGCAAAAGCACCCTGACCAAGCTGGTCCAACGCCTCTACAGCCCGGAAGCGGGTCGCCTGCTGGTGGATGGCATCGACATCAGCCTGATTGATGCGGCCCAGCTGCGCAGGCAAGTGGGTGTGGTGCTGCAAGAGAACCTGCTGTTCAACCGCAGCGTGCGAGAAAACATCGCCATCACCGACCCAGCCGCCCCGATTGAGGCGGTGATACGGGTCTCCCAACTGGCCGGTGCCCATGAGTTCATCAGCGAACTGACCGAAGGGTATGACACCGTGGTGGGTGAGCAAGGCAGCGGTCTGAGTGGTGGCCAGCGCCAACGCATCGCCATTGCACGTGCCCTGTTCACCAACCCGCGCATCCTGATCCTGGACGAAGCCACCAGTGCCTTGGACTATGAGAGTGAAGCCATCATCCAGCGCAACATGGCCCTGATCTGCAAAGGCCGCACCGTGCTGATCATTGCCCACCGCCTCTCTGCGGTGCGCCATGCCAACCGCATCATCGTCTTGGACAAGGGGCGCATTGTGGAGGCTGGCCCGCACGAGGCCCTGGTGAACCACCCCAAAGGCCTGTACGCGCACTTGTGGCGCATGCAGGACGGTGGTCAACCCACCGAGAACTTGGACGCCACCGTGCAAGAGGCCAGCGCATGAGTGACGTGAGCCAACCGGCCCTACCCATCCAACAACCCAATCTGCCCAGACACCCGGTGCTGGAACTGCTGGCCCGCTACCGCGCCATCCTGGGTCACGCCTGGGCGCACCGCAGCGAACTGGCCGGACCGGCCCGCCTGGCCGATGAGGTGGCTTTCTTGCCAGCGGCCCTGAGTCTGCAGGAAACCCCGGTGCACCCGGCACCCCGACGCGTGGCCTATGGGCTGATGACTTTGTTTGTGCTGGCCTTGTTGTGGTCGTACTTTGGTGAGGTGGACATTGTGGCGGTGGCCCCAGGGCGCATCATGGTCAGTGATCGCACCAAGGTCATCCAGCCGCTCGACGCCAGTGTCGTCAAAGCCGTGCTGGTCAAAGACGGGGACCGGGTCAAGGCCGGTCAGGTGCTGGTGGAGCTGGACCCGACCATGGCCAGTGCCGACAAAGCCAGTGTGCAAGAACAGCTCAAAGCCCAGGCCTCGGAGGTGCTGCGCACCCAGGCCTTGCTCAAATCGCTATCTCATTCGCAGCTACCAGCCCCCGTTCTATCAGGGCTAACGGCCTATTCTGTCTACGAACAGGACAAATCCCTGTTGCCGTCTACCCAGGCACAACTGTTGTCCGAGTGGCAAGACATCCGGGCCAAGCTGGCCAAGCTGGATGCTGAGGCCAGTCGCCATCAGGCTGAGATGGCCACCGTCAAGGCCACCATCGCCAAGTTAGAGGCCACGGTGCCGATGGCGCAAGCACGTGAGGCAGATTTCAAGAAGCTGGTGGACCAAGGCTACATCTCCAGCCACGCCACCCAGGACAAAACCAGGGAGCGGGTGGAACTGGAGAACGATCTGGCCACCCAGGGTGCGCGACTGGCCGAGGCGCTGTCCACCCTGCGTGAGAGTGAACAGGCCAAAGCCTCCTTCAAGGCCGAAACCCTGCGCAGCCTGCAGGACCGCCAGGCTCAGGCCAGCACCAAATACAGCCAATTGGAAGCCGAACAGGCCAAAGCGGGTCAGCGTGAACGTCAGACTCAGTTGACTTCTCCGGTCGATGGGGTGGTCCAGCAACTGGCCATTCACTCAGTCGGTGGGGTGGTCACCAGTGCCCAGCCTTTGATGATGGTGGTGCCTGACAGCCCCAACGTGACCGCCGAGGTGAGCATTGCCAATCAGGACATCGGCTTTGTGAATGCGGGCCAGATGGCGGCGGTGAAGCTGGAGACCTTCAGCTACACCAAGTACGGCACGGTGGAGGCCAAAGTGGATGTGGTCACGGCGGATGCGGTCACGGATGAGAAGAAAGGCAGTTATTACCCGGCCACGCTGACCTTATCCCAGAAGGACATGTTGATTGATGGCAAGCGCATTCCTTTGAGTCCGGGGATGAATATCACGGCGGAGATCAAGACGGGGAAGAGACGGATTATTGAGTATCTGCTGAGTCCGGTGCAGAGGGCGGGGAGTGAGAGTTTGCGGGAGCGGTGATGCACACCATGACCATGACTTCTTCTGCACACAACACGTCTGTGACAGCCGTACCGCCAGCGTGGACGTTTTCGCGTGGCGTTGGACCCAACATCCTGCTGGCCTGGGAGCATGGCCGCAATCTGGGTCATCTCGCGCGCTTGTCGGCCATAGCCAGGCTGGTGCAGGCGCAAGGTGCCCAACCCGTCTGGGCCGTGCCGCCAGCTTTCATACAACACGAACAACTCACTCACTTACCCCACCCGCGTTGTGCTGCGCCCATGATGCGACTGAACACACCGCCACCATCAACACGGATCGACTCCTTTGCCGATATCTTGCTGTCATTTGGCTTTGCAGATGCCCGCGTACTTGGCCAGTCTGTGCAGGCCTGGATGAAACTTTTTGAGACCGTGCAAGCTGACAGCGTCGTGCTGGACTACGCACCTGCAGCTCAATTGGCAGCGCAGTTGCTGGGGTTGCCAGCCTTTCAGATCACCAATGGCTTTGATGCGCCACCGCCTGACTGCCCCATCTTTGGTATCACTGCACGTGGCCCTTACCTGGAGCGGCTTAACGCCCAAAAACTGACTCAGATCAGCGCAGCCCTGACTCGCGTTGGCCAAGATGTGATGGGCAGGCCAGGGCCAACTTTGGATGCGTATTTCAATTACCCCACCAAGGTATACGACTGCATTCCTCAAACCGACCCTTACGGTCCGCGCACAGATGGTCTATATGTCGGGCCACTGGCAGCATTGCCGCAGACGCAAACTGCGTCATGGTCTGACTTGGCATGCCATCAACAGCAAGGACCACATCTGTTTGCCTATTTGCGAGGTATCCCCAATGCCACCGATTGGCTAGATGCGCTGGACCACACACAAGTCAGAACCCTGTGCGTTTGGCCTGATGCGCCCGACGAGTCGATGATGCGCTATGCCAACAGCCACCTGCGTATCGTGCGCCACCCCGTGGACATGAATCAGGCTTTGATGCAGGCCGATGCGGTGCTCAACTATGGTGCCACCACCATGATTCATACGCTTTTGGCCGGCAAGCCGCAATTGATGCTGCCCCCAGACCTCGAGAAGATGCTGGTAGCGCGCAAAGTCGCGCAACACGGCGCCGGTCTGACATGGCGCAAAGGTGGCAGCTCCTGCGCTGACGCATTGCAGCAGCTGCTCAACAACCGTACTTTGACGCAGGCAGCTCAAGCCATTGCCAGTCAATTTCCGTATGAACAACGCTTAAAGAAACAACACCTGTTTGTGCAGGCGTTGGTGGGAAAGAGTCAACTTAAAAAGGAAGATGTGTCATGACCAAGCAATGTGAAGCTTGCTATTTGTTCGGAGCTGCAGGTGCGGGCAACGACATTGTGATAGCAGGCGACGGCAACGACAACGTGGCAGGCTACGAGGGAGATGACTACATCACCGGCGGGGCCGGTAACGATGTGCTGCTGGGTGACTCCTTTGTGATGGGGGCTGGAGCGGACTATTCGAGCACACCCAACATGGACCTGTACTCCGCCAAACTGCTGGTCAATGGCTACTCGATAGATACCAGCCAGCATGGACGGGACATGATTGATGGGGGCAGTGGTTATTTTGCTACCAACTCAACAGCATGCGGTGCAAATATCAAAAGGGCTAGAGGCCAATTTATCAAGATGCAAGCGGCAAACAACGCACTTTGGAGGATCGCAGCATGATCTTCCTCTTGTTTCTGGCAGGCTTTGTCCTATGGCTCACGGTGGCCATCATGCTCAGCAAAAGAATTCCGCGTTGGCTGGGTGTGACCAAGCACACCAAGGCAGCTAGCGTGCTGCTGTTCCCGCTGGTCCTCACTGCTCCCATCGCGGATGAACTGATTGGCCGATGGCAATTCAATCGGCTGTGCGAACGGGAGGCCGTGGTCACGTTGAGCCCGGATTGGGAGAAGGTGAGGCGGGCGAGGGAGCGGGATATTCCGAGTGTGACATTGAACGGATATCTCATTCGGATTCAATCACAACGTATGGAATATTTTGATGTCGATACCGGGAAGAATTTCTTTACCAATCAGGCATTCCATGCTTACGGTGGCCTTCTGGCTTACCGATTGGGGCTAGGCCTTGGCGGTTCGACCGCGTGCTGGCCGAAAGGTGATAACCAAATTTACAAACAATTGAATCTTGACGAACTTATTAAGCAAGGAAAAGAAAAATGACGACTATCCAACAAGCTTACATTGATGCATTGCTGGCCGATGCCGCGTATGTTGACGTAAACCCAGGAATGGATGTTGCGAAGCTAACAGCCGCTCTCCGTGAGCGCATGACCCCCACACTTGCGGCCTACATAGCTGCCAACTTTGAGGTCGTCAGCAGCATCAACACCTCTGACATCCCGCTGCTCGGTTCCGGTTTCGATGCCACGGTGTGGCGAATCAAGGCGGGGTCTGAGTTGGCGGGTTCCAACAATGAAAACGCCGGGAAGACCTATGTCTTCATGCGCGGAACAGAGCCGCCCCCTGTTGCGGAAGGGGCGGACCTGCTGGCTGATGGTGACCTTGCCTTGGGTAGTGCAGCCACTACCGCCATCGTTGACATGGTCAACTGGTGGTTGCGTGAGATCACGCCAACCACTGAACTTGCCAAGCAAATCAAGTGGGACCCACTGTACCGGCCCAACCCGGCATCCATAGAAATTGTTCCAAGCTTTGTTGAGGATACGCGTGTAACCGGTACGGGTCATTTGGTAGGTGTATCCAACGTGCAGGTAGATGGCCACAGTATGGGCGGGCACATGGCCAGTGCGTTTGCCAGAATATTTGGTGCTGGCAATGGTGTAACGGGCAGTGTCAACATCCTGGACATTGCGACCTTCAATAGCGCAGGCTTCAATGGTGACAACTCGGAAACCCTGTTCCAGGAAATACAAGCCCTGTTGGGCACAGGCACCAGCAGCTTTGCCTCAGTAAGCGCCAAGCAAACCAACTACTTCGCAGCCAACGGCATTAACGTCACCACCAACACATGGTGGTTCACCCAAATGGGCACACGCACGGGCTTGTATCAAGAGGAAAGCACAGGCACGCCCAATCACAGCATGTACCGCCTCACCGACCTGCTGGCCGTGGGCGCTGCCTTGGAAAAACTCGACAGCAGCTTCACCATCGACAAACTCAATACGTTGTCCAAAATAGGTAGCAACGACCCCAAAGGTTCGATCGAAGGTGTGCTTGACAGCCTTCGCCGCGCCCTGGGCGGCCCCAACGTAGAGCGCTTGCCAATCAGTGATGCTGCTGACAGTGACCGTTCGCGAGTTACTTTTCAGGCCACACTGGCGGCCTTGCAAAACAACCCCATCTTCAAAGATCTGAGCGGCAAACTGCACATCGAGCTCACTAGCAGCAGCTTGGCCTCACTGGCACGCAGCGACTTTGGCGCACTGATTGCCCTGCAAGACCTCTCGCCGCTGTACATCAGCGGCACAGATGCCGCAGCCCAAGCCCAACTGGCAGAAATCTGGCAGGCAGGCCGCACCGATGACTATGCTGCCTGGAAGGCAGACAAGAGCAGTGCAACTCCGGTGAACTTCACCGATCAATGGATAGCTGACCGCACCAACATGCTCACCGACGTGACATACCGTAACAGGTACGACGAAGGCAATAGCTTTGCCGCCGTGCGCGGGCGCGGAACCATTGTTGCCGGGCACTACGTGGATGTCGCCACCAACACCGACATCACCGTAGGCGACACCCTGCTCATCACCCAAAGCGACTACCTGTTTGGTGACAGCGCGGCCAACACCCTCACTGGCCACAGCAGCACAGACCACCTCTACGGCGGCGCAGGCGACGACACCCTTAATGGCATGACCGGCAACGACTACCTTGAAGGCGGCGCAGGCACAGACACCTACACCTTCAGCGGCCAATTCGGCAACGACACCATCCTCGATACCGACGGCCTGGGCGCCATCAAGATTGCAGGCGACATCCTCAACGGCGGCAAATGGCTATCGCAGAACCTGTGGGAGTCCGAAGACAAGAAATACCTCTATACCCTGCAAGACAGCAACCTGGTCATCAGCCTGCGCAATGCACCCACCGCAGGCAGCATCACTGTCAAGAACTACACTGCAGGCCAGCTGGGGTTGGCCCTGCCAAGCACAAGCACCGACACCCCAACACCCATAGCGACCAGCAGCTTCAACCTCAGCAGCGAAGCTGGCTGGCAGGCCTACCGCAATGCGGATACGAGCAACAGCACGCAAGACCTGCTGATTCAAAACGCGGCAGCGGCGCACAACATTGGCACTGCGGCAACCCCCCAATGGCTCAGTGCCTGGGCACGCAGTGGCAGCGGAGATGATGTTATTGAAGGCGGAGCCACCCTGGCAGTTTCCAACACCCTGCTGGCCACCGGTGCGGGCAATGACCGCATCTATGCAGGCACCACCGTCAGCCTGAGCGATGCCATAGAGAGAGGTGACAACCCCAGCACCGTGGCCCTGACCAGCAGCCACTACGTCCTCGATGGCGGTGCAGGAGACGACCAAATCATAGGCAGCGACGCACGTGACGTGCTCTTTGGCGGGGCCGGGGACGACACCATTGTGGGTGGTGCCGGGGGTGACATCATCTTTGGGGATGGCAACAGTGGCGGGCTGCTTGACGGAGCTGGAGCCAGCCTCACCGATGCGCAGATCGTGGATGGCCCGGCCACCAGCATCGGCAACACCGCCGCCCTGCGCATCGACCACACTGGTTTGCTGCTGGGCAGCACCGACAGCGACAGCACTGGGCGGCGTTTGAAATTTGAGGCCAACCCGCCAACCCAGTACCTCAACCCCCTGTACAGCGCCGACTACACAGCGCTGCAAAACCTCAACGACACCGACATCCGGGGCCTGGGCTACAGCATGGACGTCACCAGCTTTGGCGGTGTCAGTTATGGCGGTGAACTGACCACGGCACAAAGTGTGGGGCAACACACCACTTACCAAGGTACTGCTGCTGTGGGGGTGCTCTCGACCAACAAGGAAACTGGCAACGATGTGATCTATGCGGGCGCCGGTGATGACGTGGTGAACGCCGGGGCGGGCAACGACATTGTGATAGCAGGCGACGGCAACGACAACGTGGCAGGCTACGAGGGAGATGACTACATCACCGGCGGGGCCGGTAACGATGTGCTGCTGGGTGACTCCTTTGTGATGGGGGCTGGAGCGGACTATTCGAGCACACCCAACATGGACCTGTACTCCGCCAAACTGCTGGTCAATGGCTACTCGATAGATACCAGCCAGCATGGACGGGACATGATTGATGGGGGAAGTGGTGATGACCAGATAGAGGGCGACGGTAAAGATGACCTGCTGTTCGGTGGTGAGGGCAATGACCTGATCTTCGGAGACGACAGTGCGGCGCTGATCCAAGGCGATGCTGCTGGCAACGATGTGGTGGATGGTGGGTCGGGTGACGACATGCTGTTTGGTGGCGCAGGGCAGGATTGGATGGATGGTGGCGACGACAACGATATTCTGGTGGGAGACTGGCAGCAAGACGACGGCAAGGGCGGTGGTGCCGATACCCTGATGGGAGGCGCTGGTAATGACGTGCTTTATGGTGCTGCAGGCAATGATCAACTGTTTGGTGGCGCAGGGGATGATGTGCTGCGTGGCGACGCGACTGTGGTTGCCCACACCAACGGCGTGGAAGTGGAGCTGGACGACAACGCCCCTGTGAGTGCTGATGCCGGTGACGATGACCTGGATGGTGGTGCAGGTGATGACGCCCTGTATGGCAATGCAGGCAAGGACACACTCATCGGTGGTGAGGGTAACGACCACCTGTATGGTGGTGATGGCAACGACCTGTTGCAGGGTGGGACCGGCGCGGACTACCTGAATGGAGGTGCCGGGGACGACACCTATGTATTCAGCCTGGGTGATTCAGTGCCAGAAGTGAATGGGGACGGCTTGCTGACGACCGACACCATTGTCGACACCAATGGAAAGAACGTGATCCGCCTGCAAGGTGTCGCCTTGAGTGATATGGGCATTACCAAAAGCGGCGTGGCCGGAAGCCAGAATCTTATTTTGCAATATGGATTGACAGCCGGAAGTGGTGGCCAGTTGGTGGGCAGCAACTTGATCAGCATCTCTGGCGGTGCACTGAACCATACGGTGGATGCGCTGGAAGTGGATGGGCAAACCATCGACTTTGAGACCTATGTCGGACAGAACATGCAGTCCGTCATGGACAGTACGGCAACGCAAGACGGACAGTACCTGTTGGGTGGCGCACGCAATGACACGCTGTCGCTGACCAAGAACAATGGCCTCGTCGTGGCGGGTCGTGGCCAAGACAGTATTACGCTGGCCGGAACGGGCAACGTGGTCAAACTCAGTCGAGGTGATGGTAACGATACGGTCTCTGCGAGCGCCGCAACTTCAGAGGGTAGTGGGAATGCCATTTTGTGGGGAACAGGTATTGCTGCCAGCGACTTGCAGGTCAGCACTGTGGGCAACGGTGCCGTGCGAGTCCAGGTGACCAACGGCAATGCCAGCGTGACGATCAGCGGTGGTGGTGTTGATGAATTGCGGTTTGTGGATGGCGCACCTACGCTGCAGTTGGCTGACAAGGTGCAGGCCTACTTGAATACGCAAGCTACGACGGGTAGTGACTGGATTGAGGGCAGCTTGTTTTCTGATGTGATCAGCGCTGGCACTGGCGACGATGTCTTGATGGGGTATGGCGGTAACGACACCTTGATGGGGGGAGCTGGCACTGATTTTCTGTACGGGGGTGATGGCAATAACACGCTGGATGGTGGGGATGGGCAAGACAACTTGATTGGTGGCGATGGCAATGACACGCTGGTGTCGGATGGGAGTGACTATCTGGACGGGGGCGCTGGTGACGATACTTACCACATCACTCTATCGGGTATGGGCAGTAGCGCCCTTGGCGTTGTCAATGATGGGCAGGGGCATGACACCCTGACGGTGGCCAACGGCCCGCAGGATTTGAACGACTATGCAGTTTTTTCGCAAGACGGCGTGGTGTATCTGGCCGCAGGTCGGGTGGGCACCATCGCCTTGGGCTCTGAAATCAATTTTGATCAGTTCAGCGTGACCACTTTGGCTGGTGATACACGTTCGCTTAGCGCGCTGATCGCCCAGCACAACGCGCAGGGGGATGTGCAATCTGGAACCTGGTCCGCAGAAACAGGCGTGCAGTGGTCGGGTTCAGCCACGTCGGCGCAAGTACTGGTGGGCAGCGATGCGGCTGATGCGCTCAGCGGTGGCGCCAGTGATGACGTGTTGCTAGGTAGGGGCGGAGATGACCAACTCACGGGCGGTGGCGGTCAGGATGTGCTGGAGGGGGGCTCTGGCACCAATACCTATTTGTTCGCCGTAGGTGATGGCAAAGACTCCATCAATCCCACCGCTGGCGAGCATGGCATCCTGCGCTTTGAAGGAGGTACAGCAGATGCGTTTAGCACCACGATCGTGGGAGATGACCTGCTGATTGTGATGGGGGCCAACGATCAGGTGCGGATACAGGGATACGGCAAGGACAACCAATTGGCTACAGACTGGAGCGTGGTGCTGAATGGTCAAACCACGACCTTGGCTGCGTTTGTAGCCACCACCCAAATGGCCGCTACTTTGGATGCGCGAAAGAACAATTTCATTGCTGAGCAATATGCTCAGCTTCGCACACAGCCGCAATATCTGTCGAATTCTCCTTGGGGATACTGGGCAGGCTGGGGGAGCAATGTTGCACCAACAGCGGTAACACAGAAAGAGCTGCAGGTCGTTGAAGGCGTGCCATTGGGATACGAGAGTTACTTACATCGGGTAGAGAAACAGAGATGGGTGAAAACAACACAACTCAAACCCATTTACGAGCAAACTGCTGGAGCGGGTTCAGGCGTGCGATACGTCTTTGTTCCAGTGGAAGAACGCCCAATACCTGGGCCTTTTAGTGTCTATGGGTGGGTGACCCCTTATAGTGGGTTCCCTCCTACTTTCGTTTCCTTTCAAAATCCATGGGGCTTGATCGGTTATATGACCATTGACACGACGTCTGTGGGCCCCCGGATCATTGGGTGGCAGCAATATGTTCACACAGAAACAGTAACTTCTTATACAGACACGGCCACCCAGATGACTGTGCATGGTACAGACACGGACGATGTTATTCAATCAAGTTCATCCGAGCAGTTTCGCGGCATCATTGAGACTGGCGACGGAAACGACAGCATCAACTTGCGAACATCATCTTGGGAAACGGCAGTACTGTCGATGAACTCGGCTGCACAGAATGTTTTCGCTGCGCATGGAATGGGCGCCTGGATCGACGTCGGTAATGGAAATGATAGGGTGCAAGGCACGGATGGCAGTGATTTCATCATCGGTGGGGCAGGCAGCGACGTGCTGGATGGTAACGTTGGGGCAGATACCTATTTAATTTCCGCGTCAACAAGTGACGTGGACCATATTCAGGATATGGAAGTATTTGAAAGCGTGTACATTGAAGCGTATGGCGGACAAATCAATCAGGATATCGTTGAGTTTGATAACACAATTACGCTGTCAGATTTGAGCTATCGGTGGAATACACACACTGGAAATTCAAATATTAAGATTCTGGAATTGTTTCGCAAAGATCAACTTTTCTTGCAAATTGATTACGATCAAAATCCGGGTTTTCAAGTGGGTTCGGGTATTGAACAATTTAAGTTCTCTGACGGAAGTTCGCTAAGCCTTGACGCATTGCTGGGTGTGTTGCCACATTCGGTGCTTCCTGATCCCTATGGAAATCCTTATGGTGATCCATACGGTGACCCTTATGGCAATGCCGCTGGCAGCACGTTTGAGCTTGATGCCGGTGTGTTGTTATCGTCTCTAACATACCAATGGATTGCCTCGGATTTACCCGGTGTGGTTACTTTGGCACTTTTTCAGGACGGTCAGGCGCTGATGGATTTTGACTTTGATAGCAGCGTGGCAAACACGGCGCAGGTACGTTCGTTGGGAGGGGTTGCGAAGTTTGCGTTGGCAACGGGTGAAGTTCTGGCCCTGCAGGATTTTCTGGGGGAAATCCGTTTAGAGCCCGCATTGCCACAATTGGACAGCCCATTGCCTGATCTGGTGGCGACGGAGGATTCACCATTAGTTTTGACATTGCCAGCTGATGCTTTCAGCGATCCACAGAATCGAGTCCTGCACTTTTCTGCCAGCTTGGAGAATGGCGACGCATTGCCTTCGTGGCTGCACTTTGACATCAATACCCGCGAATTCACAGGGGCACCAGGTAATGATCAAGTCGGGGCACTGCAAATACGGGTAACGGCGATCAATGATGCTGGGTTGGCGACCAGTGACGTCTTTGCTCTGTCAGTGCTGAATACGAACGATGTCCCTGTCGCCTCCGTGCTTTTGCCTGATCAAGACATCGTGCCGGATGCTGTCTGGCGTTATCAAGTGCCGGCCAATAGTTTTGTGGATGTGGATGCGGGCGATACGCTCACCTACAGTGCCATCTTGACAGATGGCAGTGCATTGCCAATCTGGCTGACTTTTGATAGCGCAACCCGTACCTTCAGCGGAACACCTGGCACCGCCAATGTAGGTTCTCTTAGCCTGACTGTGATCGCCACCGATGTTGCCGGAGCCAGTGCCAGTCTGAGTCTGACCTTAACAACGGCTGGTTCCCCTAGCAACACCCCCTTGTCTGGCAACGATGCCTTGACCGCAGACACTAACAACACCCCGCTGCATGGTGGTGCCGGTGACGATACGTTGAACGGTAGTTGGGCCAGTAGCAGCCTATTTGGTGATAGCGGCAACGATGTGCTAACCGCCTCAGGTGGTCCTAGTAATGTGCTTGATGGTGGAGACGGTGACGATACGTTAACGGGTGGTTGGGGTACTGACACGCTGCTTGGGGGCGAGGGTAATAACACCATCCTTGCCAATGGCGGCAACAGCACCATCAGCGCGGGTGTAGGTAATGATTTGATTACCTCTAGCTGGGGCGATGACATCATCAGCGCTGGCGACGGCACTAACATCGTCAGTGCTGGTGGCGGCAACAACGTTGTGACGACTGGAAGCGGAGCTGACATCATTACCACGGAGTGGGGCAACGACACCATTACTTCGGGTGCGGGCAATGACACCATCTCCAGTGGTTGGGGCGCGGATGTCATCAACGCTGGGGCCGGTGACGACATCATTCACGCAGGCGGCGGCGGTGACACGGTTCGCGGTGGCCTGGGCAATGACACCGTCATCAACGATCAATGGAGCGATGACCGCTACCTGTTTGCCCGTGGTGATGGCCAGGATGTGATGCTCGACGGTGGTGGACAAGATCGCCTGACGCTGGAGAATGTGAGTTCAGACCAACTCTGGTTCAGCCAGAACGGCAATGATTTGGAGTTGAGCGTGATCGGCACGCAAGACCACATCACCCTGCAAAACTGGTACCTGGGCAACCAGTACCCCGGGAGCCAGTACCACATCGAGCAGTTCAAAACCAGCGACGGCAAAACCCTGCTGGACAGCCAGGTGCAAAACCTGGTAAGTGCCATGGCGGGCTTTGCACCACCGGCAGCAGGGGAAACCACCTTGTCGGCGAGTTATTCGGCGAGTTTGAATCCGGTGATTGCGGCCAATTGGCAGTAGTTGCGTCGAAGTGAGCTGGTAGCTTTACTTCAGGGGGCCTCCGGCGGCCTAGCGGGGGCCTTTTTGAAAAAGTTCCAAATCCGAAACCCTGGAGTCAAACAACCCCACCCTTGCAACTCAACTGGAGTGGGTATCCAGACGCAGGTGATCAAGACCAAGATGGTTTGATCTTCTGGGCAGCTAGATGCGAGGTGGTTTTTTCGGACCGGAATGACTGGCAAGGACGGTACCGGAATGAGTGGCATTTTTGAATCGGAATAACTGGCCGCTTTGAATCGGAACAGCTGGCTTTTTTGACCGGAATACGCACTCCTTTGGATGTAGAGAAAAATCACCAAGAACCGGGGCTCGTTTCCGATCTATGAGGCGCGACTAAAACTCGTCTATTTGGCGCTACGAAACATTTGTCAGAAAGGGACCATGCGCGGTTATGGGTGGTGTCTGGGTGAGGCACAAGGGGACGCGATTCGCCGAACCATCATCGACAAACGCCCCGAACAACTCAAGATGGGCAAACAGGTTTCTGTAGGTACCAAAGCCAAATTACGCGAGGCAGCCAACTCCCACATGATGCGCTTGAAACAAAACCCCGAACGCGTTACCAGCTACTTCCAAAACCGGCGCGTCAAGTATGGCGCTTGATACTTCATCGGGCCGGAGCAGTAGTTTGAAGAACGGATGGCCGACCTCTCTGCGTCGACATTGCAGCCATTCGTCTGTATGGCAGGTTCAGGGAACCGGTGATGGTCCGTTGATGGCCCACAACCGAGGTTGAATTTTCAGAGTTCAGAACCACTCCGCTGGCTGTCGATCTGATCGAAGCCAATGCCCAGCCAGTTGCAATCTGATCAGCCTTTGCGGCGTACCCGTGAAAAACTGCATATACGTTTCCAGCCATAAGGACATGACAAAACAATAGTTTCAGTTTTGACGAAGTGCCTGCAAAATCGCACCCCCGCATTTTTTTAATGCATGCGATCTCCATAGCCAGAAGTCACTCCACAGAAATACACCGCCAGGCGCAGAAGCCAACCCACAGGCATACGGGTGCCGTCTTCTGCTGCGTCGTTGGAACAAACCATGATTGAACTTGACAACATCCACCTCACCTACCCGGGCCACCCGGCGCCGGTGCACGCCCTGCGCGGTATTGACCTGCGGGTGCCTGCCGGTGAAATTTTTGGCGTGATTGGCCGCAGCGGTGCGGGCAAGAGCTCGCTGATCCGCGTCATCAACCTGCTCAATCGGCCGACCCAAGGCCGGGTGCGGGTGAACGGTGCCGAAATCACGGCCCTGTCCAAACCCGAGCTGCGTAACGCCCGCCATCAGATTGGCATGATCTTTCAGCACTTCAACCTGCTCTCCAGCCGCACCGTGTTTGAGAACGTGGCGCTGCCGCTGCAACTGGTGAACGAGCGCCCGGACGTCATCAAGCGCCGGGTGGATGAGCTGCTGGATCTGGTCGGCCTGTATGACTTGCGCGACCGTTACCCGGCCCAGATCAGTGGCGGCCAGAAACAACGTGTGGGCATTGCCCGTGCGCTGGCCAACAACCCCAAGGTGCTGCTGTGTGACGAGGCCACCTCAGCGCTTGACCCCGAAACCACCCGCTCGATCCTGGCCCTGCTGCGCCAGATCAACCGCGACTTTGGCCTGACCATTGTGCTGATCACGCACCAGATGCAGGTGATCAAACAGGTGGCCGATCGCGTGGCGGTGATCGACGCCGGGGCGATCGTGGAGCAAGGCGCGGTGATGGAGGTGTTCACCAACCCACAACAGACCATCACCCGCAGCCTGATTGATGAGATCTTGCCGCAGGAGCTGCCTGACAGCGTGATCGCACGCATCCGCCAGCTGATGAGCAGTGAACCCAGCAACCAGGGGCAACTGCTGCGCCTGGCGTTTTCAGGGGAGGACGCGACCAAGCCGCTGTTGTCTGACGTGATCCGGCGCTTTGGGCTGGACATCAACATCCTGCATGGTCAGGTGGATGACATCCAGGGCCAGCTGTTTGGCTCACTCGCGGTGCACGCACGCGGCGCCAGCGACCAACTCAACGCCGCCATTGCCCACCTGCGCCAAGCAGGTGTGGTGGTGCACAACAAGGAACTGAGCCATGTTTGATACCTTCACCCCCCAACTGCTGGAACTGTTTGCCACCTCGCTGTGGGAGACGCTGATCATGGTGGCCATATCGGGCGCATTTGGCGCCGCGCTCGGCCTGCCGCTGGGCATCTTGTTGTACCTGACCCAGCCCGGTGGCGTGGTGGCGCAGCCGCTGCTCAACCGCGTGCTGGGCACCAGCGTGAATGCGCTGCGCTCCACACCGTTCATCATTTTGCTGGTGGCGATCATCCCGTTCACCCGGCTGCTGACCGGCTCGTCGATTGGCACCATGGCTGCCGTGGTGCCGCTGACGATTTCTGCCGCGCCGTTTTTTGCCCGGTTGATCGAAACCGCCTTGCACGAGGTGGACCACGGCCTGGTGGAAGCCGCTCAGTCGATGGGTGCCGACACGCGCCAGATCGTGCTCAAGGTGCTGCTGCCCGAAGCCTGGCCCGGCATTGTGGCGGCGCTGACCATCACGCTGGTGAGCCTGACCGGTTATTCGGCGATGGCCGGTGCGATTGGCGGCGGCGGCCTGGGCGACCTGGGCATCCGCTACGGCTACCAGCGCTTTTTGCCCGAGGTGATGCTGGCCGTGGTGCTGGTGTTGATCGTTTTTGTGCAAGCGGTGCAAAGCCTGGGTGACTGGGCGGTGCGGCGACTGAGCCACAAATAAGCCGAGGCCAATACTGACAGAGCCATGGCTCAATACTTTGTTTTTTGTAGCTGCTAGCCCTTATTGAATAAGGGCTAGAGGCCAATTTCATTCAAACCTTTGTTTCGTTTTCAATTTTCATTGTCATAGGACCCACCATGCAAAAACGCAGCCTTCTCCAATCCGCCCTCGCTCTGGCCTTGGCCGCCACCCTGAGCAGCCCACTGCTGGCGCAGGACAAGCCGATCAAGGTCGGTGTCACCGCCGGCCCACACGCCCAGATTTTTGAACAGGTCAAAAAAGTCGCCGAAAAAGACGGCCTGAAGATCCAGATCGTCGAGTTCAGCGACTATGTGCAACCCAATGCCGCGCTGGCCGCCGGTGACCTGGACGCCAACAGCTACCAGCACAAACCCTATCTGGACCAGCAGATCAAAGACCGTGGCTACAAGCTGGTCAGCGTTGGCTACACCGTCAACTACCCGATTGGCCTGTACTCCAAAAAGGTCAAGAACCTGACCGACCTCAAAGAAGGCGCCAAGTTCGGCATCCCCAACGACCCGACCAACGGCGGGCGCGTGCTGCTGGTGCTGCAAGACAAGGGCCTGATCAAGCTGCGCCCCGAAGCTGGCCTGAAAGCCACGCCGCTGGATGTGATCGACAACCCCAAGAAGCTGAAGTTTGTGGAGCTGGATGCCGCCCAACTGGCACGCTCGCTGGACGACTTGGACGCTGCGGCCATCAACACCAACTTTGCCCTGTCGGCTGGCCTGAACCCGGCCAAGGACGCCATCGCCCAGGAAAGCGCCAAGAGCCCCTATGTCAACGTGATTGTTGTGCGTGAGCAAGACAAGGACAAACCTTGGGTGGCCAAGCTGGTCAAGGCTTACCACTCAGAGGAAATTCGCAAGTACATCCAGACCGAGTTCAAGGGTGCGGTGCTGGCTGGGTTTTGATCTGCCGTCACCGGTCAGTCTGACCTCATCTTGCCCAAGGGTCACAGTCTTTTTCGGCTGTGGCCCTTGTTTTATATGGGATAGCAGCTATCAATCAAGAAGTATCTCGGCGGAAATGCCAGCACGCGGCAGCAACTAAGCTTATGCGAAAAACGTGCTTGGAGAAACGCTTTGCGGTGCCAGAATGGTTTGAACATCCTGGCAAAACCCCATGCTTTCCACACCCATCAGCCGCGTGTCCCTGGTGCTCGGGCAAGTACCGCGCAGTCCACTGGCGCAAAACGAGTTGGCCGACATGTTGTGGGGGCGCCTGCGGCTCGAAGCCCGGGAGGCGTACCGCAGGGCGCCGATGCTGGCGCCGCTGTTTGTCAATTCGATCCTGAACCAGCCTTCGTTTGAGTCCGCCATTTTTCACCGCATTGCGACCCGACTGCACAACGACATTGTGGGCTTGGGTGTGCTGGTGGATGCGTTCAACCGCGCAGTCGAAGACGACCCGGAGATTGTGGATGCACTGCGTTCAGACATTGCCGCCGTGGTGAACCGGGACCCGGCTTGTGAACGTTTCATCGAGCCTTTTTTGTATTTCAAAGGTTTTCACGCGATTCAGACCCATCGCCTGGCCCACTGGTTGTGGGTCACCGGTGAGCGCGACTTTGCGCTGTACCTGCAAAGCCGCTCCTCCGATGTGTTTCAAACCGATATCCACCCGGCCGCCAGAATAGGCCGTAGCGTTTTTCTGGACCACGCCACCGGGCTGGTGGTGGGTGAGACCACCGTCATCGAGGACAACGTCTCGCTGTTGCAAGGCGTGACCCTGGGCGGCACTGGCAAGGAGTCCGGTGACCGCCACCCCAAAGTGCGCCGGGGCGCCATGATCGGCGCCGGAGCCAAAGTGCTTGGCAACATCGAGGTGGGTGAAAACGCCCGCATTGCGGCTGGCTCGGTGGTGCTGCGCTCGGTGCTGGCCAACACCACGGTGGCGGGTGTTCCTGCCAAAGTGGTGACTGCCTCGGCTAAAAAGGGCGAGCTGGCTGAAACACTGGAGCAAGTGTTGATCGACTCTTTTGACTATTCGATCTGAGTCGCGTCAAAGCTTGCCGTTGGCAGGCACGCCCGGTGTGAACCATTGGTCACCAACCGCCAAGACACCACGCTCTTACCCCGCCCGTGCCAGCCCGGCTCACGCGCCCACGCCAGCACCACGAGGCGTCAGAGCCTTCAGATGAATTTGTTGTTAGCAATCTACTAATGCGTATTTTTGGTTTTGATGGATGCGATTTACAGTTACCACCTTCGCCGTTTTAAACCACCCAAGCAGAACCGCCACTTTGGCGGTGTTTTTTACATTTTGTGCCTGATCCCCTTGTTTTTAATAAGTCAGTCACTACCGAAATAGTAGCAACCTTTCACAACAACCGCACCAACCAAGGAGCTTTTCATGTCTGAATCCTGGAAATTTGAAACCAAATCGGTCCACGCGGGTTATTCACCTGACCCCACCACCAAGGCGGTGGCGGTGCCGATTTACCAGACGGCGGCTTACGCCTTTGACAGTGCGCAGCACGGTGCCGACTTGTTTGACCTGAAGGTGCCGGGCAACATCTACACCCGCATCATGAACCCCACCAACGACGTGCTGGAGCAGCGTCTGGCCGCGCTCGAAGGCGGCATCGCCGCACTGGTCCTGGCCTCTGGCCAGGCGGCTGTGACCTATTCCATCCAGACCATTGCCGAGGCGGGTGACAACATCGTCGCCAGCAGCGCGCTGTACGGCGGCACCTACAACCTGTTTGCCCACACCTTGCCGCTCTCAGGCATCACCACCCGTTTTGCCGACCCGCGTAACCTGGCCAGTTTTGAGGCCCTGTTTGACGACAAGACCAAGGCGGTGTTCATTGAGTCGCTGAGCAACCCACAAGGCCGGGTCACCGACATTGCCGCCATTGCCGAGATCGCCCACCGCCATGGTGTACCGCTGATCGTGGACAACACGGTGGCCAGCCCTTACCTGCTGCGCCCGTTTGAACACGGTGCCGACATCGTGGTGCACTCCCTCACCAAGTACCTGGGCGGCCATGGCACCAGCATTGGCGGTGCGATTGTGGACTCGGGCAAGTTCCCCTGGGCTGAGCACAAGGCCCGCTTCAAACGCCTGAACGAGCCCGACGCCAGCTACCACGGTGTGGTCTACACCGAAGCTCTGGGTGCCGCTGCCTACATTGGCCGCGCGCGTGTGGTGCCCTTGCGCAACACCGGTGCCGCGTTGTCGCCGTTCAACGCCTTCCTGATCCTGCAAGGTATTGAAACCTTGGCCTTGCGCATGGACCGCATCAACGACAACACGCTCAAGGTGGCGCAGTTCCTGCAAAACCACGCCAAGGTTGCCTGGGTCAGCTACGTGGCGCTGCCCAGCCACCCCGACCACGCCTTGGCGCAAAAATACCTGGGCGGCAAAGGCTCTGGCCTGCTGACCTTTGGCGTCAAGTCGGCCCCTGGTGAAGGCCGCAAGGCCGGTGCCGCGTTCCTGGATGCGCTCAAGCTGTTCACCCGCCTGGTCAACATTGGCGACGCCAAATCGCTGGCCACCCACCCGGCCTCCACCACCCACCGCCAGTTGTCGCCAGAGGAGTTGATCAAGGCCGGTGTGCCGGAAGACGCGGTGCGCCTGTCGGTTGGCATTGAGCACATCGACGACCTGTTGGCTGACTTGCAGTCGGCGCTGGAAGCCGTTTGAGCTGAACGCGCAGCCCTTCGTGATGCGCACAAGCACCCGCCCCAATGAGGGGCTGCCCTGCCCGGCGGGTATTTACTTACCCGCACGGGCGACGATGGGCTTTTGACACACTTGCCAGGATGGTTTGATGAATTTTCAACAACTCAAGTCCGTGCGCGAAACCGTGCGCTGCGGCTTCAATCTGACCGAGGTCGCAGCCATGCTGTACACCTCACAACCCGGGGTGAGTCGGCAGATTCGCGAACTGGAAGAAGAATTAGGGGTAGAGATTTTTGTGCGCGCAGGCAAGCGCCTGACCGGGTTGACGGCACCTGGCCAGGCCTTGCTGCCCATCGTGGACCGCCTGTTGCTTGACAGCACCAACCTCAAGCGCGCCGGGCAAGACTTTCACGCCCGCCAGGACGGCACGCTCACGGTGGCAGCCACCCACTCGCAGGCTCGCTACGCGCTGCCGCATGTGGTGCGCGACTTCCGTTCGCTGTACCCGCAGGTAACGCTGCACCTGCACCAGGGCTCGCCCAAGCAGGTGGCCGAGATGCTGCTCACCGGCGAAGCGGACATTGGTGTCGCCACCGAAGCCCTGGCGCAATACCCGCAACTGGCCACGCTGCCGTGCTACCGATGGACACACAGCATTGTGGTGCCACCCAATCACCCGCTGCTGGCCCACACCGAGCCAGTGACACTGGAGCAACTCGCCCAGTACCCCTTGATCACCTACAACCAGGGCTTCACCGGGCGCTCCCACATTGACAGTGCGTTTGAGCTGGCCGGCCTGCACCCGGAAATTGTCTTGACCGCCATGGATGCGGACGTGATCAAAACCTATGTCGAACTGGGCATGGGCGTGGGCATCGTCGCCTCGATTGCGGTCGATCCGGAGCGCGACACCCAGCTGCGCATGCTGGACGCTCGCCATCTGTTCCAGGTCAACCTGACACGTTTGGCGATCCGCCGTGGCACCTGGCTGCGCGGCTTCACCTATGGCTTCATTGAAACCTTTGCGCCAACACTCACCCGAGCGGCGGTTGACAAAGCGCTGGCCGAGCCACATCTGCTCCACACTTTTGCCGAAGGCGAAGGCATCTGAGCGCCGACAGCCAGAGCGCAAACGCATCAGGCCAGCCCCAGAACTGCTAGGGGTGCGGTGCTGTTGCGCCGTACCAGACATGCGCTGGATCGGGACAGGGACACTTGGTGCGCCCCTGTCCGGGGCAGCAACTGGATGACCTCGTTTTGGCCCGCCATCAAGCCCCAGGACCGGGATGTCACCAGCAGAATCCGTTGCAGGTTGTGCTGAAGATCCTTGCTGTCAGGCCGTTGCGACACAAACAGGTTGGCCGCCCAACTCATAACTGCCTCATCGGCAACAAGAGCACCAACGTGGCCGCCAACACCACCCAAACCGTAGCGCCACCAAGCGAGTAAAGCAACTCCCGTGAACTGAATGGATCACCTGGATCCACTTCAAACACATGATGTTCTTGCATAACGCATCTCCTTAAAGGATCACAACGATCCTGCGCCGAATTTTGTGCAATCGCGCCCCGGATGTGAACGAAGGAAACTGCGATTGCAAGTACGAAAAATATTTAAGGCAGCGAGCAAAGTGCGTACCAGTCTTTGCCTGTGTAGGAACAGACTTTGGCTGACGCACCTGGAGGCAATGCAGAGCGCACTTCCATTCCGCAGCAAACTGCTAGAGCAAGCCAAGCAGTACTTGGTGAAACGAGGCGCCCAACGGCTCTTTCTGGGACTGCGCCCAAGTATCTGCTCGGCGGGGGCATGTGTTAACGACCCCTTGTTGGCCGATCCGACGAAAGGCATTCGCATAGTCTGCCTGAGTTGCTGGCAACGGGCATGGACACCAAATCGGGCCAAGATCGGACAACTGTTTTGACAAGAACGCTTTGGTCATAAGAAAGTGCAGATTCAGCATTTCCAATCTGGCGGATCACCGTCCACAATGAATTCAGTGCCATAACACCCCTTCACCCTCAACACCTGCGTTGTACCTGGGTGTTATCTATTTTTCAGAAACTGTATTCATGACACACATCACCTCTTCAATAACTCGGCGCACTGCCGTGGCTTCACTCCTAGCCCTGGCCGCTGCGGGTTTACACGCACAGGCCGCACGGTCCAACAAGCTACGTATTGGCTACCAGAAATCATCGACGCTGATCACTGTTCTCAAGGTGCGGGGGACCTTGGAGTCCTTGCTGGGTGCCCGCGGCATCACCGTCAGCTGGCATGAGTTCACCAGTGGCTTGCCCTTGCTGGAGTCCTTGAACCTTGGCAATGTGGACTTCAGTGCAGATGTGGCCGACACCGTGCCGGTGTTTGCTCAGGCAGCCGGTGCCGACCTGACCTACGTGGCGCAAGAGGCACCTTCGCCCGCTGCACAGGCCATCGTGGTGCGTACCGATTCACCGATTCGCACGGTGGCTGATCTCAAGGGCCGCAAGATCGGTTTTGCCAAAGGGGCTGGTGCGCACTTTCTGCTGCTGGCTGCGTTGGAGCAGGCTGGCCTGTCGCTCAAGGATATTGAACCGGCCTACCTGTCACCTGCTGACGGACGCGCTGCTTTTGAGAAAGGCGCCATCGACGCCTGGGTCATCTGGGATCCGTTTCTCACTGCGGTGCAGGTTCAAAGCAAGGTGCGCATCCTGGTCGATGGACGCGATATTGCGTCCTACCAGCGCTACTACTTGGCTTCCACCCCTTACGCTCAGACCCATGCGGATGTGCTGGCCGATCTCTACACCGAGCTCAAGAAAGCGGGTGTCTGGGTCAAGCAAAATCCGAAAGAGGCGGCCACCTTGCTCGCCGGCGCGTGGGGGCTGGACGCCAACATCATCGAGCAGGCCAATGCGCACCGCAGTTATGTGGTGCGACCGGTGGTGCCCGCCGCGCTGTCCGAACAGCAACGCATTGCCGATGCCTTCTTCACCGAGAAATTGCTTCCCAAGAAGATCAACGCCAAAGACGTGGCGCTGTTCAAACCACCAGCACCTTGATGGCCTCAGAGCACCCAGAAGCCATGGGTACCATCGCGCGCCAATTGATCCACTAGGCCATACTCCCAATCCAGATAGGCCTGGATGGTTTCAGCCGAGTTGTTGGTGCCTTCATAGGGTCGGCGGTAACGACCAGCAGCTGACACAGGCGCCAGTGTCAGGCCCGGGCCGGTCTCAACCAGATCGGTCGCATTGATGCCATCAAGCACCCACACCTCCCAACCCATCTGTGCGAGCCAAGAGGCGCTCATGTTGTCGCGCACGCCGTCGGGGTCGGCCAGCACGATGCGGGCGCCGCGCACCGGGGCGGACACATCGGTTTCCTGCACCAGTTGCCCACCGGGCACATGGCGAAAACCGGGTAGGTGGTCTGCTACAAACTCTTGCTCTGTACGCACATCTAACCGATAGGTTGTGCGGCTTGTGTCTGCCAGCAGAGCAGCCAGACCCGCCAAGCCGACACGTCGCACACCAGCCCGCTCTGCCACGGCCCGCGCCTGGCCAACCGCTTGCAGGCGCTGCGGTTCAGACACATCTGCAAAGCGGCGACTGGCGCCATGGTCCAGCGTCTGGCCTGCCAAGGTCCAGCCAATGGTGCCATTGCGCAGCGCTGACACCGGGTTGGGCACACCCGCATTCAGCAGCGACTGGGTGCCAATGATGCTGCGTGTGCGACCCGCACAGTTGACCACGATGCGGGTGGCTGGATCGGGTGCCAGCGCACGCGCGCGCAACACCAGTTCAGCACCAGGCACGTTGATGGCACCAGGGATGCTCATGGTCTGGTATTCATCAAAGCGGCGTACATCGAGCACCACGATGTCGGCCTGCTGGTCCAGCAAGGCCTTGACTTCCTGCGCTGACAAAGAGGGCGTGTGGCGGCGGGACTCCACCAACTCGCCAAAGGCTTTGCTGGGCACGTTGACATCCTTAAACACCTCACCCCCGGCGCTGATCCAGCCGACCAGCCCGCCCTCCAGCAAGGACACACGCCCATACCCCAGGTCTGTCAACCGATGCAGCGCGGCCTGGGCCAAGCCTTCGCCGTTGTCGTACAGCACCAGTGTCGTATCAAGGCACGGCAGGCGAATACGCGCGTCAGTGGCAATCCGATCCAGCGGCAGGTTGGCCGCAAACAAGGGGTGCGCCTGTGCAAACAGGGCTTCTTCGCGGACATCCAGCAAGGCAATTTCCTGGCCGCTCAGCAGCGCCTGATGCACCTCATGGAATGACGTTGAAGCTGCAGGCGAAGGTGTGACTTGGTGTTCTGACATGGGTTGTTCGTGGGTTGATATCAATGGCGAGTGACGGCTTGGCGCAAGATCATGAAACCTGGACCGGTGCCAGCCCGTCCAGCAACTTCAGACGCTGAACCTTGCCGGAGGGCCCGCGTGGCAGGGTGCTGACAAAGCGAAACATCCGAGGTGTTTTGTAGCGGCCAAGTTGACCGAGGCAAAAGTCACGCAACTCGGCCTCCATCAGGCTTTGGCCAGGACGCAGCACTACGCAGGCGAGGATGTCCTGGCCGTAATGCGGGTCTGCCATGCCCACTGCCGCCGCATCCAGCACCGCCGGGTGGCGCAACAAGGCTTCGTCAATTTCACGCGGGGCGATGTTTTCACCGCCCTTGATGATCAACTCCTTGATGCGCCCGGTGACAAAAAAGAAGCCGTCGCGGTCTCGGTAACCCAGATCACCACTGCGCAGCCAGCCGTCGGGCGTGAACGCGGTTTGCGTGGCCTCAGGATTTTTGTAGTAAGCCTGCATCAGATGTGGGCCGCGAATGGTGATTTCACCCACCTCGCCGTCGGGCACTGGGTTCAGGTCGGCGTCCACAACACGCGCTTCGCAGCCGCTGGCTCGCCCGACCGAGCCGACCTTGCGCAGGCTGGCCGCCAGCGGGTTCGAAAACGACGGTGCGGCGGTTTCCGTCAGCCCCATGGTTTCGATGATGCCGATGCCAAACTTGTCCTCAAAAGCCCGCAGGCGGGAGTTCGGCAAGGCGGATGATGCCGAACGACACAAGCGGATCTGCTGCGTCTGCGCTGGCATCGGCGCCGGGCCTTCCAGCAGATACGAGATCATGGTGGGCACCAAGTTGAGCCAGGTGCATTGGTGGCGCGCCGCCTGCGACCAAAACTGTGTGCTGGAAAACCGGTCAGGCAACACCAGACTACCCCCATGGGCCAAGGGCGCCAGCATGGTCACCACAAATGCATTGATGTGATAGAGCGGCAACACAGCGAGCACACGGTCAGCCGGTCTCAACGCATGCTCACGACTGATGGACAAGGCGTTGGCCACCAGGCTGGCCTGGCTCAGCACCACGCCCTTGGGTTGGCTGGTGGTGCCGGAGGTGTACATGAGCAGGGCCGCTGCCGTGCGCAACGGTGGCGATTCTGAATGCGCCACCATAGCCTCTGACCCAAGTGCAGCATCCGCCGCCACCACGTGTACCGCGATCACTCTGCCGAGGCCTTGCAACAGACTGCGCACCCTGGATTCCCATTCGGGACTCACCAGCACCAGTTGGCAATCGCTGTGGTCCAACACATGACGCATCTGATCGGGCTGAGACACCAGATTGACCGGGTTGACGCACCAGCCGCCAGCCATGGCCCCCAGCAGCAGTTGCAAGGTCAACAGCCCATTGGGCATGACCAGTGCCACGGTGTCACCCGGCTGCAAGCCTTGGCTGCGCAGCAAGCCGCCCACCTGTCGGCAAGACTGCGCCAGTTGCTGGAAAGTCAGTGCCTGTTGGCCATCGGCGTCCAGGGCATACACCGCATCGGGTCTGTGGCGGGCTTGTTGCACAACCAGGGCATGGACGGTGTCGGGCAGCCCACTCATGTCTTGCCAAACTTCTCAAAAAAACCACCCAACACATCGTCCAGCGTGGGCTCCCGCGGCGTGATTGGGCTGGAGATGCGGGTGATGTTCAAAAAATGGCGGTAGTTCAGATTGTCCGAGAAGTTGTTTTTGCCCCAGGTACCGCAGCCCATGGACAAGGAAAACGGCAGCCCATTGTCAAAACTGCCACCGGTGGCCAGGCAATGCGCCTGATTGACGACCACCCGTGCCACCGGCAAGCGCAACCCAAGCTGCAGCGCCAACTCGGGCCGGGTGCTGTGCAGACCCACCGAGTGGCCCGCCCCCTGATAGGCATACAGGCGCTGGACCACCGCCACCGCGTCCTGCGCATCACGCGCGTGGTAGAGCGTCAACACCGGTGACAACTTCTCGCCCGAGAACGGATGCGCCGCACCAAAGCTGTCTTCATCCACCAACAGCACCGTGGGCGCCAGCGCGGCAATCTCATCCAGGCCAGCTAACCGGGCAAGGTCCTGGGCGGACCGGCCCGGCACAGCCGCTGACAGCTTGCCCTGCGGCCACATCCAGGCCTGCAAGCGGGCTTTTTGCGTGCTGTTCAACAACACGGCGCCGCGCTCAGTCAGTGCTGCCAGTAGGGCAACACGGGCTGCTGCCACAATCACCAGGCTGTTTTCAGACGAGCAACTGGTGGCGTTGTCAAAGGTCTTGGAGCGCACGATCTGGTCTGCCGCCTGGCTCAGGTCTGCGGTGTCGTCAACAATGACCGCTACGTTGCCAGCACCGACGCCAAAAGCCGGGGTGCCGCTGGCGTAAGCCGCTTGGACATTGGCCTGTGAACCGGTGGCCACCACCAGGTCAGATTGCTGCATCACAGCCAGCGTGGCCGCTTTGGTCACCGGGGCGGGCAAGACCTGCACCAGATCGTGCGGCGCACCGATCTGGTCAAACTGGGCATGGATGAAGTCTGCCAGCAGCTGGGCGGTGGCCCAGCCCTTGGGCGACGGCGCCACGATCACCGCGTTGCGCCCCTTGAGCGCGTTGATGATTTTGTTGGCCGGGGTGGCGCCCGGGTTGGTGGACGGGGTGACGGCACATACCACACCCACCGCGCGGGCGATCTCGATGATGCCCAAGCGCTCATCCTGTGCAATCACGCCAACCGACTTGACACCTTGCAGGTCACGCAGCAAGCCCAAGGTTTTGCGGTGGTTCTTGCGCACCTTGTCATCGACATTGCCCATGCCGGTGTCGGACACCGCCAGCTCGGCCAGCGCACGGTTGCGACCCGGCTCCAGAATGGCCCAAGCCACGGCGTTGACCAGATCATCGACCTTGCTCTGCTCGTACTGCTCCGCCACCGCCTGGGCGGCGCGTGCCCGTGCCACCAGGCTGCTCACATGCGCCTGGGTGTCGTTGGACAAGGTGATCGCACTCAACGACGCAGCGTCACGAAGACGGAACATGGTTGCGGAAATCTTGGCGCAGTGAAACTGGAATCACCATCAAGATGATGGTCTTTTTGCACATTAGCCCTTTTGATTAAAGGACTACTAGCTGCTATATTTATAGCAAACATCCAAGTACTGGCGATCAAGCGTAGGCACCCGCCTTGGCACCCGGACGGATGCCTTGCTCCGCAAGCACATCGGCATAAAACCGCTCAGCCACCTCGGGATGGGAACGCAATCGGCCCTTGAGCAGGTTGCGCCCGGTATGGGCAATCAGCGGATTCTTCGGATCACGATCCACACCCCGTGCCTGTGCGGCCAGAGTAGGTGGCAACACCAGTTCAGGCAATTCGGCGTCCAAACGCGGGCTCAGGAAAAAGGCCACGGAGAGTCGATCCACCTTCGGCGGTGGACTGACGACCTGGTGGATGGTGGCTCGCAGGTAGCCGTTGGACAAGATTTCCAGCACCTCGCCCAAGTTGATGATCAGGGTGCCCGGCACGGGCGGCGCGTCGATCCAGCGGCCCGCATCCGGCGCCACACCAGCGTCATCACGCGCCAGCACCTGCAGTCCAGCCTGAGTGTCCTGCAGCAACAAGGTCAGGCAACCCGAGTCTTTGTGCGGCCCGACACCCTGGCGGGACTCACTCTCGGCACGACCCGGATAGTGGATGACTTTGAGATGCTGCACTGGCGTGTCGGCAAAGGCCGCATCAAACTGATCCTCGGGTTGCCCCAAAGCGAGCGCGAGGGCGTGTAACAGATGGCCAGCAGCCTCGGTCAGGGTGTCCTGCCAGGCCAGCAAGATGGGTTTAAGTTGTGGTAAGCCAACGGGCCACTGGTTGGAGCCCTGCAGTCGGGCCCAAGCGGGTGCACCTGCGTCCAGTGCCAGTGCGGCTCGTTCGGCGCCAATGTCCAATTGCTCTCGCCAATCTCGCTGGCCGCGGGTGATCTCGTCACCCGCAGCGGTGTACCCCCGAAAATGCGGGGACTGCACCATGTGCACCGCCTGCTTCTGTGCCTCTGACAAGGCAAAAAAGTCCCGCGTGGCCTGCAATACCGCCTCAACCTGTGCCGGGCTGGCTCCGTAATCACGCAGATAAAAAAATCCGACGTGATGCGCCGTCTCCCGCAACTGGGTGACGAAGCGGGCACGCCGCTCGGCATCGCCTGAGGTGAAGTCGCTCAGGTCAAGAATCGGCAGGCTGCTGGTCAATGGGGTGCCGGTATCGGGCAAGGTGGCTGTGGACATGGTGGCAAGCTTCCTAGGCTAGCGAAGTCACGCCGTGGCAAACGGCGAACGGATGTCAGACAGGAACTGCTGCGCCCGTGGGTGCTCGGGCGCGTTGAAAAAGTCATGTGGCCTAGCCCGCTCCAGCACCCGCCCCACATCCATGAACAGCACCCGGTCAGCCACATCACGGGCAAAGCCCATCTCATGGGTCACGACCACCATGGTCATGCCGTCCTTGGCCAGGCTTTTCATGACGGTCAGCACCTCGCCCACCATCTCGGGGTCCAGCGCGCTGGTGGGTTCGTCAAACAGCATCAGCGGTGGCTCCATGGCCAGCGCCCGTGCGATGGCCACCCGCTGCTGCTGGCCGCCCGAGAGTTCGGTGGCAAAGGCATGGGCCTTGTGCGCCAGGCCAACCCGCTCCAGCAAGGCCATGGCCTGCTCGCGCGCCTGGGCCTTGTTCAAACCCCGCAGATGGATCGGCGCGAGCGTGCAGTTTTCCAGCGCAGTCAGATGCGGAAACAGGTTGAATTGCTGAAAGACAAAACCAATGCGCGAGCGAAAGGCATTCACATCCAGCCCTTTGGCATGGATGTTTTTGCCCTCAATATGAATGCTGCCGCTTTGAATCGGCTCCAGCCGGTTGAGGGTGCGGATCAGGGTCGATTTGCCCGAACCCGACGGCCCGCAGACCACCACCACTTCACCCTTGTCGACGGATTCACTCACATCGACCAGCGCCTGGTAGGCGCCATACCATTTGTTGACGTTTTCGAACTTGATCATGTGAGGGCTCGGGCAGGAAGATGGGGTTTTTCGCGTTGGGACAGACGGCGCTCAAACCAGTAGGCCAGACGCGACAAACCAAAACAGAGAATGAAATAGGTCAGCCCCAAGGTCATGTAAATCTGGGACGGCAGGGTGAACACCAGGGTGTTGATCTGGGTGGCAATGAACGACACCTCCGCCAACCCAATGATGTAGCCCAGCGAGGTTTCCTTGATGGTGGCGACAAACTGGTTCACCAGCGAAGGCAGCATGTGCCGCAGGGCTTGCGGCAGCACCACCAGGCGCATGGCACCCAAATAGCTCAAGCCCAGCGAGCGGGCCGCTTCAACTTGCCCCTTGGGCAGGCCCTGGATACCAGCGCGCACAATCTCAGCCAGATAGGCGGCATCAAACACCACCAAGGCGATAAGCATGGTGGCAAATTGGTCCGTCTTGATGCCGGTGACACTGGGCAGGAAAAAATAGGCCCAAAAGATCACCATCAGAAGCGGGGTGGCGCGCACCACATACACCAGCGCCGTGATCGGCAGGCGAATCCAAGCCCAGGGGCTGACGCGCCCCAGTCCCAAAATCAGCCCCAAGGGCAGCGCCAGCAACAGCCCCAGCGACGCCAGCACCAGCGTGAGCGCCAGTCCACCCAAGGGCCCCTTCGGGTAAGGCCCCACCAGAAAATAGAGCCAGTAGGTGTCGATAACTTCCAGGAAACTCATACAGCGCGGGCCGGGAAAAAGTGTTGGTAAGTGACCGCCAGCCCAGTGATCAGCAGCGATACCGTCAGGTAGCAGGTGGTGGCGAAAACAAACGCCTCGACGCTGCGGAACGTCTCGGTCTCGACCTTGGCAGCTTGGTACATCAGCTCAGCGGTGCCGATCACGGTGGCAATGCTGGTGTCTTTCCAGAGGTTGAGGGTTTGTGAGATCAGCGGCGGCAAGGTCACACGCAGGGCCTGCGGCAAGATGATCAAACGCATGCTGCGAAAGAAGCCGAAACCCAGCGCCCGACTGGCCTCAAACTGGCCATGCGGAATGGCGCGAATGCCACTGCGCACGTCTTCCGACATGTAGGCGGCGGTGTAGAAGGTCAGCGCGGCAACGGCGGCCACCGCTTCGTAGTTATGGGCATACAACCATTCGCGTGTGGCTTCAGGCAACAATTCGGGCGCACCAAAATACCAGAACAACATGTGTGCCAACAAGGGCACGTTGCGGATGGCCTCGACAAACAGCCATGCGCCCGAACGCAACACCCGTAAGCCAGACAGCCGCATCATGGCCACCACCAACGCCAGCGGCAGCGCCAGCAGCAAGGTCACCACCAGCAACTGCAAAGAGAGTTTCAAGCCCGCCACCAGCATGTCGTGGTAAGGCCCGGAAGTAATGAGGGAAAGGTCAAACGCAGTCATCAAGATCCCATGTCACAAAACCTTGCCATCACCAGATGTCTGGTGATGACAAGGCTTATGCTTTGTCGTGACGACGAACCACCTCTGGGCAGTTCGCCATGCCAACCGTCAGGTCGTTAAATCAACCTTCGATCTTGTCGGAATCAATCTTGAAGTCACGCTTGGGAAACAGCTTGAGCTTGGAGTCAGGACCGTACCACTTCAGGAAAATCTTGTTGGCTTCGCCAGATTTTTCAATGTTGCGCAAAGCATCATCCACAGCCGTCTTCACGGCAGTTTCACCCTTTTTGATGCCAAATGCCAACGGCTCGACATTCAGGTTTTGCGGCAGTATCTGGTAGTCCTTGCTCTTGTCACCCAGCTTGGCAAAGTCGGCCAACAGGCTGACCTCGTCATTGATGTAGGCCACACCCTTGCCTTGTTGCAAGGCTTGGAACGCTTGTTGGGTGGACTCGAAGGTCACAATTTCAGCGGTTGGCACGACCTTCAGCAGATTCGGGCCTTGGGTGCCGCCCTTGACGGTCAGAGCCTTCTTGCCAGCGAGTTCGCTCACGTTGTGGATGCCGCTGCTTTTCTTGACCAAGACCTTCGAGCCAGTGACAAAGTGCGTCAGCGCAAAATCGACCTGCGACTCACGCTCTTTGTTGTGGGTCAGCGACGCTGCCAACACATCCACATGGCCTTGCTGCAGCTCAGGAATACGTGCGGCCACTGCCAACTGCTTGAACACCGGCTTGACGCCAAGCGCCTTCGCCACGTCCGTTGCCAGGTCAATTTCGTAGCCAATGAACTCCCGGGTTTTCGGGTCAACATAGCTGTTGGGTTCATCGATACCCAGCACACCAAACACGATCTCACCTTTTTTCTTGATGTCAGCCAATTGGTCGGCATGGGCGCTGACGCTGGTGAAGGTGATGAACGAGGCCAACAAGGCCGTCAGGAGAGCGGGTAGTCGCATAAAAAGAAGCTCCTAAAAGAAAAAGTGAAGTTCACAAGCGTTTTTGGACCGGTGTCGTTGTTGTTTCACGCACGCCGCACAGCTTGTTGAGTCCACTTTAGCCAGCACGCCGACTGAAGAGAACGAAGGAATCCGCATAAGCTATTTCAGGAATGCACCACCTGCGGCAATCTGGCCATGGCTTCCAGATCATCGAGCTTGATGTGCTGGCGCACAAAGCGCTGGCTCGCGTCCTGGAACGGCTGATAGTCCCAGCTGATGGCACGGCCCTGGTTGTGGGCGGCGTTGATCAAGCGTCGGTTCTGTTGGCTGCGCAGCACTTGCCGATGAAGCTCTGCCAAGTCCCAACGCTCAGCCACTGCCTGTCGCAATGACGCCAGCCGGGTACGCTGTGATGGATCGGCCACCAGGTTGTGCAGCTCGTCCGGATCGCGGGACAAGTCATACAGCTGGTCGGGGTCAGCGGGTGAATGGACAAACTTGTAGGGCCCGCGCCGGATCATCACGATGGGGGCCAATGCACCTTCGCCCAGGTATTCCCCAAACACTTCGTCATGTCCGCCGCTGCCTGCCAAATGGGGCAACAAGCTGCGCCCGGCCAATTGCGGGTCGCTCGCCGGTTTGGCACCCGCGAGTTCCAGCAGGGTCGGCAACAGGTCAACATGGGACACCGACTGCGACACCCGCTTGGCCGCAAAATCGGCAGGCGAGTGAACCATCAGCGGCACCCGGCAACCACCCTCAAAGAAGTTCATCTTGTACCAAAGGCCACGCTCACCCAGCATCTCGCCATGGTCGGACATCAGCACCACGATGGTGTTATCCGCTTGCCCGATGTCCTGGAGTGTTTGCAGGATCAGGCCAAACTGTTCATCCACATAGGCGATGGATCCGTAATAAGCGCGCCGGGCACGCTGGACCTGCTCGGCGCTCACCGGCTGCTGGTCCATAGCGCACATGGCGCGAATGCGTGCGGACTGCGGATCGTCCTGCGTCGCTTCCTGAGCCACACGCGGCGTTGGAATGTCCACCCCCTCAAACAGATCCCAGTATTTTTGCGCGATGGCAAACGGGTCATGCGGGTGCGTCAACGACACCGTCAGACAAAACGGCCGGGGGTCACGCGCACGCGCCAAGTCAAACAACTTTTGTCGGGTCGCGGCCACCACTTCATCGTCAAAGTCCAGCTGGTTGGTGCGCACACACGGGCCCGCATCAGAAACTGAACTCATGTTGTGGTACCACTCCAGACGCTTCCCCGGCTGCTGCCAGTCTGGCGTCCAGCCAAAGTCTGCCGGGTAGATGTCGGTGGTTAATCGTTCTTCAAAACCGTGCAACTGGTCCGGGCCGCAAAAGTGCATTTTTCCGGACAGGATGGTGTGGTACCCCACCGCCCGCAGGTAGTGGGCCCAGGTGGGTTTGTCGGCAGACAACTCGCAGGCGTTGTCAAACGCACCAATGCTTGACGGCAGTTGCCCGGTCATCAGCGCAAAGCGCGAGGGTGCACACAGCGGGCTGTTGCAGTAGGCCGAATCGAACACCACCCCTTCTTTGGCCAGGCGATCGATGGTCGGGGTTTTGCCGGTGACATCACCATAGGCCGACAAATAGCGCGGGTTGAGCTGATCCGCCATCAGGATCAGGATGTTTTTCTGGGTCATCACACCGCTTCCTGGCGCTGTTTAAAGGCCAGCGCCAGCACACACAGGATTTCAAACAACACATTGGCCGCGTTCTGTGCGGTCAAGCCAGAGGGGTCAAACGGCGGCGAGACCTCGACCACATCGCCCCCAACAAAATCCAGCCCGGCCAGCTCACGAATCAGCCGCTGGGCCTCGACCATGGTCAGGCCGCCGGACTCGGGGGTGCCGGTGCCCGGCGCATACACCGGATCGAGCCCATCCACATCAAATGACAGATAGGTGGGGCCGCTGCATGCTACTCGGCGTGCCTCTTCAGCGGCCCAGCGCCAACCACGGTCGGTGAACTCTTCCATGTAGACCACCCGCATCCCGGTGTCATGACTGAACTGCCACATGTCGGGATGGTTCAAGGAGCCGCGAATGCCGATCTGGATCACCCGCTTGGGGTCCAGCAGGCCCTCTTCCACCGCCCGACGAAAAGGAGCGCCGTGGTGAAAACGCGAACCCAGGTAGTCGTCTCCGGTATCGCAGTGGGCGTCAATGTGCACCATGCCCAGCGGACCATCCTTGGCCAGCGCCCTCAAGATCGGCAAGGTCACCGAGTGGTCACCGCCCACCGACAGCGGCACCACACGGCTTTGGTACACCTTGTCGAAAAAGGCCTGGATTTCTTTCAAGGCGCCAGTCAGCTCATAGGGTTGTTCCAGCCAGGCATCGCCCAGGTCAGCCACCCGCGCCAGATCAAACGGCCCCACACCCGTGGCCTGGTTGTAACGCCGCACCAGGGTGGTTTGTTCACGCACCGCACGCGGGCCGTGGCGGGCACCGGTGCGGTTGGTCACCCCACCGTCGAACGGCACACCAATCACACCTATGTCGACACCGTCCAGCTGGTCTACCAGGGGGGTTCGGAAAAAACTCGCCAGCCCGGAATAACGCGGCCTGAGTTGCGGATTGGCCATCTCCGGGTACAGCCGAATGTCTTTGATCATAGGCAGGGGACTTTAAAACCCGAGGTCACCCACCACAAACAAGATTTCCGAATAAGCAAGCATGGTTTTGTTCGTTGGCAGTCGCGCCGTCGGCAACTACTATTTTTGGCAGAGCGTGTGTCATCGCTTGGAACCCTCAAAGGAAACACAAACATGAAATGGATGAAAAATCTGCTGGCCACCGTCGTGGGTGGGCTGATGGTCGCCACAAGCTCATTGGCATTGGCCGCAGACAACAAGGTGGTGGTTGGCTACCAGACCGATGCGTTGCCGTTCCAGGTCGGTATTGCCAACGGCGACTTTGCCAAAACCACCGGTCACCCAATTGATTTCCGCAAGTTCAACTCGGGCGCCGACATCTTTGCGGCCATCGCATCGGGTGACGTGCAGATAGGCTACGTCGGCTCCAGCCCCTATGCAGCGGCCACCTCGCGCGGCCTGGATGTGAAGGCGTTTTACATCGCCTCGATTTCTGGCATTGACGAAGCCCTGGTGGTGCGCAACGGCTCAGGCATCAACACACTGGCCGACCTCAAAGGCAAGAAGCTGGCGGCTGCACCCGTCTCCACCGACCACTACCAGTTGTTGGCCTTGATCAAGAGCCAGGGCCTGACCGAAAAAGACGTGCAGATCTTCGCCATTCCGCAGCCTGAAATTGTCGCGGCCTACAACCGGGGTGACCTCGATGGCGGCTTCGTCTGGGACCCGGCACTGACTGAGCTGAAGAAAAACGGCAAGGTGCTGGTGACCTCCAAAGACGTGGCCGACAAGGGCGCACCGACTTTCAGCGCCTGGGTGGCCACCGCTGACTTTGCCAAGGCCAACCCCGAATTTCTGAAGAAGTTCGCGGCCGTTTCCGACAAGTACGCGCAGTCTTTTGTGGCCAATAAGGCGGCCTGGGGACCGGATAGCGACAACGCCAAAACCCTGGCCAAATTCCTCGGTGGCACGCCGCAGGACCAGGCCGCCGCGCTGCTGAACCTGTCGCTGTTGCCAGTTCAGGTGCAAGGCACCGAAGCCTGGCTGGGTGGTGGCGAAAAATCCGGTATCGCCAAGATACTCAAGAACACAGCTCAGTTCCTGAAAGAGCAAAAGAAGATCTCTGAGGTGCTGCCCAGCTACGCAGCCTACGTGTCGCCGGCCTATTTGCCAGCTGCCAAGTAGTTTCTCTTATCACTTTCTGAGCGCCGCGTTCAACGGGACGGTCCCGGGAACGCGGCCTGTTTGCGAGATCAATATGCTTCGAATTGACCAGGCCAGCGTCTTTTTTGCCGCCCGCGATGGCCGCGCCGTGCAGGCACTGGATCGGGTGTCGCTCGACATCGCGGAAGGCAGTTTTGTGGTGGCGCTAGGCACCTCGGGCTGCGGCAAGTCCACCTTGCTCAACGCCATGGCGGGCTTTTTGCCGCTGTCGCAAGGCAGCATCACCCTGGATGGGCGCCCCATCGTCGGGCCGGGTGCAGACCGGGGCGTGGTGTTCCAGAAAGACACCTTGCTGCCCTGGAAATCGGTGCTGGACAACGTGGCCCTGGGCCTGAAGTTTGCCGGTATCTCGCGCACCGAGCGCCATGACCGGGCCATGGAACTGCTGCGACTGGTGGGGCTGCAGGACTTTGCCAAAGCCGCCCCTTACGAGTTGTCTGGCGGCATGCGCCAGCGGGTTGGCATTGCGCGCGCGCTGGCGCCCGCCCCTGCCATTTTGCTGATGGACGAGCCGTTTGGTGCGCTGGACAGCATGACGCGTGAACAGATGCAGGAGCTGCTGGTGTCGGTCTGGTCACGCACCGGCAAACGCATCTTTTTCATCACCCACTCGATTGACGAGGCGCTGGTGCTGGGCACCCAGGTGGTGGTGATGTCGCCGCGCCCGGGGCGCATCGTGGCGCGGTTTGACCTGGACTTTGTACGCACCATCGCGCGTGATGGCGACCCACGCGCCGTCAAAACATCGGCCGCGTTCACGGGCTTGCGGGAAGACATCCGCGCCATCATCCACCAGTCGGAAGACCACAAGGAGCTTGTGCCATGACAGACATTGCAACCACACCGCTGTTTGGCAACGTGAACCCCTCCAACCAGGACGCCACAAGCGCCACCCGGCCTAGCGCACCCGCTGCCGTGCGCCGCAACCCAACCTCTGACAAGGACGAGTTCGTGGATTTCAAACCCAAACTGGTTGAGATGCGCCCATTTGGCATTGGCGGCCAGGCCACAGTCAACATCAGCATCGCCACCGGTGTAGCCATCCTGCTGTTGTGGTGGCTCGTCGCCAAAACCGGCTCGGTGCCCCACCTGTTTCTGCCCACCCCGGCCGAGGTGCTGGCCACCGCGACCTCGATTTTTGAGGACGGTTATGCCAACGCCACCTTGTGGGAGCATGTGTCGGCCAGCCTGACCCGCATCCTGTCGGCGCTGGCTATTGCGGTGGGCCTGGGTATTCCGGTGGGTCTGCTGATGGGCCTGAACCGCTGGGCCAAAGGCATTCTGGACACACCGATCGAGTTCTACTGGCCGCTGCCACCGCTGGCCTACCTGCCGCTGATGATCATCTGGCTGGGCATTGGCGAGACCTCCAAAATTGCCCTGCTGACCCTGGCCATGTTCGCGCCGATTGTGCTGTCGGCGCAGGCCGGTGTGCGCTCGCTGCCGATTGAACGCGTCAACGCCGCGCTGACCTTGGGTGCCAGCCGTTGGCAGCTGTTTTGCGAGGTGGTGCTGCCGTCGGCCCTGCCCGAGATCCTGACCGGCATCCGCATTGCCGTGGGAGTGGGCTGGGGCACGCTGGTGGCGGCCGAGCTGATTGCCTCGACCCGTGGCATTGGTTACATGACGATGTCAGCCTCGCACTTTCTGGCCACCGACGCGGTGTTTGTCGGCATCGGCATCATCGCCGCCTGCGCCTTCAGCTTTTCACTCGCCATGCGGTTGATCGAGCGCGCGCTGGTGCCCTGGAAAGGCAAGAGCTGATGCCTTGGCCTGTCCCGCCAGCGGTGTGAACGCCGCTGCCGCCTGCGCTGCGAGATGTGGCCACTGGCAGCTGGCCTGAACCCCTTTTTTCTCCCCGACCTCCCTTTACAACACACCCTTTTCCCGATGAGCACTTCCCCCTCTCCCGCCCGCACCGTGGCCACCGGCCCGCAAAAAATGACCCCGTCCGAGGCCTTTGTCGAAACCCTCGTGGCCAATGACGTGACCGACATTTTTGGCATCATGGGCTCAGCCTTCATGGACGCCATGGACATCTTCAAGCCTGCTGGCATCAACCTGGTGTCGGTGGTGCATGAGCAAGGCGCGGCCCACATGGCCGACGGTTACGCCCGTGTCACCGGCCGCCACGGGGTGGTGATTGGCCAGAACGGCCCGGGCATCAGCAACTGCGTCACGGCGATTGCCGCGGCCTACTGGGCGCACAGCCCGGTGGTGATCGTCACACCTGAGAGCGGCACCATGGGCATGGGCCTGGGTGGCTTCCAGGAGGCCAACCAGCTGCCGATGTTCCAGGAGTTCACCAAGTACCAGGGCCATGTGAACAACCCCAGGCGCATCGCCGAGTTCACCGCACGCTGCTTTGACCGCGCCTTGAGCGACCTGGGCCCGACCCAGCTCAACATCCCGCGCGACTACTTCTATGGCGAAATCACCACCGAGATCCCGCAGCCCCAACGGGTGGAGCGCGGCGCCGGGGGTGAGCAAAGCCTCAACGCCGCCGCCGAGTTGCTGGCCAACGCCAAATTTCCAGTCATTCTGGCCGGTGGGGGTGTGGTGCTGGGCAATGCGGGGGACGAACTCAAAGCGCTGGCCGAACGCCTGGGCGCCCCGGTGGCCACCGGTTACCTGCGCAACGACGCCTTCCCGGCCAGCCACCCGCTGTGGGTCGGGCCGCTGGGTTACCAGGGTTCCAAAGCCGCGATGAAGCTGATTGCCCAGGCCGACGTGGTGCTGGCCCTGGGCTCGCGCATGGGGCCGTTTGGCACGCTGCCGCAGCACGGGCTGGACTACTGGCCCAAAGATGCCAAGATCATCCAGGTCGAGGCCGACCACACCAACCTCGGGCTGGTCAAGAAAATCACCGTCGGTATCCACGGCGACGCCCGGGCCACGGCGCAGGCGCTACTGCAGCGTTTGGAAGGAAAAACGCTTGCAGCCGAAGCAAATCGGGGGCAACGCGCTATCATTATAGAAGCAGAAAAAACCACCTGGGAACAAGAGCTGGACGCCTGGACCCATGAGCGCGACCCGTTCAGCCTGGACATCATTGCCGAGAACGCCAAGGAGCCCACCTTCAACGGCGGCCAATGGCTGCACCCGCGCCAGGTGCTGCGCGAGCTGGAAAAAGCCATGCCGCCGCGTGTGATGGTGTCCACCGACATTGGCAACATCAACTCGGTGGCCAACAGCTACCTGCGTTTTGAGGAGCCACGCAGCTTCTTCGCGCCGATGAGTTTTGGCAACTGCGGTTACGCGCTGCCCACCATCATCGGCGCCAAACGCGGCGCGCCGGATCGCCCGGCGGTGGCCTATGCGGGTGACGGTGCCTGGGGCATGAGCATGTCCGAGATATTGACCGCCGTGCGCCACGACATTCCGGTCACCGCCGTGGTGTTCCACAACCGCCAATGGGGCGCCGAGAAGAAAAACCAGGTCGACTTCTACAACCGCCGTTTTGTGGCCGGTGAGCTGGACAACCCGAGTTTTGCCGGTATTGCCATCGCCATGGGTGCCGAAGGTGTGGTGGTAGACCGGCTCGAAGACGTTGGCCCAGCGCTCCAACGCGCCATCGACGCCCAGATGAACCAGGGCAAAACCACGGTGATCGAGATTTTGGTGACCCAGGAACTGGGCGATCCGTTCCGCCGCGACGCGCTGTCCAAGCCGGTGCGTTTTCTGGACAAGTACAAAGACTACGTCTGAGCGACTGGCAGGCCATGGGCACAGGGGTTACAAGGCTTTTTGGCCTCTAGCCCTCGTGTTTATTGGGCCTATAGCTATTTATTAAATAGCACCATAGCGCCACCTGTCAACGCCCTCCCTTGCATCACCATGCCCCCAGAATTTGACTACATCATCGTGGGTGCAGGCTCCAGCGGCTGTGTGCTGGCGGGTCGTCTGAGTGAAGACCCGGCCAGCCGCGTGCTGCTGCTCGAAGCCGGGCCGCCCGACCACTCGCTGTGGTTGCACCTGCCCATCGGCTACGGCAAAACCATGTGGAGCACCCGCTACAACTGGCGTTTTGAAACAACTCCCGAGCCCAACATGGCCGGGCGGCGCATCTACTGGCCACGCGGCAAAACCCTGGGTGGCTGCAGCGCCATCAACGGCCTGATCTACATTCGAGGCCAGCGCCAGGACTATGACCACTGGGCCAGCCTGGGCAACACCGGCTGGTCTTATGCCGATGTGCTGCCCTACTTCAAACGCGCCGAGGGCAACCAGCGTGGTGCATCCGACTACCACGGCGCAGATGGGCCGCTCAAGGTGAGCGACATCGGCGCCACACACCCGCTGATCGAGGCCTTCATCCAGGGGGCAGGTGAACTCGGCGTGCCGCGCAACGCGGACTTCAACGGGCCTGAGCAGACCGGCGCCGGGTACTACCAACTCAACACCTTCAAGGGCTGGCGCTGCAGCACCGCCACCGCGTTCCTGAAGCCCGCGCGCCAGCGCCGCAACCTCACCGTCCAAACCAACGCGGTGGCAAGCAGCCTGATCTTCGACGGCAAGCGGGCGGTGGGTGTGCGTTACCGGCAAGACGGAGTGATCAAAGAAGCGCGTTGTACCCGCGAGGTGTTGCTGGCAGCGGGTGCGGTGCAGTCGCCACAGTTGCTGCAACTCTCAGGCATCGGCCCCAGGGACTTGCTGGCGCAGCACGGCATCGCGCTGGTTCACGACGCGCCTGAGGTCGGCAGCAACCTGCAAGACCATTTGCAAATTCGCCTGGGCTTTGAATGCAGCCAGCCGATCACCACCAACGACCAGCTCAACTCGTGGGTCGGCAAGGTCAAGATCGGCCTGCAATGGCTGCTGCAGCGCAGCGGCCCGCTCGCGGTGGGTATCAACCAGGGTGGCTGTTTCATGCGTGCCCTGCCCGACGAGTCGCAGACGCCGGACATCCAGTTCCATGTGGCCACCTTATCGGCCGACATGGCCGGTGGCCAGGTGCACCCGTATTCGGGCTTCACGCTGTCGGTTTGCCAGCTGCGCCCTGAGTCACGCGGCCAGATCCGCATCTGCAGCGCCAACCCGCTGGAGCCACCGGATATCTCCCCCAACTACCTAGCCACCGAGCTGGACCAACGCACCGTGGTGGCTGCCGTCAAAACCGCGCGGGCCATCGCCGCCAGCGCGGCACTGCGCCCCCTGGTGCGCCGCGAGGTCAAACCCGGCCCCGAGGTCAACACCGATGCCGAGATCCTGACGTTTTGCCGCCAGCACGGCGCCACCATCTTCCACCCGGTGGGCACCTGTCGCATGGGTGTGGATGCCGACGCGGTGGTTGACCCCCAACTGCGGGTCAACGGCGTCCAGGGCCTGCGGGTGGTGGACTGCTCGGTGATGCCCACCCTGGTGTCGGGCAACACCCATGCGGCAGCGGTCATGCTGGCCGAGAAGGCGGTGGACATGATCCGCGCAGCACAGCAACACACGCGCTGAACCAGGGCCTGCGGCCGCAGGCACTTGTTACAGTGCGGCCTGGTCTTTTTTCACAGTGATGTTTGTATGTCCGCGCCCGAATTTGTTGACTGGCTGGAAGACGGCTGCCCCCACAGCCCGCGTTTTCAAGACCGGTACCACTCTTGCACTGGCGCCCTGGCGCAGGCTGCGGGTGTCTTTTTGCAGGGTTGTGGGTTGCCACATGGCTGGCGCGGCCAAACCAACTTCACCATTCTGGAAACAGGTTTTGGCCTGGGCATGAACTTTCTGGCCACCTGGGCAGCTTGGCAGGCCGACCCGCAGCGCAGCCAGCAGTTGCACTTTGTTTCGGTTGAGGCGTATCCGGTCGCGGCAGCTGACTTGCTGCGTGCCGCGCAGATGGCTGACACTGGCCTGGGCGAGTTGCCCTTGCCCATGGTGGCAGTGACAGCACTGGCCGAGGAACTAGGCCGTGTCTGGCAAAACCTGTCCCCCGGCTTGCATACCATGGCGTTTGCCCAAGGTCAGGTGCTGCTGACCCTGGCGGTGGGTGATGTGACGCAGATGTTGGGGCAACTGAACTTGCTGGCTGATGCGGTGTTCCTCGATGGTTTCAGCCCCAGCGCCAACCCGGAGATGTGGTCGCAGGCGACCCTGCAGGCCGTGGCCGCGTTGTGCCACCCTGGGTCCAAACTGGCCACCTACACCATCGCACGGCGGGTGCGTGATGGCCTGAACCAAGCCGGTTTTGCGGTCAGAAAATGCCCAGGGCTGCCCCCCAAGCGCGACCGGCTGGAGGCGGTTTTCCAAGCTTTGGACAAGGCGCCTGTGCCGGCGCTCGCCGCATAGCGCCGGGCCACCCCAACCGCCATTTCAGGCATAAGCAAATGCCTGAAACATGCCCGCTTGTGCTTGGGTGATTTCCTTCGTTGTGATGGGTTGCTTCGGTCCCTAGGATGAGCTCTTGATGGACTTCAGCAGGACACACAAGATGACCCTTTTGACCAGCAATCAGGCCCACAAAGCAGATCAGGTGCGCAGAAACCATGCGCTGTCACGGGTACATATCCACTCAGCGGCCGTGCTGCTGGGCGAGGTCATGCAGCACTACTGCCCGAACCCCAGCGCAGCACAGCCAGACCCGTCGCCCGCCATGCAGGCCGAACTGGTCACAGGCTCAGCCCGGCGCAAGTTATGGGACATGGGGCACAGCGCGGCGTGCCCGGTGACCGGCATCTGCCTGGCGTTGTCCGATCTGCAATCCTTGGCGCGTCAGTCCGGCCTGGCCATCGATGGCTGCTCCGACTATGAGGTGCACAGCTTGGTGCTGCATGCCTGCCACAGCCGCAGCACCCTGGCCGAACAACTCCAGCGTGAGTTGGACCGCCGCTATGCGCGCCAGATCCAGCAGGCACAACGCTTCAAGACAACCGAAGCCCTGGCTCAAGGCTGGGCACAAACCAACCTGGCAGCCGACTGGGCGGGTGATTTCTGGGCGGTGTTGACCCACCCGCGTTGCTCAGCAGAGCTGGAGAACCAGCTGCTGGGCCAGGTGCACATGCTGCAACACCAGATTGGCCTGGCGGCACGGGCCGATGCCGCCCAACTCAAAGAGGTGTTGGCCAACAACCAGCGCTTGACCCAAGAGCTGGCAGCAGCGCAACAGCGCCTGCAAACCCAAGCGGCTGAGCAAGCCCATGCGTTGCAGGCCTTGCAGGCCGAGAACGCCGAACTGCGGGCCAGCCTGATTCGTGCTGAGGCCGCGCGCAACCTGACACAGCAACACACTGCGCCTACGCCAGAACCCGACGCCGCCACCTTGGCGCGCCAGCGCCAGGCGCAGGGCAAACAGCGGCTGGCCGATCACAACGAAAAGCAGTTGATGCGCAAGTTGCGACGTGAGGCCGAAGAGCAGGCCAACGCCCTTCGCCCAGGCAAACCTGGGCGCCACCAGGGAGAGACCGAGCTGGGCAAAGGCGCCACGTCAGATGCCCCCCAGATCACAGTGGATCTGACCGACCGCGCGGTGTTGTGTGTCGGGGGCCGCACCCAGGGCATACCCGTCTACCGCCAGGTGATCGAGAACCGGGGCGCCCGCTTCATGCACCACGACGGCGGCGAAGAAGACAAGGCCAGCCGTCTGAGCAACCAGTTGCAGGCGGCTGACGTGGTGATTTGCCAGGTGGGTTGCGTCAGCCACGGTGCCTACTGGCGGGTCAAGGAGCATTGCAAACGCACTGGCAAACCCTGCCTGTTTGTCGAAATGCCAAGCCGCTCCGCGCTGGAACGGGCATTGGGCCATTTGGCGGCACATCGCGCTGGCAGCCTGGCCTGAGTGTGGTTCGCTGGCTTCACCAGACCAACTGGTTCCTCACTCAGGGACGTGAAAGGTGGTTTTCTCGCGCACTTGCACTGGCGCGCCAGCTTGACCGAGCTGCGTCACCTCAAGCTGGATCTGCAGCGTCTGGCCAGCCAGGGCGCTCGCAGCCGCATAGGGCAGGCGCACACTCAAGGGCACCGTGCTTGCTTGCACCGGGCCAAGCGCCAGCTCCAGCGGTTCACCCAGGGACAAATCGGCAGGCCCCACCACCGCGACCCTGTAGCGCTGGGCATCTTCTGTGGCGTTCATGACATGCAGACGGTAAACGTTTTCGACCGCGCCGTCATTCACCACCCGCGCCATCACCCCCCGGTCTCGCACCACGTCTACCCGCATCGGGCTGCGTAACGCAAGACTGCTCACCAAGGCCAGCACCGCCGCCAACAACAGGGCCGCGTAAATCAGCACCCGTTTGCGCAACACCCGCTTGCGCAAGGTCGGCTGGTCCCAGCCGTTGGCCAGCCCGTTCTGGGTGGAGTAACGGATCAGCCCCTTGGGGTAATTCATCTGCGCCATGACCGTGTCACACACGTCGATACAGGCGGCGCAGCCAATGCAGTTGCTTTGCAAGCCGTCGCGGATGTCGATGCCAGTCGGACAGACCTGCACACACAAGGTGCAGTTGATGCAGTCGCCCAGGCCCAGCGCCTTGGGGTCGGCGCTGCGCGAACGCGCACCGCGTGACTCGCCGCGCGCGGTGTCGTAACCAATGACCAAGGTGTCGCGGTCCATCATTGCGCCCTGAAACCGGGCGTAGGGGCAGGCGTGTTTGCACATCTGCTCACGCAAATAGCCCGCATTGACATAAGTTGCCAAGCCGTAAAAGCCGACCCAGAACAGCTCCCACGGGCTCCAGGCCAGGGCCAGTGCGGCAATGCCCAGTGCCTGGATCGGGGTGAAATAACCGACAAAGGTGAAACCGGTCCACAGGCTGATCAGCAGCCAGGCCGTCTGTTTGCCCCCCTTGCGGGTCAGCTTTTCAGCTGTCCAGGGCATGGCATCGAGCCGTTTGCGGGCGTGGTGGCTGCCTTCCAGGCGCTGCTCCACCCACAGGAAAATCTCGGTGTAGACCGTTTGCGGGCAGGCAAAACCGCACCAGATGCGCCCGGCCACCGCCGTCACAAAAAACAGCAGCAAGGCGGCCAGCATCAACAGCACCGCCAGGTAAATCAGGTCTTGCGGGTACAGCGCCAGGCCAAACAAAAAGAAGCGCTGTTGCCCCAGATCAAACAACACCGCCTGGCGGCCGTTCCAGGACAACCAGGGCAGGCCGTAAAACACCAGCTGGGTGAGCCACACCGCAGCCCAGCGCCAGGCGGCAAATCGGCCGGTGACGGCGCGCACATAAATCTTGTTTTTGGCATCCATCACAAACAGGCCACTTTCGGTGGTGCTGTCAGCAATGGGCAGGATGGGAATGGTCTTTTGTGACATACATCAAGGATGCCGCAGACGCATCTGAAATGGTAGATTCAGTTTCTGAGAAAAAAACCATATCAGTTCGCCCCCATGAAACGTTACGAACACTACGCCCAGGACATCGCCCGGCTGATCAAGGCCCAGACCTTGCGCGCCGGTGACCGCCTGCCGTCGGTGCGTCAGGCCAGCAAGAGCCGTCAGATCAGCCCGGCCACCGTGTTTGCCGCCTACTACCTGCTCGAAGCCCAGGGGCTGATTGAGGCGCGTGCGCGCTCGGGCTACTACGTCAAGCTGCAGGCCCAGCCACTGCAGGCCGAGCCCGGTACCGCGCCACCCGGCACAGACGCCACCACCGTCGAAATCAGCGATCTGGTGTTTGAGGTGCTGGAGTCCACCCGCCAGACCGATGTGGTGCCACTGGGGTCGGCCTTTCCGAGCCCGACGCTGTTCCCGCTGGACAAACTGGCTCGCTGCCTGACACCGGCCATGCGACGGCTTGAACCCGAGCGCATGGTGGAAGACTTGACCCAAGGCAATGAACGCCTGCGCCGTTGGATCAGCCTGCGCTATGCGGCCAATGGCACCGCCCTGGAGATGGCGGAGGTTGTGATCACCAACGGCGCCATGGAGGGCTTGAACCTGTGCCTGCAAGCGGTCACCCAGCCGGGTGATGTGGTGGCGGTCGAGTCACCCACCTTTTACTCGGCGCTGCAGGCGCTGGAGCGGCTCAAATTGCGTGCGGTCGAGGTGGCCACCCACCCGCGCGACGGCATTGACCTGGCCTCGCTGGAGGCCGTGTTGCAAGCCCACCCGGTGAAAGCCTGCTGGTTCATGCCGAACTTCCAGAACCCGCTGGGCAGCCTGATGCCCGAGCCACGCAAACAGGCCCTGGTCGACCTGCTGGCCGCGCATCAGGTGCCGCTGATCGAGGACGACGTTTATGGCGAGCTGTACTTTGGCTTGAACCGGCCAGCGCCGGCCAAAGCCTACGACCAGCACGGTTTGGTGCTGCATTGCAGCTCATTTTCAAAATGTCTGGCACCGGGCTATCGGGTTGGCTGGGTCGCCGCGGGACGGTTTGCCCGGCAGGTGCAACATCTCAAGCTGATGACCACCCTGTCCAGCGCCGTTCCTTCGCAGCTGGCCATCGCCGAGTACCTGCAAGGCGGTGGTTATGAGCGCCATTTGCGCCAACTGAGGTTGCGCCTGGCCAAACAACAGGACATCGCCTTGCGATTGATTGCAGAGAGTTTTCCAGCTGGCACCCGAGTCACCCGACCACAGGGTGGCTACTTCCTGTGGCTGGAGTTACCGCCGCAGGTGGATGCCCTGCTGCTGCTGCGCCGGGCGCTGGCCCAACGCATCAGCATCGCCCCTGGCCACCTGTTTTCTGCGGACCGGCGCTTTGGCCACTGCCTGCGCCTGAACTATGGCCAGCTCGCTGATACGCGGTTTGAAGACGCGCTTCAATGCGTCGGGCAGCTGGCTTGTGAGCTGTCACTTCTCGTCCCGGTAGTAGTACCACCGGTAGAGGATGCGCTGCCCGAGTCGCCGAAAGGGCGCCAAGGCCGGTGAGCGAACCACCCCAAACAGGTTCGGCGCCTGCAAGGGTGAGTTGTAAATCGGCAGGTTAAAAACCGCTTGCCCGGCATCCTTGCCAGCCACCCGCTGCGCCAGCCGCTTGCCCGCCCAGGTCGAAAAGGCCACACCATTGCCGCCATAACCCAGGGCATACCAGACGGATTGGGCCGGGTCAGGCTGGGTGATGCGCGGCATCATGTCGTGGCTGACATCGACCCAACCCCACCACGAGTAATCGATGCCAATGCCTGCGAGTGGCGGAAATTTGCGCGCAATGGCGTCGGTGAGCAATTTCAGATGTTTGGGTGCAGAGGCGTTGGCACCATGGATGGCGCTGCGGCTGCCAATTTGCAGGCGTTTGTCGGGCAACAGGCGGTAATAAAAGCGCAAGGTGCGGGTGTCGGTGAGGAAGGTGCGGGTTTGAAAATGCGTCGCCGCAATCTCTGCATCGGTCAAGGGCCGGGTCACCACCGCGTTGGACAGGATCGGCATGATCTTGTTGCTGAGCTGCGGATGCAAGCCCTGCCCGGTGTAACCGCCGGTGCACACGGCCACCCGTTTTGCCCGCACCGTGCCGCCGGGCGTGCGCAGCAATTGCTCGCCGCCCACCGTGGACCAGCTTTGCACCGGACTGGCCGGGTGGAATTTGACGCCGAGCGCGCGCGCCTGGTTGATCAGTCCGTAAGCAAACTTCATGGGATGGATGCCAATGCCCTGCGACTCCAGCATGGCGCCCACCGCATCACGCTCGTCGCAGTAGTCACGGTGCAACTCCTCTGCCGTCAACAAACGGGGGGCATAACCAAACACCTCGCGGCGAACACGGGCTTCGTTGCGCAGGTAGGCCAGTTTCTCGGGCCGGTGGGCCAGATACAGGTGGCCACCCGCGTAGGCGTCGCAGTCGATCTGGCGGGTCAAATCAGCGAAGTTGTCGTAGCCGGTGCGCACCTCGCGATCGAGCTGCTTGGCCACATCCAGCCCCCAGCGCGCAATCCATTGGGAGCGGGTCAGGCGCCCGGCGGCGTTCTGGCCCTGGCCGCCGTTGCGGCTGGAGCAGCCCCAGACGGTCTGGTTGGCCTCCAACACCCGCGCCTGGATGCCGTGTTCACGGGCCAGGTACAAGGCGGTGGCGATGCCGGTCAATCCGGCGCCGATGATGACCACATCGGCCTCCAGATCGGCATCAACAGGACCATCGTCAGGCGGGGGGGAGCCGGCGGTGGCACTCCAATAGGTGGGGGCATGGGCACTGCCGACGCCGGGGCTGGTCGACACCAGCGGGTCGTAATGCGGGTTGTAAGGGCTAGACATGTTTTTCTCAAATGAACGGCAAACCCGCCCAATGCTACGCAGCAAGGCCCCAACTGCGAACAAACGATTGCGAGCATCGTTGCGCGAAAAACGCATAAGCCCAGCGCGTACACATGGCCATGTGGTTCCGCCCATTTGCTAGCTTTTTCATAACATGTAACGCTCGAATATAAAGGGCTAGAGGCCAATATCACATAAAACGCCTTGGCAAGTACCTATTTCGCGTTTGCTTATGCGTATCGGTTCGTTGGCATAGCGCGGGTGATGCGAGACAGTGCGCTTTGCATGCCTGACTCTCCAACCGTATGACCCGCAATCCGTTTCCCACTCGCATAGTGACTTTGGCCACGCTGGCGACAAGACCCTTAAAACATCCTTCGCATCAGCTATTGCCTGAAGTGTTGGTGAACGCTGAAGTCCGCGAATAGTTCATGAACCATTTCACACCTGTCTCGGCACTGGTCGGTGGCCTGCTGATTGGCCTGGCGGCCAGTGTGTTGCTGTGGCTCAACGGCCGCATCGCGGGCGTCAGCGGCATCCTGTTTGGGCTGCTGTCGGGGTCTTGGCCCGAGCGCGCTTGGCGTGCCCTGTTTGTCTTGGGGCTGGTGCTCGGAACCGCTGGCTATTTGATCCTCACCGGCACACCGGCACCGGTGCGTCACGGTTTTCCGGTTCCGCTGCTGCTCTTGGCGGGCTTCCTGACCGGCTTTGGCACGGCTCGCGCCAACGGCTGCACCAGCGGCCACGGTGTCTGCGGCCTGGCGCGTCTGTCCCTGCGGTCACTGGCAGCGACTGGCACCTTTTTGGCTGTGGCCTTGCTCACCACGTTTCTGGTGCGGCATGTTGCGGGGCTAGGGACATGAGCCGCGCAAAACCGGTGCTGCAAGGTCTTGCCAGTTTGCTCGCGGGTGTGGTGTTTGGCGTGGGCCTGGCGGTCTCACAAATGATCGACCCCAACAAGGTTCTGGGTTTTCTGGACTTGGCTGGCGACTGGGACGCCAGCCTGCTGTTGGTGCTGGGTGGCGCCGTGTGCCTCAGCACAGTCCTGTTCCGGGTGCTGCTGCGGCGCCCAGCCCCCGTGCTGGACGACCACTTTCATCTGCCCACGTCGTCGGTGATTGATGCGCGTCTGCTGACGGGCTCGGTGCTGTTTGGCATTGGCTGGGGCCTCGCTGGTTATTGTCCCGGCCCGGTGCTGGCGTCGGTGGGTTTTGGCAATGCAGAAGCCCTCTGGGTACTGCCCGCCATCTTGCTGGGCGCGGGTCTGCAGCGCTGGCTTGACCAGCGGCAAGCACCCAAGCCAACTGCCGTTGATCCACCTGATTCATTGGATGAATTCGTCATAAAGAACTAAGAAAACTGTTGTTTGAGTTTTGACTGACTGTCTTTAGAGTTCCATCCACCGCCTGTAACCCTCCAGTTTCAGGTGAGCAGAACACTGACAAAACCAGTTGATACCAAGGATAAATACATGAGTGAAGTCGTCGAAACCAACCACCTGATTCAAGAGCTCAACGCCGTGCGAAAGGTCGCCCTGGCCACCGGCCTTCCCTACGCCGGGGGCGTACCTCCCAAGCTGGCCTGGGATCTTGTGCAAGCGGGTGAGGCGGTGCTGGTGGACGTGCGCACCACCGAGGAGCGCAAATTTGTCGGCCATGTCCCAGGTAGTTTGCATGTGGCGTGGGCCAGTGGCACCGCCATGACCCGCAACCCGCGTTTTGTGCGCGAGCTAGAAGCCAAGACAAGCAAGGAAACCAAAGTTCTGCTGCTGTGCCGCAGCGGCAAACGCTCGGATCTGGCCGCCGAGGCGGCTGCCAAAGCCGGATTTACCAACGTCTTCAATGTGCTTGAAGGTTTTGAAGGCGATATCGACGAACAACGGCACCGAGGTGCTTTGGGCGGCTGGCGCGCCCACAGCCTGCCCTGGGTCCAGGATTAACCAACTCACCACGAAGGACAAACCATGAGCAACTTTTTTACAGATAACTCACTGTCGATCGGCCGCACACCGCTGATCAAGCTCAACCGGGTCACCGATGGCGCAGGCGCCACCGTGCTGGCCAAGATCGAGGGCCGCAACCCGGCTTACTCGGTCAAATGCCGCATTGGCGCCGCCCTGGTGTGGGACGCCGAAAAGCGCGGCCTGCTTGGCCCCGGCAAGGAGATTGTGGAGCCCACCAGCGGCAACACCGGTATTGCACTGGCATTTGTGGCGGCCGCGCGCGGTATCCCGATCACCCTCACCATGCCCGACTCCATGAGCATTGAGCGGCGCAAGCTGCTGGCGGCTTATGGCGCCAAACTGGTGCTAACCGAGGGCGCCAAAGGCATGAAGGGCGCGATTGCCAAGGCCGAAGAAATTGCCGCCAGCGACCCCAAATACGTGCTGCTGCAGCAGTTCAAGAACCCGGCCAACCCGGCCATCCACGAAGCCACCACCGGCCCTGAAATCTGGGAGGACACCCATGGTCAGATCGACATCCTGGTCTCTGGCGTGGGCACCGGCGGCACCATCACCGGCATTTCTCGCTACATCAAGAAAACACAGGGCAAAGCTATCACCTCGGTGGCGGTAGAGCCGGCGGCCAGCCCGGTGCTGACACAAGCCCGTGCTGGCGACGAGATCAAACCCGGCCCGCACAAGATTCAGGGCATTGGCGCCGGTTTTGTGCCAGACGTGCTGGACTTGTCGTTGGTGGATGCGGTCGAGCAAGTCAGCAACGAAGATGCCGTGTTGTTTGCTCGCCGCCTGGCGCGCGAAGAAGGCATTTTGTCGGGCATTTCTTGCGGTGCAGCCACGGCGGCCGCTGTGCGCTTGGCCAAGAAGCCCGAAAACGCTGGCAAAACAATTGTGGTTGTCCTGCCGGACTCGGGCGAGCGCTATTTGAGCTCCATCCTGTTTGAGGGTCTGTATGACGCCTCCGGCCTGGCGGTGGAACCTGCACAAGCGGTTGCTGCATGAGTGTGCAAGCCCTGCGCCCCGCTGAGTTTCGGCCTCCGGTGTTTGATCTGAAACAGGTCGTCACCGAGTTGGCCGAGGTGCGCCAACGCTGGCGCAGCGCTCAAAAGCGTTCTTCCGAGCCTGGTGGGCGCGAACTACCGTCGCGCGACGCTTTGGCAGACATCATTGCCAGCTTGCGTGGTGTGTTGTTTCCGATGCGACTGGGGCCAACCGACCTGCGCCAGGAGAGCGAAGACTTCTACGTTGGCCACACCCTTGACACGGTGTTGCACGCGCTGTTGGTTCAGGTGAGGCTGGAGCTGCACTACGCGGTGCGGCACCAGCCCTACCAAGATGCCCTGGGCATGGAAACCGATGCGGTGAAGCTGGTGCAGGATTTTTCTCTGGCCTTGCCCAGAATCCGCAGTTTGCTGGACGTGGACGTGTTGGCCGCGTTTGATGGCGACCCAGCAGCGCGCAGTGTTGACGAGGTGCTGCTGTGTTACCCGGGCATTCTGGCAATGATCCATCACCGGCTGGCCCATCAACTCTACACACTGGGCGTACCCTTGCTGGCACGGATCGTGGCCGAACTCGCGCACGCGCAGACCGGCATCGACATCCACCCGGGGGCCAAGATTGGCGCGGGTTTGTTCATTGACCACGGCACCGGTGTCGTGATTGGTGAGACGGCCATCATCGGGGAACGGGTGCGGATTTACCAGGCGGTGACCTTGGGCGCCAAAAGCTTCCCAACGGACGTGTCGGGCAAACCCATCAAAGGTCAGGACCGCCACCCGATCGTGGAAGACGACGTCATTTTGTACGCCGGTGCAACGGTGCTGGGGCGCGTCACGATTGGGCGCGGCGCCAGCATTGGCGGCAACGTCTGGGTCACGCACGACGTGCCCGCAGGCGCGGTGATCACACAGGCGCGTGCACAACATGAGGCGGTTGGCGGGTAAATGACACAAATCGTCAGCAGTTTTGGTATCTCCGTGCGTCAGTTGCGCGAAGCCAAGGGCTGGTCGCAGGAAGTGCTGGCCGAGCGTGCCAACCTGAACCGTTCTTACATCGGTGAACTCGAACGTGGCCAGGCCATCCCCTCGTTGCTGACGCTTGAAAAACTGAGTCAGGCACTCGGGCTGAGCTTGGCGAATCTGCTGGCCCACACTGAGCGCATCGCCCAAACACAAACCGTCAAAGGCCTCGAATTGACGTCTATAGCATGTTGATGAATGCCTGCAGACTGTCGACACTTTGATTCAACTTTTTTCTTTTTAACCACTTCAGGGAGTTCTGCATGACCACGAGCCAAGTACCAACAACGCTGGGCGACAATGCTGCACGGCAACTAGCCAATGCGACAAAAACAACAGCGCAACTGGCCACCATTTCACCGCGTTGGCTCACACATTTGCTGCAATGGGTGCCGGTAGAAGCCGGCATTTTCCGGCTCAACACCGTCAAGGACCCGGAATCGATCAAGGTCACTTGCACCGCACGCCAGTCTGAAAACCAGTTGCCCCGCACCTTTGTCAATTACGACGAAAAGCCGCGCGAGTTTTTCCTCAATGCGGTCAGCACCATTCTGGATGTGCATACCCGCATTTCTGACCTCTACAGCAGCCCGCACGACCAGATCAAGGAACAACTGCGCCTGACCATTGAGACCATCAAGGAAAACCAGGAAAGCGAGTTGATCAACAACCCCGACTACGGCCTGCTGTCGCAAGTGACCGATGAGCAACGCATTTTCCCGCTCACTGGCGCGCCCACCCCGGACGACCTCGATGAGCTGCTGACCAAGGTCTGGAAAGAGCCTGCTTTCTTCCTGGCCCACCCGCTGGCGATTGCTGCCTTTGGCCGTGAGGCCACCCGCCGTGGCACACCGCCACCCACGGTGAGCCTGTTTGGCTCGCAGTTCATCACCTGGCGCGGTATCCCGCTGATCCCGTCTGACAAGGTGCCGGTGGCCGACGGCAAGAGCAAAATTTTGCTGCTGCGTGTGGGTGACAAACGCCAAGGCGTGATCGGCCTGTTCCAACCAGGTCTGCCGGGTGAACAAAGCCCGGGCTTGTCGGTGCGCTTCATGGGCATCAATGACCAAGCCATTTCGAGCTACCTGATTTCTCTGTATTGCTCGCTGGCGGTGCTGACCCCGGACGCGCTGGCGGTGCTGGACGATGTGGAAATCGGCAAGTACCACGACTACACCGACACCTACAAATAAGCCGCCGCCATGACTTCCGCTTTTACCCCGTCTACGGGGGCCCAGGCAAGCGCGGCGCCGCCGATTGACCCGAATGTGCTCGCCAGCATGGCCTCTGCCTTGTTTGGCGCTCTGCCGGGCGAGCAGGCCAGAGCACCAGGCGTGCAAGCACCCGTCAATGTGGCGCCTGCAGGCTCGCCGCTGGTCAGCCCGGCTGGGTTTGGCCCCAGCGTGCCGGGCACGCCGATGCCACAAGGTGTGGTGCCCGGCGCCAACCTGCTGCCTGCGTCACCAACACCGGTGCTGTCTTTGGGCCACCGTGCGCCGTCGCTGCTGCCCCATGCCCAGGCTGGCAACGGCCAGCCCGACACCGTGGTCACCCAGCTGCCAGCTTACGAGCCCCGTTTTGGCAGTGGTGTGCAGGGGGTGCCGCAAGCGTCGGGGGCGACTGCCTCTGAAGCCTCACGCCATCCGGCAACGGCATCACCGTTCTACTTTGTCAGCGACAGTTTTGGCCACCCGTCAGCCGGTGGACTGCCAGCCAATGCACCGGTGGCAGACTACTTTGCCGACACGCCGTCACTGCCCACATCTGCGACGAAGCTGAGCGCTGCGCCTGCAGCGTCACCCACCATGGCGCCGACACCGGCAGGCACCATCACCTCTGAGCCCAAATACTATTTTGTGGACTCGGTTGTGTTGCCAAATGGCTATGTCACCCCTGCCAAACCTGCACCTGGCGCTATGGTTCCAGTAGCAAATGCGGGGCAACATCCGCCGTTTGACGTGAACGCCATCCGCCGCGATTTCCCGATCCTGCAGGAGCGCGTGAATGGCAAGCCACTGGTGTGGTTTGACAACGCTGCCACCACGCAGAAACCGCAGTCGGTGATTGACCGCCTGGCGCATTTCTACGCCCACGAGAACTCCAACATCCACCGCGCAGCGCATGAACTGGCGGCGCGGGCTACCGATGCCTATGAGAGTGCGCGTGAAAAGGTGCGCGCCTTCCTCAACGCGCCTGATGTGAACGAGGTGATTTTTGTGCGCGGCACCACCGAAGCCATCAACCTGGTGGCCAAGAGCTGGGGCGGGCAACATGTGGGCGAAGGTGACGAGATCATCGTCAGCCACCTGGAGCACCACGCCAACATCGTGCCCTGGCAGCAGCTCGCATCAAGCAAAGGGGCCAAGCTGCGCGTGATCCCGGTGGATGACTCAGGCCAGGTGCTGCTCGACGAATACGCCAAGCTGCTCAACGACCGCACCAAGATCGTCGCTGTCACCCAGGTGTCCAACGCGCTGGGCACCGTCGTGCCTGTCAAGGAGATCGTGGCTTTGGCGCACCGTGCCGGGGCTGTGGCGCTGGTGGACGGCGCACAGTCGGTATCCCACATGCGGGTGGATGTGCAGGACATCGGCGCCGACTTCTTTGTCTTCTCCGGGCACAAAATATTTGGCCCGACCGGCATCGGTGCGCTGTGGGGCAAACGCGCGGTACTCGAAGACATGCCACCCTGGCAAGGTGGCGGCAACATGATTGCCGACGTGACGTTCGAGAAAACCGTGTTCCAGCCGATCCCCAACAAGTTTGAGGCGGGCACCGGCAACATCGCTGACGCGGTGGGCCTGGGTGCTGCCCTTGACTATGTCAACCGGGTCGGCATCGAAAACATCGGTCGCTACGAGCACGAGTTGCTGGTCTACGGCATGCAGCAACTGGCCACCGTGCCGGGTGTGCGTCTGGTCGGCACGGCGGCAGACAAGGCCAGCGTGATGTCGTTTGTGCTGGCGGGCTACAGCACCGCTGAGGTTGGCAAAGCGCTCAATGAGGAAGGGATTGCGGTGCGCACCGGCCACCATTGCGCCCAACCCATTCTGCGGCGTATGGGGCTGGAAACCACGGTGCGGCCTTCGCTGGCGTTTTACAACACCTTTGACGAGGTGGACCGGCTTGTGGCGGTGGTGCGACAGCTGGCAGCAGCACGCGCGCACTGAGGTCGTTGCAGGCCATGCCTTCCACGTTGACCCTTGTTTCCCCGTCAACGGGAAGGCCGGTTTTCCATCGCAAAACCGCGCTGGTGGCGCCAGCGCGTGAGCGGTATCCTGATGCGTTCACCCCGGAGCCAGAGTGGACGCATTTCTTTTCCCAATGGTGCAGTGCGCCTGAGCAGGCGGCGCCCCAGATTGGCACCATCGGCACCGGTGGGGAGCGCGAAGTGGTCGCCCTGCATGCCGGGCTGCTGCTGCGATCGGTGTTCCAGCCGATTTTCAGCGTGCCCAAACTGCAAACAGTCGCGTTTGAAGGGCTGGTGCGAGCGCAGCGCAGCGGTAGTGGCGAGACGCTGTCACCCGACGCTTTGTTTTCGCTGGCGCGCACGCGCGCCCAGGGTGTGCTGCTGGACCGGCTGTGCCGGATGATCCATCTGCTGAATTTTGAACGCCAGGCCCACCCGTCGGCATCCCTGTACCTGAACCTGGCCACCATGCATCTGCAGGCGCTGCATCAGGGGCAACATGGCTCGTTCATGGAAGCCATGCAAGCCGTGTGTCCGCTGGCGCTGGAGCGCATCATTCTGGAAATCACAGAGACGCAGTTTGATGACCGTGACACCCTGAATGGCATTGTGCAAACCTTCAAGCACCGGGGTTACCGCGTGGCGATTGACGACTTTGGCGCACGCCACTCCAACTTTGACCGGCTCTGGGCATTGACCCCAGACATCGTCAAGATCGACCGCGAGCTGCTGCTGCAAGCCGATGGCAACCCGCGTGTGCGCAAAATTCTGCCCAAGGTGGTGGACATCATCCACGACCTGGACGCCCAGGTGGTCTGTGAAGGCATTGAAACCCGCCAGCAACAAGACCTGGCGGTCAGCGCGGGTGTTGACCTGCTGCAGGGTTTTGGCTTGGCCAAACCAGCTCGGGATCTGACACCCCAGGTCGTGCGGCAGTAAGCCAGGCCAGCGTTCAAGGCCAAGCGCTGTTGGCATGCGCACACATTTGATATGTCGGTATTCAAATAAGCAAATAGCAATTAAGTCGTTTGTGTTTGAACGGCACCATCCCACAATGCGGCCTTGTTTCGTACCAACCTCCACCCAACACCGCACAACATGGTTCCGATCGTCATCGTTCCTGGCTGGCAAGACTCGCCACCCGGCCACTGGCAAAGCCTCTGGGCAGCGCAGTTGCCAGGCGCCGTGCGGGTGCAGCAAGACGACTGGCTGACGCCGTCGCGCAGTGCCTGGGTGGCGTCGATCGCCAGCACGGTGCTGGCGCAAGAGCAGCCGGTGGTGGTTGCAGCGCACAGCCTGGGCTGTATCGCCATCGCCCATTTGCCGCCCGAGGTGGCAGCACGTATCAAAGGTGCGCTGCTGGTGGCGCCGGCTGACCCCGAGCGCCGTGGTGTGCTGGCGGACTTTGCCCCGGTGCCCTACCAACGCCTGCCCTACAACAGCATCATTGTGGCCAGCAACACCGACCCGTTCTGCCCGGTACGCACGGCAGGGGCTTATGCCCGTGCCTGGGGCAGTGAATTCGTTCGATTGCAAAATGCTGGCCACATCAACCTGGATGCTGGCTTTGGGCGCTGGCCGCTGGGCCTGGCGCTGTTGCAGTCGCTCATCATCGAGGCCGAAAGCCAGGAAACGCCGGTGGCGGCTGCCACCACCTGATTGCCGCAACAACCGGCTTTAACCGACAAGGATCACCATGAAATTTAAACAAAAAATAGCTCTAGCCCTTGCCAGTGCTGCACTAACCGCTACAACTTTTGCATCAGCCCAAACCACATTGTTAAACGCGTCTTACGATGTGGCGCGCGAGTTCTACAAGGACTACAACACCGCCTTTGTGGCCAACTACAAAAAGACCACCGGCAAGGACGTCAAGATTGACCAGTCGCACGGCGGTTCCAGCGCCCAGGCACGCGCGGTCAACGACGGGCTTGACGCCGATGTGGTCACCATGAACACCACCACCGATGTCGATTTTTTGGCCAGCAGTGGCATCGTAGCGAAAGACTGGGTCAAACGCTTCCCGCACAACGCCTCACCCACCTCCTCGACCATGCTGTTTCTCACGCGCAACGGCAACCCCAAAGGGATCAAGGACTGGAACGATCTGATCCGGCCTGATGTGAAGGTGATCGTGGTCAACCCCAAGACCGGTGGCAACGGCCGCATGGCTTACCTCGCCGCCTGGGGGTATGTGCGCAAAACCGGTGGCACCGACGCCCAGGCTTTTGACTTTGTCAGCAAGCTGTTCAAGAACGTGCCGGTGCTGGCCAAAGGCGGGCGCGATGCCACCACCATCTTTTTGCAACGCAACATCGGTGACGTGCTGATCACGTTTGAGTCGGAAGTGGTCTCGGTGGACCGCGAGTTCGGCGCTGGCAAGGTCGATGCCGTTCACCCCTCGGTCAGCATCATTGCAGAAAACCCGGTGGCGGTGGTTGAGCGCACCGTGGCCAAAAAAGGCACGGCTGACGTGGCCAAGGCCTATCTGGATTACCTGTATTCCGACGAAGCGCAAGAAATTGCCGCCAAACACGGCATCCGCCCGAGCAACCCCAAAATTCTGGCCAAGTACAGCAGCACTTTCAAGCCGATCCAGTTGTTCGCCGTCAGTGACTATTTTGGTTCGCTGGCTGAAGCGCAAAAAGTGCACTTCAACGACGGTGGTCAGTTCGACAAGCTCTACAGCGTCAAGTAAACAGCCGCTTTTGATCCGGGTCGTGCCGCAGGCATGACCGCACAGCGAGCCGCCAGACCGGGCAAAACTTGCACGTCGGGCGGCAGACACGATCAGCCAACTCTGGACTTGTGATGACCACTGCCTCCCTTTCCCTCCCACCGCAGGCCAACGCCGGATCGGGCAAGCGCCATCCCAAGCGCGTGCTACCGGGCTTTAACCTGACGCTGGGCTACACCCTGTTTTACCTCAGCCTGATTGTGCTGATCCCGCTGTCGGCCTTGCTGTTCAAGACCTTCACGCTGACCTGGGCCGAATTTTGGACGGCCGTGGCCAGCCCGCGTGTGCTCGCCTCGTACCGGCTGACTTTTGGTGCCTCGTTTCTGGCAGCACTGTTCAATGTCTTTGCCGGGCTGCTGCTGGCTTGGGTGCTGGTGCGCTACCGTTTTCCAGGCAAAAAAATCGTCGACGCGCTGGTGGATTTGCCCTTTGCCCTGCCCACCGCTGTGGCGGGCATCTCACTCACTGCTTTGCTGGCAGACAACGGCTGGGTTGGTCAATATCTGGAGCCGCTGGGCATCAAGCTGGCGTTCAACCCCAATGGTGTGGTGATTGCGCTGATCTTTATCAGCCTGCCATTTGTGGTGCGCACGGTGCAGCCGGTACTTGAAGACGCTGAAAAAGAACTGGAAGAAGCCGCCACCTGCCTCGGTGCCTCACGTTTCCAGACCTTTCGGCATGTGATTTTTCCGGGTATTGCGCCCGCGCTGTTGACCGGTTTTGCCATGGCTTTTGCACGGGCAGTGGGTGAATACGGCTCGGTGATTTTTATTGCCGGCAACATGCCCATGGTGTCCGAAATCACCCCACTGATCATCATCGGCAAGCTTGAGCAATACGACTATGCCGGTGCCACCGCCGTGGCCACGGTGATGCTGGGGATGTCTTTTGCACTGCTGCTGCTCATCAACGGCCTGCAAAGCTGGCAGCGCCGCCGCTCCGGGAGCAAGACATGAGCGCGGCGACCGTTCGCCGGGCAGATGCCGGCACCACCGAGCCAACCTGGGTGCGCTGGTTGCTCATCGGCTTGGCGCTGGGGGTTGTCTTTTTGTTTCTGCTGCTACCGCTGGCGACGGTGTTTACCGAAGCCCTGCGCAAGGGCCTGCCTGCGGCACTGGAGGCCTTGCGTGAGCCCGATGCCTGGAGCGCGATTCGCCTGACCCTCGTCACCGCCGCGGTGGCGGTGCCGCTGAACCTGGTGTTTGGTGTTGCCGCCGCTTGGGCGGTGGCCAAGTACGAGTTCAAAGGCAAGGCGTTGTTGACGACGCTGATTGACCTGCCCTTCTCTGTGTCACCGGTGGTGGCGGGGCTGATCTATGTGCTGATGTTTGGTGCGCAGGGCTGGATCGGCCCGTGGCTGGCCGACCACAACATCAAGATCATCTTTGCGGTGCCCGGCATCATTTTGGCCACGGTGTTTGTCACTTTCCCATTCATCGCCCGCGAGCTGATCCCGCTGATGCAAGCGCAGGGCACCGACGAGGAACAGGCCGCCATTGTGCTGGGCGCCACCGGCTGGCAAACGTTTTGGCATGTGACGCTGCCCAACATCAAATGGGGTTTGGTCTACGGTGTGATTCTGTGTAACGCCCGCGCCATGGGTGAGTTTGGTGCGGTGTCGGTCGTCTCAGGCCACATCCGCGGGCAAACCAACACCTTGCCGCTGCATGTGGAGATTTTGTACAACGAGTACCAGTCTGTGGCTGCTTTTGCCGTGGCATCCTTGCTGGCCTTGCTGGCGCTGCTCACTTTATTGATCAAGTCAGTGGTCGAGTGGCAGTTTGAACGCGACCAAAAAGCCGCTGCCGATTTGCCACCTGAGCGTCCACCGGCGTGAGATGGGAACAGCCATGTTTCATCTCCCGGCTGAGGCCCCAAGACAAGGTGCTTTTGTAGTTCCGCCCCTTTCCACCCCCGCCGGGGCGGAAAGGGGAGCCAACCGCCGTATCTGGCCAACAGCTTTTTGGGAAGATGTACCAGCCGTCGGGTCGTTGGCCTCGGCGCAACGGTACAGAAGAGGAAAAATTCAATTGCGGGTGACGCAAGGATCACTGGCCATATCAGTTTTTATAGCTACCAACCCTTGTTATAAAAGGGCTAGAGGCCAATTTCTTATAAATTTCAGCTTATCCACCTGTCGCCGTGTGCCAAGCCGTTCTCATCTCACCTTGCCCCCAGCCACCGGCCAGACGGCTGGTACGTCTTCCAGAAAGACACACGGCCAAATACGGCGGTTAGCTCCCTCTTCCGCCCGGCGGGGCGGGAGAGGGCGGGGGGTGTGAGTGGGGGTAAGCCAACCCATCACCTCATCCACCCAAATAGAAATACATCACAGAAACCCAATACCATGAGCATTGAAATCCGCAACGTCAGCAAAGACTTTGGCACCTTTCACGCGCTGCGTGACGTGTCGCTTGACATCCACTCTGGCGAGCTGGTCGCCCTGCTGGGCCCATCGGGCTGCGGCAAAACCACGCTGTTGCGCATCATCGCCGGGCTGGAAACGGCTGACAGCGGCCACATCCTGTTCAACGGCACCGACACCACCGACAAACATGTGCGCGAGCGCAACGTCGGTTTTGTGTTCCAGCACTACGCGCTGTTTCGCCACATGAGTGTGTTTGACAATGTGGCCTTTGGCCTGCGCATGAAGCCCAAGGCGACCCGCCCGTCAGAAACTGTGATCAAGCAAAAAGTGCATGAGCTGCTGGGGCTGGTGCAGCTTGACTGGCTGGCCGACCGTTACCCGTCTCAGCTGTCGGGCGGGCAGCGCCAACGGATTGCCCTGGCGCGTGCGCTGGCCGTGGAGCCGCAGGTGCTGCTGCTCGACGAGCCCTTTGGTGCGCTGGATGCCAAGGTGCGCAAAGAATTGCGCCGCTGGCTGCGGCGTCTGCATGACGACCTGCATGTGACCAGCATCTTTGTCACCCATGACCAGGAAGAGGCGCTGGAAGTGGCCGACCGCGTGGTCTTGATGAACAGCGGCAAGGTCGAGCAGATCGGTTCTCCGCAAGAGGTGTGGGATCACCCGGCCAGCCCGTTTGTGTATGGCTTTTTGGGTGATGTGAACCTGTTCCGTGGTCGTGCCAACGAGGGTGAGATGCTGATCGGCGAAGACCAACACGGCCTGCGACTGGCCACCCCTGAACACAGTGCGGTCAAGGACAGCAAGGCGTTTGCTTATGTTCGCCCGCATGATCTGGAGGTCAAACACTATGTGGCTGGCTTGAGCGCGGCAGAACAACCCCGCGGCATCGTGGCCAAGTTGACACGCGCCATGGTCGTCGGCCCCACGGCCCGACTGGAGCTGGTGCCGGCAGATGCCTCAGCCGCAGGCAGTGGCGACATCATCGAAGCGCACATTCCGGCCCAGCAATACCGTGACCAAGGTTTTCAGGAAGGTGAAACCGTTCTGTTGACACCACGCCAGGCCCGGGTGTTTGTGGCCGATGGAGAAGGCATCTAGCAGCCATCCCCACCGGGGGCATCAAGCCGAGGTCTGAGCGTGCCAGACCTCGATACGCGCTACCAAGTCAGCGACGGCGGCATCGGCCAAAGGGGCTGCAGCCGGGTCTTGGACGGCCATGCGCACCATGCGTTCCAAGGTGTGGGGCTGCGGCGTGATCGGGCCAAAAAACCGCGGGGCGCCGCCCATGCTCAACAGGATGGTCGGAAAGTTGTCCACGTCCAGCGGGTCCAGCACGTCGGATTCATCCTCAATATCGAGCCAGAGAAACCGGACTTGCGGGTGATCGGCTTGCACACTGGCTTGCACTTGGGTGAAGGTGCTGCGGTATTGTTCACACACGTTGCACCAAGCGGCGCACAGGCACACCACCAGCGGCGAATCGGGGGCAAGGGAAGGTGTAGGCATCAGTCCAAAATCATCCAAAAATCATTCCTTGGGCGCAGCCAATAGTGCTGTCACCCGGGCAACCACCGCATCAAACTCTTCTGCTGGCACGGGGCGTGAAAAATAGTATCCCTGCACATAGTGGCATCCCATCCGCTGGAGTGCCGTCAGGTGGCTTAAGCGCTCAACGCCTTCGGCGACGATGTCCAGGCCCAGGCTACGCCCCATGGAAATGATGGCACCAACCAAGGTGTATTCGTTGCTGTCATCCCGCATATCGAGCACAAAGGACTTGTCAACCTTCAAGGTGTCGACCGGAAACAACTTGAGGTAGGACAGCGAAGAGTATCCGGTGCCAAAGTCATCCAGGTAGACCTTAAACCCCAGTTCATGCACCGCATTGAGCCAGCTCAAGGATTTTTCAATGTCGTGCAGCATCACCCCTTCGGTCAACTCCAGCGCCAGTTTGGACGGAGAGATACCGTAGCGTTGGGCGACCTCCTGCAGCTTGTCTGGCGGTAGCCCCTCTGGAATCTGGCGACCCGATACATTGAGCGACAAGGTGTAATCCAAGCCCTGGCTTTGCCAGGTGGCCAGTTGCTGGCAGGCCACTTCCAGCATGAGCAAGCCAATCTCGACCACCAAGCCGGTCTTCTCGGCCAGCGGGATGAAGCTGTCGGGCATGACCAGCCCACGCGTCGGGTGCCGCCAGCGGATCAAGGCTTCGGCGCCACACAAACGTTGCGCTGCCAGGTCAATCACGGGCTGGTAAAACAGCACAAACTCTTGTTTACGGATGGCGCTGCGCAGATCGCTTTCCATGTGCCGACGCTGTTCGGCCGCCTCGGTCAAAAGTGGGTCGAAAAACACATGGCTGTCGCCTCCGGCCGATTTGGCACTGTCCATGGCCAGCTCGGCCTGGCGCAGCAGGGAAGGCACGTCAAACCCATCTCCAGGGAACAACGCAACACCAATGCTGGCATGCAGGCTCATGGGCGAACCATCCACAAAATAAGGCTGCCGAATGGCCTGCACGATGCGACTGACAATGCGGTCAACCGCTTCACCCTGGGTAATCTGGTTCAGGATGATGCCAAAGTTGTCCGCCCCCAGGCGAGCGAGCGTGTCATCGCTGTTGACACACGCACACAGACGGCGGGTGGTGGCCTGCAAGATGGCGTCCCCCGCTGGCAAACCCATGCCTTCGTTGATGCGGCGAAAACCGTCCAGATTGACCAGTAACAGCGCAAAGCCACCTTTCTTTGCCGCAGCGTACTCCTGAACATGGGCATGCAGACGATCTTGCAAGCCCTGGCGATTGGCCAAGCCGGTCAGAGGGTCAGTGACCGCCAACTGCCGAGCAGAAGCCTCGGATTCTTTGAGGTGGCTGACGTCATGCATCACCCCTTGCAGCAGGTTGTCGCCAACACTGCGCAACACCATGTTGATCCAGCTCGGCCCGCTACCAGGCATTTGTACTTGCAAGTCTTGCGTCACCGCATTGTTCTGCAGCAAGGCGTTTTGCAGCAGCTCACCCATCTGCTGCGGGCTGTGCCACGGAAGCTGTTTGATGTTGAGCGCAGGCAGCACCACATCCGGGGTTTGTTGGCCAATGCCAAACAGGCTGGCAAATGCCGGATTCCAAGAAGACACCCCACCTTGGTTGTCCATCAGGAAAAGACCCGACTCGGCGTTGTCAAAAATGGTGTGGAATTTCTTTTCTTCGACCTCGCCTTGCAAATGCAGCTGACGTTCTGCCGCCAACGCACCGGTCAGGCGATCCGACAGGGCATTGATGTCCACCACCAATTGACCGATTTCAGTGCTGGCGTGTCTGCCGGGTATGGCCAGCCGATCGCCTGCGGTCGGGTCCATCCGGTGCAGGCGGTCTGACATGGCCTGAATCGGTCGCACGATGAACAACAGCATCATCAGCACCACGGCAAAAGTGACCATACCCAATTGCCAGCTCAGCTGAATCGTCGCGAACCAGACCTCTTCGCTGATGCGTGCGTTGATCACCTTCGGATCAGGCGTCAGCACAATTTGTCCGACCAGCTTTTGCTTGTCAAACGGGGAATAAATCAGGCGCTTCAGCGAGGCGCCACCGGGCACGCCCGTGACGGGTCCGCGGTGCTTTTCGGTCAACAACTCATCCTCAGTCGAAATGCTGACCGCCAGCACATCGGAGTTGTCGAGCAGCCCCTGCGCCAGCTCCCGCGCCAGGGTTTGATCCTTGACAAAACACGCCACGGCGAGTGTGCTCTCCATGGTGTCCAGCAGCTCAGCCAGCCGCGTTTGTGAGGCCAGGTGAGCACGCTGGCTGGTGGCATAAGCGGTATAAGCCACCGCCAGGACGCCCGCCAGCAACGATGCGGCAATGACCGCCAGCGTCGAACGCACCAACAGTCCGCGCAAACGCCAGGCACCGGTGAATGCACGCTCGGAGGGGTTCATCGCGAAAATTCCATGACGATGCGAAAGCGTTTGTCGACCTGGCTGTGGTCCATGTACGCAATCCCGCCGGGTTGGCTCATCAACAACACCATCACATCATTGGCCGTGACAGCCTGCAGCGGCGGCGAGGTTTTCCCGGAAAAAAGCAGGCGCGACCAGTAGGCACTGACCTCATTGGGTTCTTTGTTGACCAGTTTGCGGTAAAACTCAGCCCGCAGAGCGGCACTCTCGGGCTGGTCGATAGGAACCGCCGTTTCACCCGTGGGTAACCTGCGATAACGCCCCAGAAAAATATTAACAACATCGTCCTGACCAAGCTTTGTGATCGCGCTGGCAGCATTCACCACCACCACCGGCTCGGCCCAAACAGTCGCACCCAGGCCCCAAAGTGCCATGAACAAAGTCAATCGCCAAGTCCGCATGTCAGCTCAGAACACAAAGTCCAGCGCCAGGCTGAAGACGGTCATATGACCCTCCCAGTCGTTCTGGAGCGATTTGAATGGAAATTTGGACTGGGGCTGTCCATGCACCCAGTCCACCTGCGCCTTGAGGGCCAGGTTTTTTTGTAAGTCCCATCGGCCACCCAGTGTGTAGGTATGCTGGTTGGTGATGCTCTGCGCCACCAAGGACTGCGTCAGCGGATCGGTCAACGGCGCATAGGACGGGTCGGTGGGGGACGGCAATGTCTCATGGTCGGAAAAACTACGTGACACCCCAAAATAAGGCGTCACCGACCCCAAGCGGTACGCAGCCTGCACATAACCCGCTTTGGTGTCGGCATAAGCCGGGCTGTTGTGCCTGATCTGGTTCACCATCACCTGCACATTGAGCGGCCCCTGGTCGTACACCATGCCCAGCGAATCGAAACTGGCACGTTGACCAGCCATGGCCATCCCCGGCACCAGGGACAGATAGGGTTGAGGCAAATTGATCCCTTGCGCGCTCAGCAAGGCATCTACCGGCATTTCATGATCAAACCGCACTTGAACATGGCTGAAACGAAACTGCCAGGGACCGGTGCTGTAGTCCAGGTAACCCCCCGTCAGGTCGGTGCCCTTCAGGTTCCACAAAATGCCGGGGTAGTAAGGGGTTTTCTCAGGCGACTGGCCCCAAAAAACCTTGCCCTTAAGAAGGCCTGACGCCAACGGCCAGGTGGCGCTTGCATCCACGCCATCAACATAAGAAAACACCAGAGAGCCATAGAAGTCCGGCGGCGGGCGCACACTGATGTTGGAATACCCAACCAGCCGGGAATCCCCCTGCATGTAGAACTCCGTCCCCAAACGTCCGGCACGCATGGAAAAGTCTGGTGAAAAATCGTGCCGCAAAAAAGCCCAGGTCAGCTCAGGGCTGTAGCTGGAATCAGCGTGGTAGCGGGTAACCACCTGCACCACCCCTTCGGTGCTGGGGCTGAACTGCACATTGGCCTGCAGGCCCAAAAGACTGTCCGTTTTGCTGGTCCACTGTGTGCCCGCGCCGTTGGGCTGAGACAAGTCGCGCACAAATTGGGCGCTGTCTGTGTCGGTGCGAGTCAGGCCCAAGGTACCAAAGCCATGCCAACTGACATTTGGCCAGCCAGGCGTGACCGCGTCTTCCTGCGCACAAGCCAGGCCCGTCAGACTCAGAAAGACCAACGCGCTGGCACAAACTTGTTGCCACAGCTGCGACGGCCGGCGTGCGCGATTTTGGTTCATATTGATTGCCCCACCCAAATGCCGACGCCTCTGAAAAAAGGCGTAGGGACGTCCGGGGAAGTGTATCGAAAATGGGGACCGATCGCCTTGCGGATTGACCCAATCCAACCGCGCTTATCTAGTGCTAACAAACGCTTCGTTGCCAGCACAAAGCCCGACGCCGTCGGGCTTTGCAAACTACCAAAGGCAAGCTGACTCAATCGCCAAAAGAAATCCCCAGATCGCGTCCGGTTTGCAGGGAATCACAGCCCATCGGCACGTTGCGGATGTGGCCCGCCACTTCTTCGAGCGTCACATAGTCCACACCATCGACACCCAGCGACACCATCACACCGCTCTTGCCCGCATCCAGGCCACGCACCGCAGCCGCGCCGAAACGCAGTGCCGCGAGCCGGTCAAACGCGGTGGGGCTGCCGCCTCGCAGCAGGTGCCCCAGCACCACCACACGGGTGTCCTTGCCGGTGCTCTTACCCAAAGCATCAGCAACATGCTCGCCGATGCCGCCCAAACGCTCAGCGCGCCCGGCTTCGGCCGGGGCCAACAGTTCGCGCTCGCCGTCCTTGGCCAGCGCGCCTTCGGCCACCACCACGATGGAGTACTGGTGGCCATCGGCCTCGCGCTCAAGGATCTTGGCGGTCACCTTGCTCAAGTCGAAGGGGATCTCCGGAATCAAAATAGCGTGTGCACTGCCGGCAATACCAGCATGCAGGGCAATCCAGCCCGCATAGCGGCCCATCACTTCCACCACCATCACACGTTGGTGGCTCTCGGCGGTGCTGTGCAAGCGGTCAATACATTCCGTGGCAAAGCCCACGGCGGTGTCAAACCCGAACGTGGTGAATGTTTTGTCCAGGTCGTTGTCAATGGTTTTGGGCACACCGACCACACGCAGGCCCTTGCGGTGAAGCGCATCGGCAATGGTCAGCGAACCGTCACCACCAATGGACACCAGTGCGTCGATCTCGTGGGTGGCAAAGTAGGTCAGCAACTCGTCCGAGCGGTCGATCTCACGCACCGTGCCATCAGGCATGTTGACCGGGAAATGCAATGGGTTGCCCTTGTTGGTGGTACCCAGGATGGTGCCACCCAGGTGGCCGATGCCACGCACCTTGTCACGCGTCAGGCGGTAGACGCCACCTTCGGGGTAACGCTCAGGAAACATGATGCCGTTGAAGCCGTCACGGATGCCGTAGCACTGCCAGCCCAGGTTGTCGGCAGCGATCACCACCGATTGAATCACGGCGTTCAGGCCGGGTGCGTCCCCACCACCAGTGCAGACGGCGATGCGTTTGATAGGTTTTGCCATTCGGATGTCCTCAGTAAAGTCATATTGCTTCGATCCAATTCCTCATTGTGCCGTAAGCTTTGATTCAGTTTTGGAATCTTGGGCCGATGTTGTCGATAAATTTGTTATAAAAAATATAGCTACCAATGCTTTTCGCAAAAGGGTCTGATGCCAATTTGGAGATGGACTGATATCAAGTCATGGATTGCAGCCGACCCAGCTTATGGGCCAGCTCAATGGCTGACGTCACACCCATTTTCTCGAAGATATTGGCGCGGTGAAACTCCACCGTACGGGCCGTGATGCCCAGGTGGTCGGCGATGGTTTTGTTGTAGTGGCCACGAATCAACTCGTTGAGCACCTCGCGCTCACGCGGACTCAAAGACACCAGCGCCTGACGCAGGCGGCGCGCTTCGGCGTCGCCGTCCTGCACCGCATTGGCGGCAGCCAGCGCCTGGGCCACCCGGTCCACCAGTTCGTTGTCCTGAAACGGCTTTTCCAGAAAATCCCAGGCACCGTTCTTGACGGCTGCCACAGCCATGCTGACATCACCGTGGCCGGTCAGAAACAACACCGGCCAGGGGCAACCCAGCGTTTTGAGCTGCTCAAAAATCGCCAACCCCGACAAGGGCGCCATGCGCAGGTCCATCAACACCACCGAGGAACCCCAGTCGCTCGCTTTGGCGCGGGCCGCCTCCAAAAACGGCACGCCACCGTCCCAGGTGGTGGGGGCATAACCACGCGAGTCAAATAACCACGCCAGCCCATCGCGGATGTCGGGGTCATCGTCAACGATGTGTAATCCAGGTCGCTTCATGGGACTCCTTTCGTCGCTACGCGCTTTGATGGGCCAACGGCAGGTAAACCGTGAAACGGGCGCCACCCAGTGCGGGATCACGCCCTACATCCAAACGGCCATGATGGGCTTCCACAATCGAGCGACATATCGCCAGCCCCATCCCCATGCCGCCAACCTTGCGACTGACAAAGGCGTTGAAGATGCTTGACACCGCATCCTCGCTGACGCCCGGTCCGGTATCGGCCACCGACAGCGCGGCGACGCCTTGCACACGGTCTTCGCACAAGTCGATCCACACTTGGGGCGGGCTCGCCCCCTGTGGGGCCCAATCTTGTGCGTTGCCCACCAGGTTATTGACCAGATGTTCCAGCAGCAAATCATCGGCCTCCACCCACACCGGCAGCTCAGGCGCATGCCACTGCACAGGTGGGCCATCACCGTCGCTGCGCGCCGTCAGCACGCGTGTCAAAAACGCCACCAGATCAAGCCGCTGGCGCGTCAACTCACGCCGCCGGGCAAAGTCATTCACACGGCGGATGATGCCACCCGCCCGGTCCGCCAGGCGCGCCATGCGCTGCACCACCGGCAACAATTCGGTCAAAGTGATGTTGCCATCCGCCAAGCGGTTGAGCAACCCGTTGGCAAAACTGCTGAGGGCGCCCAGCGGCTGGTTGAGCTCATGTGCCAGTGTTGATGCCACCTCGCCCACGGCAACCAGTCGGCCCGATGCTTCCAGCCTCTCTTGCTGCTGCGCGGCCATGCGCTGGGCACGCTTGCGCTCGCTGATGTCCAGCACCGAGCTCATCCAGCCGATCTGCTCTCCGCTGGCTGTTGTCAGCGGGGACTCGTGGATGAGCACATCGATCAGGTGACCATCGCGGTGGGCAAACTGCACCTCGACGCCGTTGTCTGAGGTGCCGCGCGCGATGATGCCCTCGTGCACCTGGACCAAAAAATCATGCTGGTCGGGCGGCCAGTACGGGAACGGCATCTTCAACCCCAACAACTCGTTGGCGCTGAACCCCACCAGTCGGGTAAAGGCGTCATTCACGTACAAGATATGGCCCTGCAGATCCCAGGCACGCAAACCGGTAGTGACCGAGTTCTCCATCGCGGTACGCAGCGCCACCTGCGCCTGCAGCAATGCCTGCACCTGGCGACGCTTGACAAAGTCACGCCGCAGCGCAAACAGCGCCACCAACATGCCCAGCAAAAACAGCAAGGCCACCCAAAAGAAGACCCGCGGCACGGTCGTGCGCTCAGCTTGCGTGCGATCCACCTGCACAAACAAGTCGGCCCCTGGCAGGTTCAGCGCCACGCGGTAGCCAGTGCTGGTGGCGGCGGCGTCATCGGCCACCAGGCGCACCCGATGGTCTTGCGAAAACCAGACCGGCACCAGTGCATCGAGCGCACGCTGTAGCGACACAGCTGCCACGTAGTTGCCAACAAACTGCCCACGGTCAAAAAAGGGCACCGCCAGCCAAACCACGTCGGTGGGGGTGCCGTCAGCATGCAGCATCACTCCGGCAAAAGCGGCCCGACGCAGACCCTGGGTGGTCGCCTGCATGGTCTGCTGGGCCAGGACATTGGCCGGGTTGGCTGCGGCATCTGTGGACCAACGCGCTGGTGTACCCGCCCGCCCCGACTGGCCCGCCACCAGCCAGCCCTGGTCCAGCAGCACCCCCGGTTCCAGTGACAACAAACCACCTTGCGGCTGCTGTTGCCGCCCCGCTTGGGGTGCTGGACTGGATGCCTGGCGCGCCAGCGCCAGCAAGTCATCCTCCAGACGGCGAAAGTGGAACTGCACACTTTGCTCCAGCCACTGCGCATCTGCAGCACGCCGCCGGGCAGCCTCGTCGGCCTCAAAACTGTTCAGGTACAGCAGCAGCGTGACCACCGACGCCACCAAGAGCGCCAGCAAGCCAAGCAGCCACCAAAACGCGCGACGGTTGCGTGCAGGCTGGCGCGAAACCGACTGTTGCAGCAGGGCAAAGTCCAGCGAATGGTCAGCAGTTGTGGGGACAGAACGTGGCATGGTTCATAGCGGGTGCCTGCGCATAATAGCCATCATGCCCATGCTTGCTTACCCACTTCTTGCCAGCCGCCGCCAATGGCTGGGCACGCTCGCAAGCGGCCTGCTGGCACCGGCGACCAGTTTGGCCAGCGCGCGCGCGCCAATCACCTTGCGCTTGTCACATGTGGTGGCCGAGGACACCCCCAAGGGTCAGGCTGCCAGCCGCTTCAAATCGCTGGTGGAGGAGCGCTCTGGCGGACGCATCACGGTGCAGATCTTCCCGAATGGGCGGCTTTATGGCGACCACGACGAGATGCAGGCGCTGCAACTTGGTGCGGTGGAGCTGGTGGCGCCCTCGTTGTCCAAGTTCGGGCGCATTGGCCTGCCAGAGTTTGAACTGTTTGACCTGCCGTTTCTGTTTGAGAACCTGTCCGATGTGCGGCGCATCACCCAGGGGGCGCTGGGCCAGCGTTTGTTCAACAGCCTGAAGCATCAGGGCTTGGTCGGGCTGGGTTTCTTTGACAACGGCTTCAAGCAGATGAGCGCCAACCGAGCGCTGCTGGCGCCGCCGGACTTTGCTGGCCTGCGCATGCGGGTTCAGGCCTCGCGGGTGCTTGCCGACCAGATGCGTGCCCTGGGCGCTCACCCTGTCACACTGGCCTTCAGCGAGACCCGCCGGGCACTGGCGACAGGCGTGGTGGACGGTACCGAAAACCCGATCTCCAACTTCTGGACGCAAGGCATGCACCAGGTGCAAAGTGACCTGAGTCTGACCAACCACGGTTATCTGGGCTACGCGGTGGTCACCAACCAGCGTTTCTGGGAGCACTTGCAGACCGAAGACCGCCAACTGATCAACCAGGCGCTGCAAGAAGCACTGGACTACGCCCGTCAAGTGGCAGACGCCCAAAACGCGGCGGCCCTGACGGCGCTGCGCCAGTCCAACACCACCCGCATCCACAACTTGAGCAACGGCCAGCGCGCCCGTTTGCAGCAAGCGGTGCAACCCGTGCATCAGGCACTGGCAAGGCGCATCGGGCCAGACTGGGTGCAGGCGCTGCAAGACGCCCTGGCACAGCCGCGGGTGTAAGCGCCCGCGAGACAAGGGTTTTCCCTAGCTGTTGAAGGCCACAGTTGTGGCGGCTGGGGGCTGCCGGTACCCTCCCGGATGCTCACTATCCCGAAGCATGACAACAGGAGACAACCATGAAATTGAAAGCCATCCTCGCCGCTGCCTTGCTCGCCGCAGGCATGAGCGTCAGCGCCCAGACCATCATCAAGTTCAGCCACGTGGTGGCAGCCGACACCCCCAAGGGCAAAGCGTCGGTCTTTTTCGCCCAACGGGCGGCGGAACTGACCAAAGGCAAGGTCAAGGTCGAGGTGTACGCCAACAGTGCGTTGTACAAGGACAAGGAAGAAATCGAAGCGCTGCAAATTGGCTCGGTGCAGATGCTGGCCCCCTCGCTGGCCAAATTCGGCCCGCTAGGGGTGAAAGAGTTTGAGGCATTTGACCTGCCCTTCATTTTTGATGACATCGCCGAGCTGCACAAAGTCACCCAAGGCCCCGTTGGCGCGGCGCTGCTGGCCAAGCTGGAACCCAAAGGCATCAAAGGCTTGGCCTACTGGGACAACGGCTTCAAGTCGTTCTCGGCCAACACCCCGCTAAAAACGGTCGCCGATTACAAGGGCAAAAAATTCCGCATCCAGTCCTCCAAAGTGCTGGAAGAAGAAATCCGCGCCATTGGTGGCATCGCGCAGGTGATGGCGTTCTCGGAGGTGTACCAGGCGCTGCAAACCGGGGTGGTGGATGGCACCGAGAACCCGATCTCCAACTTCTACACCCAGAAGATGCATGAAGTGCAAAAACACCTGAGCCTGACCAACCACGGCTACCTGGGCTACGCAGTCATCGTCAACAAGAAATTCTGGGACGGCCTGCCCGCCGACGTGCGTGGCCAGCTGGAACAAGCCATGAAAGAAGCCACGGCTTATGCCAACAAGATCGCCCAGGAAGAAAACGACCAATCCCTGGATGCCGTCAAGAAGAGTGGCAAAACCACTGTCTACGTGCCCACCAAGGAAGAACGCCTGGCCCTGAAAAAAGCCCTGGCCCCCGTGCATACCAAGATGGCAGAGCGCGTCGGCAAGGAAACCTTGCAACAGATCTACCAAGCCACCGGCTTTGACCCCAGCACGCTCTGACCTGATCCGGTTTAGTTGTTCCCATGAAAATACTCGATCACCTGGAAGAGTGGCTGGTGACCTTCCTGATGGGCGGCGCCACGCTCATCATTTTTATAGCAGTGTTGCACCGCTACGCGGCGGGCCTGGCCATTCCGGGCCTGCAAGATTGGCTGTTGTCGATCAGCATGAGCTGGGCCCAAGAGCTGACCATCATCATGTTTGTCTGGATGGCCAAATTTGGCGCGGCCTATGGCGTGCGCACCGGCATTCACGTCGGTGTGGACGTGCTGATCAACCGGCTGAGCAAACCCAACCGTGGCAGATTTGTCATGTTCGGCCTGTCTGCCGGTGCTTTGTTCACCGCGATTGTGGCCACGCTGGGTGCACGTTTTGTCTGGGACAACGGCGCCCACCATGACATCTACACCTGGTTGGGACTTGCGCTCAACGATGTGCCCGACGGCCCGACCACGCCAGACCTGGAGTGGCCCACCTGGATGGTTTACAGCGCCATCCCGCTGGGCACCAGCCTGATGTGTTTCCGCTTCCTGCAGGTGCTGGTCACCTTTGCCAAAACCGGCGAACTGCCGCACCACGACCACGGCCATGTGGACGGTCTGGACGCAGGCGAACCGATCGCGGTGGACGCCAACCCGTACGCCATGAGCGACAACCTGCACCCGCGTGACCTGCATCACCGCCCCGATGGCAGCCTGCACGCCGCCAGCCAAAAAGCCCGCGAAGAGAGCCAACGCAAATGAACGCCGCCATCATCTTTATCCTGTTGCTGGCGTTGATGCTCACCGGCATGCCGATCTCGATCTCGCTCGGTCTGACCGTGTTGACCTTTTTGTTTGGCTTCACCGAGGTGCCGCTGGAGTCGGTGGCGCTCAAGCTGTTCACCGGCATCGAGAAGTTCGAGATCATGGCGATCCCGTTTTTCATCCTGGCGGGCAACTTCCTGACGCACGGCGGTGTGGCGCGGCGCATGATCAACTTTGCCTCCAGCATGGTCGGGCACTGGTACGGTGGCCTGGGCTTGTCTGGCGTGCTGGGTTGCGCCCTGTTTGCGGCGGTGTCGGGCTCCAGCCCGGCCACTGTGGTGGCGATTGGCTCGATCCTGCTGCCCGCCATGACCAAAGCCGGTTTCCCCAAGAGCTTTGGTGCCGGGGTCATCACCACCTCGGGCGCGTTGGGCATCCTGATTCCGCCGTCCATCGTGATGGTGATGTATTCGGTGGCCACCAACACCTCGGTCGGTGCCTTGTTCATGGCCGGTGTGGTGCCCGGGCTGGCGCTGGCCGCTGTGCTGGGGGGCGTGACCTGGTACCGCGCCCGCAAGTACAACTACCCACGCTTGCCCAAGGCCAGCTGGGGTGAACGCTGGCGCACCTTCAGGGCCTCGGTCTGGGGGCTGCTGCTGATCGTGATTGTGATGGGCGGCATCTACACCGGCATGTTCACACCCACGGAAGCGGCAGCCGTCAGCGCGGTGTATGCGTTTTTTGTGGCGGTGTTCGTCTACAAGGACATGCGTCTGAAAGACGTGCCCAAGGTGCTGCTGAACTCGGCCAACATGTCGGCCATGTTGCTCTACATCATCACCAACGCGGTGCTGTTCAGCTTCATCATGACCAACGAAAACATCCCGCAGGCGCTGGCCGACTGGATGCTGGGCAACGGCCTGGGCATGGTCACCTTCCTGCTGGCGGTGAACGTGATCCTGTTGCTGGCGGGCAACTTCATGGAGCCCTCTTCCATCGTGCTGATCTTCGCGCCGATCCTGTTTCCGGTGGCGATGAAGCTGGGCATTGACCCGGTGCACTTTGGCATCATCATGGTGGTGAACATGGAGGTCGGCATGTGCCACCCGCCGGTGGGCCTGAACCTGTATGTGGCCTCGGGCATCACCAAAATGGGCATCACCGAGCTGACCGTGGCGGTGTGGCCGTGGCTGCTGTCGATGCTGGGCTTTTTGGGTGTGGTGACCTACTGGCCCACCATGTCCACCTGGTTCCCGCGCATGCTGGGCATGATGTAGCCGCGCCTGGCCCCCACAAAAAAGCCCGGAACATCCGGGCTTTTTATGCCAAATTGGCCTCTAGCCCTTTATTCATAAGGGCTTATAGCTATCTAATATAGAGCGTTATTGATCGGCCACATAAGGGTTGGTACGCCGCTCGCGGCCAAAGGTGCTCTCGGGTCCATGGCCGGGAATGAACACCGTGTCGTCCCCCATTGGCCACAGACGGTTTTTGATGCTGGCAATCAGCGTGGCGTGGTCGCCCTGCGGAAAGTCGGTGCGGCCGATTGATCCGGCAAACAACACATCACCGACAAACGCACGTTTGGCCTCGGCTGAATAAAACACCACATGGCCCGGCGTGTGCCCCGGGCAATGCCGCACCTGCAGCGTGCAGTGGCCCACGGTGACGGTGTCGCCATCGTGCAGCCAGCGCGTCGGCGTGAACAGCTGCGCGGGTGGAAAACCAAACATTTGGCTTTGTTTGGGCAAGCCGTCAATCCAGAACTGGTCACCTTCACCTGGGCCGATGATCGGCACACCCAGGCGCTGCGCCAGCTCACCGGCGCCGCCCGCGTGGTCGATGTGGGCGTGGGTGAGCCAGATCTGACCCAGCGTCAGCCCCAGGCGTTTGACTTCGCCCAGGATCACGTCCAGGTCACCGCCCGGGTCGATGACGGCGGCTTGTTGCGTCTGGTCGCACCAGACCAAAGAGCAGTTTTGGTCAAAGGCGGTCACGGGAATGGTGAGGTACTGGAACATGGTGTGAAAAGGATGACTGGGAACAAAACAGGTGAATGGCTTGAGTATGCATGGAAGTGGCCAAGGCCTCTGTGGCTTTCATGTCCAGGTGTTATGGTCGTTTGGTCAAATCCGGCGCACTGAGCACTTTTCACCAGATGTGACTTCTAGAATGACCTGAAGGGGGCACTCTAACGACAAAGCAGAGAGTCAGAGTTGATGTGCTGCGAACTGCAGCTAGCGACCTGCAACGCCTTCGAGAGCATTTGCATCAACAACGCGCCAAGGCTCACTTCAAATGAAATTTCGTCTTCCCGAATTGGTCGTACCAGACACAGATCCATTTGCCAATGACGTGTTGGACCGACGGCCCGTTGTCGAATTGCTGGTCGGGTTATTAAAACGGTTCAATGGCCCATTTGTTTTGGCGCTTGATTCACCATGGGGAACTGGCAAAACAACTCTTGTCCGTATGCTGAAGACTCGAATGGAGCAAGAGAAGTTTCAGTGTGTCTATTTCAATGCTTGGCAGTCAGACTATGTAGCTGATCCCTTGGTGGCATTGGTAGCCGAAGTAGACAGTATCGAACTGGCGGACTCCGGAGCTAAGTCTGAGTTCAAAAAACATCTGTCCAAGGCGAAACAGATTACATCAGCGGTTGCCAAGCGTGGCCTGATTGCGGCCGCAAAGGCGGCAACCTTAGGTGCATTAGATTTGAAAGAGGATATTGAAGCTGTCGCGGCAGAGGTCGCTGGCGGCCTTACTGGTGATGCTGTAGAGGCCTTCCAAAAAGAAAAAGCTGCGTTAGTTGCACTGCGTCAAGAACTGGAAAGTGCAGTATCCCAACTGCAGGCCGTGGGTAAGCAGCCGTCTCTAATCTTCTTTATTGACGAACTGGACCGTTGTAGACCTACGTTTGCTATTGAAGTTCTGGAACGGATCAAACATCTATTTGACCTGTCCAACATCATCTTCGTGCTATCAATTGACAAGGCCCAGCTTTCGGCCAGCGTTGCATCCGTTTACGGCGAAAAGTCCAATACGCAGGAATATCTACGTCGATTTTTTGATCTGGAATTTGGTATTCCGAAAATTCATCCCAAAAAATATACAGAGGTCCTGGTCAATAACTTTGGTTTGGACGAAGTATTTGCAAAGCGCACACACCGTGATTTTCGGTACGAAAGAAGCCATTTCATAGATTATTTCTCTGCGGTGGCAGACGTCTTCCAGCTATCTTTGAGAGCGCGAGAACGTTGTTTGACTATGCTAGCCGTTGTGTTGCACCAAACGGCAGAGAACCAATATCTGGATGCAATCTTGGTTTCTTTCTTGATCGTGCTGCGGGCAAAGCGAATTGAGTTATTTCAAGGGTTGTGCGATGGATCGCTTTCTCCTGAAACCGTTATGGCGGCAATAGCAGAGCTGCCGGGTGGGACACAGTTGGCTGGAGGTCGGCCGGGTGTAATTATTCAGTCCTACCTGCTGGCCGGAGACCCGGTCGCTGATCGATCAGAAGCGTATTACATTGGGCTTGAGGATCTTTGCAAGTCTGATGCCAGTGATTCAGCTGCGAGGTCGCATGCGCAAGAATTGCTTCAACTTCGGAACAACATACTTGACGGATTCCGCGGTAGGTTCGACTATCGATCAGTTGCGCAAAAGATCGATCTGGCAGCTTCATTTCGAGACTAATTGTGGAGCTGGGCAACCAATAGCTGCCCGGCTTCATGTCTTGCTGTTTCACCTTGCTGTGCTGCCAATGGCTCTAAATGCGGGACATAGGCCCAATGGCCATCGACCCCAGCACCCCCACCGCCAACACAACCAGCACCCCACCCGACACCCGCTCCAGCCACGGCAGCGATTTGGCAAATTGGCTGATAGCCCTTGTATTTCCTATGGCTGCTGCTATCAAAATATCCCACAACAGCACCACACTGAACATCCACAGGCCGTAGCCGATTTTGACCGCCGAGCTGCTGTGGCTGGCGCTCACCACCGTGGCCAGGCTCACATAAAACAGCGCGTTCTTCGGGTTCAGCGCGCCGGACACAAAACCCATGCCAGCGCCGCGCCACCATAGGCGGCCCGCTGCGTCCAGGCGCCCGGTGCGGCCTGCGATCTGGCCCAATGGGCTGTGGCCCGCATGGCGGATGAATTGCACCCCCATGTACAACAGATACAGGCAACCGCCCAACTGGAGCAGCACAAAGAGCGCGTTCCCCGGCTGCAAGACGGAAACACCAGCAAACGCTGCCACGATGAACACCCCGTTGGCCAGCGCAATGCCCAGGCAGACCCCGGTGGCCACACGCCAGCCGACCGCCATGGCGGTACGTGCCACCAGAAAGAAATCCGGCCCGGGTGACAACAGGGCTAAAAAATGGACGGCAGCGAGCATGACAAACTGCTGGATCATGGGTGAACTTCCTCTTGCGGCAAAGCCGGGAAGTCTGCCAATCACACTGTCCACCGTCTTGAAGAAAATTGCACCTGCTGGCGCGCGACTGGCAACCGAAACTAGGAGTCTGGGCGGCAGAAGAAATCGAAGCGAAACGGGTGGGAAAAGAGGCCAGTTTGCGCCCACTTTTGAGGACGGTAGCCGTAGCTACCGCCGGAAAAATGGGTGCGAAGTGGGACTTTTCTC